>Ga0154632_1073_pt1 | contig 12837 bp, 11 predicted proteins | sample Rifle2008BG13ft_FD_116061 | JGI IMG/M metagenome (GOLD analysis project Ga0154632, IMG submission 116061) | Chloroflexi bacterium RBG_13_53_26
ATGTGACACCGTGTTGTGATTGTGCTGCCCCCGCGGGCAAGGCAGTAGTTCCGGATATCGGCATACTGGCCTCATTGGATCCGGTGGCCATAGACAAAGCCTCGCTGGATTTGATAGACAAAGCCCCTGTCATTGACAGACTCGATTCTTCTGGCTCATCCGACAAGATGGGCAGGCTCCACAACGTGGATAGCCTAGTGCAGTTCAGGGTGGCGGAAGAGCTAGGTTTGGGGAATATGAGTTATCACCTGGTTGAATCCACTGGCTAGGTCGTTTGATTCCTACAAGCTCCGCAAATGAGGGTCTTCCCCAGGCTCTCGTCTCTCTTTGAGTGGATACGTTGTTTGTGAGGTAACTCCGCACACTGTCCTGTTGACAACTATCATCAGGCCCACTACCATAGTGCTAGTCATGCATAGTAATACGATGTATGGTGCGAGGGGACTGCGACGATCATGGACAAAGTAGGTATCGTTACCGATAGCATAGGCTGCATACCGAAGGAAATGATAGACAGATATGGGATTGAGATAGTGTCGCCGAACATTTTTTTTGATGGGAACGTGTATCGCGACTGGATCGACATTACTCCGTCCGAGGCGTACCAGCTACTGGAGAAAGCGCCCGACCTATTTACTACATCAGCCCCTCCGCCGGAAGCCTTTGTTGAGGCGTACCGCAAGATGAGCAAGCGCGCTGCGAGTATCCTCTGCATCACACTGTCCTCTAAGGTCAGCACGGTTCACAGTGCTGCATTGGCAGCCAAGGAACAGGTCAAGGATGAGCTAGCCAATACCAATATTGTGGTGTTGGATTCCCAGACTTGCACTGGGGCAGAGGGCTTTGTAGTGCTTGCTGGGGCGCGAGCCGTGGCCGAAGGAAAGGAATTGCTCGAAGCTGTTAGAGCTGCCGAAGATGTGCGGGGGAAGGTTGACCTTATTTTTATTTTGGAAACGATTCGACATGTATACAGGACAGGACGGATCCCCAAGATCGCCTCTCAAATAGGTGCATGGCTCAGCGTTAAGCCGGTGATGACCTGGCGGGACGGAGTGGCGCATTTGAGATGCATGACGAGGAGTAAGGAGCGGGGAGTTGACCTTCTGCTGGAAGCAATGCACAAAAGCGTTGGTGACAAGCCGGTTCATGTGGCAGTGCATCATGCCGATGCTCTGGAAGAAGGGCAGAGGCTTAAGCAACGCGTGGAGAGTGAGTTTGACTGTGTTGAAGTGTGGCTGACCGAGTTCAGCCCCATAATGGGTTACTCTACAGGCAGAGGCACACTGGGGCTGGCCTTCTACACGGAAGACTGAGAAACGAATGAGAAACGAATGCTTGCCCCAGGGCCAGTTGTTGTGCTAATCTGAGCATCGCTTGATAACTGCGGGTGAATTCGAGACGCGGGGCAGTTTTGAGGTGTTGGTAACATCTTGTCAATATGGTGAATTGGTCTTAGATTTGCCGGTTCCAGAGATAAGCGTTGAGCAGCCTGACTTCGATACGCACACAGGAGAGGTTGAAGTATGGACTATAGGCGTGAGCTACTAAAGGGGAGCACTGAGACTTTGCTTCTGTCTTTGCTGAGGAATCAGCCGATGTATGGCTATCAGATTATCAAGGAGCTGGACAAGAGAAGCGAGGGTTACTTCAGGTTCAGGGAAGGTACGCTCTACCCGGCGCTGCATCGATTGGAGGCGACAGGTCTGATACGAGGCAAATGGGAACAACATCCTTCCGGCAAGAAGAGGAGGTACTATAGTCTGACTGAGAAGGGTCTGGAGTGGCTGGAGGCAAAGGTGGCTGAATGGTGGGGCTTCTCATCGGCAGTAAACATGGTTACGCGACCAACAGTCAGCCAGGCATAAGCAAAAGTGAAGTAATGTTGACTGAAGCGAAGAAGTGTCTGGACAAGGCCAGAGCACATTTGAAGCTCGATCCCTCCTCAGAGAAGGAAATCCTCTGCGAGCTCTATACCCATTTTGAAGATCGGGTAGAAGAGCTGGAGGCATCAGGGTTGTCGGAAGAGGAGGCAGTTCGGGTAGCAGCCCGAGAATTCGGATCATTGAAGACGGTGGCTGGTGAACTCACTGAGGTACACAGCAAAGACGATTGGCCCCAGGCGTTGATGGCTGCTTTGCCCCACATCTTTTTTTCGCTGCTTTTTGCCCTTCACCAGTGGTCAAATATTGGCTGGCTTACGGTCATTGTTCTGTCTGTCATTGGTGTAGTGGTCTACGGGTGGCGACATAATAGGCCCACATGGTTCTTTACATGGCTGGGCTATGCTTTGATTCCCCTGTTAGTGGTCGGCTTGATCATTCTGGATCAAGCCTTAAACAGTGGCGCTTTTCCTGTATCCTGGTGGCTCTGGCTGGCAGTACTGGCCTATTTTGCCGGGGTTGGAGTACTATGCGCCATTATCCTGGTGCAGATCCTGAAACGCGATTGGCTGCTCGGCTCGTTGACTATATTGCCTTTCCTGGCCGTAATTGGCTGGTTTGTGACAGCTCAGTGGAGAGAAGAATTGCTGCAGGATGGAGGGGGAGCTCTCTACGGTTTAGAACCATGGATGGCCATGAGCTTTCTGACATTGGCTGGTATTGTTATTCTCTTTACCCAACTAAAGAAGCGGTGGGTGAAGCTGGGTTTGTTGTTGATTGCCGGCCTTGTTATCCTGACGATGATGGTTCTCGCCAGCAGGGGGAGTATCGGGCTGTTCAATATCACTGCCCTGGCGCTGGTTGGACTGATTGCCCTTCTGGGTCCTGCAATTCTGGAACGCAAGATAGCACATCGTAAGACTGAAGAGTGGGCTGACTTTCTGGAAAACCAGTATCACAGATAGTCATGCGTATGGCCACTAGAGTGTGACAGGAAACTCACAATGTGTTTTGATGATTGGTGGATCTATGCTCTGTGGATTGTTGGGGCGTACCTCTATGGGGCACTGCCTGTTGTCTACCTAATAGGTAGGATCAGGGGAGTTGATCTGTCCAAGGAAGAGGACATGCACATCAGCCTGTGGCGCAACGTGGGCCGCGTTGAGGGGCTGATAGGGGTAAGCTGGGATGTTGCCAAAGGCGGTATTGCTGTAGTCATAGTTGACAGAGTGTTTGGTCTGGAATTGGGTCTGGTGGCTGGAGTGGGACTGGCGGTGATAGTGGGGGAAATGTGGCCGGTATTCCTGAAGTTCAGGGGCGAGAAAGCCAATACCACGGGTCTGGGTATGGCAGCAGCGCTGGCCTACCAAGCGCTGCCCTTCCTGATCACACCTATAGCTATTGGTGCCCTGGTAAGGACATTGCCCAGATTTGTGGACTCAAGGCGGACGCTCGATGAGCGCCTGGAATTCGGTGGTCCTCCGAGCTTGAGCCTTCCTCTGGGGATGTTCTGCGGTTTTGGTTTGTTTCCCTTGGGATGTTGGGTCATGGGGCTGCCATGGGAGGCTATTGCCGCTGGCGTTGCGCTGTTTGTGTTGATAGTGATCAAAAGGCTGGTGACTGGTCTCAGAGAAGACCTCAAAATGGGCGGGAACAAGTGGAGTATCCTGCTGAACAGGTTGCTCTTTGACCGTAGCTTCGTGTAGACACCATCCCCAGTTCGTTTTGGTGCGATATCTGGCGGATGTGGCGTCTTGAAGATCATTTGAAAACCTCTCGAAATCCCCTATAATTGGCTTCGATGGGAAGAGGCCAATCTGTTGATGAGGTGAGCAGGCTGAGGGATAGCCTGGGCGAGTTGCCTGAGGCGGTGGTCAAGCCTGCCCTCGTTGTGGTCAGCGGACTGCCGGGCACAGGCAAGTCCTATTTCTGCCGAAGATTGGCGGAGAAAACGCCCCTGGTCATCCTGGAGAGTGACAACCTGCGCAAGGTGCTTTTTCATTCCCCCTGCCATAGTAGCGACGAGAGTGCGTATCTCTTCAAAGCCATTCACAATCTGGTGACGGAATTACTGGGCAAGGGGATAACGCTGGTTCTTGATGCTACCAATCTGGAGGAGTATCACCGTGAGGGTCTGTACCATATTGCTGAGCAGACTGGAGCAAAGCTTATTATTGTGCAGATTTGCGCTCCGCCGGAGGTGGTTTATCAGCGCCTGCAATGCCGGGCTAGCGGGAAAGACCCATGGGACAATTCGGATGCTGACTGGGGAGTCTACCAGAGAATGCTGCCGGTTGCCGAGACGATAAGACGGAATCATTTCAAAGTGGATACGTCCAGGGATATTGCACCGGCGGTTGAGAAGATTGCCCGTATCATAAACAAATAGCCATTGGCGGATGAAAGGAGGAGGCGCGCTGGAACTGAAGGTAGTGATTGGTGATGCTATCCAGATTGAAGTGGATGCTCTCATAGTGAATCTATTTGAAGGGATCACGCAGCCTGGCGGTGCTACGGGAGCGGTGGACAGAGCTCTCGGGGGAGCTATTACCGAACTGATTGCTGCCAGCGAGATCAAGGGCAGGTCGGGTGAGAATACTCTTATTCATACGCTGGGTAGGATTCCGGCCAAGCGAGTGATAGTCGCCGGCCTGGGGAAGCAGTCGCAACTGAGTGTGGATAGAATCCGTCGTATTACTGCTGAGGCATGCCGTTATGCCAGGGGGAAAGGGTCAAGAAGGCTGGCTACTATTGTTCACGGTGCGGGAGCGGGTGGTATCGAGCCTGATATAGCGGCTCAGGCCATAGCAGAGGGAAGCATCCTGGGACTCTATACGTTTCGGAGGCATATTACCAAGGAGCCTGACAATGGTCGAGTTGATGAACTGCTCATTGTGGAGAGGGATGAGAGCAGGCTGTCGCAGTTGGAGAGGGGCTGCAGTGCTGGCAAGGTGATCGCTGAAGCTGTGAATTTTGCACGGGATATGATCAATGAACCTGCCAACTTCATGACCCCTGGCGACATGGCAGAGACGGCCATGAAGATTGCTGCTGAGTACGGTTTACAGTACACGGTTCTGGAACGGGAGCAGATGCGAGAGATGGGAATGGGAGCATTGTTGGGTGTGGCACAGGGCAGCGGGCAAGCTCCCAAGTTCATAGTTCTTCAATATAGGGGGGATGATGCCTCGCAGAGGGTGGTGGGGTTGGTAGGGAAGGGGATAACCTTTGATTCAGGTGGAATCTCCATCAAGCCATCGGAGAATATGGGTGAGATGAAGGGTGACATGGCAGGGGGAGCTACCGTTATGGCTGTCCTGCTGGCGTTGGGCCAGTTGAAGCCAAAGATCAATGTTACCGCTCTGATACCAGCCACCGAGAATTTGCCAAGCGGCATGGCTCTGAAGCCTGGCGATGTCGTCAGGGCGATGAATGGCAAGACTATTGAGATTGTGAGCACGGATGCTGAGGGCAGGTTGATTCTGGCTGATGCATTGTCATATGCCGTCAAGCTGGGGCTTTCTCCCATAGTGGATGTGGCTACCTTGACGGGTGCATGCCATGTGGCTCTGGGGGATGTCGCTACTGGCGGGTTCACCAATAATGAAGAGCTCGTGAAGAGAGTGGTTGGATCGGCTGAGGAAGCAGGCGAGCGTCTATGGCAAATGCCGATGTATGAAGAATACAGGGAGCAGAACAAGAGCGATGTGGCTGACATCAAGAACACCGGGGGAAGATACGGAGGCGCTATTACGGCTGCTCAGTTCCTGAGCGAGTTCGTGGGTGACAGTCCGTGGGTTCACCTGGATATCGCAGGCACTTCGTATGCCAGCAAAGAGAAGGGCTATGTGGTGAAGGGAGCGACAGGGGCGACGGTGCGAACTCTGATCGGCCTTGTTCTTTCTCTGGCTTCAGGTGGAGGTTGACTGCGAAATCCTGTGGAGAGGTGATGAATCATGAGAATCAAATGGTTGGGTCATGCTTCGTTCCTGATAACTTCAGACGCAGGTACTAAGGTCATATGTGATCCCTATTCTCAGGGAGGGGGGATTGAATATGGCCGTATAGAGGAATCGGCCGATATTGCTACGGTAAGCCATAAGCATGGCGACCATGATAATGTGGCGGCAGTGAAAGGGAAACCAGACGTGGTTGACACTCCCGGAACTAAGAAGGTCAAGGGGATTGATTTCAAGGGTGTTGCTACGTATCACGATGAAGCGAAGGGAAAACAGCGAGGGGAGAACATCGTCTTCTGCTTTACCATAGATGGAATAAGGATCTGCCATCTGGGCGATCTGGGGCATGATCTGGACAGTGGTCAGGTGGTGGAAATTGGAGGTGTGGACGTCCTGCTGGTCCCGGTAGGTGGATTCTATACCATGGATGCTAAGGTGGCCGGCAGGGTTTGCGAGAAGATAGGTCCCAGGGTGGTAATCCCGATGCACTACAAGACAGGCAAGTGTGGCTATCCTATCGCCAAAGTGGACGATTTTCTCAGGGGCAGGAAGAATGTGCGTCGTCCAGGCATGAGTGAGATGGAAATCAAGAAAGGGCAGCTTCCATCTGCCGCAGAGACTGTGGTTTTGGAGCACGCTCTATAGAAGAGCTAGAGGAATTGTATTGAAGATAATCTACAGTGCCTCAGACGCCAGGGCCGGTTTACTGAAACGTTCCCCAGTGGAATTGCAGGAGACCTCCGCAGGGTTGAAACAGAGGATAAAGGAGGTCTTTGGTAAGGAGTTGACGCTGCATGAGGTGGTGGGGCAGATCCTTGAGGAGGTGCGCAAAAAGGGGGACTCGGCACTCTTCGAGTATGGCAGGCGACTTGATGGGGTGGAACTGAATGAGCTAGAAGTGAAGCGAGAGGAGATTGCCCGGGCTCATGCCAGAGTGAGCCGAGAGCTTATCTCGGCACTGGAACTGGCAGCTCAGAGAATCAGGACTTTTCACCTCAACTGGAAGAATCGGAGCTGGATCGATTTCGGTGAGGGCGGTCTGGGGCAATGGGTGCGCCCGCTGGGCACAGTGGGCGTGTATGTGCCCGGAGGCAGGGCATCCTATCCTTCAACTGTGCTGATGACTGCCATCCCAGCTAAGGTGGCCGGTGTTAGAGAGGTCATAGTTGCCACTCCACCAGGGGAGGATGGGATCTCTCCCGAAACGTTGGTGGCTGCCGATATTGCCGAGGTGGATCGAGTTTTTCGGATCGGGGGAGCCCAAGCTATTGCGGCGATGGCCTTTGGGACCCAGTCTGTCCCCAAGGTGGACAAAATATGTGGGCCAGGGAACATCTTTGTGCAGTTGGCGAAGAGAATGGTATACGGGATGGTTGATATTGATGGCTTCTATGGACCGACTGAGACCATCATTGTGGCAGATGAGACTGCCGATCCAACCATTTGTGCTGCCGATCTTCTAGCTCAGGCAGAGCACGATGCGATGGCCTCTGCTATCTTGATCACCACTTCAACAAAGATGGCCTCAGCCGTTGATCGAGAGGTGGAAAGGCAGGTCGTCGAACTGGGTCGGAAGGAGATCATACTGGCTTCGCTGGAAAACAGAGGCGGCATAATAGTGGTTGCCGATCTGGAGGAAGCCGTGGAGCTGGTCAATGGGTACGCACCGGAACACCTCTCACTGATGGTCAACGATGCCTGGTCCTGTGCCGAGAAGATCAGGAATGCCGGTGGAATTTTCATAGGTGAGGATGCACCGGAAGTTGTGGGTGATTATACTGCAGGGCCAAGCCATGTCATGCCCACGGGTGGTACTGCCTGTTTTGGCTCTCCTCTCACGGTGGAAGATTTTGTGAAGGTGACCAGTGTCATAGCTGTAGATGGCAAAACCCTGGGGGCGATTGGCCCAGCGGCAGCAACGATTGCCAGTGCCGAAGGACTGGATGCTCATGCGCGAGCGGTGAATATGAGGTTGGCCAAGATTCAGAAGAGAAGGGTGTAGATAGGGTATGGATATGGTAACTCCAATAGAAGAGTTAAGGAATGTGGTGGGGGTTCGTTTTCAACGGGCGGGGAAGGTCTATTACTTCGACCCTGTGGGAATCGAACTGGAGATCAATGACCACGTGGTTGTTGAGACTGGGCGAGGCCATGTGATGGGTAGGGTTGTCATTGCGCCGAAGCAGATCATAGCCAGTGAATTGACTGATCCACTGAAGCCAGTGGTGCGCAAGGTGACTCCCGAAGATATGGGGCAAGTGCAGGAAGCACGGCAGAAGGAGCAGGAGGCTCTTGCCGAGTGTGCCGAGCTGGCACGTAAGCTCAATCTGCCCATCAAACTCAGAGGCGCTGAAAGTAACCTGAATTCGAACTATGTTACTGTCTTTTTTAGCGCGGAAGGAAGAGTTGATTTTCGTCAACTGGTCAGAGAACTGGCGGCCGTTTTGAAGGTGCGTGTGGAGCTTCACCAGGTGGGGCCGAGGGATGAGACCAAATTGCTAGGGGGCATTGGTCGCTGTGGGTATCCCTTGTGCTGTGCCAGCTTTCTGACTGAATTCAAACCTTTGTCTATCAAGATGGCCAAGGAGCAGTCTCTTTCGCTTGAGCCGACAAAAATATCCGGTATGTGCGGTCGGCTGCTTTGTTGTCTTGGCTACGAGGCTGAACACTACCGGTTGATGAAGGAAAAACTACCTCCCATAGGTGGGCATGTGACAACACCCATGGGTGAAGGAGTGGTCACCGGGATAAATGTACTCAAGGAGACAGCGAGTGTGCAGCTTGAAAGTCAGGCAGTTGTCGAGGTTGCTGCTGCTGAAGTCACGCTATTAGATTCTGGAGAGGGGCCCAAAAAGAAGAGTCAGAAACCACGCAGAACCTAGCCTGCCTGTATGATGAACTTCTGCCAGTCATCATGCCTGTTGAGATATTGATAGGGGACGGAGAAGGCTGACGGTGGGGGAGGGAGAGGGCGCCGATTCAGTTTCATGCCGGCTTCTGCCGGTGTTCGTCCTGCTTTGCGAAGGTTACAGGGGAAACAACAGCTAACGATGTTCTCCCAATCATGGGTACCACCACGGCTGCGCGGAATGACGTGGTCCAGGGTCAAGTCTCTGCCTTCGCGACCACAGTATTGACAGGTATGTCTATCGCGGTTGAAGATTTCGAAGCGCGTGAGCCTCTTCTGCAGACGAGGGCGCCTAATGAGCTGTGTTAGACGAACTACCGAGGGTATAGGTAGAGAGATATTTGTGGCGTGTATCTCACCGCGGCCGTTTTCCAACACCTCTGCCTTACCTCGAAGTATGAGAACCATTGCCCGTCGCACCCGGCAGATGTTGAGAGGCTCATAGTTCTGGTTCAGCACAAGAACCGGGCTATCTATGGCGCTCACGCATGCTTCCTCGCTGGCCACATTTCAGACACCCCTCTGGAACCTCGCGGCAGAGCCAGTGTTCTTGCTATGGGAGAGGGCCTTTTCCCTCTGTGCTTGCGGGACCTACCGCGAAATTTGATCCATTGTACTGGAAGAGACATTTCACTGCAACAACGTAGCGTACGTTGGTGTTGAATACTCGATGCATGGTGCGGTAAGATTATGCGCTGTGGCAATTCGAAAGCCGCCTGGAGGCAATCATCTCGTATTCATTGGACCTTGTTTCTGGCCTTCCTTCGCTGGTTCCGAAAGCTTGAAGGAGCAAAGTTGGGATTGCTGTCTGTGAAGCATCTATTGCCGTGGGAAGTGTGGACCTGATTTGGAACAGTTGAACTGGCACAATCTGAAAACAACGGAAGCCCTGGAGATTCTGGGCTCTAGCCTGGCTGGATTGAGCCATATAGAAGTTGAACAGCGGCTGATACGATACGGCCGCAATGAATTCCGGCGTGAGAAGCGGATTCCGGCATGGCTGATGTTCCTGGGGCAATTCAGGAGCGTTCTTATCATCATCCTGCTCATGGCTGCGGCTATCTCAGCCGTACTGGCGGCGATTGGGGACGATAACAACATCTGGGACCCGATCATAATTGTGGTTGTGGTCATCGTTTCTGTGGTCCTCGGCTTTGTTCAGGAGTACCGGGCCGAGCGGGCGCTGCAGGCTTTGAAGGAGATGATGTCACCGACGTCTGCGGTGATTCGAGAGGGCGAAGAAGTGGTGGTGCCATCCCGTGACCTGGTGCCTGGAGATATCGTGGTTCTGAGGACGGGCGATCGGGTGGCTGCCGACGCGCTATTGCTTGAGGTCACCGGTCTCAAGATGGACGAGTCAGCGCTGACCGGCGAGTCTGTGACATCTGACAAGGGACTGCCCCCTGTCCCAGTGGATGCGGCGCTTGGCGACAGGAAGAACATGGTCTACGCTGGAACCAGCGTAGCTTATGGCAAAGGCAAGGCTGTGGTGACAGCCACAGGGATGGCCACAGAATTTGGCAAGATTGCCGGGATGCTTCAGGGTGTGGAAGAAGCCCGGACCCCACTTCAGGTAAGCCTGGATCGCTTTGGCAAGCTGATGGCGATATCCTTGCTGGCTGTCTCTGCCCTGGTGGTAGTTCTGGTACTTGTGCGGCTGAAACTGGGAGTCCTGGAGATGCTTATCTGGGGGGTGAGTCTGGCAGTAGTGGTGGTGCCGGAGTCACTGCCTGTCATTGTGACGGTGACGCTGGCCTTTGGGGTATACCGCATGGCCCAGAAACACGCCCTGGTTCGGAAGCTACATGCTGTGGAGACGCTGGGTTGCACCACTTTCATCTGCTCTGACAAGACAGGCACTCTGACCCAGAACCAGATGACGGTGAGGAAGCTCTACACAGATGGACGGGTAATTGATGTGAGCGGGACAGGCTATGAGCCCAAAGGCGAGTTCCGAAGGAATGGGGATATCATTGTGCCGAGTGAGGCGTCCTCATTGCAGAAGCTGCTTCAGATAAGTGCCCTGTGCAATGATGCTAGCCTGGTATCAACCGACGGTACCTGGAGCATAAGAGGCGATCCTACGGAGGGGGCATTGATCGTGTTGGCTGCTAAGGCGGCTTTGGACAGAGCTTCTCTAGCAGAATCCTTCCCGAGGGTGGCTGAAATACCTTTCTCGTCTGAGAGAAAGATGATGACCACTGTCCATCAAACCCCTGATGGCGGGCTGGCTTTCTCCAAAGGCGCTCTTGAGGTGGTACTAGAGGCTTGCGATCGTATCTGTTCAGAGGGCCATGAAAGGATGCTGCCGGCAGAAGAAAAAAGGGGGTTGCTGGAGATAAACAGCCAAATGGCAGATGATGGCCTGCGGGTCCTGGGGATGGCCTACAAGCCAGTGGTGGATTCGCGGGCTCCTGAAGAGGTGGAAAGGGGTATGGTTTTTGTGGGTCTGGTGGCTATGATCGATCCTCCCAGGGAGGAGGCGAAGCAGGCCATTCAAATGTGTCAGAGAGCCGGCATGAAGGCGGTGATGATAACCGGTGACCACAGGGCTACAGCGGCGTCCATTGCCAGGGAGCTGGGCTTGTTGCAGGAAGGGTTGGTGGTGGGTGGTGCTGAGTTGGAAGAAATGACTGACCAGCAATTGGAGGCCGTTGTCGAGAAGATAGAGGTATATGCTCGTGTGTCTCCTGTGCACAAGCTGCGGGTAGTGGAAGCCCTGCAGAAGAGGGGGCACGTAGTGGCAATGACGGGCGATGGCGTGAACGATGCTCCGGCTTTGAAGAGAGCAGACATCGGAGTGGCAATGGGCGTGACGGGGACAGATGTATCAAAGGAAGCAGCACATATGGTGCTCACGGATGATAATTTCGCGTCGATCGTGGCGGCAGTGAAAGAGGGTCGGGGCATCTTCGGTAACATAAAGAAGAGCATAATGTACCTGCTTTCCTGCCACATCGGGGAGCTGGTTCTGATGGTAGTGGCGGTGGCCGTCGGTACACCGCTGCCTCTGGTGGCGGTGCAGCTTCTGTTTGTGAATATTGCCACAGACGGTCCTCCGGCGCTGGCCCTGGCTTTCGATCCGCCAGACAGGGATATAATGGAGCGCCCACCGCGCGACCGCAGGAAGGGCATTTTCACCTGGCCGGTAACCAGGTTGATAGTATTGATAGCTATCTTAACGGGGGTAGCTACGTTTGGTGTGTTCTACTGGGCGCTACATTACTCAGGCAGAACTGCTGATGAGGCCATAATCTATGCCCAAGCGATGTGTTTTGTTACCCTGGTGGTGATAGAGAAATTCACTGCTCTAAGCTGCCGTTCGGAGAGGGATTCTGTATTCAAGGTTGGCCTCTTAAGCAATAAGTGGCTGCTACTGGCAATCCTTGGCACTATAGCATTGAGCCTGCCGCTGATCTATGTGCCGTCTCTGCAAAGCTATTTCCACACCTTCAGTCTGAGTATGGCTGACTGGGGAATAGTGATCCTGGCCAGTTGCACGCTGTTTGTTGCGGTGGAGATGGTCAAGCTTTTCTGGCGCTGGCGGGGGAAGCGCTTTTCCGGGCTGAATGAGTGCCAGCCGCTACGGGGTGTTGAGGGCGGTACGGACAAAGCGGCTGCTTAGTGCTGCCCGTGACTGCGTATCGAGGGTATCATCGACTGGTGAGGACTGTGTGGCTGAGGACAGACGTCCGGAGGTGTGGGGGGTGAGTGATAGCGGAGGGGGTTAATTCATGAGCAGACTGGTCATCGCTGCGGTGCAAATGCAGGCCGGGATCGACAAGGAGCAAAACCTGTCAATGGCTGAGAGGCTGGTGGATGAAGCTGTTGAAAAAGGTGCCAGGATGATCGCCCTGCCGGAGCATTTCAGCTTTGGGGGTACCCTCCGGTCTCAGCGGGAAAACGCCGAGCCGATCCCTGGGCCTACAGTGGATAGGCTGCGTAAGAAGGCCAGCGCAGCCCGTGTCTATGTTGTGGGTGGGAGTCTGGCAGAACGCTGTGAAGAAACAGGAAGGGTTTTCAATACCAGTGTGCTGATCGATCCCAGGGGTGACATCACGGCCACATACAGGAAGATTCATCTGTTCGA
>Ga0154632_1087_pt2 | contig 12116 bp, 11 predicted proteins | sample Rifle2008BG13ft_FD_116061 | JGI IMG/M metagenome (GOLD analysis project Ga0154632, IMG submission 116061) | Chloroflexi bacterium RBG_13_53_26
TTGTTAAAGTGGCAGTAACAGACACCAACACGCTGGATGACCTGGACTGGGTCAAGGTCAGCATCTTCTACGATGCAGATGGAGATGACGACTTCAGCGATATACCGGCCGACAACACAACCGTCGCCGCAACGCTAACATGCACGGTGGGCACCACTCCTGCGTGGAGCATAAACCCATCAACAAGCACAACCTGGGACATTGTTGAGGCCAGTTGCGAGCAACCCACCCTTACAGGGAGCAGCGGCACATTCTGTTTCCGCTTCACCCCCGGAAAGGTGGCCACCGAGGCACTCGATTGGGATGCCTACGCTCAGGTTCAGGACGACAGCGCTTTGAGCGCTACACTCTATAATGGCAGCGACTACGACATGAACTGGTATGGTGAGATCGCAACCAGCGCCTCCGTCGACTGGGGCACGGTTACCGCTGGCAGCGACTTCAGCGCCAACAAGCAGACCGGTATCTCCGTCAACTACATTGCCAATGGGGCCTATGACGAGCAGGTTGCAGCGAGCACCCCATGGGGAGCCGCAACCCTGAATACCGGTGGTACACCAAGCAGCAACGAATTCTCCCTGAGGGCCAACGACGTGGACAGCGAGACCGGCTGGCAGCTTGTGGCTACCACTGCGGCCTACGCCACGACCGATGACACCGGCGCACAGACCACGGAGTCGGGAGATACCGTCGGCGCCAACACCCTTTGGTTGAAACTCGGTACACCCTTTACAGACAACACGTACAGTGGCACTATCTACTTCAGAATCGCTAACGGTAGCTAGTGTTTAGGTATTATGGCCGCTGAATCGGCCATGGACAAGAGGATACGGGGGCCGGAGTGAGCCGGCCCCCACTAAACAGAAACAAGAACAAGAATATTGAGACTGTGTTAGAATGACACGTAAAATGAATTCCTGGTGCAAGTGGTGGAAATGGGGGGGCATCGGCCGAGTTCCCCCGTTCATCATTTTTGCGCTTCTGTTAGGCACACTGCTGATGCCCATGATTATGGCAACGCCAGCGAGGGCCGCCGGCGAAATCGCCATATCGGGCAGCTTCTACAACCAGGCCTTCCAGATACCGCAGGGTTCCTCGGCCAGTGGCCCCAGCATCTATGTAGTGGTCTTCAATCAGAGCAGCGAGGAATTCACTGTCGCCATGAGCACCGTAGCGCCTCCAGGGGTGACATTAGGCCTGTCACGCACCGATTTTGTTCTCCAGCCGGGAAGTCAGCAGCAGATACAGGTCAGTGTGACAGTAGCTACAGATGCTGTTCCAGACACCTATGTAGATGGGCTCGAGGTTAGCGCCCAGGCCACGATAGAAGGAACAGAAGGCATAGTGATCCTGGGAGCCGCTGCTCAGAAAGCCACGCTGGTGGTGACTGGCGAATCTGCCCTGGTGATGGTAGACAGTGTCGGCCCCAGCGGACAGCCAGTGGCCACCGTCATACGTCTCTTCAAGGTCATCAATGGTGAACCTTTTGAATTCGCCTACAACAATACCGGCCACCTGGAGGCCACTGTTTCGCCGGGAAGCTACCTGGCGTCCGCATACAACAACGGCGATAAGCTGGCCGAAGAGGCTTTCGACGTAGCCGCAGATGAAGTGAAGCAAGTGACTCTGACTGTGAATACCATCTACTTCAGCCTCTTCGAGATAAGCCCTGCATACAACAATGAGACGGGAGAACTCGGCTTTGTCCAGGTATCCTACACAGTCAAAAACGTCTATCAGCAGATGGCTACCGCCGAGGTCAGACTCATGGTGACCCTCGATGGTGTCCCACTTGAAGAGATGTCGATTCTGAACCTGAGCCCACTGAACCTAGGTGACTTTGGTGCTCCCTACACCTACATGCCAGCCAACGGCTGGCAGAACGGTACCTACGGCTTCAGTCTGCGGCTTTATGTTGATGACCAACTCTACGCCGGTACCCAGGAGCAGACCCTGGAGTTGGGCGGGGGCGGCAGCTCGACAAACTGGTTGATTTTTGTTCTCGCCGGCCTGGGCGGCGGGCTAGTAATAGGGGGAATTATCGTGTTCTTCAAACGTCGGAGGAAACCGGACAAGCCGGAGAAAGCCCGAAAACTGGAAAAACACAGCGGCAAGGTAAAATCGCCTGAAGTGGGTGAAGCCGCTGGAACAATGTTCGGTCTCAAACGCCTCTTCAACAGGGGTAGTAAGATCACCAAGAAGAGTGCCGTTCCGCGCCAGGGCACCGCGGTGGCGAAGCTGCCTGAAGTGGGTAAGTCTGCCGGAACGGCGTTCGGTCTCAAACGCCTCTTCGGCAGGAGGGGTAAGACAGCCAAGAAACAGGCCATTGTGGGCCAGCGCACCGCCGCAATAGGAGTCGGAGTTGCCGCCAGCGCCACTGCCAAGGAAGCGGCTGCTGCCAAAGCCAGCGTTGTGAAGGACGATCAAGTAACAGCAGAGACGAAGGAATCTACCGGGGAAAGCTCTGTCATTGATACGGGCAAAGCAGCCGATAAGAAGGCAACAGGGGGAGAATCGACAGCCGCAAGAAAAGAGACTGTTGTGGCACAGGACAGCACGGCGGCGAAGCCATCCGCTGCCGGGACAGCCGCTGCTCCAACAGCCAAGGCTGCCCCCGCTGCAGGCTTCCAGGTCAAGTCAGCCGCCGATGTGAAGCAGGCCGCTACTGCCAGACGGGCAGAGGCAGCAAAACCGGCTGAGGCTACCAGATCAGCCACGCCATCCGAACAGGCAGCGCATGTGGAAGAGAGCATTTCTGGACCAGCGCAGCCCGCGAAACGGCCTGCGGCTGCCACACCGAGCACATCACCAGCCCATGCACAGCGTGTCAAGGGGACAGTGCCAGCCGGTGGAAGCACTACTGCTGCATCACCAAAGAAGAGAGAACCACTCATGGTTCCATCACCATTCTCGCCACCAAAGCAGGTGTCGTTTGGGAAGAAAGCCAAGCTCGACAAGAAGAGCACCACTTCCAGACACGACGCGGCTGCAGAGGCGACTGTGGTTCCATCAGCAGTTATACCAGCAGAGCAGGCACTGCCTGTTGAGGTGATCCCTGTTCATGCCGAGCCTTTTGAGGCTGCACAGGAGTCTGTGGCTCCACCGCAGGAGGAATCGCCAGTCACCCAGGAGAAGGGTGGCACAGAAGAAACGGAGGCGGCCAGAGAAACCATAGCTGGAGCAGCCGTGAACGAGAATAGCGCCATTGGCGGGGAGGCCCGTGCAAACGACGATGCTGGCGATGCAGAGGATCAGTCTCCTCAGGACGGCGATGAGGCCAAGAAGAAATTCGTCTCGCCCATCAGGTTCCTCAACCGCTGATGCAATTGTGGGCCGGCCGATTCCCTTCGGTGGCGGAACGCCACATGAACCAGTCAGTGGATCCCATAATGGATGCCTTTCCGGTAGCCAGAAAGCCAAAGCGCTGATAAAGCCGGATGTTCTCCGGTGTGTCTGTCTCCAGGTAGCCCGCCAGCGATGCTTCGTCAGCCAGTTCACAGAAGCGGCCCAGTAGCTGGCTACCGATACCCCGCCCCTGCAGGTCAGGCTCCACACCCAGCGGGTCGATGTGCCAGTGGGACTGCCGCGGATCGTGTCTCCACCAGACGTACCTGACCATCAACCAGTGCAGCGACGCCCCCCTCTTGATGCCAAGCATCAAAGGCAGCATCAGCAACCCCTGACGAGGTGAAATCTGGCACTGCGGCCATTGCACAATACGCATCGCACCTACGATACGCTGGCCTTTCCTGGCCACCAGTGTTTGGCCCGGCAGACGCCCGAGCATCAGCCGGTGCACTGCGGTCAGGCGTCGTTCCCTGTCCAACCGTCTCTTTTCCGACAGGGCTCTGGACACGGGTCGGTAGGCGAAGGCACGGCTGAGGACCACAGCCGCCTCCATAAGGTCGGCGGGTTGCATCAACTCAACGACAACGGATTCCATGGCGATTCCCATGGCGTCCCTCCTCCAGAGGCACTGCGGGCAGGCGGCCGGACGGTGATGGACCCGCTAGCCGACCTGTGCTGAGTGATTCCCTTCGGCAGAACGCCACATAACAACTATTACAGAGCTATCTGCTTCTGTTATTCTGGGCAGTCATTGTGGAGGAAGCTATCCTCGTTAAAACAGTAATGCTGTTTTCTATTGACGCCCCAGTTTTGAAGACCTTCCTTCTTTATGAGTCCCAGATGATATTCCAAATGTGGATGGACTTTGTACAAGGGTTCCAGCAATCCACATTTTGCCCTTGCATCACAATCCCAACACCCTGCATAAGCTTTCTCCAAAACACACCGTTTGATTTTGCAGGTGGAACTACCTCCTCCTTCTCTGCAGGGGATAGCGCATTCTAGGGCAGCCATCTCTGATAGAATTCTCATGAATACCGGATATTGCCTGAATACCTCATTTCCCTGAGACTTGATCTGAGCATACTTGTCAAATTGGATTTCCCTTAGTATCTCTAATAGTCTGCTAATAGCTGCAAACAAGTCCTTATTCGAAGGAATGCAGTCCTGGCAATAGAGTCCGCAATATGAGGTATATCGTCCATCATTCATAGTCTGCCTCGAGAGGCACTGCGGCCAGATGGCCGCTGGTTATCCCTATCGTCGGCGCTCCGGTCGAGAAGCCTTCTGCGGCACGGTGCGGCGCTTCCACACCACGACTGCGGCAGCAATGACAGCCACACCACCCAGGGCAATGAGCAGCCAAGCCCAGAAGGGCAGTCCACCTTCTCCACCGGCAGACGGGAACGCCGTCCTGACAGTGAACGATGCTTCATCTGACCACTCCGACCACTCTTCCTGCTTGTCCTGATGCCTCACCCGCCAGTAGCAGATGATCCCGGCATCGAGCACCCCCTCGGGTACGTTGACATAGGCGGCATCCGATGTGTCATCCCAGACCGTGCTGGTGTAGTCACCCGCAGTCGTGGTTATCTGCCACTGCGAGGCATAGTAGTCAGGGGCACCGTCAGGGTCAGAGAACGGCGCCTCCAGCTTTGGTGTGATGATGACACCGAGCGCGCCTGATTTGGGGGACAGGTCGGCCGGTTTGTCCGGAGGGCGGTTCACGGTGGTGAACAAGGCTTCTGCTGACCATTCTGTCCAAGCCCCGTGGTTGTCCTGATGGCACACCCGCCAGTAGTAGGTGATCTCAGGCCTGAGCACCCCGGCAACGGTGGTCCTGGTGGTGAGCTCTGAGTCTCTGACAGTTATGTCATCAACAACAGTGCTGGAATAGTCACCGGCGGTGCGCGTTATCTGCCACCTCGATGCGGCATGGGTATCGCCGGAGTCGGGATCAGAGAAAGCAGAGCACTGCAGTGCCACGGTCACGGTGACATTATCGCCATTCAGCGGAGAAATGGTGGTCGGCTGAACCGGAGGATGGTTGAGAGTGGTAAACGAAGTCTGCAAAGACCACTCGGACCAGGCACCGTGGTTGTCGCCATGTTTCACACGCCAGTAGTAGGCGGTATTGTCGGTGAGTCTGCCCGCAGGTACGACTATCTGCGTCAGACTGACATTGTCTGTGGTGATGTCAAAGACCGGACTGGAGTAGTTGTCTGACATTGAGGTTATCTGCCACTGCGAGGCGGCATGGCTATCGTTGATGTCAGGGTCAGAGAAAGGCGACGATTGCAGAGTGGGATTCAAGCTGATCGGCGTAGCATTATCAGACGGCGAGACATTGGTCGGCTGACCAGGTTGATGATTGAGAGCGGTGAAAGAAGTCTGCAAAGACCAATCAGACCAGGCCTCCTGGCTATCCTGATACTTCACATGCCAGAAGTAGGTGTTGTTGTCACTGAGAATGTTCGCCGGTACCACTATCTGGGTCAGACTGACATTATCCGAATTGCTGTCAAAGACGGGACTGGTGTAGTTCTCTGAGGTGGCGGTTATCTGCCAATGCGAGGCAAGGTGGGTGTCTTCGGTATCATTGTCAGAGAAAGCCGAGGACTGCAGAGTGGGGTTCAGGCTGACCTCAGTGACATTATCGGCCGGTGAGAGGTTGGTCGGTTGGGCAGGTGGCATGCCGAGAGCCTCCCCGGCGACGATGTCGCCGCTGGCAGCATTACAGATGGCGATGTTCTCCGTCGGGTAGAGCGACCACGCTCCACCGTCCCCTACCGCGCCAGCCAGTATCACCAAGGCAGCCACGAGGACGGCCACCACAAGGAACGACAGCCTCTTCACGACATAAGGTGTCGCCCTATCAGTATGAGTTTCTGCATCCATCAGTCACCTCTCCTCTGTGCACAGCTCCACCACCCGTGATCACAGGACACCACGGGTGTTGGCTCGAAAAATACCATGCCAGCAGTGCAGAGTCAAGAAACCCTGCTCGCCCACGGTCAATCAGTCCAGCAAGCAACCATGGCGAATCGGACAGCAGAACGCTTCTCGTGAGAGGGTGATGAATCCGGCGAGCAAAGCACATCTGAATGCTATAACTTGATTCGGCCCAGACCAGGCCTTATCATCTACGGCAGGTAGCATGACAGCGTAGAATAGGCGGGGGAATTCAGATGAAGCCAACGAAAAAGATAGCCATTGCCGGAGGAGGGGCCATGGGAATAGCCCTGGCCGCTACTCTATGTGCCCACAATGCAGTGAGCCTGTGGATCCGCGATAAGAAACGAGCAAAAGAAACAAAGAAGAAGAGAGAGAGCAAGAAGCACTTGCCAGGAGTCAAGATCCCGGAATCAGTGTTTATTTCTTCGGATCTGGCAGAGGTCATCGAGGGGGCAGACCTGATTATCGTTGCTGTTCCCTCGTTCAACATGCGTGATGTTCTGCAGTTGCTGAAGAATCTCTTCGGTGAGAAAGAAGGAAAATGGCCATTATTGGTGGGACTGGCCAAGGGGATGGAGAAGGAAACCTTACAGCTTCCTTCAGACATGGTGGGAGATATCTTTGGCAGAATAGGGATTCCTTATTCACATCTAGCGGTTCTCGGTTTTGCCAGCGAGATTGCCAGAGGAAGGCCGACCACCGAGGTCCTGGCTTCAAATGATCCGGTGTTGACCAAAGAAATCAAAGAAATCCTGGAAACCGAAGAGTTCAGGATTCTAGCAAGTGACGATCTGATCGGGGTTCAGCTCGGTGGAACTCTAAAGAACATCCTGACTATTGGAATAGCTATTGGCGAAGCAACTGAAAAGGATCCAAAAATCAGAAAGAGGCTACTTTCCTCAGCTATCGAAGAATTGGTGAGCATCGGCACAGCGCTCGGTGGAGCACCAGAGACACTCAAGGATATCTCCGGACAGGGAGATCTGATTCTAACCTCATCGAGCTCACTCAGCCGAAGCTATCGAGTCGGCAAGAGAATCTACAAAGAAGGTATTCTGCCTATTAAGAACGAAATAGAAAAAAGGCGATTCACTGCTGAAGGATGGGAGAGTGTTCAGGCTGTTTATCGAATCTGTCAGGAACGCGATCTCGAAGCACCGATAGTGACTGAAGTATACAGGGTCATTTATGAGGGCAAGTCGCCTGAAGAAGCAGCAGAACACTTGGTCAACCTGGCTAAGGAAGCAGAAAGGAAGGAGAAAGAGGAGAAGAAAAAGGGGAAGAGTAAGGACAAGAAGAAAGACAAGGCCAAAGACAAAGATAAGGATAAAGACAAGAAGAAGGACGGGGCCAAGGAAAAGGCTAAGAAGAAAGACAAGTCTAAAGATAAAGATAAAGACAAGGATAAGAAGAAAGACAAGACCAAAGACAGGGACAGGAAGAACAATCAACAGAAGCAAGAGGATAGCAAAGACCTGCTGTAGTGTCCCTGTGGCAGATCGGTAATGGCATCACTCCTGCGAAACTTGTCCTCGTGGAAACAGGGGAAGGGAATCGTACACCTGGATTCCGCATCAAGTGCGGAATGACATTAGGCGAGTGCGGAATGATCCGCCTGAGGCGGACAGGGGTTCAGAGCGCACCCACATCCCCACCTGGATTCCCGCGTGCGCGGGGATGACATTCGGGGAGCGCCGGAATGACATCAATGAAGAGTGGGATCAAGAAGCAGTGTTTTTTGATCTAAGCTTGAGTCTCCAGCTTGGCCCGAATGCGAGAATAAGCTGCGCCGACACCCAATGCTTTGGCGGCGCTCTCGAGGTCAAGGTAGGTGGGGAACCCCATAGCCTCCAGTTGTCGTGCTGAATCCTCCATTTCATGGAGGTTTATCCCATAGCCGAAGATGGTTATGGGTTTGGCGATGCTCGACAGCCGATGCACCAGCTCCGAAAACACCTTCACGATGGGTGGCCCCAGGTGGCACACAATGGCAGCACAATCCACGTTGGAATCGGCCAGGACAACGGGCACCACTTGATCATAGATGGAAAAGGGAGACTCCAGGACAGACATCAGGGGGCCGACATCTACGGGGTTACGGGCCAACCTGGGTGAAAGCCTCTCCAGATGCGCTCGGGTGTTGGCAGCGAAAGCCGCCGGAACCAGTCCAGACTCCACAGCCGTATCGGTCAACAGCACGCCTGCCCCTCCGGTGGCGGTGATGATGGCGATGCGGTTGCCTCTCGGCAACGGCTGCATGGACAAGGTCCTGGGTATTTCCCAGAACTCCTGCCACGTTTTGAGCCTGATGACGCCAGCTTGTCTAAAGGCATTTTCATAGACCCGGTCATCACCGGCAAGCGAGCCGGTATGAGAGGAGGCTGCCCTGGCCCCGACTTCACTACAGCCCGGCTTGAGAATCAGAACCGGCTTCCGGGCCACGGCCTGTTTTGCCACCTCCATGAATTTCTGACCATGTCTGATGTCCTCCAGATGCATGGTGATTACCTTGATCCGAGGGTCGTCCGCCAGAAAGGGCAGCAGGTCCAGCTCATTCACATCGCACTTGTTGCCAAAGTCGCACATCTTGCTGATGGGAAATGCCTTGTCTTTGATGGGGTATACTCCGAACGTGAGCAGTCCCGTCTGGCTGCAGTAGCCTATGCCTCCTCCCGGGGGTTTGTTGCCACTGTGGAAATAGGGCCCGGTCACCAGACCGTTGTCGGTGTCGAGGACGCCCAGCGTATTCGGTCCCAGGAGGCGCACTCCATAGCGGCGGGCCGTTTCGACCAGTTGGCGCTGCAGGATGGCTCCGTCAGGGCCGGCCTCAGCAAAACCTTCGGTCACCACGATGACGGCTGTTATTCCCTTCTTGCCACACTCCTCAACAAGCCCCAGTACCGTCGGCGAGGGCGTGACCAACACGGCGAGGTCAACCGGGTCATTGACGTCATTCACTGTCGGATAGGCTTTGATTCCCAGGACCTGTGCGCTGGAGCGACTGACGGGGTAGATTCTGCCCGAGAAACCAAAGTCGAGTATGTTCCGTATGACGGTGTAGCCTTCACCCCATTCCCTCATCGAACCGATGACGGCAACACCGCGAGGTTCGAAGAACGACGCCAGGCGGCTATCCTTGTGTGATTCCATCAGACTCTCTCCTACCGAGTTCTCCGGGCCAAGCCCAGGTGCATGCTGGTCAATTCTATGGCTCAGAACTGAGAGCCGTCAAATGGAATGGATTGATACTGCCCCGCACAAGGCTTGACAGAGATGGAATGTGCAATGTAGCATAGCCTCCCAGGCATTTGCGAACTACTCGTCATGGTAGTGATGTGACTTCGTGAATCAGGAGGTTCTCCAGTGGGAGAGGTACGTGTTCGTTATTTTGATGCTCTAGCCGCGGCTGCCGAAGCAGTCACTTCCTCTCTGAAGCTTGAAGAGGTACTGGCCACAATCGCTCGATCCACCGCTGAGGCTACGAGGGTCAAGGGGTGCTCCATTCTGCTGCTGGATGAGGACGGCGAAGTCCTGGTTCACACGGCATCGTACGGGTTGAGCCATGAGTATCTGAAGAAAGGCGCAGTTGATGCCGACAGGAGCGTGGCTGAGGCGCTGCATGGTAAACCGGTGGCGGTTTGCGATGTTGCCGCTGATGCAAGAGTCCAGTATGCCACTGAGGCCCTCCGAGAGGGCATAGCCAGCATGCTTTGTGTCCCACTCGTCGCCAAGGGGAAGGTCCTGGGCGCGATAAGAATATACAGTTCCCAGAAAGGGGACTTCTCTCCGAGCACGGTTGAACTTCTCTCTGCAATTGCCAGCCTGAGTGCACTTGCCATCCAGAACGCGAAGATGCATGAAGCCTTGAAGGAAGCTCACCAGACCTGCTTGCGGGAACTGTGGCACCTGCAACCATAGCTCACTCCTGAGTAAGCATCGACGCACCTGAGAGGCAAGGAGGAACCGTGGTAGGTGAAGAGCAGCTAATCAGGGAATATGTAGACCGATTCGAGCAGAAGCATGCCGGCCCTTCTATCTATGCAGAGTGTCTGGAAGACATGGGGCACCTGGACCTGGGGCAGATCACTGAAGAAGAGATCAGAACGGTCATACAGCCCTTCTTGTACAGATGGGGAAGGATGGGACGAGTTCTCAACCAGGATGAGTTCAAAGGTTGGCAAAGCCGTCTGGCAATGCAGATTCGAGCTATTCATGAGAAGCTCAGTGGTCTTGAGGCAATGCAACTCCAGACTGTTTCCCTGATTCATTCATCCCCGGATACTATCCGATGCTACGAATCACTGGAGGAGGCAGTCAAAAGCCCGATTGCAGTCGTAAAGGTTCTGCATCTTATCTGCCCGGATTTCTTTCCTCTATGGGATAACCGAATCAGGGAAGCTGTGATAGCTGAACTGGCCGACAGGTCTGAAGATAGCTACTCCGTGTTCGCTTACTACTGTTTCATGCAAGCGATACAGGATTTCGTTACGAAATACGATGAGGTCTTGTCCGAGCTAGCCGAGCAATACAGAAAGGGCAAACTGAAGATAGTAGATGAAGCCCTGTGGGCCTCACGAAGACCAGTATCTTTCCTGTTCTGATTTGTATCTCTGCTATCTATCCAGCCACCTCAAATTCACCATCGAATATGTATGAGTCGCAGCCTTTGTCCAGCATGACGAACCAGCTTCTTGGGGCATCCTCTCCGTTCTCCCGTATACCAGTTATGGTGCCCAGGTCACCGGTCTTACAGGCATTCCATATGCCTCCTAACATGCGAATCCGTGAGCCAACCACCGCTCTGGTGTCTCCGTTGGTTCTCACGGGCAAGACCAATGCCCCATCGCTACTGACCCACACGGGAATATGCTGAGAACTGCCATTGTTGGCAATTGTCCCAGCCTTCACATACCACCTGACGTCGGTAAAATTGCGTTCCAGCATCTCGAACTCCCTCAAGAAGCCTGTTGCTAACCGTGACAGGTACGATCTCTTTGTGCTCATTCTCTATGGGGTATGGCTTCCCTATAGAAGTTAGTCGGTGAAGCCGGGTGGAAACCCTCAATCCTGGCTTGGAAACAAAGGGGGTGGGGTCAGGCCATGCCACCCCTGTGCCCATCCGTGACAGGGGTGGCAAACTGAGTAGACCTGAACAACCCCCCTTCCTTGTGCTGTCGCTATCGGCCTTCGCCATCCCCCCTTGGGTCAGGCCACAAGAAATGCTTCTACAGTCAGGGTATCGGAGCGCTCTGAACGCGTGTTTGGACGGTCGAGTATGACTTATGGTCGGCTCCGGGATTCGAGCTTCCGCGCCGACCGGCGACTGCCAGGCAGCCAAAAACGAACACCGTCTCGAATGACCAGATCAATCCAAACAGCAGCCAATCCATATCACTCTTCACTCCCTCGAAAACGCATGAAACCGACCTTCCCAGGTCGGTTTCACTATTAGCTCCCCACTGCCCAAGTGACCATTTACAGGCAGCAGTTCATCGCTCCCTCAGCGCCTGCCAGCTTGATGCTAAATCTTCCCTATCTTGATACCTCTCTGTACTGATTAGTCGGTGAAGCCGGATGGAAACCCTCAATAAAGAGCGCAATACTCGCTTTTCCGGCATCCGCGCTGTAGAATGCCGGCAGATGTGTTATCCGATCCACATTTTCTAGTGCGGAGGTTATCGGTGAAGAATGTAGAGCTTTCCGTAAACGGCAACACCCTTACTATCACGGTGGATTTGACCAAGCAGTTCGGGCCATCATCCTCTGGCAAAACCATCATCATTGCCTCTACCGAAGGGAATTTCCCGCTGCCC
>Ga0154632_1022_pt1 | contig 11855 bp, 10 predicted proteins | sample Rifle2008BG13ft_FD_116061 | JGI IMG/M metagenome (GOLD analysis project Ga0154632, IMG submission 116061) | Chloroflexi bacterium RBG_13_53_26
GGTGATGGCGGCTGCATCATCTGGCCGTTGCTGATAGGTATGTGCAAGGCAAAACAGTACTTGATGACCGGCGAGATGGTCAGTGCGGCGGAGGCTGAGCGCATCGGTTTGATAACCAAAGTTGTCCCGCCTGAGAAGCTGATGGAAGAGGCTTGGGCGTACGCGAAGAAATTCGCTGATGGGCCGACTTTGGCCATAAGCTTGACCAAGATGAGCCTCAACAAGATATTGATGGATCGGATCAACCTGCTGTTCGATACTACCATTGCCTATGAATACCATACCCTTAACTCGCCAGACCATCTGGAGGCGGCGAAGTCATTTCTGGAGAAGAGGCCTCCGAAGTTTAGGGGCAGTGAAGGAGACCCGTTCGTATTCTAGGTGACAAAGGGGCGCTGACTGGTGCAGGCGTGTCAATCAGTGCCCTATCATCACTGCGATGAATTCAGACAGAAGGAGGGAACATGGATCTGGGTTATAAAGGTAAGGCGGTAATCGTCACCGGAGGCAGCTCGAACATCAACCGGGCCAATGTCCTGGCCTTTGCCAAAGAAGGAGCGAGCGTAGTCATTGCTGACATCGATGAGAAGCAGGCGCCGAAGGTAGCTGCTGAGGCCAATGCTCTGGGTGGTGGTGGGAAGATCGTATTCATAAAGACCGACGTGACTAATGTTGAGTCCGTTGATGCCATGGTCAAAGAGACCATGAAGGATTTTGGCAAGATCGATGTGTTGGTCAACGGCGTCGGCTGGTTGGACAGCCCCTGGGGTCTCTTCATGGAGCAGAAACGGGAGACCTGGGAGAGGATGGTCAACCTGAACCTCTGGAGCGTTCTCAATTGTACCAGGGCTGTGCTGGAGCAGATGATTCCCCGTAAGTACGGCAAGGTCTGCAACATCGGATCAGAGGCTGGCCGCATAGGAGAGTTCCGACAGGTCGTCTATTCGGCATGCAAGGGTGGGGTCATCGGGTTCACCAAGGCGATTGCCAAGGAAGTGGGCCGCTACAGCATCAACGTCAACTGCGTTTGCCCCGCCGGTGTCATCCCTGAGAAGAAAGAGCATGTGTCTGAACTCTCCATGACCCAGGGTGTCACTCAGGATACCCTGAGCGAAGATATGAAGAAGATGCAGTTGAAACTGTATCCCATCGGGCGGGTGGCTGTTCCGCAGGATGTGGCCAACACGGTTGTCTACGTATGCTCCGATGCTGCCTCCTTCATCCATGGCCAGACCATCAGCGTCAATGGTGGATATAGTACACTGTAGTCGGTCGAGTCTGTCGCAGTTGGATAAACTGACCGGGCCAGGCTTGATATCTTGATAGAAGACAAGCAGGAAAGCGAATACTTGCTTTCCTACTCTTCGGTATTGGGGATTCGAGGTTGGGATGGGTGAGATAAAAAGCGCCTGGGAAATCGCCATGGAGAAAGCGGAGAAACTGGGCAGGCTTTCTCCAGAAGAGTTCAAGAGACAAAGAAGGCAGGAGCTTGACCCTGTGGGGCAGGGACTGGCGGACAGATACCTGGGCGGGCTTGGTTTGTGGCAATTGAGGGTCGAACTGGACCGCTACAAGGGGGAGGAGAAGACTCTGGTGACCGAGGCCCTGATATCTGGCCTGGTACAGGGGATTGAACTGGGCAACAATGAAAGACTGGTGAAGATAATAGAGGGGATTTCCGGTCTAAGAGAAAACGAGAGCCCTGGAATCAGAGAGATAGAAGGTGAGGTAGGAACGCTCTTCCAGGAGTATCAGGAAGTTGAACAAAAAGAGCGGCGGAAGATAGAGGACTCAGTGAGAGGTATATTGCACCAGTTGAGAATTTCGGGCAGCGCTATTGGCGGTATCAATCCAAAGGTTATGCCGGAGTGGCAGCAGGCGTTGGACGCATTTGCTGAACCATATGCGACAAGACTGGAGGAGCTGAAAGAGCGACTCAGGAGTCTCTCACAGTCGAATGCAGGAGACTCTTGATCGAAGGCTTGAAGTACATGAAGGAGGTCTTATGGAAATCAAGAAGGTAGGTGTGGTTGGTTGTGGACTGATGGGCGCGGGTATTGCTGAGGTATGTGCTCGTTCGGGATACTCAACAGTAGTATTGGAAGTCAACCAGCAGTTTCTGGATAAGGGCATGACTTCACTCAAATCTTCGCTGGAGAAAGCGCATAGCAAGGGCAAACTGTCAGCGCAAGACAGAGATGCTACCCTGGCACGTCTACACGGCACTATCAACATGGAAGATTTCAAGGATTGTGACCTGGTGATAGAGGCCGTGATTGAGAATATGGAGGAGAAGAAGAGGGTGTTTGCGGCTGCTGATAAAGTCTGTCCCAAGCATGCCATCTTGGCCAGCAATACCTCCTGTTTGTCCATTTTGCAGATGGCGATGGCAACGAAGAGGCCGTCCCAGGTGATCGGGATGCATTTCTTCCAGCCTGTCCCTGTTATGGCCATGGTAGAGATCGTGAAGACTATCGCTGTTTCCAAGGAGACCGTCGAGATGGCGGAGAAGGTCAGTAAGTCACTGGGCAAGAAGGTGGTCTTTGCCAAGGATACACCTGGTTTTCTGGTCAATCGCCTTGGCTTCCCATTCATGATGAATGCCATCCGCATGCTGGACGAGGGATGGACCACTATCGAGGAAATGGATCAGGCCTGGATGATGGCGACGAATTCGCCGATGGGGCCTTTCACCCTGATGGACTTCGCCGGACTGGACACCATGTATGCTATGGCCTGCGCCATGTACGACGAGTTCAAGGACCCGGCATATGCTCCGCCGCCGTTGCTCAAGGCCATGGTCACCATGGGACGCTACGGCAAGAAGAACGGCTGGGGATTCTACAAGTACACCTAGTGCGTGTTAGCTCATGTGTCACTGCGACGCGGCAGCCTCTGGCGCTAGGATTGAGATGTCTGTCTGACGCCAACGCTACCACAGCCCCTACTTCTGCGGGAATCATATGCAGAAATCTGTTAAACTTGAGTAGTCGAAATGAAGATACTGGTTACTAATGATGATGGCATACATGCTCCCGGCCTTTGGGCTCTTGCCGAGCGGCTAACCAAGGTTGGCGAGGTGGTGGTGTGTGCTCCCGATCGCGAGCAAAGTGGCACTGGCACAGCCATCAGTCTGCATCGATCAGTGAAGTTGACCGAGGTTGATTCGTTGGTGCCGTCGGTAAGGGCCTATGCGGTTGAGGGAACGCCAGGCGACAGTGTCATACTGGCTCTGCGGATGTTGGAGGACGTTGCGATGGTGTTCTCTGGCATCAACAGGGGAGCGAATATGGGGCATGACGTACTCCTCTCAGGGACGGTCGGCGCAGCTTTGCAGGGCTATCTTCATGGTGTGCCATCGGTTGCCATTTCGGTACAAGCGGGGCAGGCGGGGGAAGAAACAAACTTTCAAGTGGCTGCCAGGTTAGCACCTCTGCTGGCCAGCAGAGTCAACTCTAACGGGTCTGGGGCTCTACTGCTCAATGTAAACTTGCCCAATCTACCTTTGGACAGGATAGGTGGTGTCGACATCACCAGGGTTGGCAAAGGTGGCTACAGCACTGCAATCACCATGGGCCGCGATGGCAGCAAGGACAGCTACCGGATTACCATAGGGCAGCCATGGTGGGACGCTGAGGAAGGAACAGACATACATGCACTGGACAGGTGCAGGATCTCCATCACTCCTCTTCAAGGAGAGTTGAGCACTGCCAAAGAAGTTCCCCTGCCCGAGAATCTGGCCTCAATGCTGTTCCGTGAACTGTGATCATCTTCGTGCAGCGTTTGCCTTTCCGTTCTACCTCGTGTTAACCTAATCTCACGAGGATGCCACAGTTGTTCACAGTAGTTAGCCCACAGGAAGCCTGGTCCAGACTTGAGCCTCATCTTTCACCCATAGAACGGGTTGAGGTCGTGCCCACCGGCGAGGCTCTGGGTCGGGTGCTTGCTGATGATACTCTGGCACCGGTTGATCTGCCTCATTTCCCCCGATCAGCCATGGATGGCTATGCGGTGAGGGCCGAGGATACCCATGGTGCTTCAGAGAGCCAACCTGCGTATCTGAATGTGGTGGGTGAGATACTCATGGGCAAACCTGCCGGGGTAACCCTCGCTCCTGGGGAGGCAGCCTTGATCCACACAGGAGGCATGCTTGCCAATGAGTCAAATGCTGTCGTTATGGTGGAGAATACCCGTGAAGTAGATGCCTCCACCATCGAAGTAGTCCGTCCGGCGGCCAAGGGCGAGAATGTCATCCAGGTTGGGGAGGACATGGCCAGTGGTGAAGCCCTGCTTTCTCGGGGAAGCCTGCTTAGACCGCAGGACATCGGGGCACTGCTGGCTCTGGGCATCACAGAGGTATCAGTTTTTCAGAGAGTCAAGGTAGCCCTGATCCCCACTGGTGATGAACTGGTGGAGCCTGGTAATAGACCAGGGCCAGGACAGATCAGAAACACCAACGCTTATGCACTGGCTGGCCTTGCTGTGCAGGCCGGGGCTATTCCCCTGAGACTCGGCATTGTCAGAGATAGCTATGAATCCCTGAAAGAGGCAGCCCATTGGGCTATGAAAGAGGCGGATATAGTAGTTGTCTCTGCAGGCAGCTCGGTCAGCACCCGTGATATTACTGCCAGCGTTATCAACTCGCTTGGCAAGCCTGGGGTTCTCGTCCACGGCATCTCACTCAGACCCGGGAAGCCTACCATCCTTGGGCTGGTTGATCGAAAGCCCTTCTTTGGCTTACCAGGTAATCCTGCCTCGGCCATGATAACCTTTGAGATATTCGTTACACCGGCGATATACAGACTGAGTGGGTGTAACCAACTGCCGAAGCGGTGCGAGATCAGGGCAAGGCTCACCCGTAACATCCCCTCGGCACCGGGGAGAGAGGACTACATCCCGGTGAAGATCGAGGAAAGAAACGGTGAGCTGTACGCGGAGCCGGTTTTTGGCAAATCTAATCTTATGTTTGCCCTGGTCAAGGCGGATGGCATTGCCCGTATCCCTCTGGACAGGGCAGGGATGTCGGCAGGCGAGACAGTGATGATAAGAGTGTTCTGATTGTTGTCAAGGAGTGGTGCGGCAGTGTCAACCGGTTCTCATTCCAAAGAACAGAGGCGTTTCTACCTTGAAGATATTCCATTGGCTGAAGCTCTGGTCAGGTTCGTCTCTGATGTAGGTGAGGCCGGAGGTCTGGTGCCAACGGCCCCTGAACGTGTTGCTCTTGAAGAGGCGCTGGGCAGGGTTACTGCCGAGCCGGTTTGGGCCAGGATATCCTCACCCCACTATCACGCTGCTGCCATGGATGGAGCGGCCATCCGTGCGGAGGATACCAGTAATGCTTCAGAAAGGGCGCCTGTGCGCCTTAGGATGAGGGAGCAGGCACAATGGGTGGATACCGGTATGCCCTTGCCGCCTGGTTTCGATGCCGTGGTAATGATAGAGAACATTCATGTTGTGGAGGACGGGCTAATAGAGGTTATGCTGCCAGTAGCTCCGTGGCAGCATGTTCGTCTCATGGGTGAGGATATTGTTGCTTCAGAGCTTCTACTGCCGGAAGGTCACCTGCTCAAGCCGCCGGATCTGGGGGCTATTGTCCAGGCTGGCCTAACCCATGTTGAGGTAAGGCTTAGACCACAGGTGGCTATTATTCCCACCGGCACTGAGTTGGTGTCTCCAGGGGGAAGTCTCAAACCGGGGAATATCATCGAGTCCAACTCATTGGTCCTGGCTGGGTTGATAAAGGAGTGGGGTGGGGTGGCCACCAGGTTTTCGCCAATACCCGATGAGTATGTGCAATTGAAGCAGGTTATTCAGAATGCATTGACTGACCATGATGTAGTGGTAATCAATGCTGGCGCCTCAGCAGGCAGACGTGACTTCACTGCTTCGCTAGTGGCTGACCTGGGCAAGGTGATAGCTCATGGTGTGGCCATTCGGCCCGGTCATCCGGTGGTCCTGGGTGTTGTAGACGGCAAGCCGGTCATAGGTGTTCCTGGCTATCCTGTTTCAGCCGTGCTCACTATGGAACTGTTTGTCAAGCCACTGGTCTATCGTCTTCAGGGGATGGTTCCTCCCCAGCGGCCGACCGTCGAGGCGGTGATGACTCGAAAGGTGTTCTCTCCCATGGGCGAGGACGAGTTTCTGAGAGTCAAGGTGGGCAAGGTGGGGAACGAATTGTTGGCCACGCCACTTCAGAGGGGAGCAGGTGTCACCATGTCACTGGTTCGAGCTGATGGCCTGGTGCGCATACCTCGTGGCTGTGAAGGACTTCAGGAGCACCAGACAGTGCGTGTTGAAATCTTCAGCAGCCTTGAGGAGATAGAAAACGCCATCGTGATTGTGGGGAGCCATGACCTGGCTCTGGATGTCTTGGCCAATCAACTGCACAAGCAGTACCCGCAAAGAAGCCTCTCCTCCTCCAATGTGGGCAGTCTCGGTGGGCTTCTGGCGCTGAAGAGAAGGGAAGCTCATCTTGCTGGCTCCCACCTTCTCGATGAGGACAGCGGTGAATACAATGTACCGTATGTGAAACGCTTGCTCGGCGACCAGGAGATATTCATCGTCAATCTGGTCTATCGAGAGCAGGGGCTGATGGTGAAAAAGGGGAATCCCAAGGGGATCGGAAACCTCGCTGACCTCGGGAAACAGGAAGTGGGCTTCATCAATCGTCAGAGAGGCGCTGGTACCAGAGTGTTGCTGGACTTCAAACTAAAGGAGTTGGGGATAGCTCCGGAGCAGATCAAAGGGTATGATCGAGTCGCATTCACCCATTTGGCGGTGGCTGCGGCTGTCGCCAGTGGAGCAGCGGACGCTGGGCTGGGAATCCTGACTGCGGCCAGAGCTTTGGATCTCGACTTCGTTCCGGTGGTGAGGGAGCGGTATGACCTGATCATCCCTCGGGCTTGCTATGAAAGTCCTCTGCTCGAACCATTGCTCGCTATCCTGCAGCAGCCTTCCTTCAAGGCTGAGGTAGAGCAGTTGGGTGGTTATGATGCCTGCCACATGGGTGAGACAATAGCCAGACTGCCCATGTGATGACTGTGCCAAGATTGTCCATCCGATTCGATCCTCCAGCGGTGGTTGCCTGAGGGTGAAGTTATGAACGGGAAAGCGCCCACGAAATCTCTGCGTATCAGCGTTCGCGGGGTAGTCCAGGGGGTTGGTTTCAGGCCCTTCGTTTACAGACTGGCTCATGAGTATGGTCTGTCAGGTTGGGTGCGTAACACCTCAGGCAGCGTGGAGATTGAGGTGGAAGGGCAGGAGGCGGCTGTAGACAGATTTATCACTGCACTGAAGGCTGAAGCTCCTCCCATGGCCAGTATCGAGGAGATCACTACGGCACCGATGCCTCCGAAGGGCCATACAGACTTTGTGATTGTCAGTAGCCGTGCCGAGAGGGGCAAATACCAACTGGTCTCGCCGGACATTGCCACCTGTCGGCCATGCCAGGAGGAGATATTCTCTCCAGGGGACAGACGCTATCGCTACCCGTTTACCAACTGCACCAACTGTGGGCCCCGCTTTACCATTATCAAAGACATTCCCTATGACCGTCCCCGTACTACCATGGGGCATTTCAAGATGTGCTCTGACTGCCAGAGGGAATATGACGACCCACTGGACCGCCGATTCCATGCCCAGCCTAACGCTTGTCCCAAGTGTGGTCCCAGACTGGAGTTGGCTGATGGTCTTGGCAATGCTGTTGCCAGCAGCGATGTCATTCATTCGGCAGCCGACCTACTGAAGGAAGGGAAAATCCTGGCCATCAAGGGTTTGGGAGGCTTTCTGCTGGCTTGCGATGCCACCAACAGGCAGACAGTGCACACTTTGAGAGAGCGGAAGCGGCGCCTCTCCAAACCTTTCGCGGTGATGATGGCATCACTTGATGACGTCAGGAAGCATTGCCTGGTCTCTTCCGATGAGGAGAGTCTGTTGCTCTCTCCGCAATGCCCCATTGTCCTCCTGCGATGGCAGGAAGCGCAGTCAGACGTCTGCTCAGAGGTGGCCCCTGGGCTGAAATACCTGGGGGTGATGCTCCCGTATACACCATTGCATCATCTTTTGATGAGAGAAACAAACCTCCCCTTGATCATGACCAGCGGCAATCTCAGCGAGGAACCCATTGCCAAGGATAACGACGAGGCGTTAAGAAGGCTGGGACATATTGCCGAATACTTCCTTCTGCACGATCGGGGTATCTATGCCAAGTATGATGACAGTGTCTACACAGTAGAACAGGGCACCCCTCGGGCCGTACGACGTGCTCGGGGGTATGCTCCGTATCCCATCTTCCTGCCTTTCAAAGCCCGCCCTGTTCTGGCCTGTGGGGCGGAGGAGAAGAATACCTTCTGCCTCACCAAAGATGAGCATGCGTTTGTATCACAGCATATAGGTGATTTGGAGAACGAAGAAACGCTGCAGCATTTTGAGGATACCGTAGAGCTTTATGAGAGATTGTTCCGCATAGAGCCTGAGATCGTAGCTTATGATCTTCACCCGGAGTATCTTTCCTCCAAGTATGCCTTGGGACTGAGGGCCGAAGGCAAGCCGGGTTTGAGGCCGGTTCCTGTGCAGCACCACCATGCTCATGTGGTCAGTTGCATGGTGGAGAACAATGTGAAGGCCCCGGTCATCGGAGTGGCATTCGATGGAACTGGATATGGCACTGATGGCACTCTTTGGGGCGGTGAGTTCCTGGTAGCTGACTGGAAGGGCTTTGAGAGAGTGGGTCACCTGGAACCTGTGCCTATGCCTGGGGGCGCTGCGGCTATACACAGGCCCTACCGCATGGCGCTGGGCTATCTCTACGGTTTGACAGGGCAGGATATTCTCTTGGAGGGCTTGCCCATCTTGGGGCGGATTGACTCCGAGGAAGTGGCCATCATCAAACACCAGGTCGAGCGAAGGCTCAATTCCCCGTTGACATCTGGCGCTGGACGTTTGTTTGATGCCGTATCAGCTCTGGCCGGAGTCCGTGGCGTGGTGGACTATGAGGCCCAGGCTGCCATTGAACTGGAGATGCTGGCTACTGACGTGATTGATCCTGCGGATTCTTCCTGCTATCCCTTCTCTATTGTCGAAGAAACGGAGTGTCGGGTACTGAAGTTGGCTGATCTCATATCGGCCGTGGTTGAGGATGTGGAGAAGGGTGTTCCTGCTCCTCTGATATCAGCCAGGTTCCATCGAACGATGGCCCGGATAATCGTCCGGATGTGTCGGCTCATAGCCGGTGACAGAGGCATAAGGCTGGTGGCCTTGAGTGGCGGTGTGTTTCAGAATAGACTGCTTTCAAGGCTCACCCTTGAAGCTCTGCAGAAGGAAGGCTTTGAGGTACTCACTCACAGGTTGGTGCCGTGTAATGACGGCGGAATTTCGCTGGGCCAGGCAGTGATCGCCAATTTTGCGTTATCCTGACCACATTTTGCAGACAGACGAAGCGTGTACAAGAATCGTAGTATACTGAGAACATCGGAGAGTTGAGAAGGGAAGTCCATGTGCCTAGCCATACCGGCGCTGATAAAGTCGATTGATGGTAGCGAAGCTGAAGTTGAGATTGGTGGCATCAGCCGACGAGCCAGTCTGATGCTCACCCCCGAGGCTAGGGTAGGGGACTACGTTCTACTGCATACCGGCTATGCCATCAATATCGTCGATCAGGAAGAGGCTGAGGCAACCCTGAGCCTTCTGGAAGAGATGGCAGAGGCGGCTGACGAGGACTGAGGAATGAGATTCATTGATGAGTTCCGCAGCTCTGAGCTGGCCCAGGGGTTGATTCGCGGCATTAGTCGTCATTCCACCAGGAGGGCTCGCCTTATGGAGTTCTGCGGTGGGCACACGGTGACCATCATGAAGCATGGCATCCGCCAGCTTCTCCCTCCTACAATCGAGATGCTCTCTGGCCCAGGCTGTCCTGTTTGCGTTACGGACAATGCCGATCTCGACAAGGCCATTGCACTGGCGGGGGTCCCGGGCGTGATCCTTACCACGTTTGGAGACATGCTGAAGGTTCCTGGCAGTCGCACCAGTCTTCAGGAAGCCAGAGCTGATGGTGCTGACGTCCGCATTGTTTACTCCACCCTGGATGCCCTTCAGATAGCCAGGGAGAACCCAGCGAGATCAGTCGTCTTCCTGGGAATCGGATTTGAGACTACGGCCCCTACCGTTGCTGCCTCAGTTCTTCAGGCTGATGGAGAGGGAATGGGCAACTACCGCGTGCTTTCTTTACATAAATTATGCCCGCCAGTGATAAAGGCGCTTCTTGACTCGGGAGAGGTCAGGCTCGACGGACTGATGTGCCCCGGGCACGTGAGTGCTGTGATAGGCTCAGAGTCCTGGGAGTTCATATCCCGCGATTATGGCATACCCTGTGTCGTTTCCGGATTTGAACCACTGGATGTTCTTCAATGTGTCTACATGCTGGTATCACAGGTCGAGAGATCGGAGTCCAGGGTTGAAATCGCCTATCGGCGTGGTGTACGTCCGGAGGGAAATCAGCGGGCTTTGGAGCTCATGAACCAGGTATTCGAGCCCTGCCCTGCCCGGTGGCGGGGTATGGGTCAGGTCCCTGCCAGTGGTCTTAGGCTGAATAAGGCCTACCAGCACTACGATGCCGAGTTGGCCTTTGATTTCGACCCCGGTCCTACTTTGGAGCCAAAGGGCTGTATCTGTGGTGAGATACTCAGGGCAGTGAAGACGCCCAGGGATTGCCAACTGTTCGGCAAGGTTTGCACTCCTGCCAGTCCGGTTGGCCCCTGTATGGTCTCCTCTGAAGGAAGCTGCGCGGCCCACTACCTCTACGGAGTTGCTGAGTGAGCGACAAGATCATCATGGCCCATGGCAGCGGTGGGAAGTTGGCCCATGAGCTGATAGAGAAGACCTTCCTCGAGGCTCTTTCCAATCCCCTTCTGGCCAGGCTGGATGACTCGGCTGTCTTTGACTTCAAAGGCAGGTTGGCCTTCACCACCGATAGCTACGTGGTCAAGCCCATCTTCTTCCCTGGCGGCGATATCGGCAGGCTGGCTGTGTGTGGCACCATAAACGACCTGGCTATGTCCGGTGCTGTCCCTCTCTACTTGAGCCTGGCTTTCATTATCGAAGAGGGTCTTCCCTGGGAAGACCTGATGCGGATACTGGGCTCAATAAAGGCAACATCCAGAGAGGCTGGGGTTCAGATTGTTACCGGAGATACCAAAGTAGTCGATCGGGGCAGTGCTGACAAGCTGTTCATCAATACCGCTGGGGTGGGCCTGGTTCCGGAAGGTGTGAACGTATCGGGTTCAAACGCCAGGCCCGGAGACAAAGTGATTCTGAGCGGTGCTATAGGCGATCATGGCATTGCTGTGCTGAGCCAGCGAGAAGGGCTCAGCTTCTCCACTCTGCTCAGAAGCGATTGTGCTCCTCTGAATGGGCTGGTGGCTGAGATGATCGAAGCCAGCTCCCGAATTCATGCCATGCGCGATCCTACCCGGGGAGGCTTGGCAACCACTCTCAATGAGCTGGCGGCGCAGTCCAAGGTGGGCATCAGAATAGAGGAAGAGAAGATACCGGTTCGTGATGAGGTCCGTGGCGCCTGTGAGATGCTGGGACTCGATCCATTGTATGTAGCCAACGAAGGTAAGCTGGTGGCGGTGGTTGCCCCTGAGGACGCCGAGGCTGTTCTGGAAAGGATGCGGCGGAATGCCTATGGGAAACAGGCCTCCATAATCGGTGAGGTGCGGCAGGATCACCCCGGCAGGGTGGTCATGAAGACCAGGATTGGAGCATCACGGATAGTTGATATGCTGGTGGGTGATCCCCTGCCCCGCATATGCTGAATCCGAATTCAGCCTGGTTCATGATCACTATCTGGTAGATTC
>Ga0154632_1083_pt1 | contig 11731 bp, 10 predicted proteins | sample Rifle2008BG13ft_FD_116061 | JGI IMG/M metagenome (GOLD analysis project Ga0154632, IMG submission 116061) | Chloroflexi bacterium RBG_13_53_26
GTTCAGCGCTGGAGGCACTGTCGCCTTCTACCTCCGAATAGCTCTGCTCAAAGACAAGGCGGGCAGACAGGGATAGAGGCATGTTGCTGGCGTAGCGCTCGGCTATGATACCACCAAGAATAAGCACACCCTTGGTATGGATTGGTCCTCCCAGCTTCGCCTCGCGGTCTATATCGATAACTCCTTCAGGACCGGCGGCAGTGCTGGCCGTGATGCGGCTGGGCCTGCCAAAGCTGAGATCGCCCATGTCGATCACCGACAGCCCATTCACCTGGCCCACCACCTCACCCTCGGTGTCGATTTTCAGGATGCAGCGCTCTATCATCTCCCGGATTCGTTCCTGGATCAGGTCAGAACGATAGACCTTCTTCTCAATAGCCTTCGATATGTGCTCACTATTTACCAGTTCTCTGCCATCCAGATCGGCCCAGTAGCTGGCTTCTCTGATGATATCCGCTATCTCAGAGAATCTGGTGGATAGCTTCTGTTGATCCTCAGCCAGTCTGGAGCTGTGCTCGACTATTCTGGCCACAGCCGTGTTATCCAAGTGGCGAAGGTTCTCTTTGCCGCAGACACTGCAAAGGGTGGCAGCATACTGCCTGACATTCTCCGCATTCCGATCCATACGGCTATCGAAATCCGCCTTGACCTTGAACAACTCGGGGAATTCACGATCCAGCTTGTACAGCAAATGATAGTAGATACTGTCGCCAATAAGGATGACCTTGAGGTTCAGTGGTATGGGCTCTGGACGGATCCCCTTAACGGTGAGAAAACCGAACCGCTCCGCCAGTTCTTCGATGATGACCTTACGCTCCCGGAGGGAGCGCTTCAGAGCTTCCCAGGCCATGAGTTCGGTGAGAATATCATCCATTCTGATCACCAGATAGCCGCCGTTGGCCTTGTGAATGGATCCCGGTCGGATCATGGTGAAGTCACTGGTGAGAGCGCCGAACTGCGCTTCCTTTTCCAGACGGCCGATGAGGTTGTTAAATGTGGGGTTCATCTCGATAACAACCGGAGCGCCTGTCAGGTTGGTATTATCCACCAGGACATTCACCTCGTACCTCCTAAAGGCATCGGCCACTGCCCGGGCAACAAAGGGATTGCCCTCGGCGGATTCAGGTGACGAACGGAAAAGGTCTCTGTTCTCGATGATGCTCTCCTGCACTGCCTTCAGGTGCTCAACAATACCAGGAGCATCACCGTATTTCTTCTCCAACTCTTCGATTGGCACCTCCAGAATGAACTGGACGACCTCTCGATCCAACTTTTCAACCTGCTCCCTTATCTCTCTGTCCCAGTTCCGCATCTGAGCCATGGCATCCTTGATCTGGCCTTGGATGGTCTCCTGGCGTTTTGCCATCTGCTCCTTGGCTTCGGGACTGAGGGCCAGCACCTCCTGATCGCTGAGAGGCTTGCCATCCATAAGAGGCACCAGTATCACACCCATGGGCGACACTTGAATGGCAAAACCGTTGCTGTGGGCCAACTGATTGAGCTGGTTGAACAGCTTCTCTCTTTTCTCGTTGAAAGCACGGCTTAACTCATCGCGTCTCCTTACATACTCCTCGCTTTCAAAGGCTCTGCGGATCTCCGCTTGAGCAGTCTCGATGAGCCTTCTCATGTCTCTTTGGAGCTGGATGGCCATACCAGCCTTGAGCTGGAGCGATTTGGGCCTGTAAGAGTCATCGAAATTGTGAACATAGCACCGATCGGGCGGGGTATCCTTGGTCTTTGCCACGCGTTCCAGAAATGCAGTGATGGCTGTCATCTTCCCTGTACCTGGCAAACCTGCCGCATAGATATTGAAACCCGAGTTCTGTATCTCCAGGCCAAACTGAAGAGCCTGAAGCGCTCGACTTTGTCCAACTATGGTCGGCGCTGCCTCCAGGTTTTTGGTACTCTCAAACCCCAGGCTCTCCGGGGCACAGACCTTCCTTACCTCTTTCGCAGTCAATTCTTTCATCATGGTGGGATTGCCTCTCCTTCGTGAATGTCAGCTACTGGTTGGCACGCGGCCATTGTACCACAGCATCCTGTAGTCAGGGAAAGTCCATAATACCATCGACTATTCAATCTCCAGAGAGCGCCCTGTTTGCATTGAGGAGTGCCGGTGAGTAAGTTTGACGTACTCAGTAGGAGACTGGCAATATTGCTTGATGAGAGCCCGATTATGCAGAAGAGATCCAGTGCCCGCAGATATGAACGCATGAACCCGACCGAGAAGGCCAGGCTGGCAGCGGAAAGGGGAGATCTCCTCTACCAGAGGTTGCAGAACTGCAATCTTTGCCCCAGAGACTGTCAGGCGAACAGACTGGAGGGCCAAACAGGTTACTGCGGAGCAGGTGAAGAAATGGTTGTCTACACCGCCTTTCTCCATCACGGAGAGGAGCCTGGAATCAGTGGGGAGGGGGGAAGTGGCACCATATTCTTTTCGGCGTGCAATCTGAAGTGCGTCTACTGCCAGAACCACCGCTTCTCTCACTCTCTCGAGGGAAACAGGGTCACCAACAAGGACTTGGCTGGGATGATGCTCCGCCTGCAGGAAAAGGGGGCGGAGAACATCAACCTGGTCACCCCGACACATTTCCTGCCGCAGATCATTGGGGCACTGTCGATCGCTCTGCAACACGGGCTTACCCTGCCCCTGGTTTACAACACATCGGGATATGAGAAGGAGGAGACCATCGAAATGCTGGACGGGATCGTCGATGTGTATCTGGCGGACATGAAGTATGTCAGCCCATCAGTGGCAGAACGGTATTCCAACGCCCCCGACTACCCTTCGGTCAACCAGAAGAGCCTTCAGAGCATGTACAAACGGAAACAGACCATCTGGGAGGGCGAGTTGCTGAAGGAAGGAACGATTGTTCGCCACCTAGTCCTGCCCGGTCACGTGGATGAGTCCATAGAGGTGCTTACCTGGATCAATGAGAACATCCCCAGATCAATCATCAGCCTGATGTTCCAGTACCAGCCGTATTTCAAGGCACATCTCTATCCAGAAATAAACCGCAGAGTGAATGAGGCCGAATACAGCAGGATAAGAGATTTCCTTGAGGGACTGGACCTGGAAGGATGGGTACAGGAGCTATCCCCTGAAGAGGAACTGGCAGGAGTGCATTTCAAATCTTCCCTCGAAGGGCTGTTCTGAATCCGGGGATGCTCTCACGTCAAACGGAACCAACGCTCTCCGATCTTCAGGCTACAGCCAGACAGGCCAGCTTCCTACAGACGGACAGAGAATGCACGAGGCGGCAGCCTATTCTGCCTTCTTATGTTTGTGTGCTGTCTTTTGAAGCGGTTTTATGAACGGCTCATCGGGATGAAGATGTGGCTCATATCCACGCTTGCCCAACTTGCTGTGTTTGCTGCGGCTCTTCTTAGCACCCTTCAGTTGAGATCTGCCAGACATCTAGTACACTCCTCCCACCTAACCTACATTGTCTCACCATTATATCAGCTCAGGTACCAGGGATATCAACACACCGGCCGCAATGGCCGTGCCAATAACACCGGCCACGTTGGGGCCCATGGCATGCATCAATATGAAGTTACTGGGGTCTTCCCTCTGGGCCTCTCTCTGACAAACCCTGGCCGCCATGGGCACAGCGGAGACTCCGGCGGCGCCGATGATAGGATTGATCTTTCCTCCCGAGATCCAGTACATCAGCTTACCCAGGAGAACACCACCGGCCGTGGCAACCATGAAGGCAAAAGCGCCCAGCAGGAATATCTTGATGACGCCCCAGTCAAGGAAAACCTCCGCCGTCATAGTAGCTCCGACGGTAATACCAAGTATGATGGTGACGATGTTCATCAATTCATTTTGGGCTGCGCTTGACAGCCTCTCCACCACCAGACACTCGCGCAGGAGATTGCCAAAGGCGAACATGCCGATCAAGGGTGCCGCATGGGGAACCAGCAGACCGACCACAACGGCCATGATGATAGGGAGCAGGATCTTGACTGCTTTGGGAATGGGGCGCGGGGCATACTCCATCCTGACCAGCCTCTCCTTCTTGGTGGTGAGGAGCCGGATTATTGGAGGCTGGATCACGGGCACCAGAGCCATATAAGAATAGGCCGCCACAGCCACCGGGCCCAAGATGTTACTACCTCCCAGTTCCTGCATCTTAGTAGCCACATAGATGGTGGTAGGACCATCGGCACCGCCGATGATGCCGATCGATGCTGCTTCTCTCAAGCCGAAGCCGAGGGCCACTGCTCCCGTCAAAGCAACGAAGACTCCAAGCTGAGCTGCGGCGCCCAGAAGGAGAGTATAGGGATAGTTCAACACGGGAGTGAAATCGGTCAGAGCGCCCAATCCCAGGAAGATGAGCAGGGGGATTATCTCGGTACGAAGCAGATATTGGTCAAAATAGTATAGAATCCCGCCGACGTGTTCGCCTGTGGCTGGAATGACTACCTCGCCCAGAGGAAGGTTGGCCAGAATGACTCCGGTGGCGATGCCTACCAGCAGAAGGGGCTCGAATTTCCTGACGATGCCCAGATAGAGAAGGACACAGCCGATGGCCAGCATGGCTATCAGGCGGGGGTCATCGCCTATCTCCGTAAAGCCTTCAAAGAGCGTTGACAGACTACTCCAATCCATACTGAGCCTTCCCCATTATCCTATTCAAACTCAACAAGGATGGTGCCATGTACGACACTCTGTCCCACGGCAACACAGACCTTCTTCACCACCCCGTCAGCAGTTGCCATTATGTTCAGTTCCATCTTCATTGATTCCACGGTGCAGACCTCTTGCCCGTGCTTGACACGGTCACCCTCCTTCACTTTTACGGCCAGAACCGTACCCGGCATCGGAGCGGCGATGTGCTTGCCTGCGGCGACTATGGGCGGCACCGATGACCCCTTGGCCGGCTGAGGTACAGGCTCCATCGCTCTAGGAGACGGCTTTGGGCCTGACGCCGGTTTGGCTGCAGCAGCAGGTGTGGTGACTGCATGACCTTTGTCTTGGAGCTCAACCTGGAAAACCTCACCATCCACTACCACCTCAATGGGAGACTTCGACAGGTCTCCCACCTCCACGGCATAAAGTTTGTTATTGACAGTTATCCTGAACGTTTTCCCCATTGATGTCCTGCCTTCCCTCTGGACCGCATCTGCTTTTCCCTGCCAGCGACAGCCCAAGTGCTGGTAGCCCCGGTTGTCATCACTGGAGTTGCCCCCCGCGGCTCTTTGACAGAAATCATATCACCCTTCTCCATCGATAACGCCAGCCCCACAGCCATGGCGGCGATAGTTCCTTTACTGGCTTCGCCAGGACCATCTGATAGAGCAACCTCAGGCGCTGTATTCCGATTTCCCCCATTCTCCTCTTTGGGCCGAAAGATCTTGATCATTATCATCGATGCCACCATCAGGATGCTTAGACCCACGAAAACCACCGCCATCCCGACTACGACCAGTATCGCGGAGTCTATCAGTTCTTCTGCATTAGTATCAAACATACCTGTCTCGTGCTTCTAGATGGCTCCCCATAGAGAAGTGGGAGGCCTTCGGTCGAGAGCATGATCACTAAACCTATGGCACTGATTGAGCCTTTCGGGTATCCTTGGGGGGAAATACATTGGAGGAGAGGGGAGAGCCATCAACCCTTCCCAAACAAAGTAAACCTCATGGTCATATTAGGTATGCATTTTACATTGTTTCGAAATCCTTGGCAATTACGCGCGGGTCTGCATGCCGCTCGAGGTCGTTGAAAACATGGCCGTATCAGACTTGGGTAAGTGCATAGAGACCCTGGCCGAATGGATGTTTGAGGCAAAGCACCTGGTGGTCTTCACAGGCGCCGGCATCAGCACCGAGTCAGGCCTGCCCGATTTCCGGGGTCCGGATGGTATCTGGACTCGCCAAGCCAGGGGATTGCCTGCAGAGACGAGGGATTTCTCTTCCGCGGAGCCGAACCCGGGGCATATGGCCATTGTTGAACTTCAGACATTGGGGAAACTGGCCTTCCTCATCTCTCAGAACGTGGATAACCTTCACCTGAAATCGGGGATACGCCCTGATCTACTGGCAGAGCTACACGGCAACATCACCAAGCTGAGGTGCAGCACTTGTGAGTTTACGATGGACAATTTCGGTGACCAGATGGCCTGTCCCATCTGCGGCGGCCAGATGGCCTCCAGCGTGGTCAACTTCGGCCAGTCTCTGCCTCAGAGGGACCTGGCGGACTCCTACCAGCAATCGCAGAGATGCGACCTCTTCGTAGTCGTCGGCTCAAGCCTGGTGGTAACACCGGCGGCTGAGATGCCTAGAGTGGCTCTCAAGGCCGGCGCCCGTCTGGCGATCATCAACCAGGGTGAAACACCACTGGACCGAGCAGCGCACCTGCGGTTCCAAGAAGCGATAGGCGACGTGTTGCCACCGGCTGTGGCCCGCCTCAAAGAACTGATGAAGGCATCATAGAATATAGCTGCACTGCTGTGGGCAACATCTGTCGACTGCAGCTCGCTGATGGTGGTCTGGAATACCGTTTTCATGATAGGATTCATCCATGAGACTGGGCGCTTTCGAGATCAATGAGCCGGTTCCTGAACTGAACAGCCCTCATGCCCTGGCCATTCTGCGGCCGTGGATCGATGTGGGGGATGTGGGCAGCCTGACCATGTCCGGCCTGGAGTCTCACTTCAAGGCGGTGGAACTGGCCAGACTGGCCCGGCCCGGGAACTTCTTCGATTTCACCCGCTACCGTCCCACTCTGTACCTCGAGAACGACCGCCGTGAGGTCTGGGTTCCGAATACCACTATCACCTATGCCAGATCGGAAAACGGTCCCGATTTCCTCTTTCTGCGGCTCCTGGAGCCCCACATGCTGGGTGAAGATTATATCGAGTCCGTATTAGCGGTTCTCCAGAGGTTTGGGGTCAAGAGATACCTCTTGCTCGGCTCAATGTACGATATGGTGCCCTATACCAGACCACTGCTGGTCAGTGGAATGGTGAGCAACCTGAGATTGCAGAACGAGCTGGAGACAGCGATGGTGGCACCCAGTGAATACTCAGGTCCGACCACGATCGCTTACCTCATATCTCAGAAGGCGCCTGAAATGGACATAGAAACCGGCAGCCTCATAGTCCATCTGCCCCAATATCTCACCCTGGAGAATGACTACAGGGGTAAGGCGCGGCTGATGGACATACTTTCCTCCCTCTATGGTTTTCCCCTGGCGCAAGAGGACACTGACCAGGCCAGGGAACAGGAAGACTGGGTGAGGAAAGCGGCAGAACACATCATGCAGCAGGAACCCAGATACAGAGCGATTCTGGAGCATCTGGAAGCCGCCTATGACGCCAGAGTCAAGAAGCAAAGGGAAGAGACGCCATTGTCGCCGGAGTTGGAGCAACTCCTTCAGGACCTCAGCAAGCGATTCGGGCAGAAGTAGCTGGCTATCGGTCTACCGCAATCCAAGTTCATCCGCCCATCGCAGAAGCATGCCATCCCGGGTGGAGAGGGGGACTTGCTGATCAAGGGCAGTGGTATCCAGATCCACCGTGCATGGCCACGTGCAGACTATGGTTTGCAGCAGCCCAGAATTTGCCGGATGATGATTTCAGGGGATGAGAGGACATGAGGATCGCCAGAAGAGTCACAAAACGAGTCGTTGCCAGAGTCTTTTGCATATTCTTCCCTTTGCTCTTGGTACTGTGGGTGATTCTTGTCCTTTACCCCAACCCCGAGAAACTGGTGGTAAGCGTACAAAGGCTTATTGATCCCGGCGTCGATGCTGCTGCCGTGGAATCGGTAGCGGCAAGCCTCCCATCCGACCCTGCGGCTATCGAGGACTCCGTGCTTGAAAACATACCCTACTGCTATGACTGGGAAGCGTATGGCGTCCCCTGGTACTTTCCTACTGTAAATGAGGTATTGCAGAAGGAAGCAGGGGACTGTAAAGGCCGAGCGCTGGTTCTGGCCTCAGTCCTGGAGGCGAAAGACATTCCCTACAGCCTGAACACATCCCCAATACACGTGTGGGTAGACTATGAGGGCAAAGAGGAAACGAGCCTCGAGAATCAGAACGCCGGCTTCTACCATTTGGACCCTGAAACAGGAGAGAGGTCGTTCGGTCTGCCCAGTATTGACGTATTGGAAACAATGGATACGTTCTGGCAGGGGTTCTGGCCTCCCATGCCGGTGGAGAGAAAGGTGCTCCTGATAGCCGGACCGGTCATTTTGACAGCGGCGCGCGTGAACTGGGTCAAAAGGGCGACAGCGCGCGACGGAGAAGAGGCAAGTGACACTTCCCATCGGACCACATAAACACAGACTACTCAAGGCACAATGGGAAAGGATACCACGGCTGTTTGATATGACAACATCTGTTCTGAAGTGGAAACTATTCCATTCCCCGGCCATAATGCTGGTCTCAATTCCGCTCATCTTGTCCATTGCCTCTCTCGTATTAGATTGCTCTCCTTCCATTACCGCAGAGTTGCCTACTCATGCCATCGTCGTCTATGGAGACAGCAGAAGCGGCCATCTGGTTCATCAGGCGATTGTGCGGAGTATTTCGAAGACGGAACCCACTGCCGTGTTTCATACAGGTGATCTGGTGAACGACGGATCGAGTTCCGCCGATTGGGCCACGTTCAATAGCATAGCCTCCGAGCTAACTGAGAGCACGCCATTCTATCCCGCTCTGGGAAATCACGATCTACCACCCCAACTATTCTTCGACAATTTCGATCTGCCGAACAATGAACGATGGTACTCTGTGGACGTGGATGGCCTGCACTTCGTCGTACTGGACAGCAACTTCGATATCACTCCAGGCTCTGAACAACATGATTGGCTGGAGACCGATTTGAAGGAGGCCAGCAACGGTTTTGTAGCGGTGGTTTTCCATCAGCCACTGATGAGCACGGGCCGCCACGGCGGTGATGTGGGTCTGAGGGATATTCTCACCCCTCTATTCAAAGAATACGACGTAGAACTGGTTATCAATGGCCATGATCACGACTATGAAAGATCCTTTAAGGATGGGATCTACTACGTAGTCACCGGTGGGGGAGGGGCTCCCCTTCGTGATCAAGAGACTACAAGCCCTTACAGCCAGGTATTCGACAGCGCCTACCACTTCTGCACCCTATCCGTGGCTGACGGCAAAGTGACAGTTGAGGCATTTGACCTTGACCGACACCGCATTGATCAGTTCACTATCTAAGAGGCGTAGCAGTTTCGGGTATCCGGCCATCGAGATACCTCTGCCACAAATGGTCGGGCTCCCTGTTCGTAAAGCCAGGGAAGGTTTATAATCTGAGTTGAATGCTGCATTGGGGGGGCTTTAGTTTGGAGGTAATATTGCCAGGTTACAGGTGTGCTGCCAATGGCTGAAGCCTACTTGGATATCGAGACCACCGGCCTGTCTCCGTATCTTGACGATATAACGGTGATCGGCATCTATATGGTTACGCACGATGCCCCCAGGTTTGTGCAACTGGTGGGCGAGGAGATAACCAGAGAGAACCTCCTCAAAGCACTGGACGGAGCAGATACCATTTTCACGTACAACGGCAGGCGCTTCGACCTCCCCTTCATACGGGACCGCCTGGACCTGGACCTTGAGACTGAGTTCCGCCACCACGACCTGATGTATGACTGTTGGGAGAACAATCTCTATGGCGGTTTCAAATCGGTAGAGCAACAACTGGGTATCCCGAGGCTGCTAACAGGCATCAGTGGATTCGAGGCAGTAGTGCTCTGGTGGAAATACAAAAGCGCGGGAGACCAGGAGGCCCTGGACCTGCTGCTGGAGTACAACAGAGAGGATGTAGTGAACCTGAGCGCGTTGAGGCGGATTCTGCACGAATGCTGAGCTGGCAGGAGAACTCAGGACATAGTAGCTATGTTGGATTCGAATGCTAATTGGGGCGGGTGGTGGAATTGACGTGGCGTCAGGGATGGTAATGGGTGGACTTCAGCCTCCCGCAAGCTTCTGATAAAGCCCGAGGTATGCTGGGGCGGAGCGATCCCAGGAAAAGTCGGCTGCCATAGCATTTCGCATCAAAGTCTTCCATTCCTGCTTTCTGTCGAAAAGGGCCAAGGCCTGGTCTGCAGCCTCCAGGAGGTTCGAAGCCTGGTACGGTCCGAAGAGAAAGCCGTTTCCCACTCCCGTCTTTGGGTCAAACTGGTGAATAGTGTCTCTCAGACCTCCGGTTGCTCTGACAAGAGGAACAGTTCCATACTTGAGAGCGTAGATCTGGGCAAGACCGCAGGGCTCATAATGAGAGGGAACCAGGAGAATATCTGACCCTGCTACGATCCTATGGGCCAGGGAATCGTCGAAGGCAATCCTCACCCCGACCTTTTCGGGATATGCCATAGCTACCGAGCCGAAGAAGTCCTGGTATCGTTTCTCTCCCGACCCGAGAAGCACGAACTGGAGACTACGACGGAGCATGTCGTCCAACGCCTTCTGCAGAAGGTCAAAGCCCTTCTGGCCTGCCAGGCGCGAAACCATTCCAACGAGGGGCACGTCAGGGCTCTCCGGCAGGCAAAAGGTCCGCTGCAGGTCAGCCTTGCAGGCCTTCTTGCCGAGAAATCCATTTGGGCCATATGTCTTGCTGATGAACGGATCGGTCTCCGGATTCCACACGTCGTAGTCGACGCCATTGAGAATACCGACCAGGCTGTCTGCCCGCTCCCGGAAGACACCACCCAGACCAAAACCTTGCTCGGTGGTCTTGATTTCTTCGGCATGTGTTGGGCTCACCGTGGTAATGCGATCAGCGAAAACAAGCCCCCCTTTGAGGAAGTTGATTTTCCCGTAGAACTCCAGATAGGCGGGGGTGAAGAATCTGCTCTCAAGATTCAACAGGTGCCAATCCTGGTGCCAGAACACTCCCTGGTACGCTGCGTTGTGAACGGTGAGGACGGTCTTCAGAGACGAGAGTTGCGGATGAAGACCAGGCTCAGCCTTGAGAAAAGCGATGGAGAGGGCAGTCTGCCAATCGTGTGCGTGCAGAATATCGGGCGGGTCAAGCTTCAACACCTCCAGGATGGCCCGGCTGAAGAAGACAAACCGCTCGGCGTTGTCGGGATAGTCACTCTCCGATGTACCGTAGAGGCCCTCACGGTCGAAGTATCGATCGGCCCGGATGAAGTAGACAGTGGTAGCATTACCTATCTTTGCCCGTAAGACAACTCCTGCCTCCCTCCGCTCGGAAATGGGGACAGTGAAGCGGACCCCGGTGTCCTCAAGCTGAAAGGAGCCCTGGAGGACAGACCGGTAGCATGGCATGATAAGGGAAATCTTAGGACCGAGCCGTTCCAGAGCTGTGGCCAGTGAGCCAACCATGTCGGCCAGGCCGCCGCTCTTGGCAAACGGACTGATCTCTGGCGCGGCCATGGCCACATGAAGCGCTGGCATTCCCGAATGCACTTCGCTCTTGCCCGTGGTACTCCGTTTTGATGCAAGCTTCGGTGCAGACTGCTGCACTTTCTCGCCGGCAGATCGGCGGGAGGCCGTCCCGTAGTCCTTATGATCGTTCTGCATGAGTCTGCTGATATAGGGCCGCTTTGGATACTCCGCTGGATTGAACTGGTTGTTCCTTCTATGAAGGCGCGCAGGCTAGACCGGCCCCACGTTTGCCCAGATGGGGACGACTACTATGCCTGAAGGTGATACAGTGCAGCCTCTCCTCTGATCTGCCTCCAGGTCGTAGCCAATGGAGACGCCAGCCTGGATTCTGGCTTCTTT
>Ga0154632_1055_pt3 | contig 11692 bp, 8 predicted proteins | sample Rifle2008BG13ft_FD_116061 | JGI IMG/M metagenome (GOLD analysis project Ga0154632, IMG submission 116061) | Chloroflexi bacterium RBG_13_53_26
ATAGGCCGTGCCGAATATGTTCTCACGGAGATCCGCCGATTGATCGTCTCAATCATCGAATGCATGTGATCCCCTCTTTCTCCTGCGAATGAGGTCAACAAAAACCTCTTGACGTACAAAAACGCACTTCCAGAATTGGTTACGCTCTATTTTTGATGGTATCACGCTGGACAACAACATGCCAGCAAGACTGCTCGCACACACGTCCGCAGGGCAAGACCGGCGGGTTTTGGTTCTCTGACAACTGCCCGTTGACCAATGATGGAGTCTCTGGTAGTCTCAGTCCAGACATCGAAGGATAGGAGGAGTGAGTGGCAACATTGTTGGAGAAGTACAGCCAATACCTGAAGAAGGGAGACGCCTGTGGAATGGCAGCCCTCTTTACCGAACATGGAACATTCTACGACGACGCCCCCAGCAAGCTGGGACTGCAGGCAATCAGCGTCAAAGGTCGAGAGGACATAGAAAAATTCTTCGGCGAAACGTTCAAACGAGGTGGCCTTGACGTAAGGAACGTGGCTATCAATGGCAATGCTATGCGGTATGACGTCGCGGTTGGCAAAACGGTGCTATTGTGTCTAGGCGTCTTGAAGGAAGCAAACAACCTGATAAAGGAGTACAGGGTCGTCGCTGTCTGACCTTCCAGAGAATCACTGGTGACAGATGAGAATAGGGAGGATGTCTATGCCCCACCAGTGCCATCCCCTGGTTGGATTGGTCAGCTAACATAGGGGGGCCGGGCCGGGGTTGACGAAGGGGGTAACCCCAGCCCAGCGAGAGGTGATCTTGCGGGTCAGATGACCCGTTGATCCATTTGTGGTGATTTGCAGGACTGCATCAGTTTGTCTTCAATGAAGGGAAGCACATTGACGTGCACACGTCCGCATCCGCTTCCGCTGACCCGGCTTCAACAATGCCAGCCTCGGCGGCCCCATAATTTCGCCGAAGCCACCGCACCTCGGACATACCTGGCCTTGCACATATCCCCTCCCCGCGCAGGTGGGGCAAGTTAGAAAGACCATTGCCAATCACCTTCCCTCCACAGAGTGAAGAGCATTATGATACGTTCCACTCCGTTTGGGAAGTGATTATATTCTAGAAGATACTTCTACTTGGACCGAAACATTGCTACTGCCATCAGACTTGAGTCACACCGAATGTCCGTTTTGCTGACAGGCAGAATGGCACTTGGTGGTATAACCCGCGATTCTGTCAAGAAATGCAACTCTTAACACATCGGGGTAGATTGCAGTTCCGATGGTGAAAGAACCCTCTGGGGCGCTATTCGCTGGTCCCATAAGCCAAAGGCAGTTGTTTCAAACTCAGGCTGAGCCATCAAGAAACGTGAGGAGGCAAATAGATCTTCGGGCTTTTTTGAAGGCAGATCATCAGACTTCTCGAAAGATCCTGAGCAAGTAATACGTCCACACAACCGCGATCACCACTGCCACAGATATCTCGGTTGCAGGGGCGGTGTAGATTTCATCACGATAGTACTGAATAGCTTGATATATTGCCAGCGGAACCAACACAAGCGTTGTTATCCCAAAGCCAAATACCATCCAAGAAAGATATTGCCGCTTTGCCGTTGCTGCTACTTGTTCTGCCCCACTCTTGACAGTGTTCTTGGTCAACAGATGGAGTACCGAGAGAACCATACCAGTGCCCGTTAAGACAGAGGCAAGGATGACATCATTGTATGCCCAGTCCAGCTCATAAGCCTCCATAATCCCTATCCTGACAAAGTAGACCAGCCCTACTGCACCAGCAATGACACTCAGGGCAATCAGGGTATAACTGTAAGCTATGAGGGCGTGCTGTGCACTGAACTCGTTTCCGCGCTCTGGTAAACCCCTTGTTACAAGGTAGATCAGAACAACAACCGTCAAGACAGAAGGAACCATGACTAACAGGCTTAGGAACTCCACGATCTTCACCTCCTGCAATTACAGATTCTCCATCCACCACCTGGGATATTATCCCTGCTGGTCGAAATCATTCTAGACAGTTCCATCCAAATCCGTCAATACCTAGATTTTGGCTGCCTGCGCCCCGATCCCAAGTGGGAATACAATCCCTATCTGTCTTTGGCCGCTGACTGGCTAGCACCAGTGATCGCCTGGGCCAGGAGACCCGTGCAATAGATCGGCTGCTGGGATTGGGGTAGGACACGGCACGCGGTTGCCTTGTTTTCTTTCTGCAGTCTAGGATAGAATAGATAGGCTTTCAGGGGGCGCTAGCTCAACTGGTAGAGCAGCTGACTCTTAATCAGCCGGTTCCGGGTTCGAGTCCCGGGCGCCTCACGTCCAACTCCTGCTTCATCTGGAAACCCCCTGCCGACAATTTGCCTAACTCTTCTCAGTGCTCTCCCCCTTCTTTCTCTGTAGAATCGCGGGTGGATTGCATTCTGCATTCATACTTGAGCGGCTTGGAACCAGATACCACCTACTATTTCAGAACGATAGCAGTCGGAGATAGCACAAGCTGCGGCGCTGAGAAGAGCTTCAGTACCTCGACGCTCCTTTGAAGGGTTACCATAGCAGCCTCCTGTGGAACTTCAGGCTGTCATTTTTCGAGACCATGGCGGCGTAGCCAAGAGGCTCAAGGCAAGAGTCTGCAAACCTCTAAGCAGTGCTTCGGGTCCACTCGCCGCCATCCAAGGGAGAACTTCGTTCAACTCCACCGTTGCCCTATAACGCGTCAAGTTGCCCCTCTTCGTATCCAAGCCAAGTTTGGGGGATATTGGCCCTGTCGTGCGACTAATACGGTAAGAGGTGCATAGACACAGAAGAATCAGCATCGTTAAGCAGTCTTGGGGAAGCGATGAACCACCGCCCGTGGATGGTCACTGGGGCGTGGGGAGCTAGCAGTGAAACCGACCCAGAAGTGGTCGGTTTTTTGTTTTCGGATCCGTCCAATTGTTCAGCCAAGAAAGCCTATTGCCAATCCATGATTGGAATAACATTCAAGAGCCCTGGTAAATACCTTGATGAATGCTGCCCACTGAGGACCGATACCGACGGGGCATGCCTTGGTGGGAAGCAATGCCACGAGTGGTGGCCCTATCAGTGCAGGCTAGCCTCTCCCAAACTTGCTCCGACTGACATGGCAGTGATTGTCGAAGAATCTGAGCAAGTGAGCGATGACTGGCTGGGAAGCTTTCGGGCAGCATCATCCGGGTCTGGCCAACCATCAAGGGAGGCATAATGGAATTGTCAAATCCTGCGAGCGATACAGCAAATTGTGCCCGCTGTGGTGGAAAAGGACATGTGGTCTGCCAAGAATGCAAGGGTACGGGTGAAACACGTAACATCTTCTGGGTCGTCACCGGAGTATGCCCAATCTGCAGAACGAAGAGGGGATTTGTTACCTGCCCAAAATGCCAGGGGAAAACCCGTTGACACTGGCTGACTGCCACCATCGTAGCCATCTATGCGCGGAAAGTGCGGAGTGCATTTCCACCGCGTATCCCACCAAAACACAACGACATCTTGCACGAGTTCAGATGTAATCCTGCATGACCGGGGCGGCGTAGCCAAGAGGCTAAGGCAAGAGTCTGCAAAGCTCTAAGCAGTGGTTCGAGTCCACTCGCCGCCTCTCCAACAGACGACTTCTCCTCAGCACAACGGCACCCTTGTGGAACTTCAGGGTATCTTGAAGGATTTATATGCCCTCGTATCTCTACAGCCAACTGGGGCTGACATCGGAGTTGTGCCGCATGGTTTGAGGGGAATGCGTCTCCAGTCTGACAGATTCCATCTCTGCAGGAATGGCACGAGGTAATTTGAGTTTCTGGAATAGCTGTTGATCTCTTTCTGACACTTCGGAGAGCCTCGAAAGCAGTCGTTCCCTGGCCGCCCTCAACCTGACCAACTGCCATTCCATCAGGAATCCTCTGGTGTCTCTGAGCTCCCCTGACAGATCCTCCTCAAAGTGGCTCTTCTCATTCTCAGCTTCAATGCTGTTAAGCAGGGCTTGGTGTGCAGCCAAGAACAACCGTTTGGTGAAGTGAAGCAGAGCTGCATCAGCCTCTGCAAGTGTTTGGGACTGCGGCCGAATGGATTCGACCTCGGTTTTCAGCATTACCAGAGGCCTCAACTTCTCATATAGCATTGCCACTGACTCATCGCTGCTCAGGGTATCAGCACTCGCCCTGGACAGAAAGCCACTAAGCTCATGCTCGAGAACCTTCGACAATAGCTCTCCCCACCTATCTGAAAGGCCCTTCTCACGTTTTCTCATAACAACTCGCTGATCTATAAGAGCTAAGTCACATTATAACCGCAGATGCCTGTACCCGCAAGTTGTGGCTGTTCTATGATTTTGTCAGGGGTTAACTGTTCAGTGAAAATGTCAGTCCGTGGAAGGACTGACGTTGAGTCAGAGAGAAGAAGCAAGGCTGGTAGTTCTGAACAAGGTGCTTGAGAGGGAACTGAGGGTGAGGGGTAATAGCTGGATCATACGACTAATAGAGTTAGAGAGGTGTGAGCACACAGAAGAGCCTTCATAAATCGAGCATTATTGGGAAAGCAATGAACCACTGCCTGTACATGGTCACTTGGGCAGCGGGGAGCTAGTAGTGAAACCGACCCAGAGCGGGTCGGTTCTTTTGTTTTCGAGTCTATTCGGTTGCTCAGACCAGCTATTAAGGGTGGGAATGGACATGAGAAGAGTGTACTTGCGAAAGAATTTTCACTACGAGTCTATGATCGGGACGACATTCAAGAGTCTCGGCGACTACCTTGATGCCTGCTGCTCCATGAATGCCAACACCGACGACGGTTGCCCCGCGTGGACACAATGCCGCGAGTGGTGGGACAACCAGTGCAAGGTAGCATATCCTGACCTTCCTCCGACTGAGATAAGAACTATCATCGAGAAATTTGAGGAAGCTCGAGAGGAGTGGTTGGGAGGGCTGCCGTCCGTATCACCCAGGTCCAACTGACCTCTCCAGGGCCGTACAAGGGGTTGTTCAAACTGACATCTGCCTCCAGTACAACTGAAGATGTCGTTTTGGTTTGCTCATCATAGGTAGAATCTCAGCGCCCCAGGTCCAACCCCCACCTTGCCCCCCACGACAGCAAGAACGGCAGAAGGCAGTCTTTCCCGCCTTTGATACCAGTTCGATTTGTGTGCTGCACTAGTGCGTCGAATAATCACTTTGAAGGCAGGAGATTTGCCATGTGTTACCTGCAAGATGTAAGATTTACTGAAACTGCTTGGCTATGCTATCTTGATCACAAGCAATTTCTCAAGTAGTCGGAGCGCGGGGTCGGGGCTCCTAACCAGTTGGTTAGATATTCAGGTTCCCCGCGTCTCACTTGATATGGGGGATAACTGCCTTGGCAGAAACTGTATTCGAATGCCATAAGGCATATGTGGTTTCAACCTCAGGCTATCCTACGGATGCCCGTTCTGGATTTAACCCTTCTCGTGTGAGACAAGCACCATTAGTGAGTCTGATGCTGTACCATGTAAGCATTCCATCAACAAAAAGGAGGTAGAATGGCCGATGCTAGTTATGATGCGGTGATAATCGGGGGAGGAAACAAAGGGCTGCTGTTGGCGATGTACCTTATGAAATATGGCGGCATGAGTGTCGGCATATTTGAGAGAAGACATGAAATCGGCGGGTGCTTGGCCACTGAGGAGACCTCGGCTCCGGGCTTTCGGGGCAATACGCACGCCAATATAATCCTGCCGATGTACTACCTGCCCGTGTGGCGCGACTTCCCCGATTTCTGGGAGTACGGCGGCCGATGGGATCAGCACCTCTGCAGCGACGGGTTTGTCTTCAAGAACAATGAGACAGCACTCGGCATTTACAGTACCAAGTATGACCCGACGCAGGAGCGCACCGGCGAGCAGATTGCCCGCTTCTCCAAGAAGGATGCTGAGAGGTGGGTGAAGCTGTCGGCAATGGAGCGGAGCAAGGAATACTGGAGAGTCCAGGCAGACATGCTCTACAATCCGGCGGAATTCAAGACGGCTCCTGAGATTTTCAACAGACAGTTGGAGTTCTTCCCGAAGATGGTGGAGGCCGGATTCACTCCTGATGGTGTGGTGCTTACTGCTAGTTCCTACCGCGTAATAAGTGAATGGTTTGAGAGTCCCGAGCTACAGTCCTGTATCCTCAGGTTTGCCGTCTCCTCAGTCAATGATATCAATGAACCTGGATTTGGGCCCACAGCTATGGGCTTCGCCTCATATCTGCCGCTCATAGGCTTTGCCCCGGGCGGCACGCACCAGATTGCTCATGCCTGTCACCAGATCCTGGTGCAGATGGGCTGCAAGTTCTTCACCCACACCGAGGTGGATAAGGTCGTTATCGAGAACGGCGCGGCCACAGGCGTTCATCTGATGGATGGCAGTCGGGTCAAGGCCAACAAGATCGTGGTCAGCGCCGGCATGGCCCCGCACCAGCTCTGCTTCGACCTGATCGGCCGGGAGCACATCGATCCCATGCTGGCCAAGCGGGTGGAACTGATAGAGAAGACCTTCGGCTGCCTGATGTGGTACACCTTTGCCGTTCACGAGGCCCCCAAGTATAAGGCTGAGGCATTCTTCCCCGACATTCACGAATGTGAATGGCTGGGGATGCAGCCGGACTCCTCCCCTGACCACATTGCCAGGGAGTGCATGTACATGAAGCTGGGGCAATGGCCTCCCTTCGAGGACTATGCTCCCACGGTAGGCTGTCATAGTCTGGCTGATCCGTCCTATGCTCCTCCCGGGAAACACGTCCTCCAGAACGAGCAACTGGCCCCGCCGGCCACTCGTCATACGGAGAAGGAGTGGCTGGAGATCAAGAAGCGGTATGCCGATGAACTGATCCAGATCTGGCAGCAGTATGCTCCCAACATGACCTGGGATAACGTCATCGGTGTTGACACCAACAGCCCGTATGACCACCTGCGTATGAAGAACCTGGCACCAATGGGTACCATGGCTGGCATTGACCGCAACTACTGGCAGGTTGAAGGCAACAGACCTACTCCGGAGCTGGCCAACCACAGGACGCCGATAAAGAACCTCTATGCCACGGGAGGATGCTGGCACGTGGGATCCAATGCAGGCGCAACCGAGTCCTACAACTGCTACAAGATCATTGCCAAGGACCTGAATCTAGCCAAGCCCTGGGAGGAGTCGGACAAGCTAGAGCCGGATTCGCTGGTAGAAGAGGTCTTCAAGGTCAAGAAGAGGGTGCAGGATTCGGCCAAGCCCAAGACGTACAAGCGATAACGGTTCTGGTTGTACCCAGGTGATTGCTTTTTGGCCTCTGTCAAGAGATGCCTTTATGCTGCAGGACTCCTCGCATTCAATTTGCCCAAGGCTTCCTGAGCGGATTTGCGGATGGCTTCATGTTTGTCGTTCAGAACCTCTGTAATAGGGCCCACCGCCCTGGCATCCCCTAGCCTAGCCAGGGCTTCCACCGCCCTCTGTCTAACCCATGCTTTTCTTGATGCACTACCCTTTCCAGTCTTACTCGCCACCCCAGGAAGCTCCAACCATCCTTTGTCCTTGAGAGCTTCGATTAGAGGCCCCACTGCCCTTCTATCTCCTATCTTGTCCAGAGACTCGATTGCCCCATATCGAACACGAGCACTTTCATCTTTCAACGCCTCAATCAGAGGCTCCACCGCGCGTGAGTCACCTATGTCTCCAAGGACTGAAGCCACCGCCTGTCGGACGTCCTTGTCTTCATCTTTCAAAGTCTGAGCCAGAGACTCCACCGCCCTTGCGTCTCCTATCCTTCCAAGGGACGATGCAGCGCTCTGCCGGACGAAGAATGATTCATCCTTCAACGCTTGAATGAGGGGCTCAACCGCATCTTTGTGGCCTATCTTGCCGAGGACCGAAGCAGCTTCCTCCCGGGCACACATATCACCGTTCTTCAGAGAATCAAGAAGGGATTCTACTGCTCTAGGGTGACCTCCCATCTTTCCGAGAGCCTCTGCTGCCGCACTGCGAACGTCCTTGTTCTTGTCTTTCAGGGCCTCGATAAGCGCATCAAAAGAACAGGGGTCGCCTACCTCTCCCAGAGCAACGGCCGCATCCCTCCTGACCCAGACGTTCCCTCTGTTCTTAGATGCGTGTATCAGGCCTTCAACATCCTTCTTCGCCTTCATCTCTTCAACATTAGTCTTGACTAGAGAACTGAACAATCCCACTTTCAAACCTCCCGGGGTTCATAATAGTCTGCGATTCGCACTGCATTCATACACTGTCTACAGCGCCGCAAAGTCCAGCGCTGGCTACCTCTATGTAGGCAATCGTGTAGTTGACGATTATAGCAGGCAAACACCAGCCACTCAAACCAAGTTCTGCATTCTGCAAGAAGAGTACGGTTGACTTTTCGTATTTCCATGCGCTACCATTCAATCCAATGTCAGAGACTGTCGGGCAACACGTTACGCAAGAGTTGCATGGCTTACCAAGGCATGTTTGAGCCACTATCCTCTTTGTATATCTCAGAACCTCTCTCCATCCTGTACCAGCAAGGAGTCGTGTAGACATGGGTTTCATGGAAGAGCTTAGCGACAACGAAGTACTGCGCTGGCTTGTGCCAATCGGGATAGGCATAGCCGTCATTGTGATCGCCGTTTTGCTGAGAAACTTCGTCTACTGGAGGCTTCACAAGTGGTCAGCGAAAACGGAGACGCAGTGGGATGATATCTTGATCCACTCAACTCGCTTTGCCTCACTGCTGTGGTGCTTCTGGGTCGGTCTCTACGCTGGGATCGAATTTGCAGTGGTACCGGAATCATGGGAGGGGTCTATTGACAATGTAGTCCCTATCCTCTTCGTCGCCATGGGCATCTACACTGGGGTAATCATAGTCCGCGTGTTCCTGGACTGGTACATGGTTGCGGTAGCCGAGAAGACCGCCAGTCCTCTGGACGACCTGATCATAGGCGCACTGAGGCGGCTCGTCCCGCTCATCGCCGCCGTTCTGGGGCTTTTCGTGATTCTGGACATGGCCGGCATCAAGGTGCCCGCCGTCTGGAAATGGCTGGGCCTGCATGGACCGAAACTTGCTCTTCTTACAATAATTGGCCTCGTGCTTGTCCTGGCAGCCACTGCGGCTCTGCCCAAAATCATCAGGAAATCAACTACAAGATCAGCCGAAGGTCAGACTGAAGAAGAGGTCAACAAGAGAGTAGATACTCTCTCCGGTGTATTGGTAGCTGCATTCCAGGCAGTTGTTGTTGCCGTCATTACCTTCATGATGCTGAGTGAAATAGGTCTTAACATATCGCCCATACTCGCTGGGGTTGGCGTGGTAGGCATTGCCATCGGCTTTGGGGCCCAGAGCCTGGTCAAAGACATCCTGGCTGGATTGTTCATCATCATGGAGAACCAGTACCGGAAGGGCGATGTGGTCAGGATCGCCGATACATCAGGACTGGTTGAGGACATCAATATGCGCAGAACACTGCTGAGAGACCTGGACGGCATCGTACACTCGGTGCCAAACGGAGAGATACGTGTAGCCAGCAATCTCACCAAGGGATACTCCAGGGTGAACATGAACATCGGTGTGGGCTATGGCACAGATCTGAATCATGCCATAGCAGTGATCAACAGGGTGGGGAAAGAGTTGGCACAGGATCCCGCTTGGGCAGCCGACTTTCTGACAACACCGCAGGTACTCCGCGTTGACAATCTGGGGGATTCGGGCATCGATATCAAGATAATGGCGGATACCAAACCTACCAAACAGTGGGCCATCATGGGAGAGTTGCGGTTGAGATTGAAGAAGGTATTCGATGAGGAAGGCATAGAGATCCCCTGGCCTCATACCAAGGTCTATTTCGGCAATGCGCTGGTGGCCTCTACGTCAAAGGAGAGTCAGTAGTGCAATATTGTTCCGCACGGGACATCCGTGACAGGGACTCTGCTCACCAAACGAATCATTCGAGGGGGTATTGTGCAACTGCTTAAGACAACGAAATCCATCTGCCCGGAAGACCTGAGGGTCCTGGACGCCGAATTATGGGAAGTCGATGGTCAGGTCCTAATGAGAAAATCCTGTCCTGACCACGGCAGCTTCGAGGATGTCTATTGGAGCGACTATCCGGAGTACGCACGAGCCGAGAAGTTCAGGGATGATGGCAAGGGGCTGTCTGCACCGAGGCCGTCCCGCGATGGCTGCCCCATGGATTGCGGCATCTGTCAGAACCATAGGACACGTACCACCCTCCTGATTCTCGACCTGACCAATAGGTGCAATCTGCGTTGCCCCGTATGCTTTGCCGCTGCTCATGCCGTGGACTACGTCTATGAGCCAACGCTGGAACAGATAAGATCAATCATAGAGTACGCTCAGGAAATGAACCGCCCCAACATCGTCCAGGGGATTCAGAATAGCGGCGGCGAGCCTACAGTAAGAGAAGACCTCCTCGACATACTGCGTTTGGAAAAGGAGATGGGCGTCGACTACATCCTCCTGGCGACCAACGGCATAAGGCTGGCGGAGGACATTGACTACTTCAAGAAGTTGCGCGACATCGAAGGGGTCTATCTGTATCTTCAGTTTGATGGGGTAACATCGGAGCCTTACATAAAGACCCGGGGGCGTGACCTCTGGCCCATGAAGCAGAAGGTCATCGAAAACGCCAGAAAAATCGGCTACAGTGGTATTGCCCTCGTTCCCACCATTGCCAAAGGCGTCAACGACCACCAGATTGGCGACATCATGAGGTACTTGGGGCAGAACTCTGACGTCATCAGGCATATTGTCTTCCAGCCGGTCAGCTTCGCAGGGAGGATAGACCGCACCAAGCTGAAGGAGATGAGGATAACCACCCCTGACGTCATGCGCCTCTGCGAGGAGCAGACCGGCGGGCAGATCAAGAAGAGCGACTTCTTCACACTGCCCATGAATCAGACCCTCGCCAAAATGGTCACCAAGGGCGGCAGACACAGGGACTTCGGCGTTCATCCCCATTGCGGGATGATAGCGCTGGTTGCCCACGAGAAGAACAAGTTTGTCCCGGTGTCTCGGTTCATCGACAACGAGAAGCTGTACTTCAGAATGCGCCGGGCCTTTGATCAGAACAAGCCCAGGCCAGTGATCATGTGGAATCTGATAACCGGCTTTCTCATGTACGTTCGCCCCGCCTTCTGGTTCAAGCTCTTACCCCTGCTCTTGACCAAGAGCTACAAGTCCGGTCGCCACCTGGTAGACGACTGGATGCGGGACCACTGGATCACCATAGGCATCATGCAATTCATGGACCCGTACAACTTCGATGTGGACAGGGTTCAGGGTTGTTGCCTGCACTACGGCGTCCCTGACAAAGACTCAAAGGCCAGACTGATACCATTCTGCGCCATGAATAACATACACCGGCGATCCATAGAGGAGCAGTTCTCGATCAAGACAAAGGTTAAGAGCGACAAGGAGACCCCCGTCAAAGTCTGAACGGTTGTAGCCAGAGGCGCGCTGTCGAGATCAGAGGTATTAAGAGACTCAGACTGCTAGGATAGTTACACAAAAGATAGAGAGGCCTTTCCAGGGCCTCTCTATGATTTGCATCTGACTGGCGCATCGCCAGCAACTATGCAGTTAGAACTCGCCGGGATGCTCTGGCTCTTTGACCCAGCGGCGGGAGAAGAGTATCTTGAGGGTAGACGGTTTCATCATTGACCGGATGACCACCCACATGTCCGGCAGACTGATGCCCGC
>Ga0154632_1120_pt1 | contig 11618 bp, 9 predicted proteins | sample Rifle2008BG13ft_FD_116061 | JGI IMG/M metagenome (GOLD analysis project Ga0154632, IMG submission 116061) | Chloroflexi bacterium RBG_13_53_26
TCAGTCCTTTCATGGACTGACATTTTCACTGAACAGTTAACCCCTGACAAAATCATAGAACAACGACAAGAATAGAGCGTCTGCTTGACTTACCGAATTTGCGAAGATATGCTACCAAGAGCAGAAAGGTTCAATATGTTCAAAGCACCGAGAGGGACACAAGATATTCTACCGGAAGATCAGAATCACTGGAGAGTCGTCGAGGCAAAAGCAACTGAAGTCTGTCGGCTCTTCCAGTACAAGCGCATCGATACTCCGATATTTGAGCAGACTGAGCTGTTCCTTCGCGGTGTTGGCGAAGGTACCGATATTGTGGAGAAGCAAATGTATACCTTCGAAGACCGCGGTGGTGACAGAATCACCCTGCGGCCCGAGGGTACAGCGCCGATTTGCCGGGCATACATTGAGCATGGAATGCACAACCAGCCTCAACCAGTAAGGCTCTACTATACTGGCCCCATCTTTCGGTATGAACGACCCCAAAAAGGCCGTATGCGCCAGCACCATCAATTTGGGGTTGAAGCCATTGGCAGCTCAGACCCAGTGTTCGATGCACAGGTTATCGATCTGGCCTGGCGTTTCTACAGATCACTGGGACTCAAGGGGCTGACCCTCCAGCTCAACAGCATTGGATGTTCGGACTGCCGCCCTGACTATCTGGCTGCTCTTGGGTACTACTACTCAGACCACGTCAACAACCTTTGCCCTGACTGCAGTATGAGGCGATTACGCAGCCCCTTGCGGCTTCTGGACTGTAAGAATGCCTCCTGTCAGGATACGGTGACAGGTGCTCCCCGCATATTGGACTATCTCTGCCAACCCTGCGGCAGTCACTTCGAGGAACTCAAGGGCTACCTCGATAAGCGCCGCATAGGCTACGAACTTAACCCATACTTGGTGCGTGGCTTGGACTACTACACAAGGACTGTGTTTGAGATTCAGCCTGCCGAAGTTCGAGGACAAAGCGCCATAGGTGGTGGTGGAAGATACGACAATCTAATCGAGCAGCTAGGGGGTAGACCTACACCGGCGGTTGGTTTTGCCACTGGCCTAGAGCGGATCATAATGAACCTGCAGAACCAAGGAATTCGCTCAGAAGATGTATGGGTTGGCAGGAAGGTCTTCGTGGTCTACGCAGACGAAGCTGGAAAGAGAGAGGTGTTAGCGATAGCAGCTACGTTGCAGGACAACAATATAAGCGCCACTTTCACCTCAGGAGACTATAGCCTAAAATCCCAGATGAGACAGGCTGGTTCCTCTGGATCGCCTTGGGTTATCGTCGTTGGCCAGGATGAAGTAAGTAAGGATTCGGTAGTATTGAGAAACATGGCCAAGGGGACACAAGAGGAGACCTCTTTGGGAAACGCTATAAAACAGATAGGGCGCCAAAGACCCAGCGATTGGCCAGTTGACAGATAGCACAAGCTAGACTCTGACAGGCCCAGTCAAAAGACACAGACATCCGCATATTGAAGAGAATAAACGGAGAAGCGAGGGTTTCCATCCTCCCCGTGGAGCAGAACACCCGAGCGGTCCTTTCCCTCGCCAACCACGGCTGCATCATGTGGAACAACAGGATAGCCCTTGATGACACCGGTGAAAACCTCAGGCAGAACCCTCATGTAAGAGAATTCTACATGGAGCTCTTGGCACGGTGAAACGAATAGCTGTAGGGAAGCATTACTAGAGAAGAAAGAGGGGGTTAGGCTAGGCAATAGCAAAGACAGCCCTATTTCTCAGTAAATAAAGAGGAGAAATCTCCACTAAAGTCCTTGAGGAACGCATGGACATCTATCACATCATCTGAGTTTACGGGGATAGACAGTTTGCGGCGTTCTTCTTCAGTAAGTTCGGTAAGGATCTCGCATCTGCCCTCCGCCTTGACTACGGCCGCCACTAGTCCCTGGCTCTTGCAGGAGGGGCAGAAGACAGAAAGGAACCACAAATCCTCACGGTGTCCCAGGATCTTAATGTTGCCCGAATCATACTGACAACCGCATATCCCGCATTTCATATTGGAGAGTAGTTTTCTAACAAACTTCTCGTCCATCATTTCACCACAGTCCAATCAGTCCTCAGTGGTCTTGCCCTTACCAAGGTCACGTAAGTCGAGTGTATTGATAAAATCGGTGAAGGCGGACAACTTGCGCAGTTCCTCTTCACTAACTTCCTTCCCCTCATCATGCTTACCAATCTGAGAACTCGCCACTGGCTTACCTGTCTCATGGTCGAAAACAATCCCAGCTTTGTCCAGGACCTCTTCATTAACATAGATAGGTGCTTTTGCTCTTACCGCAATTGCTATGGCGTCGCTGGGCCGAGAATCGATTTCGACACCTTTACTATTGACATCAAAATTGATCTTTGCATAGAAGGTATCGTTCTGAAGGTCGTTGACCAGAATAAACTTGATCTTTGCCCCCAGAGTACCAATAACTGAGTAAAGAAGGTCATGCGTTAGCGGTCTGGGAACACTGACGCCCTGCAACTTTATCGCTATAGCATCCGCCTCAGCAGGACCAATCCAGATAGGAAGATATCGGTCTGCCTGAACCTCCTTCAGTATTACCACGCGCTGAGAGTTCATCACGCTCACGCGAATGCTATCAACGCTCATTTCAATCATCTTCCCCCACCTCCCTGGTGTACGCCTTTGGATCTGAATTCAATTCTAGGATGGCATGTAGTGTTTGTCAAACGTCAGAGCACGGTTTCCTTGTGACGTGCACTATGGCACTGGATATTCACAGCCACTGGCAAACTGGCAATATGACAGGGGAAGGTCTCAATATGAACCGCCAAAGCAGTAGTTCTGCCTCCAAAACCCTGTGGGCCAATGCCCAAGGCATTTATCTTCCTTAGTAGCTCTCTCTCCAAATCAGCAACTTCAGAATCTAGATTTGGCTCGCCTAACGAACGCAGCAAAGCTTCCTTGGCCAGCAGCATCGCTTTGTCAGCAGTACCACCGATTCCCACCCCCACAATGACGGGAGGGCACGGGTTACTACCAGCCTCCTCTACTGCTTTCACCACAGAGTCGATTATGCCCTGCCTACCCTGTGCCGGTAGCACCATAGCCAGACGACTCATGTTCTCTGACCCCCCTCCCTTGGGCATCACGACAATCTTAAGACGATCACCAGGCACTATCTTGGTATGAATAATGGGAGGACAATTGTCCCTTGTGTTTGTTCTCGCCGAGAAAGGTCGACTCACCATCGATCTGCGTAGATATCCCTCCGCATAGCCTCTGCGCACCCCTTCTTCTACGGCAGCATAAACATCGCCCCCATTGATGTGCACATCTTGGCCTACCTCAAGCAATATCACAGTACTGCCACAATCCTGACATAAAGGAACGTATTCTTTTGCAGCAATACCAGCATTCTCCAAGATCTGCTGCAAGATCTCCCTACCCAGTGATGATTCTTCCCTGTCTCTTGATTCCCTGAGTGCCCTAGCAACGTCTTCAGGAAGGAAGTAGTTTGCCTCCTGGCATAGGCGGGCTACGGTCTCAGTGATACTATCTGTATTTATCTCCTTCTGAGACATGACCTTTCTCCTTCAGCTTAGGGACTCCTACCGGGCAATCACAAGTACCCTCTTCGCCTCTCACTCTAAAGAGGTATGTTCCCGTGCTTCTTGGCAGGAAGTGTGTCCACCTTGTTTTTCAGCATATCCAACGCCTTTATCAGTTTTCGGCGCGTTTCCCTTGGGTCTATTACGTCATCGATATATCCCCTAGATGCAGCCACGTATGGGTTAGCAAACTTCGATCTATATTCCTCGATAAGCTTGCGGCGTGCTTCCTCAGGGTTTTCTGATTTGGCGATCTCGCTTCGAAAGATAATGTTCACCGCTCCATCAGGTCCCATCACCGCAATCTCAGCCGATGGCCAAGCATAGTTGATATCTCCCCGCAAGCTCTTGCTGCTCATCACCACATAGGCACCACCATAGGCCTTGCGAATAATCACGCTTATCTTCGGGACGGACGCTTCAGCATAGGCATAGAGAAACTTGGCTCCATGCCGGATAATGCCTCCAAACTCCTGGTCAGTACCTGGCATATACCCAGGAACATCGACAAGGGTAATCAATGGTATGTTGAAGCAATCGCAAAAGCGAACGAACCTGGCCCCCTTATCTGAAGCATTGATGTCGATTGCCCCAGCCATGTACGAAGGTTGCTGCGCAACAATACCTACAGCTTGTCCGCCAAGTCTGGCAAATCCAACGATCAGATTGAGAGCAAAATGCTGATGCACCTCCATGAAATCACCGTTGTCAACCATCCTAGTGATAATCTCCTTCATGTCATAGACCTTGGAGGGGTCCACAGGCATAATAGAGAGTAGTTCCTCATCACTTCTGTCTGGGTCGTCGCCCGTATCTACTCTAGGCGTTTCTTCCATATTGTTCTGAGGAAGGAAGCTCATCAAGCGGCGCACCATCTGGAGCACCTCCTGCTCGCTATCTGCCACAAAATGGCAATTGCCACTTCTTCTTGCGTGAACCATTGCTCCACCCAAATCTTCATGGGAGACCTCTTCCCCACATACCGTCTTTATCACATCAGGGCCCGTAATATACATTTGCCCAACGCCCTCTACCATGAGAATAAAATCCGTAATCGCGGGGGAATAGACAGCACCGCCTGCTGTAGGGCCCATAACTATAGAAATCTGAGGAACTACACCCGAATAAAGGGTATTGCGGGTAAAGATTTCACCGTAGGCCTTCAGGCTATCCACTCCCTCCTGAATTCGTGCTCCCCCTGAATCAAGTAAACCGATACAAGGGGCTCCGTTCTTCGCTGCTAGATCCATCACCTTGCAGATCTTTTCAGAAGCCACCAGTGAAAGTGTGCCGCCGATCACCGTGAAATCCTGGGAGTACACGTAGGCAAGCCTCCCATCAATCTTGCCATAGCCCGTGACTACAGCATCTCCCAGATACCTTTGTTCATCCAGCCCGAACTCGGTTGTCCTGTGGGTGACGAAACAGTCAAGCTCTTCAAAACTACCTCCATCAAGAAGGAGGTTGATCCTCTCCCGCGCGGTAAGTTTACCCTTGGCATGTTGAGCTTCGATGCGCTTAGCACCCCCACCCTGGCTGGCTTGATCCCTGAGCTTGCCAAGGTTCTCTATTCTCTTCTCAAAAGGTTCAATAGCCATTACTGATCAGAAACCCCCTTCTCTAGAATCAGATTCTCAGAAGCTCCTCTCTACGATAGTTGAGCCAATCTTTCCTTTGTCTTCTCGAGCCTAGCCTCGGTATCGAGGAGTTTAACCCGCTCCTTTTCTATCACCGAAGATGGTGCTTTGCTGAGGAAAGACTCTCCACTCAGTCTATTCTTGAGACCAGCTATTCTGACCTCCAAACCTTCTTTCTCTCTTTCCAGGCGCTGCTTTTCAGCATCAACATCAGCCATCATCGGCAGGATAATCTCAACGTCCCTCAACACCAGCACCATAGCTCCCTGACGATTTTCGTCCATTCTGCGCTGCTCCAAAATAGCAAGAGGCTGTACCCGAGCCAGTGTCTCAATCGCCCAACGGTGAGTCTCAATAGCTGATCTGTTCTTGGCATAGATTTCAGCTTCAATCCATCGAGCAGATTCCACCTTGGATTGTGACCGGGCATTGCGGATGCTGCGGATAATCTCAATGACCGACCCCATCTCTTCCTCTGCCTGACCATCAATACATCCTCTCGTAGTAGGATAGGGGGCAATCATGATGGAATCAGGTCTTGCTTCATCCGGTGGAAGATGCAAAACCAGCGTTTGCCATATCTCCTCGGTGACAAAGGGCATGAAAGGATGAGCCAACCTCAAAGAGGTTTCCAGAGTTTGAACTAGGACAGGCACTGGTGATAGTGCATTCTCTTCACGAAGACGAGTCTTTGCCAGCTCGATATACCAGTCACAGAACTCCCCCCAGAGGAAATCGTGGACTTGTGTTTCAGCCTCACCAAACTGGAAATCCCTTAATAGCTGATTCGCTTTGGCTATCAGTCGGTCCAGGCGACTCAATATCCATCGGTCTTCCACCGGTAGCCCAGGCTGTAATCCCATATCAACCGAGCCTGATGGCAAGTTCCTTGTTACAAATCGGGCGGCGTTCCAGAGTTTGTTCGCGAAGTTGCGTGCTGACTCCAGCTTCTGGCTGCTTACCTGGACATCATTTCCAGGTGCGGTACCAGTGGTGATAGCAAAGCGCAAGGCGTCAGCACCATAATCATCAATTGCCGCCAGGGGGTTTATGACATTCCCTTTGATCTTGCTCATCTTCTCCCCTTTCTCGTCTCTTACCAGGCCATGGAGGTAGACCCAACGAAAGGGGATGTTGTCCGTGTTTTCGATACCCATCATAATCATCCTGGCTACCCAGAAGAAAAGGATGTCATAGCCCGTCTCCATAACCGTGGTGGGATAGAAATAACGGAGATCTTCGGTATCATCTGGCCAGCCCAAGGCGGAGTGCGGCCAGAGAGCAGAGCTGAACCAGGTATCAAGAACGTCCGATTCTTGATATACGTTTGACGAGCCACAATGAGTGCACTTCTCGGGTGGATCAACAGCAGCCATGGGCTGACCACAGTTCTCACAGTACCATATAGGGATCCTATGCCCCCACCATAGCTGGCGGCTAATGCACCAATCGCGGATATTCTCCATCCAGTGAAGGTATACCTTGGTGAACTGCTCCGGAACAATGGTTATCCGTCCGTCTTTTACCGCCTTAATCGCTGGTTCGGCTAAGGGCTGAGCTCGGACGAACCACTGCCGGCTGGCCCAAGGCTCAACAATGGTGTCACACCGAGCGCAGTGCCCTACCGATTGAAGATGTGGTTTAGTCTTCGACAGTAGTCCATCTCTTTCCAGTTGAACAAGGAGAGCTTGACGACAATCAGAGCGATCAAATCCTTCATAGGGACCTGCCTCCTTGTTCAAGGTACCATCGGCGTTCAATATGTTTACCGAAGGAAGGTCATGCCGCTGGGCCATTTCAAAGTCCACAGGATCGTGAGAAGGGGTAACCTTGAGCGCCCCGGTGCCAAAGGTGGTATCCACTGCTTCATCAGCAATAACTGGTATATCACGGGATATGACTGGAATGGCCACCCTCTTGCCAATCAGGCTGTTGAAGCGTTCATCATGGGGATTGACAGCTACAGCAGTGTCACCGAACATAGTCTCGGGACGGGTTGTCGCCACTGTGACATGGTCTAGTTCGCCCACCACGGGATAATCAATATAATAGAGGTGGCCTTCTACTTCTCTATGTTCTGTCTCAAGGTCGGAGAGCGCAGTCTGGCAGCGAGGGCACCAGTTGATAATTCGTTCACCTTGATAAATGAGCCCTTTATGATAAAGGCGAACAAAGGTAGTAGTCACTGCTCGGCTGGGCCCCTCATCCAGGGTAAACCTCTCCCTGGTCCAATCGCAAGACGCTCCCAACTTCTTGTGCTGCCCCATAACAGTCTCTCGACATTTGTTCGCCCACTGCCACGCCCTTTCCACAAACTTCTCTCTTCCCAGATCATGCCTATTCAACCCTTCTGCAGCTAGCTGGCGCTCGACTACTACCTGGGTCGCAATGCCAGCATGGTCAATACCGGGGAGCCACAGAGTAACCTCCCCCTTCATGCGATGCCAGCGTGCCATAATATCCTCCAGGGTAGCTGTCAAGGCATGTCCCAGGTGCAATTCACCGGTGACGTTGGGAGGAGGCATGATGATAGTGAAAGGTTTCCTGCTGCGGTCAATCTTCGGGGTGAAATAGCCTTTCTTCAACCAGAATTCGTAGATTCTGTCCTCAACATGTCTGGGCTCATAAGCTTTAGGCAGGTCTTTCTGTTGTTGCATAGATTATGTTTAGCTTGATTCTAGGCCACTGCCGATGTGTCCTTCATCCTGAAGCACCTATGGCTGGAGACAGCAGAGCGGATACTTTGTCCAGAATCTTGTGAGCCACCTCTGATTTCGGCAGCAGTGGCAAATCCTCCACCTTGCCCTTTGAGTCAACTAGGATCACCTTATTGGTATCGACTCCAAAGCCGCTACCAGCCTCAGCAATGTTGTTGGCCACGATAAGGTGGAGCCCCTTATTCTTCAGCTTAACAGTGGCGTTTCCCACCACGTTCTCGCTCTCAGCAGCGAACCCCACCTTGATGAGATTTCCTCTTACTTCACTGATGATATCTGGGTTTCTGATCAACTCCAACTGCATGAGGGGGAATTCCTCCTTTTTCAGCTTGCTCTTAGCGGCGGTTGCCGGACGATAGTCAGCCACGGCAGCAGCCATAATCAGAGCATCAGCTTCAGGAACAGTTCTCAGGACTGCTTCCCTCATCTGGAGGGCCGTTTGAACCTCGATCATCTCCACATCAGCAGGAGGAGGAAGTGTCGTGGGTGCAGTAATCAAGGTTACCTTAGCCCCCCGTTCTCGGGCAGCTTCAGCCAAAGCGTAGCCCATCTTGCCCGAACTTCTATTGCAGATAAGGCGAACCGGATCAATGGGCTCTTGAGTACCGCCTGCAGTGACAATGACATGCTTCCCTATCAGATCACTCTTCCTATCAAGAATCTGGCGAATGGCTGTTAGAATATCTTCCACATCGGCCAGACGCCCCTTGCCCACCTCTCCACAAGCCAAAGCACCATAGCTTGGTTCAACTATCTTGAATCCTCTGGCCCGAAGCTTTGTCAAGTTCTCCTGGGTAATCGCCTTTTCCCACATATGCACGTTCATCGCCGGCGCCAGGATGATAGGAGCTTTGGTGGCCAGTGTTGCGCAGCAGAGCATATCGTCGGCAATGCCCACGGCCAGCTTGGCCATAATATTGGCCGTAGCCGGAGCAATAACCACCACGTCAGCCCGCTCCGCCAAGGCAATGTGCTCAATGTCGTGCTCCTCAGAAGCGGCAAACATATCGGTGACCACCTGGCAGTGAGTGATACTGCGAAAGGTCAATGGGGTGACAAACTCAGTAGCACAGTTGGTCATGACCACGTCTACTTTGGCCCCATCCTGTGCAAGCCTACTAGCCAAGTCTACCGCCTTGTAAGCCGCAATACTGCCAGTAACCCCCAGGAGCACTGTTCTATCTCGCATCATTCCAGTTCCATATTAACCGAATCACATCCAAAACTCCACATCTCTGGCGTTGGAGACTCGGGAGTATAGGGCTAGATCCTATTCAAATCATGGATCAACTGTAGTCCGTGCAGGGTGAGGTGACGATTTACCTCCTCTATCACCTGCGTCTCTCTGGCAATGACATCTGCGTAGCCTCCTGTGGCAATGACTTTTGCCTTTCCCTCTAATTCCCGGGCAATACGAGCTACCAGGCCTTCAACCAATCCAACGTAACCGAAAATGACCCCCGATTGCATAGCGTTGACTGTGTTCTTACCAATGGCATTGTGGGGGCGGATCAACTCGATACGAGGAAGTCTGGCTGTACGGGTATAGAGTGCTTCGGTTGCCATTTCCATACCAGGAGCTATGGCTCCCCCCAGGTAATCGCCCTCCTTGGAGATAACATCAAATGTGGTAGCGGTACCCATGTCAATGACAATAGCCGGGCCCCCATATAACCGATAGGCGGCTGCAGCATTTACTATCCGATCACCACCAACCTCTCGTGGATTGTCGAGGGCAATTCGTACACCCGTCCTAACGCCCGGCCCAACCGTCAGCAAAGGAATGCCCAGATAGCGCTGACACACCTCCTGGAATACTGGTACCAGAGGGGGCACAACGCTACACATGATGGCTTCCTTTATGTCACTCTTCGTCACTTGGTGATAGGGCAATAGATTGAACAGCAAGGAAGCGTACTCATCTGCCAAACGATGAACACCGGTGGCCACGGACAGGGAGGTTTTCAGCTTACTGTCCTCAAAGATGCCAAAGGCAACCTTGGAGTTCCCAACGTCTATAGCTAATAACATTTGTTACCCTCCAATTAGCCTTTCTCGCTGCACAGTCTTTCCCTTGATTTCGCTAATGACCAGCGGCAACGTGGGCAAGAGGTCGCTCGCCAGCATTCCAGCATCACCCATCTCTTTTTTCACGAGTTCGCCGGCCTGGCTATGAAGGAATGCCCCTGAAACAGCAGCATTGAACAGACTGCTCCCCTGGGCTACTAGCCCCGCTATAGCTCCTGCAAGTACATCTCCGTTGCCTGCAGAAGCCAACCCTGGGTTGGCCATAGGGTTGATGCTAGCCTTACCATCTGGGGCAGCTACTACGGTATAGGCTCCCTTAAGCACAACGGTTTTCTGCCACGAGTGAGCCACTTCTCTAGCTATGCTCATCCGCTTGGATTGGATTTCAGCCACCGAGAGGCCAGTGAGCCTTGCCATCTCCCCAGGATGTGGGGTGAGCACTGCATCACTTGGCAATTCTTGCCACCACCGAGGAATCTTCGCCAGAATATTGAGGGCGTCAGCATCGAGAACCAGGGCCGGTATATCTGCCGATGAGAAAATCACTGATCTGACGAAATCCGCAACGGAAGAGCTTTGCCCCAAACCACACCCCAGAAGCAAGACATCATAGTCGACCAGTGACGACCGAATGGCTTCAATTCCATCAGCCGTCACGATACCCGGCTCTGATTCAGGCAGTGGGACATATGTCACCTCTGTCAATTTAGAGGCCAGGATGGGCTGTAGGCTACGAGCAGTGGCCAAAGTCACCAACCCTGCTCCCACTCGTGCAGCGGCAGCACAAGCGAGATAGACCGCACCAACGTAGTTGATTGAACCACCAACGACGAGAACCTTGCCAAAGGTCCCCTTATTCGCGTCTAACGGGCGCTCTGGAAGGCACAATCTCACCTTCTCAGCAGTAACGATCTCTGTGGAAATGCTCTCGGCCAATTCCGGTGGTATTCCAATATCAGCCACCTTAATCCTGCCAACTTTGGCAGCGCCAGGAAAGGAAAACAGCCCGAGCTTGGGATAAGCAAGGGTGATAGTAACATCAGCAGGAAGAGAAGCCCCATCAATTGCACCCGTATCAGCATCAAGCCCTGAGGGAAGATCCACAGCAACAACACAGAGGGTTCTATTGCTCTCCTTCACCCGCCTTACTCTCAAAAACACCTCCTCGAGAGCACCCTTCAGTGGCCTGGTCTTGCCAGTCCCAAATACAGCATCAAGAACAACCTCTGTTGATGGTAGCAGGCTCTCCAGAACAGCCAGACTATCGCTCTGGAGAGCCTGGATGGTGTGAATACCCCTCTCTTGTACGAGTCGATAGTTGATATCTGAATCCTCGCGCGACCTGACAAGGTAAAGGTATACATCGGCTCCCCAATCATGCAGATGTCTAGCACCAACCAAACCATCTCCGCCATTGTTTCCTGGGCCTGCCAAGATCAGTATTCGACGTCCGGCAACTCCGCCCAGCAATCTCTTCACCTCTCTGGCCACAGCCAATCCTGCGTTCTCCATCAACACATCGGAGGTCAAACCCATGGCAGCAGCCTGCTGCTCAAGTTCACGCATTTGGCTGCTGGTAACAACTTTCAATATGCTTCTCCTCGTCTACAGCTTTCAAAGCAAGGTGATATATCCCAATGACAGGATCGCCGATATG
>Ga0154632_1006_pt1 | contig 11592 bp, 14 predicted proteins | sample Rifle2008BG13ft_FD_116061 | JGI IMG/M metagenome (GOLD analysis project Ga0154632, IMG submission 116061) | Chloroflexi bacterium RBG_13_53_26
GACCTCCTGCCTGAACAGCGGGGACTGGGCGACAAAGGAGGGACCATGAGGCTGGGTACCTATCCCTGCCACCTTGTTGACGGCAGCCGTGCCGCTGATGCTTACGGTCAGCATGTTGTCCATGAGCGGCATCGCCATCGATTTGAGTTTAACAACGAATTCCGCTATACTCTTAATCAGGCTGGTTTGGTTGCCAGCGGTCTTTCCGCTGACGGTAGGCTGGTCGAGATAGCTGAAATCAGGGACCATCCCTGGATGTTGGCCACACAGTTTCATCCCGAATTTAAGTCACGGCCTGATCGGCCTCATCCTCTCTTTCATGATTTTATAAGAGCAGTGAGCCAGACTATGCGAGAGGGATCTCAGCATCCCCTTCCCATACATTCAGATTAACAGAGGTAGGTCAATGCAGCTTTTCCTGGACACAGCCGATATCAAGCAGATCCGTGAAGCAGTGAAACTGGGCGTCATAAGCGGAGTCACCACTAATCCCAGCCTGGTGTCAAAGGCCGGTTGGGCCGGCGACTATAAGTCGGCTGTTCAGGAGATATGCTCTCTGGTTAAAGGCCCTGTGTCAGTGGAGGTACTCAGCCAGGATGCCGAATCCATGATTGACGAGGCAAGGGCCATAGCCACTTGGTCACCGTATGTGAACATTAAAATACCTGTCTGCGCCGCAGGACTGGAGGCAATATCCGTCTTGTCAACAGAGAAAATTAAGGTAAACATGACTCTCTGCTTCTCTCTCAATCAGGCACTGTTGGGAGCGCTGGCAGGGGCTACCTACGTGAGTTCTTTTGTGGGCAGACTGGATGATGTAGGTCAGGATGGAATGGAATTGGTAGCCCAGATTGTGCAGTGCCTTGATCACTACAAACTGCCCGCACAGGTGATTGCTGCCAGCATTCGCCACCCGATGCACTGTGTCACCGCAGCTAAAGCAGGAGCACACATCGCCACGATTCCCTACAGCGTTCTAACACAGATGATCAACCATCCTTTAACTACTGCGGGTATTGCCCGATTCCTGGAAGATTCAAAACAAGCTACGGGCAAAGGATAAGGGGAGGACATATGAATTTCGCCGAACTAGAGACCAAAAAGAGGGAAGACCTGATGGAGATGGCCAAAGAATTGGGCCTCTCTGGTTACAGCAACCTCAAGAAGCATGAGCTGGTCGTCTCTCTGCTCCAGAACAATACAGAAAGGGAAGGTAATATCTTTGCCTTTGGCACGCTGGAGATCACCTCTGAAGGCTACGGTTTCCTTCGCGACGAACACATGTTGCCGGGAACGAAGGATATTTACGTCTCATCATCTCAAATTCGCCGTTTTGGCCTCCGCACCGGAGATTCTGTCATGGGACAGGCCAGACCCCCAAAGGAAGGGGAGAGATATCAGAGTCTGCTCAGAGTGGAACTGGTCAACGATCAGGATCCTGATCAGTCGAAGAATCGACCGGCGTTTGACTCCTTGACCCCCATCTTCCCAAATAAGATATTCAACCTGGAGACCACCCCTGAGAATCTTGCCTGTCGACTGATTAACCTCATCGCCCCCATTGGCAGAGGCCAGCGTGGAATGATCGTCTCCCCCCCTAAGGCAGGCAAAACAATACTTCTCAAGCAGATCGCCAATGCCATCTCCATCAACCATGAGGATGTACACATCATGGTCTGTCTTATCGGTGAGCGACCTGAAGAAGTCACTGACATGAAGCGGTCAGCTCGGGGTGAGGTAGTCAGTGCTACCTTCGACGAACTGGTGGAGAATCAGACCCATGTCGCCGAACTGGCACTGGAAAGGGCAAAGCGTCTGGTTGAGGCGAAAAAGGATGTTATTATCCTCCTCGATGGTATCACTCGGCTTACCAGAGCCTATAACCTTGGTGCACCCTCTAGTGGAAGGACGCTCTCAGGTGGTATCGATCCGGTTGCCCTGTATAATCCCAAGCATTTCTTCGGTGCGGCCAGAAACATTGAGGAGGGCGGCAGCCTCACTATCCTGGCTACCTGCCTTGTCGACACCGGCAGCCGTATGGACGACGTGATCTACGAGGAATTCAAGGGCACTGGCAATTGGGAGCTGCACCTGGAACGCCGGCTGGCGGAGAGGCGCATCTTCCCGGCCATTGATATAGTGCGCAGCGGTACCAGACGTGAGGAATTACTGGTTGACGATCAAACGCTGAAGTACATGTGGCTACTCAGACGGATGGTCAGCATGATCTCGGCTGATTCATCCAATACGACAGAGGGCACCCAACTGGTCATCGATCGCCTGTCAAAAACCCGCACAAATGCTGAATTCCTGGCTGGCTTGAACAAGGAGATCGGCTAGGCAGACGGGCTTTCTCCACTGCCAGGCTTCACCAGAGGTTTCCCTTCCCCGCACAACGGGCATTCCTCTGGCTTGTAAGTAGGCACAACGGTCCGTAGACAACTGAAAAGAGGGGTCCCGAAGTCCATTTCTCCCTGACTTCTGTCCACCAATACCCCCAGCCCCACCAGTCGCCCGCCCCTTCGCTTCACCTCAGCTATCACCTCACGGACAGAGCCCCCGGTGGTTAGTACATCGTCCACAACCAGAACTTGTTCCCCCTGAGCGATCTCAAATCCCCGGCGAAACACTCGAGCGTTGCCCTGCCTTTCAGCGTAGATACTGCGCACACCAAGCTGTTTTGCCACTTCGTAGGCAACAATGACACCCCCGGTGGTCGGTCCAGCTACCAGCTGGATATTGTGACCTCGAAAGTGCTCGGCAATCATCCGACAGAGTCGTTCCGTGTAACGGGGTTGCTCCAGTATCCGAAACTTCTCCCAATAGATAGGCGAGTGAAGCCCGGAGGTAAGCTGGAAATGCCCCTCGGCAAAGGCGCCAGCTTCTTTGAATATTCTTTCTGCTTCGCTTTCCAATGTCTTTCTAAAACCTATTCCACTGCTGCCGCATAGCTGGGCGACAGCCCCCATTCCCGCGGCGGCCAGTAAGAAATCCATAGCTTGCCCACTATGTTCTGACGCGGCACCGGGCCAAAGGTATGAGAACCGCTCGTAGCAACCCGATTGTCTCCGATAACAAAGTACTTGCCATCAGGAACCGTAACTGAATAGCTGCCATAGAGGGTTTCGGCAAAAACAGGCCTTTCTTCTAGAACATGCCCATCTATATATATCTCACCACCCTTGATCTCGACTGTCTCACCGGGCAAACCCACTATCCTCTTGATATAGAGTTCATCCGGCGACTCAGGGTTCCGGAACACGACCACATCCCCTCTCTTCGGAGAGCTGAAGCGGTATGTCAGTTTATTCACTATGATGTATTCCCCGTTGTAAAAGCTCGGCTCCATGCTCTCACCTTTCACCCTGAAGCTCTGCATGGTAAATTGTACCCCAGCAACGACAACCAGTATTATGAGAACAGTCAATATGACCTGGACAATACTGGTCTTCAGCTTTCCCGGCTCACGCAATCCGTCGGACATAGGTAAATCCAGATTATAATCTATTCACCTTTGGTACTTCCACAAAGAAAAATGAAACTGGATGATTCGGAACTTGCAGAGAGCTGTAAGAGAGGTGACCTCGACAGCTTCAATGAACTGGTGGAGCGCTATCAGAAAATGGCGTACAACCTTGCTTTGCGAATGCTGGGTGATCCCAGTGCCGCTGAAGATGCCACTCAGGACGCCTTTTTCTCCGCATGGAAGAATATCAGAGGGTTCAGAGGAGGCAATTTCAGAGCCTGGCTACTGCAAATCACCGCCAATAACTGTCGCGACCAATTACGCAAACTCAAGCGCCATCCTTCAATCCCTCTGGAGTCACTGCCTTTTGAGCCACAGGCGCCACCCTCCAGCGAATCCCCAGAGAACTACGTCTTGCAACGAGAGATAAGCGAGCAAATCAAGGACGGATTGGCCAGTCTCCCTTCAGAGCAACGCCTGGCAGTCATTCTCTGCGACATCCAGGGTTTGAGCTATGAGGAAATCGCCAAGGTTATGGGGTGCTCCCTGGGAACAGTCAGATCGCGCATCAGTCGAGGCCGGGCCCAATTGCGCAACTACCTCCTCCAAAGGGAACTTCTGCCCCAAGAATTTCGTCTCAATAAGTAAGAGGGCAAGATGTGGACGGTATTCGGGAGATTCAAAAGGGACAACTGCTCTAAGACAAAGCTGAGGCTTTCCGCATATATGGACCAGCGCCTGAGTCCTCAGGCGCTGGACGAGGTGGAGTCGCACCTCGTAGCTTGTCATAGCTGTCAGAAAGAGCTTGGGTCTCTTCAGACAACGGTGGCACTTCTGCATCGTTTGCCTGAGATGTTGCCCTTGCGCAGCTTCAGGATTGCTCAGGTTGAACCATCACGTCGACGGACAGCCATGCCGCTGCTCCGCCTGGCTACAGCCGCAACCGCCGTACTGCTGGTGATGGCATTCACTGCTGATCTAACCAACCTTTTCGCAACATCCCCCTCCTCAATAGGCCAGGATTGGGGGGCTTCTGACGGTAGGGACACAGAATCACCAACTGTAGAAAACCAGACGAATTCGGGACAGATTACGTCAGACAATGAAGGGGATCTCGGTCCAGGCTCCGAGGAACATCTCGATGCCACCGAAGCAGGCTGGGTGCGCCCTCTGGAATACAGCCTGGCCGGCTTGGTGATCATTCTGGGTGGAGTCGCTTCAGGCTTATGGCTCAAATCCAAATCGAAAGGCAGTGAGAAACAGCGGAAAACCTGAACAGTGGCCTCGATATCCAGCTCATCTGTCTTTGTGAGTCCACAATCTCCTCTCGTCCATATGTCAGCACCGGGACAATCTGATTAGCCCACATGCCGGGGATTTTGGGCGTTTTTTGCAGTTTGAACTATCAGATGATAGAATAGCGGTAAGGCTTCAAAGACTACCCCAGCGGATGATTGAGGGCCAATGTCACAGCTTGCGACGTCCACCCGTGTAGACTACATGGATCGTGCCATCTCCTTGGCCAGGCTTGCTCTGGTACATGCCAGCCCAAACCCGGCTGTGGGAGCAGTGATAGTCAAAGATGATGTCATTGTCGGGGAAGGGTATACACAGCCTCCCGGTTCAAACCATGCGGAGGTAGTGGCTCTACTGCAGGCAGGAGAGAAGGCCCGCGACGCTACCATGTATGTCACTCTTGAGCCCTGCTGCCATCACGGCCGTACCCCTCCCTGCACTAAAGCCATCATTGACGCTGGCATTGCCCAGGTCCATCTATCCATAATAGACCCCAGCCTTAAGGTCTGCGGCCGCGGTAAAGCCGAGCTGGAAGCAGCAGGGATAAAGACTGTCGTTGGAGAACACGAGGAAGCAGCTCAGGAGCTCAACGAGGCCTATATCAAGTTCACCTCCACCGGCCTGCCATTTGTCCTGGGCAAATTCGCCATGAGCCTTGATGGAAAGATCGCTACCAAGACCGGCGATTCCAAATGGATAAGCGGTGAGCAATCAAGGAGATATGTGCACACCCTGCGAAGCCAGATCGATGCCATTCTGGTGGGCGTGGACACAATCATCAAAGACGATCCCCAGCTAACAGCCAGAGCTGGTCTGGATGGCGGACGGCTGGAGAAGCAGCCCTTGCGTGTGGTTGTGGACAGCCATGCCCGCACCCCACCATCCGCTCGGGTGCTCCAGTTGCCCGGGAATACCCTGATAGCAACTACTAAGGAGGCCGATTTAGCCAAAAGAAGGGTCCTTACTGAAGCTGGTGCAGAGATATTGGAACTGCCTTCGAAAGGCGGGATGGTGGACTTGCAGGAGTTGCTGAATGTCCTGGCCCGAAGGCAGATCATCAGCCTCATGGTCGAGGGTGGGGCTGCTGTCTTCGGCTCGCTCTTCGAATATGGTCTTGTAGACAAAGTGCTTGTCTTTATTGCCCCTATCATTATCGGGGGAGAACAAGCGAAGAACCCGGTTGAAGGTAAGGGCGTTGAGAAGCTTTCTCAAGCTACGAACTTGATCCGCATAAGAATGGAGAGCGTTGGCAACGATATCCTGATCAGTGGCTACGTTGCTCGGTAATCTGACCCCGCAGTATGTTCCGGTCCAATTCAAGATGAGGAGTTGAAACAGCGCTTTGTTCACTGGTATCGTTGAAGAAGTCGGAACGGTAAAGGCATTAGGCTCGGGTAGCCTCAGTATTTCTGCCGCCAAGGTCCTTGAGAAGACAAGGCTTGGTGACAGCATTGCTGTTAACGGAACATGCCTCACAGTAAGTGCTCTCGATGTCAATTCTTTTTCTGTCGATGTCATGCCTGAGACTCTGAAGCGCACTAACCTGGGACTATTGCGCCCCGGGTCCAGCGTGAACTTGGAACGCGCTCTCATGCTGGGTGGACGTCTGGGAGGACATTTCGTACAGGGGCATGTAGATGCCACGGGTAAAGCAATTGCACTCAAAACGGAAGGCGCCGCTGTCATTGCCAGATTCGCCACCCCACCGGAAGTGTTACGATATGTGGTAGAAAAGGGCTTCATTGCTGTCGACGGCGTCAGCCTTACAGTCATCGGTTATGACAAGACTTCCCTGAGCGTTTCGCTGGTTGGCTACACGCTCAAACATACTATTCTGGGCAGCAGGCGCGTTGGAGATCTGGTGAATCTGGAAGCAGACATAATTGCCAAGTATGTAGAGAAAACCAGGGAGAGCCGTGGCGGCATCACTCTGGAGTTCCTGGCTGAACACGGCTTCTCTGCCACCGGGTCTCTTTCTTAGGAAGAGGTGATACAGGGTATGGGATTAGCCACGATACCGGAAGCAATCGAGGATATCAGAGCCGGCAAAATGATCATCATCGTTGATGACGAGAGCCGGGAGAACGAGGGTGATCTGGCAATTGCCGCAGAAAAAATAACTCCGGAGGCCATCAACCTCATGGCCAAGGAGGCACGGGGGCTGATCTGCTTGCCTATTATTGGGGAGAGGCTGGAGGAACTCCGGGTTCCTATCATGGTTCAGGACAATACCTCCAGATTCTCCACTGCCTTCACCATATCCATTGAGGCGAAACATGGAGTAACCACAGGGATCTCTGCCCATGATCGCGCCACCACTATCAGAACCGTGCTTGACCCAGCCACTAAGCCAGAGGATATCGCCCGACCGGGTCATGTATTTCCGATTAGGGCCAGACCGGGAGGAGTCTTGGTACGGGCGGGGCACACCGAAGCAATAGTCGACCTGGCCAAGTCGGCAGGCCTATATCCCGCTGGCGTCATCTGCGAGATTCTGAACGAGGATGGCACCATGGCACGGTTCCGTCAACTGGAGGAACTGGCGGCCAAGCACAATCTGAAGATGACAAGCGTGGCCGATCTCATCACTTACCGCCGCCGCCACGAGAAGCTGGTTCACCGTGTAGCTGAAGCCAAGCTGCCAACCAAACACGGGGAGTTCACCATCATTGCCTACAAGAGCACTATTGATACCGACGAACACGTTGCCCTGGTGAAGGGTGATGTCTCTGTTGCAGAACCCATCCTGGTGCGGGTGCATAGCGAGTGCCTTACCGGCGATGTTTTCAGCAGCCTTCGCTGCGACTGCGGGGAGCAGATGGCTATGGCTATGCAAGCTATAGCCAACGAGGGGCGAGGGGTGTTTCTCTACATGCGCCAGGAGGGTAGAGGAATCGGGCTTCATAACAAGCTGCGCGCCTATGCTCTTCAGGATCAGGGAGTGGATACTGTAGAGGCTAATGAGCTTCTGGGTTTTGCCGCCGACCTGCGCGATTATGGTATCGGGGCCCAGATTCTGGCCGATATTGGCCTTGAACGGATTCGTTTGCTGACTAATAACCCCAGAAAGGTGGTGGGTTTGGAGGGACATGGCCTCAAGGTAGTAGAGACAGTACCTATCGTGGCCCCGCCAAACTCTTATAACGCCTCTTACCTGAAGGTCAAAGGCACAAAGTTAGGACACCATTTCGTAGCAGACTAAGAAGAGGAGGACCCCATGAAAAAAATTTATCAGGGAACATTACTCGCAGAGGGCCTCAAGTTCGGGCTGATCGTTTCCCGTTTCAACGAGTTCATATCGGGGAAGCTGCTCGAAGGAGCCCAAGACGCCCTGTTGCGCCACGGCGCTAGAGAGGACGATATCGAGATTGCCTGGACGCCCGGCTCTTTTGAGATACCCCTCATCGCCAAGAAGATGGCGGAATCGGGGAGATACCACGCCGTCATCTGCCTGGGTGCCATCATTCGGGGCGGTACTCCTCACTTCGACTACATCGCCGCCGAAGCCAGCAAGGGAGTGGCCAAGGCGTCCCTGGATACGGGCGTGCCCGTCATCTTCGGCGTGATCACTGCTGACGCCCTGGAGCAAGCCATCGAAAGGGCAGGCACAAAAGAGGGCAACATGGGCTTCAAGGCTGCCATGAGTGGCATAGAGATGGCGAACCTCATCAAGGCCATGAAGGCTTCGCGGAAAGCCTGAAGTCCTATCCAACTGCTTTGAAGACCCTGTCTCCTCGGCGTACCCGATCCGGGACCTTGATGCCTATGGAATCCCCCGGCCTGCCCTCGGTTACGTCCTTGTTGTGAATCTGCATTGATTCAACAACAACCTCAAGATCGGTAGTGTGTCCCTTGATGTGTATTACCTCACCGCACTTGAGATTCCTCGTCAAGTCGATGCCAGCCACTACCGGTCGGGCAAAAAAATCGGTCACTGTGCCCACCTCTACCTCCTCTGCCATGAAAGTCACCTCCCTTCAAATACTGATTCCCTCAAATCCGAACTCCAGTATCTGGGCTTTGAATTCTCTTCAGCCGCCGTTCCAAGACCCCTCGTTTAATCGGCACCCTGCGGTGACATTTCAGACATCTGATGTCGATATCAGCTCCCAATCTCACCACCTCCCAGGAGTAACTACCACAAGGGTGCGCTTTCCTTAGCTGCAGTATATCGCCCAAATTGACTTCCATGCGATATTCCCAAACGGTTGATAGACTAGCGACTAAAGAAGGGAGTTGATCTGCCTGCGCACCTCATCGGCAACCCGCCGGGCCGCCTGGGCAAAATCACTGTCCTTCGAAGCATAGAGAATCTGCCTTGAACTGCTGAAGATTGCCCTTTCACCCTTGGCATCCATCCCGTAGCGAACGGCCCATTCCAGGTTTCCTCCCTGTGCTCCAATGCCCGGTATCAGCAAGTCCATTTCCGGGCAGAGTTGCCTTATCTCCTGTAGCTCCTGGGGGTAGGTAGCTCCTACGACCAAGCCTATATTATTCCTCTCGTTCCACTCCTTAGCCTTTCTGGCCACCAACCAGTACAAAGGCTGATGCCTGTTCTCTGCTTGTTCCGTCGAACAGGCTACATCTTGGAAATCACCAGCTCCGGGGTTTGAAGTGCGACACAGGATAAATGTTGCCTTGTCTATGTAGCTGATAAATGGCTCTATGGAATCATAGCCCAAATAGGGGTTCACAGTAGCCGCATCAAAACCAAGGACCTCGAACAGAGCCTTGGCATAGGCTCGAGCCGTGTGGCCAACGTCACCGCGCTTGGCGTCCCCGATGATGGGGATGTTTTCTGGTATGTACTTTATGGTCTCTTGGAGCGCAGGTAGGCCCTCACTGCCCAGAGCCTCGTAGAAAGCCAAGTTTGGTTTGTAGGCACAAACCAGGTCTGAGGTAGAGTTGATGATTGCCTTGTTGAACTCGATGATACTCGTCTTAGGCATGAACTCGGGATCAGGATCAAGCCCGAGGCAAAGGCGGCTATTATTTCTTCGCACTGCCTGCAGTAGCTTCTCGGCAAAGTCCATTTACCACCTATCTCGGCCGAGACCTACTCTAACCAAGAGCTCCAGACAGCTGGCGCCCCCCTAGGAGATGGAAATGGATGTGGGGTACTAGTTGTCCGCCTTCTCGGCCGTAATTCACTGAAACACGATATCCCCTCTGAACTAACCCCTCCCTACTGGCCATTTCATTGGCAACATAAATCAAATGACCGATGAGATCCTTTCGGTCAGAGCCAATCTGAGCCAGTGATGGGATATGCTCTCTTGGCATCACCAGTAGATGTATCGGTGCTTGGGGATTGATGTCCCTTATAACAACAGCCTTGTCATCCTGATAGACAATGTCGCTCGGTATCTTGCCAGCGATGATCTCGCAGAAGACACACTCCTCCCCCATTCATCCCCCTTCAGTAACTAGAGCCCCAATTGGCTGGCTATCACTTCACGGTGAAAGCTGGCATCGCCAAAGAGAGCTTGGGCTGCCTTGCCTCGCCTGTAGTAGAGCTGAAGATCGTGATCAATAGTATATCCTACGCCGCCATGAATCTGATGCCCCAAACGGACGACCCGCCCAATGGCCTCACCAACCCACGCCTTGGCCATAGCCACCTCCTTGACGGCAGGAAGCCCACTGCTCAGCAGCCAAGCCACCTCGTAGGTAAGATATCTCATACCATCGACATCAATCAGCATGTTAGCACAGTGGTGCTGAATGGCCTGGAAGCTGCCTATCGGCCGATCAAACTGCACCCTCTCCTTAGCATAGGCCACGCTCATCTCCAAAACCTGCTGGGCTGCACCCACCATCTCGGCACATTTGGCTACGGCCGCCCATTGTAGGGTTTTCTCAACCGTCTGCCATCCCCGACCAGGCTCACCCAGGATGTTCTCTCTGGCTACTTTAGCCTTGTCAAACATCACTTCGCATTGTTTGTCACTGGCAATAGTATTGAGCACAATCGAGCTAATTCCTGGACCAGTGGCATCCATTATGAAAAGGCTAAGCCCTTCTTCCTCGGATGACCCCTTTTTCGTTCTGGCCAGGTACAGGATATGTCTGGCCAGATGGGCGTAGGGCACAAAGAGTTTGGTACCACTGATAGTATACTCTTCTTTATGAAGAGTCGACTTTGTCTGAATTGAGGCAGCATCATAACTACCATCTGACTCTGTCAGCGCGAAGGTGAAGATATCTCCCCCAGATATGGCTGGCAGAAACTGCTGTTTTTGACTATCATTGCCTGCTTCTAGTATTGTCAAACCGCTCAGCACCACACTGGGCAGATAAGGGCTGGGCAAACAGGCCCGACCCATCTCTTCCAGCAATACCACCAGATCCAAGAATCTCCCTCCCCCACCACCATGACTTTCAGGGAAGGGTAACCCCAGCCACCCCAGTTCCGCCATCTTAAGCCAGAGATCCGGTGAGTAACCCCTTTCATCCTGTTCCATCTCCCGAACAAACTGCTTGGTGCACTCGTTAGCCAGAAAGTCACGGGCGGTTTTCCGCAGCATCTTCTGGTCTTCAGACAGGTCTAGATCCAACTTGCCCCCTTTGTGTCTGGAGGTTATCCAACCTTCCTTAATCTGCTCCTATAGGAACAATTGTCGCCTCCCTTAGGTGTGATAAAGGATATCAGAAGAAGGGAATCAATATCAAATCTGGGGTTACCGAGAGAGAATTGAGAAAGCGAACAGACTCGTCTGCTGTTGTTGTCCAGTGAAAATGTCAGTCTTATTGTTCAGTGAATTTGTCAGTCCTAGTCATGGAAACCCTTGTATCGTCTACGCCACGGATGACGGGGGCCTGGCTTATGG
>Ga0154632_1014_pt2 | contig 11430 bp, 10 predicted proteins | sample Rifle2008BG13ft_FD_116061 | JGI IMG/M metagenome (GOLD analysis project Ga0154632, IMG submission 116061) | Chloroflexi bacterium RBG_13_53_26
AGTGTGCCCACTTTGAAAGGATGTCATACCCAGGCTAGGTCGATGGATGAATTGGTGGAACGTATCAAGGAAGCAATAAGGTTATGCCTTGAAGAGCAGGGAGAGGAAGCCACCGAGCCACTGGAACTGGTAGGCATCCAAAGAGTAGCAGTATGAGTCGCCGGCCCAGGGTAACAGGGCAAGCGGCAGTGCGAGCTTTGTGTAGGATCGGTTTTGAAATGGCACGCCAGCGGGGAAGTCATATGTTTCTGAAACATGCCGATGGTAGAGCAACAGTGGTGCCTGTTCATGCAGGTGAGGTTCTCGGGCCTGGCCTAGTGTCCAAGATATTGAGGGACGCCAGGCTTACCCAGGAAGAATTCCGTGAACTACTAGAGTAAACAACCTCTCAACTTTGTTCGTTGCCTCACGACTCTAGGTCTATCCTTCGAGCTTGAACTCCCACCTGCAGGCGATGTCCTCCGGGCTTTTCCGTGGAGGCAGCACCAGGGGAGTCACCTTTATCCTCGGGTTGATCATGTACTTCTCGATGACCGGCTTCTCCAGATGCTGGCACATGGGGACGATCCTCTCCGGCTCAGCTTTCTCAAAATAGTCCAGCGTGCGGCACTTCATCACCGTCATGATGACATGGTTGGGACTCTTGATATCATACTCAGCCGGATACAGTCCCACCGTATTATCCAGTGGCAACTGTTCCGCCTTAAGAGAATCCAGCACCGTCTCCAGCTTGATGTTGGCTATTTTGGCATACCTCGGATTGACCTTCTCCCCCACCCTCATCCAGGATGCCAGCTCACACTCGTTAGCAGCATCTGCCCCATACCTGGTTTTGACCGCATCATAGTAGCCGCCGCTCATGATGATCCAGGCATACTGGTAGGCATGCATCAGCTTGAGAAGGAAATCCTTGGAGAAGTTCCTGTGGGTCAGGTTGGGATAGAAGGGGCCACTGTTGTCGTTTAGCTCTGGAATCTGATCTGAAGGCCTCTCATCGACTACCTCCGCCTTCTTCCTGATCCTGGTACCCTTGGGGACAGTGATCTTGTACTCCCACTGACAGGCAATTCCATCCTTGCCACTGCGGGGGGGGAGTTTGAGCGCCTTCACGTGAATATTGGGATTAACAATATACTTCTTGATGATCTGTGGCTCATTCACCTGGCACATGGGCCCTATTCTGCCCGGCTCCTCCCGTTCACACCACTCCAGGGCGACACACTTCCGCACTGTGACTATGGCATGGTTCTCGTTCTTGATGTCATATTCAACGGGGAATATCCCTCCCATGGTGTTGTCCAGGGGCAACTGGAGGAGCTTCAGGGAATCAACCACATTGTTCAAGGGGATGTTGGCCAGCTTGGCATAGCGTGGATTGCATCGCTCGGCCACTCTCAGCCACATCTCCAGGTCGCACTCCCAGGCTACCTGGTCACCATATCTCTTCTTTATTACATCAAACCAGGCTGCATCCATCTGCAGCCAGGCCCACTGCCAGACACCGATCAGTTTGACCAGAAACTCCTTGGAGAAGTCCGAGAATCTCAGAGCGGGATTGAAAGGACCACTGAGATCATTCAGCTCCGACATGAAGCCCCCTTTCGTTGCTTACCTTCTTTCGAATCTTTCGAATCCAACTGCATCGTCCTTCCAGGTTCCGAGATGGTGAGATCATCCTATATCTGCGCCGCCACCCTCGCCGCCTGGTATGCCACTTCAGCAGCATCCCGTGGCTTCACACAGTCACCAACCGAATAAAGCTCGGGGACAACACCTTCAAGTTCCTTGACCAGTTTGTTATCCGACTGCATGCCAACCGCCAAAATGACTGTATCAGCCGGCAGGGTATAGATCTCGCCTCCCATGGAGAAGATCACTGCTTTGTCAGTGATCTCCATCACAGTAGAATTCAAATACAGCGGAACATGCAGACCGAGGAGCTTCCCCGCCAGCGTCTTAAAGCTCAACTTCTCCAGCCTGATCCCATCCTCTCCCAGCCCGGCACGGGTGACCAAGCTTACTTCCTTGCCCTGCTCCGCCAGCCAGATGGCCACCTCCATACCTATGAAACGCCCGCCCACCACTGCTACCTTGCCCTCAGCCTTGGCCTTGCCCTCTATAACATCATGGCCCTGAACCACGTTCTTGCCGGTGCCACCCGGCACTCTCAGCCACACAGGAACGGCACCGGTAGCCACCACCACCGCATCGGGCCTGACGCCAATAACCTTGTCCTTGGTAATTTCAGTGTCCAGCGTAACAGTAACGCTGTACCTGTGCAAGAAACGCTTCAGATAGTCAGTGAACGTGCCATAGCTCTCTTTGCCCGGTGTGGCACAGGCCACATTCCACTGGCCACCAAGCTCTGAGTTCTTCTCATAAAGAGACACCCGATGGCCTCGTTGTGCCAGGAAGAGTGCGGTCTGCATACCACCCAGTCCGCCACCAATGACCATGACTCTCTTGGATGCTTTCGCCGGTGCGGGAGGGTACTTGGCCTCTCTATAGAGATAGGGGTTCACTGAACAGGAACCCGGCCCGGCCTCCGGATCAGTTTTGAGGCAGTTGTTGCAGTAGATGCACCGACGCACGTCCTCCACCAGATGCTGGCGAATCTTCTCTGGCAGATCAGGATCCGCCAGAAGGGGGCGCCCCATGGCCACAAAGTCCAACTTGCCCTCTGCCACCGCCTCCTCTGCCAGCTCCGCATCTATCTTGCCCGCAGCAATCACCGGCACCTTGATCGCCTTCTTGATCTGCTCCGCCATCGGTACCATGGGACCCTTGGGATAGGGATAGCACGGTATGCTCAAGGTGGACCAGTACTCCAGTCCTCCGGAAACGCTGATGGCATCGGCACCAGCGGACTCCAGTATCACCGCCTGCTGTACTGCTTCATCAAGAGTGATCCCGCCTTCTACATCATCACTGGCATTGATTCTTACCCAGACAGGGAATGTCTCCCCCACCTCCTTCCGGATCCGCTCCAGAACCATACGGGCAAAACGAGCCCTGTTTTCCACACTGCCCCCGTACTGGTCCGTCCGACGATTGGTAGCGGGGGACAGAAAACTGCTCACCAGACAACCATGACAAGCATGCAACTCAATGCCGTCGGCCCCTGCCTCCCTGGCCCGACGCGCTGCCTGACCGAAATCCTCCACATAACGCTCAATATCCTCTTCGCTAAGTTCATGGTAGGGATTATTGGTTTTCTTCAGCCAGGGCATCATTGATGGTACCAGTATCGAGACATCCGGGGGCACAATATCTGAATAAAGAAGGAGCATTCCCACATGCATCAGTTGTATGCAGAAACTGGCCCCAGCCTCATGCACCGCATCTGCCACCCGCTTCCAGTCTGAGACGTGGGCATCATCGCAGAGTGCCATAGTGTAGGGAAGCATGGAGTCCCTGCTGACCGCAGCGAACTGGGGAGTGACTAGCGCAACACCACCGTCCGCCCTCGTCCGATAGTAGTTGATCAAACGGTCGGTGACGCTACCCCCCACATCAGCCAACTGAGTGCCCATGGCAGGCATGATAATCCTGTTCTTCAACTGGAGCGTGCCTATCTTTCCGGGCTGGAACAATGAGGGAAATCGCTTCATCTCAAACCTCTCTGCGCAATCGTGCTTCGACTGGATAGTACCGAGGGAAAAAGCACATTAAATCTCAAACTCGCCCTCGGCTTAGCTGCTAATCCATCTTGTGGCTTTGAATAGAGATTATAGCTTTTGGGGGTCTCGCAGCGCAATTCAGTCGAGGCCAGAGTGGCCTGAGATGATGATGGGCAGAACACAGCCCACAGATCGAGGGCTATTTGACGATATTGAGGATCTCCTTGAATCTGTATCCTTCCGCCACACGCAGCAGTTCGAACAACACAGTCTCGACGCTGGTTATACTGGCGCCCGCATCCTTCATCTTTTGAAGGCCGATATCCCTATTCTCCGCTGTTCTCGAGGAGACTGCATCGGCAACAACATGTACCTCGTACCCGGATGCGACCAGATCAACAGTCGTCTGATAAAGGCAAACGTGGGATTCAATGCCCGTAAGCAGCACCTGACACCGCTGCAATGCGGAGAGCTCCTTCAAGAAAAGCTCATCTCCACAGCAGCTAAAACTCAGCTTGGGTATCCTCCGAACGTTGGGGACCAGGTCCACTACCTCCGGTATCGTCGGACCTAACCCCTTCGGATTCTGCTCCGTCAGCAGCATGGGTATGCCCAGAACCTGAGCCCCTTTGATGATCTTCTCAACATTTTCAAAAAGCAGTTCCTTGCGGTACATCGACTGGGCCAGCTTGCCCTGCATATCAATGACCACCAGAACACTCTTATCTGACGTAAGCATCGGACTCAACCTCCTGGGAAACCGTGATTGATCTAAAGGAGTTCAGCACTCCAGAGTATCCCAATGATTGAAGCCCTTGGAGTAATCCAGATAGTCGATCATCCTGGGGCTGATCTTGAGGAAAGGGATGATATCGATGGTAACTCCGTAGCCACCGAGGTACTTGTGCACTTGAGGGAACTTCTGGCCAAACATCCTCTGCACCTTCTTCAGTTGGCTCTCATCGGTGATCCATTCGACCGTGCCGGACAAATGCACTCCCCTGATCTCATCCCAGTCCAGATAGTCTTCCGTGACCGCCAAGGCTATCTTATTGCAGAACATAATGTTCTTCGCCTTCCGGCTGCTGGGGTCAGTCATAAAGAAGATATCAAGTCCCTGGTTCACGTATGATACGGTGCTGACATGTGCACCACCATCCTCACTCACCGTAGCCAAGGCGCAGTGCCGATGGGCATCCAGGTAGTCGATGATGGCTTTCCTCAGAGCTTGTTCCATATCTACCCTCCTGCCATGAAGTACGCCACAAGTAAGATAGAAAGCCTGGCCACCCTCACCCGCCGTGCTTCTGCTGGCCTTGCGAAGCAGAGGAGCGTCTCAGCTCGAAAACCACCGGGGTGCCCGGGTCGGGACAGGCAATCGTAGCCTTGCCAGGGTCGTCCTCCCAGGGGAATGAGCCACCGTACTTCAGCACCTCGGCGAAGGGGAAGAGCGCATGGAAAGCCCACGAGCACATGCCGGATGGGGTCGTTTCCCCAATGGAGAACTCGTCGCCCACCTGATGCCCTGCAGCACAGGTGCCCTTCTGCGATATCACCCTGGCCATCACCTCTACCATCCCGTCTCTCATGCTCCTTCCACAAGTAGACTGCTTATAGGTCAATGACGAATTGCCCGTTCTTGTAGAGCAGTTCGCCATCTACAAGGATCTGACCACCATGTCGAAGGTCGCTGACCAGATCCCAATGAACGGCCGACTCGTTTTTGCTGCCTGTTTCAGGATAGCCTGCTCCCAGTGCCATGTGGAAGCTCCCGTTGATCTTCTCGTCGAAGAGAATCTGCCGCGTAGCACGGGTGATGCCTTCATTGGTGCCAATAGCAAACTCCCCGACACGCCGTGAGCCCTGGTCGGTATCCAGCGTCTTCAGCAAGTACTCCTCATTCTTCTCCGCGCTGGCCTTCACCACTCGTCCGTGCTCAAACCGCAATCGCACCCCCACCACCTCACGCCCCCCCTCGATGGCCGGGTAAGAGAAATAGGCATATCCCTCGACGCTGTCCTCTACGGGCCCGGTGAAGATCTCGCCATCGGGCATATTGTAGCGTCCATCGCAGTTAATGAAGGCCCGTCCGGCGATGCTCAGTCGAAGATCAGTTTCGGGACCGATGACGTGCACCTGCTCCTTGCCCTTGAGCCAGTCAACTATCTTTTGCTGCTGTTCCGAGAAGCGCCGCCAGTAGCCCACCGGATCATTCATGTCAGGCAGGCAAGCGCCATAGGCAAAGTCTTCATACTCACTCAGGCTCATCTCCGCATCCTGGGCATAGGCGTTGGTAGGGAAAAGAGCAAAGGTCCAGCGCAGCTCTCCTGCAGCTGAACGCCGCAGGAAGGTTTTCACCAGCTCAGTTCGCGCCTGCTCACGGAGCACCATCCTGGATGGGTCAACACTGGTCAACGATTTGGTGTTCTCATCTCCACCAATAGAGATACGCACATCGTACGTCTCCATGACCAGCTTGCTTGGCTGGTGAATATATTGGAGTTGCTCGTCTGAAGCGTAGCGAAATAGCAGTCCCTCCATCCCCGCCGGGGCGGCATTCATAAGCGGGTGTCCGCCAGCCTGCAACACTTTGACATAGACCGCCTTCAGCAACGGTTCTGCCAGGCTGGCCCCCTCGATAAGCACCCTGTCTCCAGGGCGTACCGCCACTGAGTAGTTGACCAGGAGATCGGCCAGTTTCTCTACACGCGGATCTGTCATCCTTGCCCCCTCAAGCAACCATCACGCTTATGGCATTCGGAATGATCTCAAAAGTAGCAGGCAGGCTGCCCACCAGATCACCATCCATCTCCAGAAGCACCTCTTCATCCGAAGTGACTTCAACCCGGCGACCCCGTGAGTGGCTCACCTTGTCCAATCCCAGATGCTTCCCATTGCGCAGCTTGGGAACATGCCACAAGCCTTCAAGAGTACCGAAATTGCCGACACTAACGATATCAAAGAGACCATCATCCATCCTGGCCTCTGGCGCTGCCAGAAAACCCCGACCAAAATACCTGCCGTTGGCGACGATGGTGTTTCTTATGGCCATAGACGTTGGCGGACCGTCATCAATGGAGATGCTCACCTTCCTGGCCCTGTAGAACGCAGCAGCGGTGAGGATACCCCAAGCGTAGTTGGGGCGTGGCCCCAGTATCCGCGGCGCCCGGCTGGCCTTCTGGACCACCAGCCCTCCCGCGCCGAGATCAGCTATGTTGATGAAGAGGCGGGTCTCCTTCTCACCGCGGAGGTTAACGAACTCCACCTTGCCTACGTCAAGCCTCTTGATGCTGTTGGCGTCCAGGGCTTTGAGGGCAGGGGTTGTCTCTACGGTGATACCCAGGGTCCGGGCCAGGTCACAGCCAGAACCCAGAGGAACCACTCCCAGCACAAGATCCCTGTCCAGCAGGACGCCATTCCCGAACATGCCGTTGACTACTTCATTCACCGTACCATCGCCACCGACCGCCACCACCACTCTGCACCCCGATTTCACCGCATCCCTGGCCAGACAGGTAGCCTGGCCAAAAGAATCCGTTGTCCTCACGTCGGCATGCAGATGCCCGTTGTTCCTGAGACCTTCCTCAAGCCTGCGCCAGATGGCATCGCAACGCCCCACGGCGACGGAGTTGACTATGAACGCCGTCTTCAAGCTAATGCCTTCTCCTTATTCTGCATCCCTCCAGCCTCTGAACCAGCAACTGCTTTGAAGTAGAATAACACCCACACCACATCCAAGTCTAATCCCCTGCTCCATCAGCAGGTCCTTCTTCTGCGCCTAGTAATAGGACACCTCATCGCGCAAGACAACCACAACATGTTGGAGTAACAGATCATCGCCTGTTCCTGTAGTATTGAACATAGCCTGAGATGCCCGCCTCAACCATAATGGGCAGATCTGCTCCCGCCCAGAGACTCCTGACGTATTCCAGGACACGCTGGTATATCTTGGCTTCTTCCATCCCAGCCTGGATGGCTCCCTGAATGATCTCTCCCAGGGTGATACAGACTTCCCTGAGCCGGCTGGTCAGCTCCTTCACCTCGGTTCTGGCCCTGTGATGGGCATAGAAGATGATGTTGGGGGAGAGTGCTGCTAATTTATCTATAGACTTCACGTAGGCTTCTGCATCGAACGGCGGGAGTCCCACCGGAAAGGGCGTATCAGGCATAGACTCTGTAATGAATCCCAGGGCATCACCACAGAAGAGGCCCCCAGTAAGGCTATCCTGAATGGCGATATGGTGCGCCGCATGGCCGGGCGAGAAGATTATTGTGAGGTCCCTGCTCCGCAGACGAATCACCTCACCATCTTCAGCCACGTGTATCCTCTCTCTGGGAACCGGCAGAACAGGCCCCATTGTCTCCTCAAGGTTATTACCAAACACTAAACGGGCGCCACGTACCAATCTGGTGGGTTCAGCCAGATGCTCTGCCCCTTTAGGATGGAGCACCACTTTGGGTTTGTGCAGATGCTGAGTCAGGTAACCCACACCCCCTCCATGATCCAGGTGTATGTGGGTAGGGATGATGTAGGCCAGTTCTCGCACATCAATGCCCAGATCTCCAACGCTAGGCAGCAGCTCTGCAGCCACTGAAGTGGAGCCAGGGTCGATCAGGACAGGCAGGTCATCAATCAGGAGATAGGCCACCTGAGGAAGTGAAAATATGGAATCTTTGCCACAATCGATGAGATAGGTGTTCCGGGCTACTTCTTCAATCCGGACTGTCATTTTTCAGCCTGGCAATCCTGCCGGGATCAATGATAACACAGCCATATCGTGAAATGGCAGTCACTGGCATCAAGCTCGGCTATGATTCTTCGAGGTTTCCCAGTGTCCCTTCGATCAGTTCATTGAGGGCAGGATGGATGTGCATGCCATTGAAGATATGGTCCATCTGACCTCCGGAGGCCATGGCGTTGGTAACTTCCTGGATAAGCTCCGGAGCAAAGGGGCCGATGATGTGAAAACCCAGGAGTTTCCGGGTTTTCCTCTCCACGATGGCCTTGGCGAAACCCTCTTCCTCCATCATGGCCTCCCCTTTGGCCACACTGAAATACTTTGCCCTGCCCAGCAGAATCTGGTGATCCTTCCTGGCCTTCTCCTCTGTCAGGCCGACCGACGCAATCTGCGGATGGGAATAGACGGCATGAGGTGTAACACTCAAGTCCACCTTCGTCTTGCTTCCATGCAGAGCATTGTCCAACACCAGCGCTGCCTGCCTGTTGGCCGCATGGGTGAACATCTGCAGGCCATTGACATCCCCGACCGCGAAGATGTCCTTCACGCTGGTCTCCAGGTACTCATTGACTTTGATGAAACCCCTCTGATCCGTCTGTACTCCGGTGTTCTCCGGTTTGAGCAGATCGGCATTGGACCTTCTGCCCACAGCCATCAGAAGACTCTGCGCCCTGAATTCTCTTCTCTTGCCATCGCCGGTCTTCACTACCACTGCAACACCATCCCCATTCTTCTTGACCTCTTCAGCCGTAGCGCCAGTATGCACCTCCATGCGACGGCTCAACTGTTTCCTCAGAAGATCGGCTATCTCTGGCTCCTCCGCCAGCACCAGTCTATCGGCCATCTCCAGGATAGTGACCCTGGTGCCCATGGCAGCAAAAAAGTGCCCGTATTCGACAGCAATATAACCGCCGCCGATAATGATCAGGCTATCCGGTTTTTCTTCGAGCCTGAGCACTGTCTCGTTGGTCCAGTAGGCAACGCTTTCCACGCCCTTGATAAGGGGAACGAAGGGTCGTGAGCCAGAGGCAATGAAGACCTTTTCCCCCTTAATCTTCTGGCCATTTACTTCAATGGTATTATCGGCCACAAAATATCCTTCAGCTTCATAAAGGTCAAGTTTCTTCGATTCGGCAATGCCCCGCCTGACGTAATCCTGACCTTCTTTGACGCTTTCCCTCATCCGCTCCATGATGGAGCCAAAATCTATCCTCTTTATCTCAGCCTCTATGCCCAGCTTCCTGGCTTCCTGTATTTCCACTGCCCTATCCGCTGCGTAGATCAGCATCTTCGAAGGTATGCAGCCCAGATTGAGACAGGTGCCTCCCAGGGGCCCTTTGTCCACCACCGCAACTCTCTGACCATGTTCCACTACCTCATCTGCTATTGTCATTCCACATCCCGACCCGATTACAACAACATCGTACTCTTTCATTATGTGACCTCCTTCAGCTTGATCATCGGGTCTCCGCCCGCCTGCAGGCAGCTTGGTGAAATCATAATATCATAGACGATATAATCTATTACTCACTACACCTGGGTACTACCTGGTAGACGAGACCTATGATAGCGCTCGGATTGGTTCAAATGGGCGGGAGCTGGCGGACCGCTGCAATGAGGGGCGAAGGCCCACTATCCTTGAACGGCGGTCTCACCAAAAATATGGGGCAGGAGGCACCCAGAAGCACCTTCTCGGCAACACTACCATATGCCCAGCGGCTAAGCCCCGAGCGCCCGTGTGTCGCCATGATAACCAGATCACATTGGTTTCTGTTGAGATAGTTGATGACCTCATCAGCAGGACTGCCCTCAGACACCTCCAGTGTCGCCTTTATCCCAGTCCCCTCGAATCGATCCTTTATTCCACGCAGATATTCTTCGGCTGCTTGCCTGGTCCCCGCCATATGTTCCTCGGCCACCTTCGCCCAATTCAAAGACGCTTCGGGGGCGCCAATCGGAGGCACGATGAGTGGTTCGCACACCCTCATCAGAACCAACTCAACCGGCTCTGTGGTCCGCTGTTTTGCCAGAGCCTCCACATGAGGCAGAACCAGTTCGGCCAGCTCCGAGCCATCCAGAGGGACCAGGAATCGAAGCTGCTCGCCGTAGGCAGCGCCTTTGGCACCTGCTCTCACCAGCCAGACAGGTAGCCACGAAGTCTGAAGTACCTTGTCGGCCACACTGCCCAGCAGCCAACGTCTTATGCCTGACCTGCCATGGGTAACCATGAGGATCAGATCAATCTCATGATCACCAGCATAGCGCAGGATTTCGTCAGCCGGATAACCCTCAATAACCTCCCCCTTCACCTGCACTGACTCGCCTTCGGGGCCAGGACCGACTTTCTTTCGAACCTCGGCTGCTTCGAGCTTGAGAATCTCTGCAGCATGTTCAACGTAAGCTCGATACATAGGTAGAGAATCGGATGCCGCCGGACTGGCGACATGAAGCAAGACTACCTCCAGATCCAGCCGACTGGCCAACTCCTTGGCATAGGTCAGCGATTCCTCAGCCAGCTCTGAACCATCCAGCGGAACAAGTATTCTCTTATACATTTTCACCCTCCCTGGTTGTGTCTCCGATGATACATTAAACAGGGGATCGAATCAACATCTATTTCCACCTCAAGACGCGCGGTGCTTCAAACAAAGAGGAGACCATATCCCCACAGAGCAGTCCGAGCGGAGAGTGAAGGAAAGTGCACCATCTGACCGAAGTATGAGCGTATGTAGAGGGATGGCAAGTTGGATCGTGCTGTTCTCAGGCTACGGATGCCAGTGAACCATTCAACTGCTCTTGAAAGGTGAAGCCTTTCTCCTTGATCATCCTGAGGCAAGCAAACACCACATCGACATCATACAGCCTGCCGCTATTCCGCGAAATCTCCTCCAGAGCCTTGTCTATGCCGGGAGCCGGTCGGTATGGTCGGTGAGCGGTCATGGCTTCTACAACATCAGCCACAGCCAGGATTCTGGCTTCCATAAGGATATCGTCCTCCCGAAGACCGTAAGGATAGCCGGACCCATCGATCCTCTCGTGATGCTGAACGACCATATCGGCAATGGGCCAGG
>Ga0154632_1041_pt1 | contig 11325 bp, 12 predicted proteins | sample Rifle2008BG13ft_FD_116061 | JGI IMG/M metagenome (GOLD analysis project Ga0154632, IMG submission 116061) | Chloroflexi bacterium RBG_13_53_26
ACTGTAGAAGACGGCCTCGATATGGCTGAGCCGCTGACAGTAGCACTCCTTCTGACAGCTTTTGCTGCCGCGGCAACAATGGCTACCGTAGGGAACAACATTGCTGAGTCAGCCAAGGCCAACTCCGCCGTGATCACTTGGTTAGATAATCTGAATAAGCCCTTGATCTGACAGATGAAGGGGCCAATCATTCCTGGATCGTCATGGCCTTTCCAACAAGTCAGTGAATTGCTTTCGGACTAGCTAAGACCCGGAAGCGTCAGCTCATTGACCAGGGCCTGCGGATTCGTTGAGAGTACTTGCTCTAACTCCGTCTCATTCAAACCGCTACCCTTCAATACCGCAACTGCAAACGCCTGTGTGAGCAAATCCGGGCTGTCATGGGCATCGGAATTAAGTACCAGCTTGACACCAGCAGCCAGGGCTAGTTGAGCCACGTGACCGTTAGTCAGACAATGGCCTTTTCGAGCACTTATCTCCACATGCACACTGTTGGCCGCTGCCAGTCTCGCCTCCTCCAAAGTTAGCAACCCGGGATGGGCCAGGATGTCGACATCAGGTGATTGAACTGCCGCCAGGTTGGTTCCCTTCTCCACCGGCTCAGTTATGGTTTCGCCATGGACCACCACTATGCAAGCCCCCAACTTCTTGGCTTGTCTGGATACCTCTCTAATGGCTGGAGCAGGTACATGGGTAAGTTCAACGCCAGGGATGGCTACGATATCCCAATGGCACCGGGCTAACCTGCAATCCTCAACGATCTCGCGGATCACCCTCTCAAGAGAACCCATACCAACGTGGTCGGTGAGAGCAATACCACGATACCCTTTCTCGGCTGCTCGGCGTATGAGCTCAAGCGGCGAGAGAGTCCCATCACTCAAGTACGTGTGCGTATGGAAATCGTAGATGCTATCTTGCCTCAGAACGGGGTTTAGTATATAACTATAGCATTATAAAGAAATAGCAGACAAGCAGGTGGAAGACCATGCAACAGAAGAAGCATAGTTTTAGAAGGATACTGGTCCCCCTGGACGGCACAAAACTGGGAGAGGCGGCCTTACCCTATGTGGAAGAGCTGGCCTCGATCACAAAGGCAGAAGTGATTCTGCTTCAGGTGGTGAAACCGGATTATGACATCGCCATTGCCGGCCCGTATTCTTCCCCTTTGGACAAAATATCGAAAGAATACATAATGCATGCCTCAGCCGCTGCCAGTGAATACCTCAATTCCATCAAGGAAGGCCTTACCAAGAAGGGCATAGCAGCCCAGGCCATAGTGGATGTGGGTTCCCCTGCGGAGAAGGTCATGGCCTGCGCCCGAGAAAAAAAAATCGATTTGATCGCTCTCTCCTCTCATGGACACCCCGGTGTCGGCCAGCGGACACTCGGCAGTGTGACCTACAAAATACTGCATTACGCAGATAGACCCGTGTTTATCGTCACACCGTCCACCAAGCCCGCGACTCGTGAATAAAATCAGAAAAGGAGGCGTACGTAACTTGGGAAAGATAAATGTAGCTATAATAGGCGTTGGCAACTGTGCTTCCTCTCTGGTTCAGGGTGTCCATTATTATCGGAACGTGCAGGAAGATGCGTTCATACCAGGTGTACGACGCCCGAACCTGGGGGGATATCATATTGGAGATATCCAGTTCGTAGCTGCCTTTGACATTGATAAGAACAAGGTAGGCAAAGATCTAGCGGAGGCCATATATACCTCCCCAAACAACACCTACAAGTTTTGCGAAGTGCCTCAAACAGGAGTGAAGGTTCATCGAGGAATGACCCACGACGGGCTAGGCAAGTATCTATCGCAAATCATCACCAAAGCGCCAGGATCCACTGCAAATATCGTCAATATTCTGAAGGAAACGAAAACTGACGTCGTTATCAGCTACTTGCCGGTTGGTAGTGAGGCAGCCACCAAGTGGTACGTGGAACAGATACTTGATGCCGGCTGTGGCCTTATCAATTGCATCCCTGTATTCATCGCCCGAGAGAACTACTGGCAAGAACGCTTCGCCGAAAGAGGATTGCCAGTCATAGGAGATGACATAAAGTCGCAGGTCGGCGCGACTATTACCCATCGTGTACTGACCCGGCTCTTTCGGGAGCAAGGCGTCAAGTTGGAGCGGACCTACCAACTTAATTTTGGAGGCAACACAGACTTCTACAACATGCTGGAACGCGAGCGGCTGGAATCAAAGAAGATAAGCAAGACAAACGCAGTTACATCGCAGCTAGACTACAACCTTGGACCAGATAACATCCATGTGGGGCCGAGCGACTACGTCCCTTGGCTAACTGACCGAAAGTTCTGCTACATACGTATGGAGGGCACAACCTTTGGTAATGTTCCCCTGAATCTCGAGCTTAAGCTCGAGGTATGGGATAGCCCCAACTCCGCAGGGATAGTAATCGATGCTATACGATGCTGCAAGTTAGCTCTAGAAAGGGGGCTCGCCGGCTCGGTGGTTGCCCCTTGCGCCTGCTTTATGAAATCACCTCCCATTCAACATACAGATGACGCAGCGCGCCGGATGCTGGATGAATTCATCGCTGGCAACATTAACGAGACCCTGCCGTCAAAGAAACAAGTAGCAAGACATGTCCGCTCTCCCAAGAAATGAATATAGGATTGGTTTCACCATACGACTACGCCTACCCTGGTGGGGTCAACAACCATATCTCGAATCTTGCCATCAACATGGCAAGGATTGGGCATCAGGTAAGGATACTAGCCCCCTGCTCAAACAAGGAAGCTCTCCCTAACACAACCAGTATCATCCCACTGGGCAAAACAATCCCCTATCCTTCAAATGGTTCCGTAGCCCGACTGACGCTATCCTACTGGCTGATGCCCAAGATCAAGACAATACTGGACGAGGAGAAGTTCGACATACTTCACTTCCACGAACCACTCTTCCCGTCGCTGCCCTGGATGGTGCTTCCCCTATCCCACTCCATAAATGTGGCCACCTTTCACGCCTACTACCGCCGCTCCATCGGCTACTCGCTGTGGAAACCGCTCTTGAAGAAATTCTACAACAAGCTCGATGGCAGGATCACCGTTTCTGAACCAGCAAAAAAGTTCGTCTCCAGGTACTTCCCCGGGGATTACCGTGTGATCCCGCATGGGGTTGACTTGGAGCGTTTCTCCGCAGATGTGCCACCCATCGAAGATTTCTGCGACGGCAAGTTGAACCTCCTGTTTGTCAGCCGACTTGAGGAAAGAAAGGGCGTACGGTACCTTCTCAAGGCATACAAGATAGTGAAGGAGTGTTTCCCTCAATCGAGGCTTATTCTGGTGGGTCCAGGTGATAGATCACGGCATAAATATGAACGGTGGGTCAGGGCAGTTAAACTGGAGGATGTTGTCTTCAAAGGACACATGCCTTATGCAGATTTGCCACGTTACTACCGTACAGCAGACATCTTCTGCATGCCGGCCGTTGGTCAGGAAAGCTTCGGCCTTGTACTGCTCGAGGCGATGGCCGCTGGCAAACCTATTGTGGCCTCAAATATCGAGGGCTACGCCAGCGTGGTAAATAATGGCACTGACGGAATACTTGTGAAACCCAGAGATGAGAAGGCTCTGGCTACTGCAATAGTCTCCCTGGCCAATGATGAGAACCTGCGTCAGCGAATGAGCGCCAATGGGAGAGAGAAGGCAAGAGCGCACACCTGGGAGTCGATCGCTCAGAGGACACTGAACTACTACACGGAGTTGTCCGGGGCAAACTAGTTGTGATCAACCTCTCGGAAATACGCCACAAGCTGGCAGAGCGTTTCACCACGCCATTGGCAAAGATTCTCGCCAAGACGGGGGCGACGCCCAATGAATTGACCATAGTCGGCTTCCTGGTGAGCGTCGGCTCGGCTGTAACTCTGGCAAAGGGATATTTCCTGACGGGCGGACTCCTGGTTATCTTCGCTGGCACCTTCGACCTCCTTGATGGGCCACTCGCCCGAGCCAAAGGGCAAAGCACAAAATTTGGCGCCATGCTCGATTCCACGCTCGACCGCCTCTCCGAGGCAGCGGTATTTCTCGGAATCGTGATCTACTATGCGAACCATAACAGTACCTGGGAGACCTCTCTTCCATACATCACCTTTGTGGGGTCGGTCATGGTCAGCTATCTCAGGGCAAGAGCCGAGGGGTTGGGCCTAAGATGTGAAGTTGGGGTATTTACCCGAGTTGAAAGAGTCATCGTTCTGGCGGTGGGACTCATCATCGGTCAATGGGTGGGAGACGCCGTACTCATCACGCTAGGTATCCTGGCTGCACTCGCCTTCTTAACAGTTGTTCAGCGCCTTATTCATGTGCGGCAACTTACAAAAAAGCAATCAGGTATATGAGCGATCAGATCCTCCAATGCATCTTTATCGGGGTGGTTCTTATAGCCATCGCCCTTGGCATCACAGCAGCGATTGGATTGATATCACGCTGGTTCATACCCGTTGCCATTGTACGTGGACTTGCTACGGATGTCTTCTTGCTCTACTATTGGGGTAGGGGTTACATGCGTCAGCATTAGTCTGCAGGTTACCACCAAACTATCTCTATTTGCGAGGTTTCATGTCAGTAATTGCGGTTGTCGGTGCCCAGTGGGGTGACGAGGGGAAAGGGAAAATCGTTGACATGCTTGCTGAGAAAGCAAGCATGGTGATCCGTTTTTCTGGCGGCCCCAATGCAGGACACACTGTACATAACCCCTATGGCGAATTCAGCTTGCACTTGGTCCCTTCAGGTATTTTCTACCCTCATACAGCCTGCATCATCGGTAGCGGTGTGGTTGTTTCTCCCTCCGTGCTCCTTGACGAACTGGAGCAACTCTGGAAGAAGGGTGTTAATACTTCAAAACTACTGGTCAGCACTCGGGCTCACCTCATCATGCCATATCACATCATCCTGGATAGGCTGGAGGAGCAAGCGAAGGGTGCCGGTGCTTTAGGTACCACGCGTAGCGGTGTCGGTCCTGCGTATGCAGACAAGGTAGCTCGCCTGGGCATTAGAGCCGGAGACCTTGCCGACAAAGAAGGGCTACTTCGCAGACTCCGTTTTGTTCTGGAACAAAAAAACCTGATCTTGACGCGAATACATGGAGCGCCACCACTCTCCGTCGAGGAAGTCTACGATCAGCTCTGCCAGTATGCAGATCGTCTGGCTGCCTTCATCCGTGAAACCGAACCGATTATCAGCCAAGCTGTAGAAAGAAATGAGCCAATTTTGTTGGAAGGGGCTCAGGGTACCCTGCTCGACATCGACTTCGGCACCTACCCCTATGTTACCTCATCATCAGTCATCGCTGCCGGAGCCTTTGCGGGAGCGGGCCTGCATCCGGTCAAGATGGATCACATCCTGGGCATAATGAAGGCATACACTACCAGAGTAGGAGCAGGACCAATGCCTACAGAGCTAGGGGATGAAACTGGAGAGCGCATCCGACAGATAGCTCAAGAATATGGGGTTACAACAGGACGACCGCGCCGCTGTGGCTGGTTCGATGCAGTAGCCACGCGCTACAGTGCCTTGATTAACGGCTTTAGCGGGGTTGCTCTTACTCGCCTAGACGTTCTGGACGCCTTCGATTCCATCAAGGTATGTACCAAGTACAAGGCAGATGGCAAGATTATCGACCAATTCCCCAGTAGCACATTACAGCTCGAAAGATGCCAGCCTGTTTATGATGAAGTACCGGGTTGGCAATCTCCCACAGCCCACCTGCGACGCTTCCAGGATCTGCCACCATTGGCCCAGTCATATGTAAGGAAGCTGGAACATCTTGTCGGTTGTCCCATCAATATCATTTCCGTTGGTCCTCACAGGGAACAGACCATAGTGACCAAAGCCATCCTGTAACAGAGAAACAAACCGCAATTCGCACTTGACTTCTGACAGCCAGCCTCATCTGAACGCCGAAGATCGCAGATCGGAATACCTTCTGTAGCCTCCGTACAGAACTAATCAGTAGCCAAAGAGCCTCGCAAAAGAGGTCTCTACCTTGAAAAGTGGCTATAATAGTGTCGGTCAGAAATCAGATGGCATGATGGAGCGGATAATTTCGGGAAAACCCAAAGAAGAGGACGTAGCACTCGATACCAATCTCCGTCCCAGGCGTCTTGCTGACTATGTAGGCCAAGACAAGGTCAAAGAGAATACCAAGATAGCTATCGCGGCCGCCCAAGCAAGGGGCGAACCATTGGATCACATCCTGATTTACGGGCCGCCGGGCTTAGGGAAAACCACGCTAGCTCACATTATTGCTGCCGAGAAAGGCGCCAGTATCAGAATTACCTCTGGCCCAGCTATAGAGCGCCCGGGAGATTTGGCCGCCATCATAACCAACCTTCACGAAGATGATATCCTCTTCATCGACGAAATCCATCGCCTTTCCAGAGTGGTCGAAGAGGTGCTTTACCCGGCAATGGAAGACTTTGCTCTCGATATAGTCATTGGAAAGGGCCCTGGGGCAAAAAACCTGCGCCTGCACCTTCCCCGCTTCACGCTCATCGGAGCCACTACCCGCTTCGCTATGCTCAGCCCTCCTCTAAGAGACAGGTTTGGATCCATATACAGGCTCGACTTCTATGACCTGCAGGCTATGGAAGCAATAGTAGGTCGTTCCGCCAGCATCCTCAGGATAGAAACGGATCAGGGTGGAATAAAGGAGATTGCCTGTCGGGCCCGGGGAACCCCCAGAGTAGCCAACAGGTTACTAAAACGGGTGCGAGATTATGCCCAGGTAATGGCAAAGGGCGTGATTACCGAGCCTATAGCCATCGAGGCACTGACTAGACTCGAGGTGGACAAGATCGGCCTGGACGAGGTAGATCATAAAGTACTGCGGACTATCGTGGAGAAGTTCGATGGTGGGCCGGTGGGCCTGGAGACAATCGCTGCCTCTATCAGCGAGGAAGCAGACACTATTATGGATGTCTACGAACCATATCTGCTGCAACTCGGCTTTCTGGAACGAACACCGCGGGGGAGGGTCGCCACACGCCTCGCCTATAAGCACCTGGGCTTGCCAGGCAGAAAGAGGCAGCCACCCCAGGGACAATTATTGTAGCGATCATGGCTTCCCTGCTTCTCCACACTTGTTGTGCTCCCTGCGCCACCGGTTGTCTCGAGCACTGGCGGCAAGAAAATATAGAGACCACCCTTTTTTGGCACAACCCCAATATCCATCCATTCACGGAGCATCAGCAACGTCTAAAGACACTGCAAGACTATGCCCAGAAAATGGCTATCCCTTTGATCGTCTCTGAAGGATACGACGTCGTTGACTATTTCAGGGCCGTGGTGGGGCATGAGAGAGAACGCTGTGGTTATTGCTTTCGCCTCCGCCTTTCTATGACAGCCGCAGTAGCAAAGTTGAGGGGTTTTGACGTTTTCAGCACCACGCTGCTCATCAGTCCATACCAGGAACAGAAGCTGTTGAAGGAGGTCGGCGAGGATATCGCCCAAAAAGAGAGTATCAGGTTCGCTTTCGAAGACCTAAGGCCCTGCTATGACGAAAGCCGAAGGGTCAGCAAAGAACTTGACCTCTACAGACAGAAGTACTGCGGCTGCATCTACAGTGAGTGGGAGAGATTCAGCAAAACCAAAAAGCCCTAAGGCGGGGACGCGCTGGATTCGGAATACAGAAATTAGGAACGGTTCACCCAGGCGATAGTATTTCACACAGGCCATCCCAGCCAGTCAAAAGCGCCTATCATACTCAGACCTACAAATAGCATCACAACAGCGAAAACAGTTTTGAGCATCTCAGCACGGAGCCTGTGTGCCATCCAGGCGCCAGCCTGCGTTATCACCATGCTGGTTGATACTAGACAGATCCATGCCGGCAGGTTGAAATAGCCTAGAGATTGAGTAGGCAATCCGGACACGCTCAGGCCATTCACGATGTAACCCAAAGCCCCTGCTCCGCTGGTGAACAGCATCACTGCCGTCGATGTACCCACGGCCCGATGCATCCTGAATTTGAGTATGGTAACCATCAGGGGAACCATCAGTATCCCTCCCCCAACCCCAAGGAGACCGACAAACAATCCCAGAGGGAAACCCCAGCCAGCCCATACAAGAGGGTTATCCTCCGGCTCTTCCTCAACTTCCGAAGGCTTCCAAACAATCATCCTGACGGCCCCAGGCATAGCCGCTGCTCCAAAGATAATCTTCGCTGTGCTCCCGCCGAGAAACTGTGAGGTCAATGTGGCCCCCAGAAATGCCCCAGCCGCACCAACAGATCCAAGCACGATTGCCGCTTTCCACCAGACTGCTCCTCTGCGGTGGTGAGCAAATGAACTGAAAACAGCAGTGGGGAACACGACCAGCAGACTGGTGCCGAAGGCCAGCTTCACCGCTGCATCCGTAGGGATATCCATACCATTGAATACCACCACCATCACCGGAACCATGATGAAGGCACCGCCGACACCCAGAAGCCCCTGCGACAGACCAACTATCACGCCGGTCATCGCCAAGACAACAATAGAGACAAGTTCCATGGGTTCCTTTCAGTTGACATGTGCAGGGCTAGGGTTTGTCGCCTCTGTGCACCGTTCCCGAATAGATGGGCTCTAGCGAGGAGAATATCTCGACACAATCACGAGACTGACAACATCAGACACCAATACACATTTCAAAGCTCGTAAAACGGCTAGCCCCGAACACAACTGTGAACAAGAAACACTTCCCTCCACAGTCAGCTATCGCTTCTTCCTGCTGACTGCGGACATGACTGCCTTCTCGATTTCAGCCGAAGTCAGGCCGTAGCGTTGCAGCAATTCCTCGGATGTTCCAGAGCTGGCAAAAGCATCTTTGAGCGCCACAAAAGCCATGGGGACAGCTTGATGCCGGGCAACTACCTGAGCCACTCTGGCTCCCAAACCACCATGCTCCAGATGTTCCTCGGCGGTAACAACAGCCCCGGTATCAGCCGCTGCCTGAACAATAGCCTCGACATCCAAAGGCTTGACAGTAGACATATTCAACACCCGGCAATCGATCCCTTGTTGCGAGAGGCTCTCTGCCGCTTCCAGTGCTCTGGATACCATAATACCAATAGCAACGATAGTGGCGTCGAAGCCCTGCCTCAAAGTGGCCGCTTTGCCCAACACAAACCGATAATCATGGCTTAGAACCCGGGGGACTTTGGGGCGACCCAACCGTACGTAGAAGGGCCCAGGTGTGGCTGCTGCTGCTCTGATTACCTGAGTAGTTTCCACAGCATCCGCCGGCACAATGACAGCAAATCCTGGCAGAGCACAGGAAAGTGCCAGGTCTTCAATCGACTGATGTGACAAGCCATCCTCCCCAACAGTAATGCCTCCGTGAGTAGCCACCACCTTGACATTGAGGTGAGGTTGAGCAACGCACATGCGAAGCTGATCATAGCAACGGGCAGTGGCAAATACGGCAAAGGTGCTGGCGAAGGCGATTTTGCCTGAAGAAGCCAGGCCAGCAGCAATGCCAACCATATTCTGCTCTGCAATGCCACAATCGAAGAAACGCTGTGGGAACCCCTTGGCAAAGAACTGGGTCATGGTTGACTTTGAAAGGTCAGCATCGAGAACAACGATATCCGGGTTCTCTCTCCCCAGAGCTAGTAGGGTCTTGCCGTAGGCTTCCCTGGTAGAGGAAAGTTCCTTCACTTCTGTTTCTATGCCAACTCCTTCAATGCTCGATCCGCTTCCTCAGGGGTAGGAGCCTTGCCATGGAAGTCCACATTGTTTTCCATGAAGCTAACCCCCTTACCCTTGATGGTGTGGGCGATGATAGCCGTCGGTCGCCCCTTCATCTGCTTCGCCTCTCCAAAGGCAGCTAGGAGTTGCAGAATGTCGTGACCATTCACTTCGACAACATGCCAGCCAAAGGCATGCCATTTGTCAGGAAAGGGCTCTAGGTTCATTACCTCTCGGTTCCAGCCATCGATCTGCAGCTTGTTGTGATCGATGATGGCCACCAGATTGTCGATTCTGAAATGGGCTGCCGACATGGTTGCCTCCCATACTTGTCCCTCATCACATTCCCCGTCGCCCAGAAGGACATAAACCCGATAGTCTAGCGAATTGAGCCGAGCAGCTAGAGCAACACCGATACCGAAGGACAATCCCTGACCGAGAGAGCCACATGTCATTTCCACCCCAGGGGTGCACGTCTTGTCAGGGTGGCCCTGGAGTCTACTGTTCATCTCCCTCAGAGTGCATAGCTCTCCCACAGGTAGATACCCCGTCTCAGCAAGAGCAGCATAGAGTAGAGGTGCGGCATGCCCTTTACTCAGAATGAAGCGATCGCGTTCAACCCATTCAGGATCAGAGGCTCGACAACGGAGTACCTGGAAGAAAAGGCAGGTAATTATCTCTACAGCTGAAAGGGAACCACCGGGGTGTCCACTGCCCGCTGTAGCCGTCATGCTGATGATATGACGGCGCAGAGTTCTGGCTATTCTCTCAAGGTTCTTACTCGGAGATTCACCTGTGTCCACAGAAGAGCGTGCCTCAGCCGAAGCAGTAGCACCCGAGGTAGAAGGATCGCTCGCTGGAGTTCTCTGTTGGTCCGCCGTTGTCAGAATTACCTCGCGGGGCAAATTATACATCAATCGTTAATGGAGAGGCAATTGTTTGTACTCGTATTTCTGCAGACCAACACTGGACCCTTTCATACGCATAGCAAAGTGATGGCAAAGTGGTTAAAATTAGGGCTATCTGCCAAGGTAGAAAAGCAGCATGAGTTTCATTGTCCGTCCCATGGAACTTGATGATGTTCCCCACGTAAGCCAGATCGATAGGGAAGCCTTCCCAACCGATTGGCCACCTCCCTCTTTCAGGAAAGAACTCAACAGTCCCATAATCCGCTATATAGTCGTTTTGGACGATACTGAAAGTCGTTGCGATCATGTCGAGGCTGTAGAGCATAACGCCCACAGCAAATGGCACATCTTGGTATCCCGAGTAGGTCACCTGCTGAACAAAGGTCTATTCTCCAATAGGGCAAGTGTAGCTCAGGACAATAAGAAGATCGTGGGCTATGCTGCTGTTTGGCTCATGGCAGATGAAGCTCACCTGACTTCCATCGCAGTCAGGCAAATGTACCGCCGACAGGGCATTGGCGAACTGCTGCTCATCTCCATCACAAAAGTGGCTCTGCAAATGAAGGCTCAGGTAGTGACCCTGGAGACAAGAGTTTCCAATGTGGGGGCCCAAGCACTCTACGAAAAGTATGGCTTCAACAAAGTGGGGATGCGCCGCCGCTACTATTCAGACAATGGTGAAGATGCAGTCATCATGACCACCGATAACATAGCTTTGCCGTCTTATCAA
>Ga0154632_1002_pt1 | contig 10911 bp, 9 predicted proteins | sample Rifle2008BG13ft_FD_116061 | JGI IMG/M metagenome (GOLD analysis project Ga0154632, IMG submission 116061) | Chloroflexi bacterium RBG_13_53_26
GCCCTCACAGTTTACATTGAGCACGTATACTGTGAATAGAAGCATCTCCAGCGATTGTATTAGGGAGAAGACGCCAAAGCCGAGCATGTAACCCAGCACGATCTCGATCCGACTGAGCGGTGAGGCCAGCAGCCGTTCCACAGTCCCCTGGACTCGCTCTCTAACGAAGCTTATTGAGGTCAACAGGAAGACAAAGAACCATGGTATCAGTACTACGAAGGCCGGGCCAAGGTAGTCCAGAGTACTGTAGTCAGTCCCACCGTAGATGAAGCTGGGCTGAACATCGATCAAGCGGCCTTCCATTACTGGTGCACTAGCCAACGTTTGCTGTATGGCTGCGGCTACGCTTGCTCTGACGTATCCTACGACTTGTGATTCAGAACCTTCCAGAATCAGGGTTACCGTTGGTTCGTTTCCTGTGAGGATACTCTGGGTAAAGTCGGATGGGAAGATAAGTGCCGCTTTGATTCTGCTGTCCCACAACTGCTCCTCCAGGTCCTCGCGGCTCAGGTCTACTAGCTTCAGATCGCTGCTCTCCTCAAGAGTATCAATGATGAGATCAGCAACTGATGTTGCTGCCACGTCCTCGTTGACTATGCCAACAGCTGTGTCCGACGGTTTCAGATCGATGAGATATCCCACCAAGGAGAGTATTACTATTGGCACGATCAGGATGAGGGCAACGGTGCGGCAGTCCCGTCTAAACTGGGTGATAATGCGTTTGGCCAGAGCGCTTATCCTATGCCAACTCATTGATTCCCCTCGCTAAGGCAAGATAAGCTTCTTCCAACGTGGATGTTCTGGTACGCTGCCTCAGTTCGCTGGCACTACCCTCGGCCAGAATGCGGCCATTTCGCATCAGGCCCAGACGGTGGCAGTGCTCTGCTTCATCCATAACGTGGCTGGAGACAACTATGGTCACCCCCTGTTCATTCAGCCTGCGAAAGTGATCCCGGAAACTTACCCTAAGTTCCGGGTCTACACCAACAGTGGGTTCATCGAGGAACAACAGCATTGGATTATGCAACATGGCGCAAGCCAGTGAGACACGTCTCCTCATACCTCCACTGAGGGTGGCCACAACGCTGTTGGCCCTCTCTGCTAGCTCCACCAGCCCCAGAACTTCGTGGAAGCGAGAGGTGGAGTCTACACCGTAGATGCTGCCAAAGAAGCGCAGATTCTCCAACACCGTAAGATCCTGGTAGATAGCCTCAGCCTGGGTCATGTAGCCAACCTGGGAGAGGATATCCTTGTTAGGCACTGTTTTTGCCAGCACTATTGCTTCACCAGTGGTTGGCCGCAGCAATCCGACCAAAAGGCGAATGAGGGTGGTCTTGCCGCATCCGTTTGGCCCAAGCAACCCGTAGGTTTCTCCTGCTCTAACCTGGAGGTTAACCTCATCGACAGCTCTTATTCTGCCGAAGTGGCGGCTCAACCTTCTGGTCTCCACAACAGTAGTGGTAGCTATGTCCATCACCAGTTGGCTCCCAGATCTCTGCAAATATGAAGCTACTCAGATCTACGGTCTACAGGAATTTCCCCTAATAACCATTATGGTGCATCCTAAGAGGAACAATCTGTACCTGAGGTGCCACAACATTGTGCCTCTGCCTCCTGAACAACGGTGACCAGTCCATGAAGCGACATCCAGCACTTCCTGAGTATGTGTCACCTAAGCCTATACCAGAACTCATAGCTGTCAACTCTCACTTCTCAGGAGCACTATTCCCAGGGGAGGCAAGGTAAGATTCAATGAATGCGGTCGGGCGTGGTGAGCAATAGGGGCAGCTTCAACTCCGCCGAGGTTGCCTTGACCGCTGCCACCATATTCTTGAGCATCACTGTTCAGAACTTCCTTCCAGAATCCGCCTTGCGGTGCCCCTACGCGGTAATTGTACCGTGGGGTCGGTGTGAAGTTGCAGGCGGCGAGGATAATATTGCTTGTAGAGCGCCCTCTGCGGATGAAGCTGATGATACTGTTCTGGACGTCCCTACAATCAATCCACTCGAAGCCCATCGGCGAGAAGTCCAACTCGTGCAGTGCTGGCTCGCTTCGATACATGTGATTCAGATCCTCCACCCACCGCTGCAAGCTTGAATGTGGGCTGTAGTCCAGCAAATGCCAGTCCAGACTGGCTTCGTGGTACCATTCATTCCGTTGCCCGAACTCTCCACCCATGAATAGGAGTTTCTTGCCCAACTGGGCGTACATGTAGCCCAAGAGTAGTCTTAGATTGGCGAACTTCTGCCAGTCATCTCCGGGCATTTTGCCCAGGAGCGATCCTTTGCCGTGGACGACCTCGTCGTGCGAAAGAGGAAGGACGAAGTTCTCATAGAAGGCGTAAAGCATTCGAAAGGTCAGGTTGTTGTGATGATACCTTCTGAAGATGGGATCCCTGGTCATGTACTCGAGCGTATCATGCATCCAACCCATATCCCACTTCAGTCCGAAGCCCAAGCCACCGACGTAGGTTGGTCGGGAGACCGCAGGCCAAGCTGTGGACTCCTCAGCGATCGTCTGAGTGTCTGGGTGGACTCCGTAGATTTCTTGGTTAAGGCGACGAAGGAAGGCGAGCGCTTCGAGGTTCTCCCTCCCGCCGTACCGGTTTGGAATCCACTCCCCCTCCTTGCGCGAATAGTCCAGGTAAAGCATGGAGGCAACGGCGTCCACGCGGAGACCATCCGCATGGTATTTATCGAGCCAGAAGAGGGCACTGCTAAGCAGGAAGCTTCTGATTTCATGGCGCCCGTAATTGAAGATGAAACTAGTCCAATCTGGATGGAATCCCTTCTTCGAGTCTGAATGCTCATAGAGGTGTGTTCCATCGAAGTAACCGAGTCCATGCTCATCGGTGGGGAAGTGGGAGGGTACCCAGTCCAGTATCACCCCAATGCCTTGCTGATGAAGACAGTCGATGAGAAACATAAAATCTTGCGTGGTACCATATCGGCTCGTTGGTGCAAAGTATCCTGTGGTCTGATAGCCCCAGGAGCCGTACAAAGGGTGTTCCATGACTGGCAAAAACTCTACGTGGGTGAAGCCCATCTTCTTTACATACTCGGCCAGTTTGGGTGCCAACTCTCGGTAGGTCAGTGACCTATTGCCTTCCTCTGGTATACGCATCCAGGAGCCAAGGTGAATCTCATAGATAGAGATCGGAGCATCAAGCGCATTGTACCGATGTCGCTGCTCCATCCACTCTTGATCCCCCCAGGTGTACCCTAAATCCCAGACAATGGAGGCTGTCCTGGGTGGCACTTCACTGTGGAATGCAAAGGGATCGGCTTTTTCTACTCGGTAACCGTTGTGTCGAGAGATGATGTAGTACTTGTAGATGGTTCCGATTCCGACACCAGGAACAAAAGCTTCCCAGATACCTGACCGGTCTCTAGGGCGTAAAGGGTGGCTGGTTCTGCTCCAGCAGTTAAAGTCGCCGACCACAAATACTTGCTCGGCATCAGGTGCCCACACAGCGAAGTAGGTCCCCGCCACTCCGCCGGCAGTCAGGGGATGGCCTCCAAGTTTGCTGTACAAACGGAGGTGACTTCCTTCATTGAAGAGATAGAGATCTTGATCGGAGAGCAAAGTCATGTCATGACGAGCAGGATCATTGGGTTCACTGCTCATGCTAGCTTTGTCAATGTTCTTGCCCTCGGGTTTTCTTGATGTCATGGCAGGTACTCCTCTTCGCTCAAGATCCAAATTCCATCTTTGTTTGTTGCGCAACTGAATTGTCTGACAGATCATACCATGATATTCCTAGAGGTACTCTTGCCCCAGTGATGCCCATGAGAATTCCCTGTTGATGTTGACTATGGGACGAGTATTTTCGTGATGACGAGGCCTCCAGTGCATCCGTGGGCTGCCTTGTGAAGGCTAGCATTGCATGGGAAGAGATAGGGTCTGTGGCCGTCAAGGGAAATTGCATGGTATAGTAGAACCTCATCTATCCCTTGTACCTTACATATAGTAGTCGAAATTCTTCTCGCTGCGGGACTTTCTACGTACACGGAAGATGTGGGCTGGAACTATGAAGGGATTCAGTTCCACGTAGTTATGCGAACCATGCCACACGTAGCGGGCATCGGTCAGCAAGTCGTGAACCTGGTAGGGCTCATGGTCATTGAGTCCGAGATCATCAAGGGAGAGATCAGTCCATCCTGACTGCGTGTAACGAGGATCCAGATTCACCATGACGAGCACGATATTGGAGAAGTCCTTCGTGCGTTTACTGTAACAGATGACCTGCTCGTTATCTGTGAGGTGGAAGCTCAGGTTCCTATCGCTCTGAAGGGCGGGGTTCTCATGTCTGACACGGTTGATTCTACCAACGAAATCATTCAGACTGTCATGCCGTGAGATATCCCAGTGCTTTACCTCGTATTTCTCTGAATCCAGATATTCCTCACTCCCGGGCTCGCTGGCCTTGTTCTCACACAGTTCAAAGGCAGGACCGTAGATTCCGTAATTGGCTCCCAGGGTGGCTGCCAAAACCAGTCTTGCCATGAAAGCAGGCCTTCCACCAAGCTGAAGGTATTCAGTCAAGATATCGGGAGTATTTGGCCAGAGGTTAGGACGATAGTATTCCCGCACCTCAGTCTGAGTGAGCTCTGTGAAGTATTGCGTTAGTTCCCACTTGGTGTTACGCCAAGCGAAATAGGTATAGGACTGTGTGAAGCCGAGTTTGGCCAGTTGGTACATGACTTTGGGGCGTGTAAAAGACTCAGATAGAAAAATCACATCAGGGTATGATTCTCTGACTTGGGCAATCAGCCATTCCCAGAAGTGGAATGGCTTGGTATGAGGGTTGTCAACACGGAAGATGCGAACACCTTGCTCAATCCAGAAGAAAACGATACTTTTCAGTTCCTCCCAAAGCGCTTGCCAATTCTTGATCTGGAAGTCAAGAGGGTAGATGTCCTGGTAATTCTTCGGTGGATTCTCTGCATATTGAATGGTACCGTCCGGACGCCAGCGGAACCATTCTGGATGCTCTTTCACATAGGGGTGATCGGGGGAACACTGGAACGCCAAATCCAGAGCGACTTCGATGTTGTATTCTTGGGCTTTTTCCATGAGATGACGGAAGTCATCCAAGGTGCCGAGCTCTGAATGTACAGCTTTGTGTCCGCCTTCCTCTGTTCCGATTGCCCAGGGTGTGCCCGGATCATCAGACCCTGCTACGGCTGCATTGTTCCGGCCTTTGCGATTTGTGCAGCCTATAGGATGTATCGGTGGGAGGTAGAGCACATCAAAGCCCATCGAAGCCACATAAGGTAACCGAGCGGCGCAGTCCTTGAGAGTGCCATGACGCCCAGGCTCAGTTGCACATGAACGTGGAAACATCTCATACCAACTGCTGAAACCGGCCTTCTTGCGATCAGCCATTACTTTGAGTTCTTTGGGATAGGTTATGATGTACTCTTTATCGGGGTATCTATTCATGAGGCGGGCGGTTGCAGTCGAGAGTGCCAGTGCCTTTTTCCCCTCGGCGTCTGCTATGTCATTGGATTCCAGAACATGTGCCCATTTTCGTAGCGTCTCGGCATCAGCAGCGGGAGCACGCCGTGAGGCTTCATATAGGAGTCGAGCTCCTGCCAGGATGTCTATCGATATGTCCTGACCTGCCTCCGCTTTCTTGGATAGATCTGATTGCCATGAATTGAAACGATCAGTCCAGGCCATAATCGTGTACTCATAGCATGCGAGTTCAGTCACCTCAAAGAAACCCTGCCACCGATCGTTGCCCAGAGAGGTCATGGTGACTTCAGTCCATTGTGTGTCATTTTTCCTGCGATACAGGAGGAGCGCTGATATTGAATCGTGGCCATCGGCAAAAACGTCAGCCTCCACAAGTACCCTCTCTCCGATGACCCGCTTGATGGGGAAACGTCCACCGTCAATCTCAGGTGCTACCCTTTCTATGACTACGCGTATTCTACCTTTCTGTTTCACTTCTGGTGAGGTACTCCTTGTTTCATACAGGCGCTGCTCGTTCTCCGTCATGGGCATTTGCCAGTGGCGGTCGGCAAGGTGGCGGAGGCTCCGAAGGAATCTCTTGCTTTTCCTGTCCTTAACTTCTTTGTGCTGACACCGCGCCAGTTATCGAAAACGACATTGAGCGGACTAAGGGATGGTGTGGTCATTCAAAGAGCATCCATTGGAACGTTCTTGGGCCTGTAGAACCAATCAACAAGCCTGGGATAGTGTTCAAATGGGCCGATATCTCAGACTTGCAACTCTAGTAAACAACTACTGTGACCGATAGCTACCTGTTCGTTTCAGGCACTGCCGGATATTATAACCTGTTCGGCTGCTTTATGACAATATGGTGTACCTGGATTTCGACGAGATCGAACTCTGAGGCGATGCATTGCTTCAACTTCGCAGGTGAAGGAGATACGACTGTGGACCAGATCAGGCCTTGGACGATTGCACTGGGTGGGATAGGTGAGTATGTGTATTGGGGTTGTAGGTTTGTATGCGCGGTTGACCAGAAGACCAAGTCAGTAATTTGACGCGAATGATCCCAGCAGTCGCTGCAAATGCCATTATCAACAGGACACCAAAACCTGAGATGCCAATGAGTCCAGCGGTAAATGCCGTACCCAGCACTGCGCCCCAGAATATCGCTTCGACTAACTTCCTTTTCATGGTGTCTGCCTCTTCTACTGAATAACAAAATAAGAAACCGACCTGGGAAGGTCGGTTTCACTATTAGCTCCCCACTGCCCAAGTGACCAGTTAAAGACAGTGGTTCAGCGCTCCCCCGTTCCCTGCTGATGATCCCACTGGTAGGCGAACCAAGTGGGGTTTTCTGTTTTGGTCAACCCTCAGACTTATGCAGATTCAGCAATCAGATGAACAAGAACTATAGGACAATATCCCACTTATCATATGCGTGTGTATTTCCCTAGCAGACCAGGGTGCTTTTATATCACATTTCGATTGAATTTGTCAAATGTCTGCCGTGGGGGTAGCGTACCATAAGTTGTGTAAATTGGTAGGGAATAGACAAGGGCGTATCCTTTCAGTGAAGTGAAGAGTAAAGAGAAAGGAGGAACGCCCTGTGGTACAGGTCAAAGGCCTGACCGAACTGACATTAGAGGATTTGTGGCGAGAGGTCAAATGGCAATCGGAGGATTGGTGGGAGGAGATAGAGGCTAGCCAGCTAAGAGTGGTGAAAGCCATTCTCGAAGGTAGCCTGGAAGAAGAGCTGGTGGCACAGCTTCAGGCAGGAAGATACAAGAGGTCTAGATCCAGGAGGAGCTATCGGAATGGCCATTATGAAAGGAGCTTCTCGACGAAGTACGGAGTGATCAAGGCACTGAGAGTACCGAGGGCCAGGGAGAGTTATCCCTCTGAGGTTCTTCCCCGTTACAGACGTCGCCAAGATCAGGTGGATAAGATGATCCGGGAGATGTTCCTCTCTGGAGTAAGCACCAGGAGAGTCGGGGAGGTGCTGACCACAGTGAGAGGTGAGAAGGTTAGCCCTCAGACAGTCTCCCGGGTACTCCGCGGCTTGGACAGGGAAGTACAGCTTTTCTGGCGAAGACCGCTGGCTGATATCTACCCCTACCTTTTTCTGGATGGCATCAGCCTCAAGGTCAAGGGGGCCGTGGGTCGGTATAGGAGGCAGATTCTGTGTGCTTATGGCATAAGGAGGGACGGAAAGAGGGAGATCATCAGCTTTTGCCAGGGTACCGACGAGAGCGAAGCCAAATGGGAAGCCTTCCTGAGGGATATGTACGATAGGGGGCTGGTGGGACAAAAGATGCGGCTGATCACCACAGACGGATGCCCGGGACTACACCAGGCCTTGGACACCGTCTATCCCTATGTCCATAGGCAAAGATGCTGGGCACACAAGCTGAGAAACGTGGCCAACAGACTACCCAAGCGAGACCAGAAGGACTGCACAAAGCAGGCATCTCTAATCTATCAGGCAGAAAACAGACGAGAGGCATTGAAGAGATACCGTGAGTGGGAATCCCGGTGGCGGCATAGGCATCCAGAAGCTGTGGGTTGCCTGCGAAAGGACCTGGATGAACTCCTCATCTTCCTGGATGTCCCTGCAGAGCACAGAGTGAAGGTGCGCACCACCAACGTCATAGAGAGATCATTCCGGGAAGTGCGACGGCGCACTCGTCCAATGAGCTGCTTCACCAATACCGCCAGCGTCAATCGTATTATCTACGGAGTCATAAGCTACCTGAACCAACACTGGAAGGAGAAGCCCTTGCCCGAATTTACACAAGAATGTTGACACTACCGCCGTGGGAGAATGATTTATGGCTTCTAGGGCAATGTACGATACAATCTGCTGGGGATGGAAGCCGGGATGCGAATTGAAGGATTGGAGTATGGAAGTGTGAAAGGATCAGAGTACTGTTTTGCTGAATTCTGTAAGCAGCCGGTACTTCAATTCCTAGGGCTATAGCTTTCCTTTCAGAATCTCCTTCATTAGTATTCTACTGTAGTCCCAGAATTGCTGGCGCATACTTCTGAAATCGAGGGTGGTTACTGTGCTACCGAGTACTCCGAATGGAAGCATCTGAGGTATGAATCCCCTGGCGTATTTAAGCATCCACGTGCGGGGTTTCATACGGTAGCCTTTGTCGGTGCCTCTGCGAAGGTAGGCCATGTCTCCGGGTTTGTAGATGGCGGGTTCGAACTGGCCTTGCGTATAGCACCACATTTCTCCATCCAGAACGATGTCGTACACGTCAGCCCAATACCGCCCTGAGTATCCTCCTGTAGGAATGGGTGTGCCAAAGAAGATAAGATACTCCGACATTGAGCCGTAGAGTACAGTGAGCATGCCCATGGCACCGCCTGCGACGTTAAAGATCCATCTCCTCTTGCTCGGTATGCGGCCTGGGCATCGCTTATCCAGCGCATCGGAGATTGCTTCGAATTTCTCTTCCAGTGGCAAATCGAGGTTCTGCTTGCATGTCTCCTGCAATAGATCAGGATCAAAGATATATGCCATTACCTCTCCTCATGCTGTTGGTCACTCTGAGATCTCTCGCTTGAGATGAAAGTTCACGGTGTTGTTGCATAATGACTGCTTGAGCATGGATGATATGCCTGTCGTGGCCTGCTGTCAAGGTTCTTCATGAGGGATTCGAATTATGTTTCTGGCTTCCTGTCAGATTGGAGCAAAAGACAGAGGCGCGGATGAAGAAGTCCTGGACAATAGATACCATAAATTGCCCCCAATTGCAGGAGGTAGTGTGTTATGGAAACACGGAGCCGTTATTTGGCTCAGGAATCCAATCATCGGCCTCCTGAGCCAGGTACATGGGTTGTGTTGTCCACAGAAAGCCCGGCTGCTGCCAGGATATCTGGAACCACTTCTTCTTTGCCGATAGCCATTATGTGGACTCCGTCGCATACTGAACTGTTTTTCAACTCTGCGATCATCCGTCCAGCTATCTCAATGCCCTTGTTGAGCGCCCCTCCCTTGGGTACGCTGGCAAGCTCATCAATCAGATTCTTGGGGACGAAGATACCAGGCACATTCTCGTTCATGTACTTTGCCATCCTGGCTGATACAAGCAGGACTATCCCTGCCAAAACCTTGACTCGGAACTGACGGGCATGCTTCATGAACTTGCTGAAGTTATCCAGATCGTACACTGCCTGGGTTTGGAAGAATTCGGCGCCAGCCTCCACTTTCTTTTCGAATTTTATCAACTGGGGTTCCAGCGGGTGTGCCTCAGGGGTGACGATGGCCCCGGCACAGAATTTCACTGCGCCGTCAAGATCATTTCCTCCAAGGTCCTTGCCCGACTCCATATGATGCACTGCTCTAAGCAACTGGACTGAATCGAACTCGAAGACGTCTGCAGCCTGTTTATGATCGCCAACCACGATTGAATCCCCGGTAAGGCAAAGGACGTTTCTTATACCTCTGGTGTATGCCAGGAGGAGCTCACCTTGCAGAGCCATCTGGTTGCGGTCACGGCAGGTCATTTGAAGGATGGGCTCACCTCCCTGCTCTTTGACGTGCAGGCAGCCGCCGATTGAAGGAAAGCGCATCACTGAACTCTGGTGGTCGGTGACGTTTATAGCGTCAACTTTGTCTTTGAGGATGTCAATGTGGTGACACATCTTCTCGATGTTGGTTCCCTTTGGAGGGCCTATCTCACTGGTCACCACGAATTTGCCAGAGTTGAGAACTTCTTTGAAGCTTTGCCCAGTCATAGTCTGCTCCTCACTCATGAGATTTTGGTCATTCGTGGTCTAGGTATGACATGTGAGTTCCTTGGAGGTTGGTACTTCCGCATGACGTCGAGTCGCCCCTGAGTCTTCAAGCGTTCATAGATGAGAGTCCAAGCGCAATTCTTTGTCCTGTCAATTTCGCATTTACCGTCATTGGTGCCGCCGCACGGACCGTTCAACAGGTGTTTGTGGCATGTCGTAACAGGACAGATGCCGCCAGTGAAACCTAGAACGCAATGACCACACTGGGCGCAAACCTCATGGAAGCTGCCAGGATCCTCCTCGAGGCCAATGAACAGGGTATCCACTGCTGGAATCACAGGCTTGTTGATATACCCAGCTAGCCTATGTACTCCCAGAGCGCAGCTCATGACCATGACACAATGTGCATTAGAAATAGCACCGTTGCTTTCCTTGAGAGACACATCAGTCATCTCGTCGCAGGCAATGGGAATTACGGTCCAGCCAGTGACCATCTTGCCCAACCCCTGGAGATGCTCCTTCATATTCAAGACCTCTTCCCTACCTCCCGTCTTGGTCATAGTGGCACATGTACCGCAACCAACAAGGTATATTCTGTCCATGCCCTCCAATTGCCGCTCAATCTCTTCAAGAGGCTTCTGTCTGGTAATAGATTTCATCCTAGCCCTCCAAAGTGAACCGTATCCCCCTCAATCGTCTTC
>Ga0154632_1092_pt1 | contig 10872 bp, 14 predicted proteins | sample Rifle2008BG13ft_FD_116061 | JGI IMG/M metagenome (GOLD analysis project Ga0154632, IMG submission 116061) | Chloroflexi bacterium RBG_13_53_26
ATGGGGAGGTAGTGTGTGCCGGCTGAACCGGAGGCGGCTGGGGCAACCGCATGTTGTTCAGGTGTCGTGAGAGTGCAACTTAAGGAGGACATTGTCAGATGAAAACGAGAATGATGGCAATTGCAGTAACCGCGTTGGCCGTGGTGGTCGTGATGGTGCTGGTAGCTGGTGGCTGCAGCCTTGATTCCAACGGAACAGGTGTGGAAATCAAACCTACGTGGACCCCTGCCCAGATAGAGGGAGACCAGATTTCAATCCCCAAAGGGGAGGTGGATGATGGCAATATGATTCACTTCAGGGTGGAACAGCAGGGTGACAGCATGGTCTTCATGGCTTATCGCCTGGGCGAAGAGATCTACCTCAGGGCCAGTATCTGTCCACCATGTCGATCTGAGAGCTTCTCCCTGGCCGGCGGGACTCTGGTCTGCAATACCTGTGGTACTAGATTCAGGGCAACCACGGGTGACGGAATCTCCGGTGCCTGCAAGAGCTACCCCAAGGCTGAAGTGGCTTACGCTGTTACTGGTGACAGGGTGATAGCGAGCATGAATGATCTTGTAACCGCATATCAGAACACCGAAATCGCTGGTCGGCCCTGACACGTAACCCTGTTCATCTTGGCCGTTTGACCGGCGTGGGACTAAGGAATACAGGAGGGTGGCACAATGCACGCTGTTGAGAAGATGCGCTATAAGACCGTGGAGATGCCTAGGCTCAGCAGGGGAATAGCCAAGGATAGCTCGGAGCTCATTGGCAACACTCCGCTGGTGAGGCTGAACCGCATAACCGAGGGAGTGGGTGGGGAGGTTCTGGCCAAGCTGGAGTCCTTCAATCCCCTGGGCAGTGTCAAGGACAGGATTGGCATGGCCATGATCGCGGATGCGGAGGAGAAACACCTGCTGAACAAGGACTCCGTAGTCATCGAGCCTACCAGTGGCAACACCGGGGTTGCCCTGGCTTTTGTCTGTGCCGCTCGTGGATACAGGCTGATGTTGGTGATGCCCGATACCATGTCGGTGGAGCGCCGGCAGATTCTGCGGATTCTCGGGGCTGAGTTGGTGCTGACTTCAGGATCGCAGGGGATGGCAGGAGCCGTCCGGAAGGCGGAGGAGTTGATTTCCACAACCCCCAATTCCTTCATGCCCCAGCAGTTCAAGAACCCGTCGAATCCGGAGATACACCGGCTGACCACTGCCGAAGAGATCTGGCGGGATACCGACGGGAAAGTAGATATCCTGGTCTCCGGTGTGGGTACTGGGGGCACAATCACCGGGGTCTCGGAGGTCATAAAGGCGCGGAAGCCCGGGTTCTGGACGGTTGCCGTGGAGCCTGCAGCCTCACCAGTCCTCTCCGGCGGACAAGCTGGGCCACACAAAATTCAGGGCATCGGGGCTGGCTTTGTGCCCGCGGTGCTCAGAACGGAACTGATCGATGAGATCATCAAGGTCACCAATGAAGATGCCGGTGAAACGACAGTGCGCTTGGCTAGAGAAGAAGGTATACTGGCAGGCATCTCTTCTGGGGCGGCAGCCTGGGCTGCTCTGCAGGTGGCCCGAAGGCCAGAGAACAGGGACAAGGTGATTGTCGTAGTCCTGCCCGACACAGGGGAACGTTACCTCAGCACATGGGTCTTTCAGGAAAGCAGCCACGAGGCCCAGAAGAAGAATCCCTGACAAGCACTGGGGAGGTAAGGAAGAATGAGATTTGAGACGCTGGCAATTCATGCTGCGGGAGGGCCCGATTCAGCCACTGGGGCTCTGATACCTCCTATCTACCAGACATCCACCTTCGTCTTCGAAGATGTGGGCAGAACCAGGGGGTATGACTATTCCAGGACTTCAAACCCGACCAGAAGTGCGCTTGAGAAGACCGTTGCGGCTCTGGAGGGGGGCAAAGCTGGGTTCGCCTTCGCCACCGGAATGGCCGCTGAAGCCACTGTGATCTGCCTTCTGGGGCAGGGCGACCATGTGATATGCGGGGATGATGTGTATGGCGGGACCTATCGCCTCTTTCAGAGCGTGATGACCGGGTTTGGCCTGGAGTTCTCGTTCCTGAGAATGGACGAACGCAGACGGATTGAGGACGCCATAAGGCCCAGCACGAAGATGCTGTGGATAGAGACGCCGTCCAATCCGCTTCTCAACATCGTTGATCTTGAGATGGCCGTTGGCATTGCCAGAAAACACGGTTTGATGACTGTCGTGGACAATACCTTCGCCACTCCCTGCTTTCTGCGGCCCATCGAATACGGTGTCGACGTGGTGGTGCATTCGACTACCAAGTACCTCAATGGGCATTGCGATGTTGTAGGAGGTGCGGTGGTGACATCCTCCGATGAGTTGGCATCGCGGGTGCAGTTTCTGCTGAACACCATGGGGACCTGTGCATCCCCGTTTGACTGCTGGCTGGTGTTGAGAGGTATCAAGACCCTTCCCATCAGGATGAAGCAGCAGGAGGAGAACGCGACTGCTGTGGCGACATACCTGAATGACCACCCAAAGGTACGTAGGGTCTTCTATCCGGGGCTCGAATCTCACCCCGGCCATGACATTGCACGGAGACAGATGAAGGGGTTTGGGGCCATGGTGTCGTTTGAGATCAAGGGTGGCAGCGAATCCGTCTGCTCGTTCCTAAGGAAGGTAAAGGTTTTTGCGCTTGCAGAGTCCCTTGGAGGTGTGGACTCTCTGGTGGAACACCCTGCCACAATGAGCCACGCCTCCATGCCGGAGTCAATCAGAAATGGCGTGGGCATAACCGGGGAACTGATCCGCCTGTCGGTCGGCTTGGAGAATGTTGATGATCTCGTCGAGGATCTGGAACAGGCATTGGGCGATGTCTAGGTGGCTGAGCCTTCTGCATCCCAGGGTCGATCCCTTCTGGAAGGCCTTCTATACAGCCTTGGAGCAAAAGTATGGTCTGGCAGGTAGGGCCAGACCTTGGGCGGAGAACTGACGGAGTTCAGTATATGTCCTACGCAACGAGTTTACGCTGTCGGAAGTGTGGTGGTGAGTATCCGCTTCAAGCGGTGAATCTGTGCGATTTCTGCTTCAGTCCCCTGGATGTGGCTTATGACTACAAGGCCATGTCGAAGCGGGTAAGCCGCCAGGCTCTGAGTAGTGGTCCCGCCAGCATGTGGCGCTACCAGGACCTGTTGCCGGTCGACGGCCCGGTGGTCGACATAGGCACGGGCTTCACCCCTCTGACAAAGTGCGACGGCCTGGCTCGGGAGTTGGGGCTGGAACAACTCTACATCAAGAATGACTGTCTCAATCCCACCTATTCCTTCAAAGACCGGGCAGTTGCAGTTGCCATTACCAAAGCGAGGGAGTTGGGCTTTCATACCGTTGCCTGTGCCTCCACAGGCAATCTGGCCGCCAGTGTCGCCGCTCACGCTGCCAAAGCGGGTCTCCAGGCCTATGTCTTCATCCCGGCGGATATAGAGACAGGTAAGGTCGTAGGCACCGCGGTGTACGGACCGACGGTTGTCGCCGTTCAAGGTAGCTATGACAAGGTCAATGTCCTTTGCCATAGGCTGGCCGAAACCTATGAATGGGGCTTCATCAACATCAGTCTGCGTTCCTACTATGCAGAAGGGAGCAAGACGCTGGGCTATGAGATAGCTGAGCAATTGAACTGGCGTTCGCCCGATTGCATCGTTGCCCCCTCTGCCTCCGGGCTGCTCTTTACCCGAATCTGGAAGGGGCTGAACGAGTTGTCCATGCTCGGTTTGATTGATCCTGTCAATACCCACATGAACCTTATCCAGGCTTCTGGCAGTTCACCCATCGTCAATGCCTTCAAAGCTGGCACGCTTCATGTCCACCCCGTGGAGCCTCATACTATCGCCAAATCCATAGCTGTTGGCAATCCAGCCGATGGCTACTATGCGCTGAGGGCTGTCAGAGAATCTGGCGGAACCGCTGCTGCAGTCAGTGATGAAGAGATCGTTGCTGGCATGAAGCTCCTAGCCCGGACAGAGGGCATCTTCGCTGAGACTGCAGGTGGGGTCGTTATCGCCGGGCTGAAGAACATGGTAAGATCAGGAGAGATCAAGCGCGATGATCTGACTGTGGCTTGCATTACAGCCGCCGGACTCAAGACTCAAGAGGTGGTCTCAGACGTTATTCAACCCATCGTCATCCAACCCACCTTGGAGTCGTTCCAGGAAAGGGTCGAAATGTCTTGCGTAGCAGCCGCAGAGGTTCGATAGGAGGGGCAATGTCAAAAAGACGGGTGATGTTCACCTTCCCCCCGGAGCGTATTGAGGAGCCTGTCATCTACTTGCTCGGCCACCAGTTCGGGGTGGTGACCAATATTCGCCGCGCCGATGTAACTGAGAACAAAGGTTGGGTGGTTCTGGAACTAGAGGGCACAGACGAGAACATCGACAGAGGCATTGCCTGGGTGTCCGCCAAAGGCATAAGAGTCGATTCTGCTTCAGGCGATGTTGTTGAGGGATAGAGTCGAGCAAGGCGGAGATGAGAGGACTCTATATCCACGTACCCTTCTGCATCAGCAAGTGTGCCTATTGTGATTTCTACTCTCTGGCGGACCGATCGGACCTCATCGACTCTTATGTTGGCGCTGTGCTCGACGAGGCCAGGGCCTATTCCGGCCTGTCATTCGATACCCTTTACCTGGGTGGTGGAACACCCAGCCTTCTTGGTGCGGAAGGTTTGAAGAAGTTGCTCCACGGTCTTCGTCAGGCATTCGATCTCTCAGGAATGATCGAGGCCACCATTGAAGTCAATCCTGAATCGGCTAACGTTGATTTGCTTCAGGCTGCCGTAGATTCTGGCCTGAACCGTGTGTCGGTCGGCGTGCAGTCGCTTGTGGATGGGGAACTTCAGAGGGTGGGCAGAATTCACAATGCGGCAGAGGCTATCGCGACAGTCGAACGAGCCGGGAGTTTTGGTTTCGGGGGCATCTCCGCCGATGTTATCGTTGGCCTGCCCGGTCAGCGATGGCCGATGCTTCATTTCACTCTGATGACTTTAGCAGCCCTCGGTGTGAATCATCTCTCTGTGTACTGTCTGTCGCTGGAGGACGGTACACGGTTGGCGGCGAATCCGCCGCATGATCTGCCCTCTGGCGATGAACAAGCTGAGCTTTTCGAAGAAGCCAGGTGCTTTCTGGAGGGTCTGGGCTTTCTTCACTATGAGATATCCAACTTTGCCCTTGAGGGCCATGAGTGTCTGCATAACCTGAACTACTGGCGTGGCGGCGACTATCTGGGGCTCGGCCCTGCGGCAGCCTCGCATATCGAGGGCAAGCGCTTCAAGAATCGCAGCGATCTGGAAGCTTATCTTCGCCATCCTGCCGGGCTTGTGGATGAGGTCGAAGAACTGGGTCCTAGAGACAAAGCTGCTGAAGAAGCTATGCTGCGATTGCGGCTGCTTTCTGAAGGTCTGGTGGCTGATGAGCTTGTCAGGCGGTACGGTGTTGATACCACTGCTGACCTGCTCCGCAGATTTGACGATATGGTCAATGAGGGACTGCTTACCCGCGATGGCTCGACATACTGTCTGGCCCGTTCCAGAGTGCTTACCTCCAACCCCATATTCGCCAGGGTCCTGGGGTTATAGGATAGTCGCGGGCCGAATACTACTCTTCGATAGTTATCTCGATGCTGTCTTCGATAACTATCTCGAAGGGACACTCGATAGCCCCCGTGGGGCAGACAAGTTCACATTCCGTGCAATAGCCGCAGGACTCTACTTCGATAATCTTGATAACATTCCTCACCAGTACCAGCGCTCCGCATTCACACACGGTCAGACATAGCCCGCATCCGTTGCATAACGCTTCGTGCAAGAGAGGCTTCACAAGCATCCTAAACTCCGCATACTTCGGTTGATCTTAGCACGTGGTTCAGTGAGAGGTATGTGATATTTGTCTCCATGGTGACTATCCTCCAGTGACACCGCTCATTTCCTGTAGCAGCTTCTTGTTGACCACCACTATGCGGTGTCGGTCCATCCTGATAGCGCCTTCCTCCTCCAGCGCCTTGAGAGACCTGCCCACTACTTCGCGGGCCGTACCCACCATGGCTGCCATCTCCTGCTGGGTGAGTCTGGGTCGTTGGCCCTCTCCTTCGCTGATCCGTCCGTGGTCTGTAGCGTATTCCAGAAGCAGCTTGGCCAGCCTGTCGGTGACATGGCGGAATGACAGATCTTCCACCAGCGAGACGAAGTGGCGCACCTTCTTGGATAGAATCTTGATCACGTTGGTAGCCAGGTTGGGGTGCTTTCTCAGGATGGTCTCCATGTCAGTCTTGGTTATTCCATAGAGGACCACCGGGGTCATGGCTATGACGCTGGCAGGATTTGGCCCACCATCGAATACTGCGATGTCGTTGAAGGACTCACCTGCTTTCACGATGCACAGAATCTGCTCCTTGCCTTCCACCGAAGTCTTGAAAACTTTGACCACTCCTGAAACCACGAAGTAGACTGCCTGGGATGCTTCTTCTTCCAGAAGGATCATGTCGTTTCTCTGGGCCGATTGCTCGAAGACATGTTGCTTGATTGCTTCGAGTTCCGCCGTACTCAAGCCGAGGAAATATGGTACTGATTTCAGGAGATCGATTTCGATAGCCATAGACCGTTCAGAAGTATCGCAGCAGTCAAGGAGATTATAATACTAATGCGCCGCTTTTCAAACGACCCGCCTCAGGTCTCCCTTCATCTGGTAAACAGGCAACCTACATGCCATCGAGGCTCCACCGCTCCTTCATAGTGAACCATCCCGCCGGGTCTGAAAGGTATTCCACCGAAGCTGATAGAGTGAGGTAGTGAGCTCTTTCCTCCCCTGTCAAGGCTTTGTAGAAGGCTTTCTCGGCAGGTGACTCTGACTCCTCTTCACGGTTTCTGTAGAAACTGTAGCTCTTGTCCTCCATACTCATCCCCACCTTCAGCGCTTCGATTTCACTGGAGGGGGCTTTGAAATCGGCGTCCATTCTATCTACGGCATCCTTGAACACACTCTGTATGCTCTTCTGTTGTTTGAATGTGGACTCCTTTTCTGGCCATTTCCCCCGCGTCTTTACTGCCTCGTAGACCTCTTTTATCTTCTGATAATGTATGTCCTCCTGGGCGGCCAGTTGTTTGAACAGTTCCTGGGCCAGTGTGCTGACGCTCTTCTGTCCTGCCTTCTGATAGAATTCCTTACCTTCAATCTCCATTTGCAGCGCTGTCTCCAGGGCGCTGGTTATTCTCTTGGGCTGTTTCGACATTTTCAGCTACCTCCTTGATTTCAGTCTTGAACCAGCCTGCAGCCCAGCTCAAATGCATCCCGTAACGCAGTGGGATGTTCCTTTATCTCGCCCTTTTTGTCTATGCCCCGTATGAGGAGCTCGTCGGCATACTTGACGCCAATGGTCTGGAAGAAATATCTTACCGTCAGCACCGACCCATCAAACAGTTTTTCACCCTGGGTGGCCCCGACAGCGATAAGGGCGCCTTTTCTGCCTGAATCAGGTGGTTTCTGCTTGAGAACGTACTTCCTGGCCCATAGCGCCTGACAGCGATCGATGAGTGCCTTGGCCTGACTGGTGAGCCCGTAGAAGAAGATTGGAGAGGCAACGATGACGCCATCGGCATTCAGTAGCTTGGGGTATATATCATCCATGGTATCTCTGATGTCACAGTTGCCATCCTTGAGGCAGGCATAGTCTTCTCTACAGGGAGCTATCTTGAGCTTGTCAACGACGATTTTCTCGATCTCCGCCCCCTGACTTTGTGCTCCCTTCAGGGCCTCATCAAGCAGCAGATCGGTGTTTCCTCTTATTCTCGGACTTCCCATAATCCCCAGGATTCTCATGGGCACCTTCCTTTATCTATCTCTGAGCACAGAGCTGTAGTTCGATCAGTTCGATGCCATCAGTGCCTAGTCAACGCGCTTGAACTTCTTCGCAGATGCCCCGCAAACAGGGCACTTTTCCGGAGCCTTGCCTTCCACCGTGTTGCCACAGATCTGGCAAACGTAGAATGGCTGCTCATCCATAGGCTGGCCTTTTTCCAGTTTGCTCAGTGCAGCCTGGAACAGGCCGTGGTGGATTTGTTCCACTTTGTTGGCCAGGTCGAAGCTGTTTCTGGCCTTATCATGCTTCTCACCCTCGGCCTGTTTGATGAATCCGGGATACATCTGGGTGAATTCGTAGTTCTCGCCACTGATTGCCGCCGAGAGGTTGTCCTTGGTTGACTTGATGCCCTGCACTACCTTCAGGTGGTTGCGGGCGTGGACCGTTTCTGCCTCCGCCGTGGCGCGGAACAATCGGGCTATCTGTTTGTTTCCCTCTTCGTCAGCCTTCTCCGCAAAGAAGAGATACTTGCGGTTGGCTTGGCTTTCACCGGCGAAAGCGAATTCCACGTTCTCACTTGTTTTGGACATCGTTGACCTCCTGTCTCAATTTTTCTCTCTATCCTTTAGTTTCAGATGCTCTTTGCGCATACATTTGTCCATCACCACCAGTAGCCCGGCTTCTCTTGCTCTGCCGGCTGCTGTTTCATTCACCACCCCTTCCTGCATCCAGACAACCTTTGCCCCTATGGCGATTGCTTGTTCCACAATGGCTGGCGTTTCCTCGCTGCGTCGGAAGATGTCTACTACATCCACTGGCTCATGAATCGATACTAAGTCAGTATAGCAGGCTTCCCCTAGTATCTGACTGAACTCTGGGTTCACCTGGATAATTCTGTACCCCTGCTCTTTCAAGTAGGATGCCACCTTGAAGCTGGGGCGTTCTGCATCTGGCGAAAGCCCTACTATGGCCACGGTTCGATAGGTATTTAGTATCTTCTCTTCTTGGTTCAAGTTTTACTCAGTCCCCTCTGTTTGACGCTATGGATAACACGACCCTGTCCTTTCTGGTTAGCCTCCACCCCAGAAGTGCATCATGCCGATGCCCACCTCATCACCATCGTGAAGCTCGGTCTCCAGCCCCTGAGGGAGGGCCTGGGATTCGCGTCCATTCAGCAGCACAAAGTACTCTGTGTCGATATAGCCGGTCTCCGGCTCGATGACTTGAATTCTCCCGTCGCTTTTCTGGATTACTTCCTGTAAGAGAGCCCTCAAAGTTGGCCTCTCTCCTGCCAGGTCAATCTGGTTTTGGTCAAAGACCCTGGTTATGTCGAAATGGAAGAAGGACTTCAAACGAATCTTCATCAGTTATTTGTTTCCCCTGCTGCCACATACTTCACAGTCAGGTTTCCTGGCTACCTCACGGAGGCAGAAATCCATAGTGGCCAAATTGACATAAAGCATTTGACCTGTGAGCAGGCGACCGAAACCAGCGATTATTTTGATCGCTTCAGTGGCCTGGATAACGGCCACCATGGCAGGTGCGACACCGAATACAGGGAACGGCGTTTGCTCCTCAGGTTTCTGAGGATAGAGGCAGGCCAGACACGGTGTCTTCCCGGGGATGATAGTAGTAACCTGACCGCACAGCCCCCAAACTCCGCCGTGGATGAAGGGGATTCCTTCGGCTACGCATACCCGGTTCAGGATGGCTCTGGTCTCGAAGTTATCCATTGCGTCCACTACTACGCTGGCCCCATTAATGATGTCCCTTGCATTGGTCTCGGTGATTTGTGCTGCGATAGGTACGACCCTTATCGATGGGTTCAAGCTTCTCAGCTTCCTTGCTGCCGAAACAGCCTTTTTCTGCCCGATGTCCTCGTCCCAGTGCAGTACCTGGCGGTTGAGGTTGGACAGCTCCACGAGTTCGCTGTCGATGATGGTGATCCGCCCCACTCCAGTGCAGGCCAGGTACATTGAAGCCGGACATCCTATTCCGCCGGCACCGGCCACAATCACGTGCGAGGACTTGAGCTTTTGCTGCCCTTCCTCTCCAAATCCTTCGTACCTTATCTGCCGATCATATCTTTCGAGATCGTCCCTGGTGAGCATATCTATGCTTGCTCCTGACGAGATATATGGGCTATTCTCTCCGCACGGACTGTGTATGGCCTATCGTGTTGGCAGAGACAAAGCAAAACTCAGATAGAGTTCGGCTGCTCGCACCACCTGGGGAAACTCCACGGATTCCTCGGGAGTGTGCGCTGTCTCCAATTGTCCGGGGCCTAGAATAATCGGGTCCGTTCCGCCGGCCCAGAGTGTATTGGCATCTGAATGGCTCCTGAAGATCTGGGGATCCCAGGCAAGATCTGTTTTCCTGTAGGCTTCCTTCAGTCTGGCAACAAGGGGCCGATTCTGAGAGATGAGATAACCTGACTGCGCGTTCTCGAATCTGATATAGGCATCCATGCCCGTTATGCTCTTGCTTGCCTCTTCTACCAACTGCTCGAGCTCTGCCTTCAGTATGTCTATCCTGGAATCGGGCGGCAAATGAAGGTCCAGCCAGGCTTCGCAGCTATCAGGCACCACAAACCCACCAGGGAATCCGGTAAGCTGCCTGATGTTGTACACCAGCCCATGAGGTGCAGAATCAGCATACTCGGTCAGTTTCAAGAGGAGCTTCAACATTATCTCGATGGCGTTCTGTCCCAATTCCGGCATGGAAGAATGGGCTCGCTTCCCACGGGTACGTAGCAGGACTTCCAGGTAGCCATAGTGCCCCAGACAGGGTATCAGGTTGGTGGGCTCACCGACTATTGCCCAGGGTATGCTGTGTTCTCGGATCAGTGTCTTGGCCCCATCACCTTCTTGCTCCTCGCCGACTACCAGGGCAAGGCCTACCGATGGCAGAGGATTCTTCATCTCAGCCAGTACGGTGAATGCTTCTATCATGGCAGCGCAGCCGGCTTTCATGTCCGTAATGCCCAGCCCGTAGAGCGTATCTCCTTCCTCACTAAAGCCGTAGTCCTCGAGATCAAAGGCGGTGACTGTATCCAGGTGTCCCACAAAGCA
>Ga0154632_1024_pt1 | contig 10408 bp, 7 predicted proteins | sample Rifle2008BG13ft_FD_116061 | JGI IMG/M metagenome (GOLD analysis project Ga0154632, IMG submission 116061) | Chloroflexi bacterium RBG_13_53_26
ACCTGCCATTTGGAAGGCCATTCCCAGCGCTGAGGTGCTTCCCTCCAGGTCTTCGATTCTTGCCTTCAAATTGTCTATGTGTTCTTGCTCGTTGAGCATCGCTGCATGCAGTCTATCGGCCAGCTCTTTCTCTTCACGGAATGCCCTGGTCTGCATCCGGTAGATCTCTGTGGCCAATCTCTCCATGTTATGCATTTTCCTCAGTGCCTTCATGACAGCGTTCATTACTTGCCCCTTGTTGGCTGCTTGGACCGTGGCGACTTGCTGAGTCTTCTCTTAAGATCTGAGAGTTGTGCCAGGTGACCCTTCTCCTCCTTGATAATACCGCCGATCAGGTCGGCATCGGCCCGACGAATGAGGCCCTGGATGGCTGAATAGAAAAGGATTGAATCCTTCTCGGCGCGGATGCCGATTTCAAGCGCTTCGAGTTCGCTGGCCGCCTTCTGTGCTGCTTCGCGGGCGGTTCTCTCGTTGTTGAAAACAGCCGAATCAACCAGTGTCTTCAGATAAAGGCCGTATTCCTCTTCGTAGGGTTCCAGATTGACATAATCATCTGCCGCGCCAAGCATATTCTGGAAGGTTTGAATATGCTCCCTTTCCCTGGCGGCAAGTTCACTGTACATAATTCCTATTTTCGCATCCTTGGTCGACTCGGTCAGATAATCGTAAAACGCCGCCCCGCTCCTCTCGATACCGACCGCAATATCTATCAGTTCTCTCCCCGAAAAGTGAATACCCATGTCAGTAGTCTTGACTCCTTTCTAAGAGTGGGATCGGCGCGATCCAGCTACAATCCCATCCTTCCCTCTGTGTGTGCCTGATCGAAGCCGATTACAATCTCGCGGTCAATATCGAGGACTTTGACTCCTATCCGTCCTGATTTGTCCTCGGCTACTTCTATCTCCCCGTACTGAACACTGTTTGCTTCCAGGAAGCCCTCAGCTGTCTTACAGAAAGGTCAGAGCGGGAGTAGAATAGTTGGGCTACTCTCATTGCTCCCTCCCCACTCGATTATATCATGGCTGGGGCAGAGGGACATTCTTGGGCACCTTAGATTCCATGGCTTCCTGGTTTGTTAAGCTGCAGGGCTTTGCCCTCCCCAGATACAAATCAAAAGATCGAGCATTCCCTTATGCCATGACTACCCTGTTACCAGAGTATTCTAAAGACAGGGTCGCTTCTCTTGATGTGACTTCTGTCTCATATCCTACACATCCGGGAGAATCTACCTCTTGGGCCGTTGTCGATGTGAAGTTGGACGGAGTAGACCTGATTGGCTCGCTTTTGATGCTGTATTTGATTGTATCTCCATGGCCAATACCCCAGTACAAACTTTGTCCACTCTGGTGATGCCTTGCGGGTGATTTTTCATTGTGAGAGCAGTCCCTGGGGATGTTGGGCTTCCAGTTCCTGTTTCAGGGTATCAGGGTTTGTTGTGGGTGCCCGGCAGGAGTGTTTGTGACAAAGGTAGACCGTAGAGCGCCCTTGGATCATAACCCTGTCCTTGAGGAGAGCACCTGCGAGAGGTGCGTATGGCTCGTCAGGCTGGCTGCCTACCAGTACTTTGTTTGGCAGGTAGTGATCATGGATTATCCCAAGGAGGGCCTTTGTTTCTGGGTTATCGCGGCTACCAATCAAGGCAATTTCAATACAGTCAGTCAGTTGGAAATCCAAGGCGCAAAGCCAGTGTCCGGACCCGAGAGGGTGGGTAGTCATCTGGTCTCGCGTCAGGCCTAGCATTGCCGTGGCATGTTTCCCATAACTACTTTCGCCAGTGATGACGGCCATACGCAGCAGCATTTCGGCAGCCACAGAACCCCCGCACGGTTTCACCGAGTCCACGGTATCCCGGGGGCGCACAAACAGGTCGCTGTGGCCTTGACCAGTGTCGTAGAATACCCCCGGTTTCTCTTCGTCACTGAAACGGTGAACCATCTTATCTGCCAGTGAAGCAGCTTCCACTAGCCACTGCTGCTGAAAGGTAGCTTCATGAAGAGCCAAGAGTCCGCTGATAAGCAGAGCATAGTCGTCGAGGTAGCCTGGAATCTTTGTTCTACCGTCTTTGTAGCTGTGCATCAGCAGATCGCCCTGGCCCAACTCATTGAGCAAGAAACTACCGTTAGCTACAGCTATCTCTCGGTAGTCATCTCGCCCTAGAATACAGGCAGCCTCGGCGAAGCTCCTCAGCATCATCCCATTCCATGAGGTCACTATTTTCTCGTCACGGTGGGGCCTGATGCGCTGTTCTCTTGAAGCAAGGAGTCTCTTTTTCGACCGTTCGATGATGCTTTCCAGTTCATTCAAGTTGATGCCGGACTCACCAGCAAAGGTCTCCATCTTCTTGGGCACATGGAGGACGTTTTCTCCCTCGAAGTTACCTTCGGTGGTTGCTCCGTAGTATTGAATGGCATGCCTGCCATCTTCTTGTCCCAGCAAGCTGGTGATCTCCTTTGTTGCCCACATGTAGTACTTACCTTCTCTGCCTTCGCTGTCGGCATCTTGAGCGGAATAGAAACCACCTGCGGGGTGGGTCAGTTCCCTGACAACATAGTCCAGTGTTTCTTCAGCAATGCGCCGATAAAGGGGTCTGCCCGTTGCCTGATAGGCGTGCAAGTAGACTTGACTCAGTAAGGCATTGTCGTAGAGCATTTTCTCAAAGTGGGGGACAGTCCAGCGATAATCGGTGGCATAGCGGTGGAAACCGCCGCCGATCTGATCATAGATGCCGCCGGCCGCCATTCTGTCCAGAGTGAACTGCACCATGCCAAGTGCCTGTTGCTCCCCGCTTCGCAAATGGTAGCGCAATAGGAATTCCTGAATCATCGGCTGAGGGAATTTCGGTGCTGAGCCAAACCCTCCGTTCTCGTAATCGAAACTGGGAGCCAGGTTGTGGTATGCGCGATCGAGGATGTCTGCTGGCAGAGACTGTGGCACTGTATTGACAGAAGCTCTCCCCTTCAAGTGTGAGGTTAACTCTTCTGCGGTAGCCGTCATCTCTGGACGCCTCTTGCTATAGGCTTCTGACACAGCTATGAGAACTTGAGGGAAGCCAGTCATGCCGTGGCGGTCCTCCGGCGGGAAGTAGGTGCCACCATAGAAGGGCTTCCCCTGAGGAGTGAGGAACACGGTCAGCGGCCAGCCGCCCCCACCGGTCATGGCTTGAACCGCTGCCATGTATACATGGTCTACGTCAGGGTATTCCTCACGGTCAACTTTGATAGAGACGAAGTGCCTGTTCATGAGATCGGCGATGGTCGCATTCTCAAAGGATTCCTTCTCCATGACATGACACCAGTGGCAAGCTGAGTAGCCTATGCTGAGAAGGATTGGTTTATCTTCCCTTTGGGCACGTTCCAGGGCCTCGTTGCCCCAAGGGTACCAGTCCACAGGGTTATGCGCGTGCTGCAGCAGGTAAGGACTGGTCTCGTTTATCAGTCGATTAGTATGCGATTGTCCCGTCACGACCTTGCTCACTGTGCCCGGAGGCTAATTCTCAGGCTTTCTACCTTGTCTATCTCCTTCAGCGAGGAAACAAAGCCGCTCACTGTACCGGCAATAATATCGTTGGGGAAGGGAGTCAGCGTAAGTTCCTTTCCGTTCACTGTGACGGTGACAGTTCTCTGGCGGAGTTGAAGCTCGACGGTCTTGATAGTCTCAACTCCTTTCAGTGAGCGAAGTGCGCCGGCAACTGTGCCAGCCAGAATCTCCTCGACGAAGGGGTTCATCTCCACGAGTTTGCTGTTAACCCATAACCTTGCTTCAATCTTCTCTTTCACTGATATGCCTCCTCTTCTTTCATGGTATTTTCAGCTAAATCTTCGTTTTTGCCTGCTTCAACAAATCCACCAGTTCACCCTCCGATTTCAGGGCATTCCAGACCGATTAGCAGGTATCACGGTTGTTGCAGGGGGCTGCTACTGTCCTTGTGTTTCTCCTCTTTCTTCAGTAGATCGCTGAAAACGTCAGCGTGGTATACTTCATGGTCCCGTATCCGGAGGAGGAGCTCTTTGAGGTCTGATTCCTCGGTCTCTTTGGCGACCCGGTCGTATTCGGCGGCCACCTCCTGCTCGATCTTGATGTCTGCTCTGAGCATATCGGCTGTCTTCGTAGACTTGTCAACTTTGATGTGCTCGATCCTCGGGGTGCCCTTCTTGTCGACCATTTCTTCGGAAAGCCATCCCAGATGCTGCATCTCGTTAATGGCCTGATCCTCCATTTCCTTTTTGACCTCCTCATTGGGCGTCATATAGGAGTGGAAGAGGTACTGCAGGATGACGGTATACTCGTGCTCAATACCCCAGTTGAGGGTTTTGGCCACCTTATCCTCGCGGGAGCCTGTTAAGTCCTCCAATCCCTGTTTTTGAGCCTTGTTCGAAAAGTGGTCAAAGTCACCTTGGTGTGATTTTTCGTCAGAAAGAATACGCTCAAGCAGTCGTTTGATCTTGGGGTCGCCAATAGCTTTGATGTGTTCTTCATACATGGCGATGGCGTCCTGCTCCTGGAGTACATCGTTTTTCATCCAATCGGCGACCGACTGGCCGCCAGTGCGCATCTCGCCTCTGGTGAGGCTGGGGGCTCCGCCCAGGCCAACTATCGTTTCTGCAAGCCAATCGAGATGCCTCATTTCTTCACGGGCGATGGCCTCGATTTCACAGGCCATTTCACCTTCACCGATGGAATAGGCATGGGTCAGGTATTGAATAATGGCTGCGTGCTCACCTTCCAGATCCTTGTTGAGTAGACTGATGATATCTTTGGTCACTGTATGCCTCCCTCCTTGATGCTGTATGTTTGACGAAAGCTCGTCAGTGCCTCAGCGCTGCACCTGGTAGCGGTTCATCAGCAGCGAGTTGGTGACCACAGACACAGAACTGAATCCCATCGCCGCGGCGGCAATAATCGGATTCAACAGAAAGCCAAGGAAAGGATAGAGGACCCCAGCTGCAATGGGGATGCCGATACTGTTATACAAGAAGGCCCAGAACAGGTTCTGCTTCACCTTGCGGATGGTGTAGCGGCTCAGCTTGATGGCTTCCACCACGTCTCTAAGATCATCCTTCACCAGAACGATGTCTCCGCTCTCCATGGCCACGTCGGTGCCGCTCCCCAGGGCTATTCCCACATCTGCCTGAGCCAGCGCCGGTGCATCGTTGATTCCGTCGCCCACCATGGCCACGACATTGCCACCTTCCTGCAAGTTAAGGATAGCTTTGGCTTTGTCTTCAGGAAGAACCTCAGCCATGACCTTCCCAATTCCAACCTGTCGAGCGATGGCATCTGCTGTCCGTCGATTGTCTCCGGTTATCATCACGGTCTCAATGCCCATTCGATGAAGCTGCTCGATGGCTTCAGAGGCGTTTTCCCTGGGTGTGTCAGACACGGCGATGAGACCTGCCATCTTCCTGTCCACAGACATGAGCATTACGGTCTTACCTTCCCCCTCCAGTTCCTGTATCTTTCCCTCAAATGGGGTATTCTCCACGTCGTTCTCGTTCATCAGGGTACGATTACCAAGAAGCACCTCTTTGCCATCTACTCTGGCCAGAATTCCACGGCCACCGAATGCCTGGAAGAATTCGGGATCAGCAAGCTCCAGACGATTTTTTTTGGCGGCATCTACTATTGCCTCACCTACAGGATGCTCTGATCCCTTCTCGGCTAGGGCAGCCAATCTCAGGACTTCATCACGATTGAAACCATCGGTCGCAACAATATCCGTCACCCCGGGCTTGCCTTTGGTTACGGTTCCGGTCTTGTCGAAGACTATGGTTCCGACACGGTAGGCCTTCTCCAGAGCCTCTGCGCTTTTGATGAGGATGCCGTTCTGGGCTCCTTTGCCAGTTCCTACCATTATGGCTGTTGGCGTTGCCAATCCGACGGCGCAGGGACAGGCGATGACCATTACGGATATCAATGCGGTTAGGGCAAACACGAAGGCTTCTCCCCCGATGAAATACCAGCCGAGGAAGGCCAGTATGGCAATGACCATGACCGCAGGTACAAATACCGCAGCCACGGAGTCGGCCAGGCGCTGTATCGGTGCCTTTGATCCCTGAGCCTGCTCCACCAGTCTAATGATCTGGGACAGAACCGTATCCTTGCCCACCTTGGTAGCTCGAAACTTCAGGTAACCATCCTTGTTCATGGTGGCTCCGGATACTTGGTCTCCTGGTTTCTTGTCGACTGGCATCGACTCGCCGGTCAGCATCGATTCATCAACGGCGGATGTACCCTCAATAACCAGCCCGTCGACAGGGATCTTCTCTCCAGGTCTGACCACGACAACATGCCCTACCTCTACATCTTCGATGGGTACCTCCGCTTCCTTATCATCCAGGATGACGTGCGCAGTCTTGGGGCGCAACCCCATGAGCTTCTTGATAGCCTCCGATGTCCTCCCCTTTGCCCGAGCCTCCAGGTAGCGGCCCAACAAAACGATGGCGATGATGAGGGCGGCCGTATCGAAGTACACTTCACCATCGAAAACGCCGCGCAGGACAGTCACCAGCAGACTGTAGATATAGGCGGCGCTGGTACCAAGGGCAATGAGGACATCCATGTTGGCCCGGCGATTGCGAATCGCTTTGTAGGCTCCGACGTAGAATTGCCATCCGGCGACCACTTGAACGGGGGTGGCCAGAGCCAGCAGGAGCCAGTTGTTGGTGCTGGCGGAGAAAGGGCCGACAAAGGACAGTATGAAAGTCGGTATAGCCAGAACGAAGCTGAACATGACGAGGAGTCGGAGTCGCCGGTTCTGGCTTTCCCTGGCGTCTTTTTCATGGTCAATGGTCGAATCGTCTGCAGGCACGGCCCGGTAGCCCGCATCGGTGATGGCCTTCTTCAGGCTGGCGATATTGACCGTGTCGGGGTTATAGTGGACGGTGGCCTTTTCGCTGGCGAGATTCACTGAAGCCGAAACAACGCCCTCAAGCCCGTTGAGCGCTTTCTCGATGGTGGCAGCACATGTGGCACAAGTCATGCCGGTGATGTCGAAAACAACCTCGCTGGTCGCCACCCCGTATCCGGCGTCTTCGATTGCGCTGACAAGGTCTTTCTCCGCAGTGACGGACGGGTCATACTCCACGGTGGCCTTTTCTGCGGCGAAATTGACCGCTGCCCTGGACACGCCATGCTTCCTGGAGAGGGCTCTCTCCACGGTGCCAGCGCATGTGGCGCATGTCATCCCGGTTATGCGCAGATTAGTCTGTTTCGTCGGCTTGCTGGGCTCGTCCATGTCGTCTAATGATGGCACAGTCAGAGAAAGGGCATATGTGACTATTGTCTCATTTCACAAGTCTCGAATGCAATCCCAAGTTCCATAGCTTGTTTCAGAATCTCCAGGGCATTGGCTATACTCTCTTCCATTGGGATTCACCTCTACTTTCAAATGCTCCTTTGGCCCGTTCCACACACAGGGTTCGCATACTTCAGTCTCGGCACTGACTTTGTGGTAATGGACGGTGACAGCGCACTGATATCTTAAGGATACCGCTTTACAGGGGAGGATTGATACTATCAGTTTCAAATCGGTGCATTGGACATAGACTTGTTATATAATAGAGCATGCAAATCTGAAGGTCGTGAGGAGGGTTTGTTGATGGCTCTATATGTGGCTTCTTGGGGAATGGCAGCGGGAAAGACCGCCCTCTGTGCTACTATTGGCAGGTGGCTACAGAGGAGTGGCAGAAAAACCGGCTATCTTAAACCAGTGGTGATTGTCAACGGAGGCGTTGACAAAGATGTCCAGTTCCTCAAGCAAGCTCTGGTTCTGGGCGAATCCGTGGAAGCCCTGTCTCCACTTCGTTTGAGCAATTGGCAATCACTGAAGACAGAGTTGTCTGGCGGCGCTCTGGGAGCCAAGGTGAAACAATCATATGACAATGTCATTCAGGGCAAGGATGCCGTTCTTCTGGAAGGATTTGGTGACCTGACTGAGGGTGGACACGGGGCAGATGCCGCGCTTCAGATTGTGGAAGCGCTCAATGCCAGGGTGGTTCTTGTGGTAGCTTATGCAATCGATTTGCCTTGGGATAGCATTGTGTCTTCCGCGCAGAGATTCGGGCAACACCTGCTGGGGATAGTGATCAGCATGGTTCCCCGGAACAAGATGGAGTCAGTTCAAGCTGAGGTCGCTTCAAGGCTCAATCAGAAGGGCATCAAGATCCTAGGGTTAGTGCCCGATGAAAGACTGCTATTTGGTGTCAGTGTGGCTGAGATCGCAGAGCAGCTTCAGGCGGACATACTATGCTGTCCGGATGGGTCTACGCAACTAGTGGAGAACGTGATGATGGGAGCACTGACTCCGGATTCCGGCGAAGAATATTTCAAGCGAAAAACCGCAAAGGCTGTGGTAGTTCGTGGTGAGCGCCCTGATATGCAGTTGGCCGCTCTGAGCACTCCCACGAAATGCCTGATCCTCACCGGTGGGGTAGCCCCGATACCTCAGGTGCTTGGCTGGGCTGAGGACAAGGGAGTGACTATACTCCTGGCCAAGCAGGACACACTCTCTACGGTGGCAGAAGTCGAGAAGGCCTTTACTCAAGCCAGGTTTAGACATCCAAAGAAGCTTGACAGGATGGAGCGACTTCTGAATGAACGTTTTGACCTCCAGTCAATAGGTCAGGGTCTGGGCCTTGCCGGCTAGTACATGATTTCTGCCACAGGGTTTTGTGCAGGCTGCCAAAGCTGAAAGTCCAGCAGGTTTCTCCAATCCTCTGCCAAATGCCTTGAGGCCAGAGTCTTTGTGGAGCGATAGGCGAGTAGTATGACACCGCCGGACCTCTCCTTACAATCATCTATGTTTACCCACCTTCACGTTCATACTGAACATAGCCTTCTTGATGGGTTTTGTCGCATTGAGCAGCTAGTACTCCGGGCTAAGGATCTGGGTATGGATAGCCTGGCTATCACTGACCATGGATCACTCTCCGGGATAATCGATTTCTACCTTAAAGCGAGAGAGGCGGGGATAAAGCCGATCATTGGCTGTGAATTCTATGTGGCGACGGCAAGCCGAAAAAGTCGCACTGCTGCCGACAAAGAGCCCTATCACCTTGTTCTGTTGGTAAAGGATAGGACAGGATATCAGAACCTTCTCAAGCTGGCCACAAAGGCTCAACTGGAGGGTTTCTACTACAAACCCCGGGTTGACAGAGAGCTGTTAAAGGAATACCACCACGGGCTTATCGCACTTTCCGGTTGTCTTCGTGGAGAAATATCTCGGCTGGTCTCAGAGGGCCGAAAGGGGGAGGCAAAGGAAAGTGCCTTGTGGTACAAGAACCTGTTTGGAGACTACTATCTGGAGATACAGAGGCATCCTATCCCTGAGATAGAACAGATAAACCAGGGTCTTGTTTCGATAGGTGATGAACTGGATATACCGGTTGTGGCCACCAATGACGTCCACTACATAGATAGGCAGGACGCTCGCTGGCAGGACATGCTTCTCTGCATCCAGACCAATGCCTCCATTCACGATGAGCGACGACTGAAGATGGCAGGGGACACGTTCTACCTGCGGAGCCCTGAAGAAATGGCCCAGCTCTTCTCTGATATCCCCCAGGCCCTGGAGAATACTGAGCGTATTGCACGCTCATGCAACCTGGATCTGGAGTTTGGTCGCTTGCACTTGCCTGAAGTCGATCTGCCGGCAGGGAAGACGGGTGATGACTACCTGGCTGAGCTTTGCTGGCAAGGTGTATCCCAGCGCTACCAGGATACTATCCCTGGAGAGGTGGAGACCCGCCTGAGATATGAACTGGAGGTTGTTCGGAAGACTCAGTTTGCGCACTACTTCCTCGTGGTGTGGGATATTGTCTCTTTTGCCAGGCAGAACAATATCCTCTGTGGGGTAAGAGGCAGCGCTGCTGCCAGTCTGATTCTCTACTGTTTGGGTATCACCGACGTTGACCCTCTGGAGCACAGACTGGTTTTTGAGCGGTTCCTCAATGTGGAACGCAAAGAGATGCCAGATATTGACCTTGATTTCCAGGACGACCGTCGCGATGAGGTCATCTCTTATGTAGCCAACAGATATGGCCATGATCATGTGGCTCAAATTATTACCTTCGGGACTCTGGGAGCAAGGGCAGCACTGAGAGATGTCGGAAGGGCTCTGGGTATGCCGTATAGCCAGGTTGATCAGGTGGCAAGGCTGGTCCCGTTTGGCGTAGGTATGACAATTGAGAGGGCCCTCCAAGAGAATGGTGAGCTACGCCGAATCTATGAGGAGGACTCCACAATCAGGGAACTGGTTGACTCGGCCACGAAGCTGGAGGGAATTGCCCGACATGCCAGCACTCACGCTGCTGGCATTGTTATCTCAAAGGAATCTCTTGTTGAACATGTCCCCCTTCAACTGGTGAGCAAGGGTGAAGCAAAGGGTATGGCGATGGCCCAATTTGGCATG
>Ga0154632_1098_pt1 | contig 10405 bp, 6 predicted proteins | sample Rifle2008BG13ft_FD_116061 | JGI IMG/M metagenome (GOLD analysis project Ga0154632, IMG submission 116061) | Chloroflexi bacterium RBG_13_53_26
GATTCGCATGCTGTGACGGAGCGGTATTCTGCCATACTGCAGACGGCGGAAAGGCTATTTGGAGAGAAGGGATACCATGGCCTGTCAATTGACGAGATAGCCAGGGAATCCGGCGTATCCAAAGGCCTCATTTTCTATCACTTCACCAGCAAGAAGGCATTAGTTGAGCGCATATTGGAAGACGCCCTGGCTGAGCTGTTCATAAAATGGGATGCCATTGCACAGAATGGTGAGTCGGGGCAGGCCAAGCTTCGCGCAGCGGTCGCGGCATGTCTTGACATGGCCAGGTCGCGGCCCTACTTAATGCGAATCGCATTTTTTGGAGTCAACCCCGAGGCGGAAATGAAGGACATTTTCATCAACCTGGGTGAGAAGCTCATACCGAGGGTTGACGCGCTGGTCAGTGACGGCATCGCCACAGGGGAGTTCCGGACTATTGACAGCCGGACCGCTGCCCTTCTGCTGTTGGGAATGATAGCTGGACCACCTCTGAAAGGCGGTTTGCAGCCGCTCGCTCTTCAGTCGGTTGATCGGATTGCTGATGAGATTGCCGATATATTCTGCCATGGCATCTGCCGGTAATTTTTTTTGCAGTTGACTGACTGTCTGGTCAGTCAACTCTATATTGCTTTGCCGTGTGAAACGGTGAAGCTGAATCTGGAGATGAGTTGAGCCATCGGGCTGACCGGGCGGCTCCGGCGCGCCTGAAGACATACTGAATGGGGTAGAGCAGGCAATGAGCGTATTGGAAGAATCCTGGGGCAAATATTCTTGTTATCTTCGGTTACCAGTTCTGATAAGGCATAGCCGGGACTACGAGAGAATGGAGCAAGAATGAACAAGTTATTTAACCGGTTAGGTATTTTCATAAAGAATAAACATGTGCTACTGGTTATCATATGTTTATGTCTAATAGTCCCTTCCATCCTGGGGGCTCTGAGACTCAAGATGGACACGGGAAACGATACCTATGTATCTGCCGATTCTCAAGTTTATCAAGACTATCAGCGGTTCACAGAGCGTTTCAGCGACAGTGTGGCGATAGTTCTTGTCACCGCGGACAATCTGGACCACCTTGTTCAACCAGACAATATGGCGGCTATAGAGGCTGTCGAAACACAGATGGCAGCCAACCCCAATGTCGTCTCGGCTATAGGCCCTGCGTTTGTCGTCAAGCAGGCCGTGGCCCAAGTCACCGGCACCCCCCAGTTGCCGACAGACCCGCAAGCGATACTGGCAATCATTACGGATCCGCAAAGCGGCACGGTGAGGGCGGATTTCAGTCAGATATTCCCCGATAGCCGTCATGCTCTCATCGCCATAACCATCGATGCCAGATTGTCAGACAGTGAGCAGGCGGATGTGGTTAAAGAAATCAAAGACACAGTGGCCGGAGCGGGCTTTGAGGGAAATGTCAGTGCCAGTGTTACCGGCCTCCCCGCCTTCAGGAGCGAAATGGAACGCATGATGCGCGGCACCATGCTCAACATGCTGATCCTGTCAGTGGCTCTGATGCTCATCATCCTGACTTTCATATTCAGAGTCCGCGGTTTCTTTGCATGGCGCTGGCTGCCGCTGGGCATTGTGTTCCTCGGCATCATTTACGCTTTCGGTGCCATGGGCGCACTCAGCATACCTATCACTATAGTTACCATGGCGGTCTTCCCCATCCTGGTGGGGCTGGGTGTGGACTACGCCATCCAGTTCCACAATCGTTACGATGAGGAGAGGCGAGAAGATAGAACCACTGCCGATGCCATCGTCAGCTCTGTTACCCATATCGGCCCGACGATCGGCATTGCTATTGTCGCCGCATGTCTGGGGTTCGCTGCCCTCTTCTTCTCACCCGTGCCCATGATCCGTGATTTTGGACTCACCCTGATCATCGGGGTTGCTGTCTGCTATGTGGTCTCAATGTTCCTCCTACTAGCGGTCCTCTATTGGCACGATCGACGCCAGGAATCCAAGAGAGAAGCAGCACAAGGTAAAGGGAGACATCAGCCGAACAAACAGGGCACCAACTTCGTAGAAAAAGGACTCTCTCGCCTGGCCCCGTGGGTAATCAAGAAGCCTCTGGTCATTGTTTCTATCGCTGTTCTCCTCGCTGGGACAGGACTCTTCGTTGACTCCCGCATTGATACGGAAAGCAACATAATGAAATTCATGTCAGCGGACATACCGGTGGTAAAGGATATGAACACGGTGTCATCCCTCGGCAGCGGGGTCTCGTCAACAAACCTGCTTGTCGAGGCTCAAGACATCACCGATCCGGCTGTCCTCGATTGGATGTGGCAAATCGAGCAACGAGTAAAGGAGGAGCACTCCGACACTGTTACTGGCACCAGCAGTATTGCTGACATCATCATGCAGGCCACCGGGGGCCAGATCCCCCAGGATCCACAAGTGATCAGGCAGATACTGCAGGAAATCCCAGAACCCATCAGAAAGAACCTCATTACTGATGACTTCGCTGCAGCCAACGTAGTAGTCTCCAGTCGGGAGGTGCAGAGTGCCGTCTCCAAGGAGCTGGCAAAAGATTTGAGGGCTTATACCAGCGAGCCCCCTGACGGTGTGAAGGTCACCGTAACCGGACAAACTGAAGTCATGGTCGCGCTTATGAGTGCACTGACTACCGGCAGGGAGAAGATGACTTTGCTGGGCATCGTTTTTGTCTTCGTGGGCATTTTGATCCTCTTCAGATTCAGATTGCTTCGCGCTCTTCTGGCTATCCTGCCAATGATCTTCATCATCGGATGGTCGGGCGGGTTGATGTATCTCCTGGGGGTGAAATACACTCCCCTGACGGGATCCTTGGGCGCGCTTATCATAGGCATCGGTGTAGAATTCACCATTTTGCTGATGATGCGCTACTACGAGGAGCGCGACAAGGGTGAGAATCCGCAACGGGCGATGACCACCAGCATCGTCAGGATAGGGCGGGCCATCATCGCCTCCGGCTTCACCGTGATCGGCGGTTTCGCGGCGCTGCTGATCGCCACTGACTTCCCGATCCTGCGCGACTTCGGCATGGTAACCGTGATAGACGTCTTCTTCGCGCTGGTGACTACCCTGGTGGTACTGCCACCGCTGATCGTCTGGGTGGACTCCTGGAGAGAGAAACATGGGAAATCAAGAACGCCGGCAGCCAGCACTTGAGACTGCGCGCATCGGTTCTGAGTCCGATGAGCGGAAGTCCATCTCACATGGCGCAAGGCCGCACGGTCTCTATGTGTTGATTCGCATGGAGAACCGGCCCGGCACTGGTTGCTTATCAAGTTGAAGGAGGCCTGAATTGATATCTGGAGGACTGATAGATGTATGAAAGAATACTTGTTCCGCTCGACGGTTCGCAGTTGGCTGAGATTGCCCTACCCTATGCCGAGGAGCTCTCGGGAAGACTGGGGGCTGAAGTTACCCTGATATATGTCAGTGAGTCGATTGACGACCCGCATCGACACATGCACCAGATCTATATGCAGAAAATGGCTGAGTCCACAAAGCAAGATACCGAGGCGTACGCCAGGAAGCTGGGCAAAGAGTTGGCAATTCAGGTAAGGTCCGTGAATCTTGCCGGCAACCCTGCCGAAGAGATTGTGAAGTATGCAGATAGGGAGAATACCGGACTTATTGTACTGTCAACACATGGTCAATCAGGCATTGGGCGATGGACCATTGGGAGCATAGCCAACAAGGTCGTCAGGGCCACCAAAAAGCCAGTGGCACTTGTCAGAGCGGAAGGTCCCCGCCCTGACGTGCCCCAGAAAGACATGCTGAGGAAGGCATTGCTGCCTCTCGATGGGTCGAGGGAGAGCGAGGCTGCCATCCCTTATGCTGCAGAGCTCGCTTCCAGGCTTGGGATGAGTGTGACACTGCTTCAGGTGTTGGCAATAGGCGATAAAGCACTGGCCGAAGATTATCTGGAAAAGACAGGGGCTCAACTGAAACAGAAGGGAGTGACGGTAGAATCCCGGGTGATATTTGGCGAAGCAGCCACAGAGATTATCAACCTTGCTGATGAAATTCATGCCGATGTGGTAGCCATGTCAACACATGGGCGGTCTGGAATCGGCCGCTGGGTCCTCGGCAGCGTTGCAGAGAGGGTCCTGTATGAGGGCAACACTCCTCTGCTACTGGTGAGGGGAACTGTCGGCAGGAATGAGGTCGCTTCACGACGTGGCTGATATGTGAGACTGCTGCCGGAGTGAAAAAGGGTATAGACCATGACTGTACTGACACACTGAGAACCGGAGATCGAACAGGAAGCCCGATATTGGTCTTGAGAAGTCGCCCCGTTGAACCAGGTCTCCCTCGAACGTTCCCGTTCCCCGCGATTCTGTACTGTCTCAAGTGTTTCCCGAACAGGCTCAGTCCACAACAAGGCTGAGGCGGGCATCGTTTCCCACCCTTGTCTTTTTCTGTTGGAGACCCTTGTCGGAAGATGAGTGTTGGCAAGGAATCGGTGGTGGGGGGCATGAGATCGATCACCGCTCGTTGGTGTTCACAGGGAATGGCATCTAAGACACTTGACCAAGGCAAACCGTAGGGGGAGTCGAACCCTATCGATTTCATAGACCAAAGGCCAGTTCGAAGCTTGCAGTTCTGTCTTTCGTCCAGTATCGCCCACCATCCTTATGTCTGCCTGCAAAACTCGGTAGACCGCTGGCTGCGAGCCCCCAGTTGACCGGCGCCAAGGTCTTCCCAGCCTAGTCTTCTCCAGCATTCTATAAGAGACTGTAGACGACGTGAAGGGGCGCTTCACCTACGGTGAACCCCACTTGCAGCCGCCATGATCAGAGATTAGGATATTGCAGATGGAACTCAGAGATCTCGGCTTCGATCAATGGTTTCGAGACAGGCGAGAAGAGCTGAACAGGCCTGATTGCACCGTGGCTCGCGTAACCGCAGTCAACAGAGACAGCTACCTTGTCAGAAATGAGAGTAGCGAAGTCCTGGCTGAACTTGCAGGCAACTTCCTATTCTCCGCTGAGTCAATCTTGGACTATCCTTGCGTAGGGGATTGGGCGTTTGTCCAGTATCACAACTCCGATACGTTCGCCATCATTCAGGGCCTATTCCCCAGGAAGTCGTTCTTGCGACGTAAAACACCTGGCAGGAACATCGAATACCAGACGATCGCGGCCAACATGGATGTTGCTTTGATTGTGCAATCCTGTGATTTTGACTTCAATCTGCGCAGGTTGGAGCGCTACTTGGTGATGATAAACGAAGGGAAGATTCAGCCGATGCTCCTACTGACCAAAAGCGACCTGGTTAGTCCAGAGAGTATAAGACAAAGGATTTCGGAGGTGAGGCAGTCCAACATCCATTGCATGGTGACTGCGCTCAGCAACATAACCGGCTCCGGACTGGATCAAGTGCGCCAAGTGTTGGAGCCTGGCAAGACCTATTGCCTCCTTGGATCATCTGGAGTGGGTAAAACCACACTACTGAACCATCTCGTAGGCCGCGATCTATTTCAGACAAACACTGTCCGGGCCAAAGACGGAAAGGGAAGACACACGACAGCTCGCCGCCAATTGACAGTGCTTGATCAAGGCGCAATGCTCATCGACACTCCAGGAATGAGGGAACTGGGTAATATCAGTGTCAGTACTGCCATCGATGAGACCTTCACCGATATTCAGGAACTCTCCAGAAGTTGTCGTTTCACAGACTGCACCCATACTACGGAAATCGGTTGCTCAGTCCTGATGGCGATTGAGAACGGGGAATTGAGCGAAGAGCGCTACCGAAGCTACCTGAAGCTACTCAAGGAATCCGAGTACCTGCAGTTGTCCTACATTGAGAAACGCAGGAAGGACAGAAAGTTCGGACGGTTCATTAAGTCAGCAATGAAACAATACAAGAAGAGGTGAGTGTGAATGGATCTGACCAGTCCACCATAGCACGACTATGCCAGACTGAAAGCCAGCTCGAAGGTGGCGGTTCTAGATATCGTACACCATGGCCCACCATCCTTATGTCTACTTGCAGAAGTGCAGCAGAAGGAAGCAGATTACTCGTGGGATGAATGACCAAGAACCCTCCACTCGGAGGGTTCTTCCTTTCTCCCTGGCCGCGTGGCCAGCAGGTGGATGCCAGCGAAGAGCATCACACAGTTCAGCGCTTGCACCACAGCGAAAAGCCCGAGCATCCCAAGAGAAGATATCAGTCCGGTCTCATCAGCCTGACTCAGGCACAAATACGGGATGGAGAAACCAGACGCCCAGCTAAGCAGGGCAGTGAGTATGAGTAACGCACCAAAGACAAGCCTGGCAGCATCGCGGATTGCTGGTCTCATGGGACTGATTATAGTCCGGCTTGTTGCCAAGGCGCAACCGCCGCCGGTTCGCTAGCCGCGCGACTCAGCCGTCTGTGTTGCCCTCCCTCTGTAATGTCATTCTCGCGAAAGCGGGAATCCAGGAACCATCCCCCTCTCCGGCGAATGCGCCATCAGCCATGAGCTGTGAGGCCTCTCTCCGAATCGCTTCTGGCAGGACATAAGGCCGCAGCAGGCGACCCCGCCAAGGTGGAGATCAAGCCCCGCCTTGGGCTTGCCTGCACAGCCTGGACTCAGTATTATGTGCGAGGTGACAAAGTGACTATGAGACAGACCAGGGACGAAGCGGGAAGGTCAGCAGCCATCTCCTGGCTGATCGTACTCGGCCTGGCATCGGCCATCTTCGCAACCCTTTGGGGGATAGCCGAGATCTGCGGCGTGGAAGACCCCTGGCGCTTCTACCAATGGCAAGAGAGACAGCCCTGGGTGCAATGGCAAGAGAGACAGCCCTGGGTGGTTGCAGCTGCGGTCGTGGCGCTCCTGTTCGCTGTCCTTCTCGGCGGGGGTGTCGCGCAAAGGCGCAGTCGCGATCCGCAACGGGCTGAGAGACAGGCCCTGACCCTGGGTACATGGGTCATCTACCTCCCCGGGTTCATTAGCGGCCTGCCCGCTGTTGTGGGGATTGTCGAAGGCATGCTGACGCCTTTCCTCGGCGGCGGGGTGATTGCCATCGCAGCCAGTCTGCTGGAAGACGCCGACATACTCCCCCATTATGTCGGGGACTGGATAGCCAGGGGCGTAGTGGACTGGGGAGGGTATGAATCCGAGACTCGTTTCTTGATAGCCCAGGCGCTTGTGGCTGTTGGCTTGGCCATAACCATCGTGGGATTCATCCAGGTCTACCGGGCCTACCGCGAGAAACGACTGGAGACCCGGGGGTTGTACGCCACAGTAAGGCATCCCCAGCATCTCGGCATCGCCCTCTGGACCTTCGGCTTGGCCCTCGCCGTGAGTGGAACCGCAGGATATATCATGTGGTTCACGGTCCTCTACCTCTTCATGCTCTTGGCCATCTCGGAGGACAGGCAGCTTGCCAGCCGCTCTGGGAGCGTCTATGAGGACTACCGCAGGGCTACCCCGTTCATGATTCCCTTCGTCAACGTTGGCCTGCCTTTGCCCTCCTCTGGTGTGCTGAGGTCAACCGCACTCATCGCATACTACGCCGCCGGCCTCACAGCCCTGATTCTCATCCTTCAGAGGATCGGGGTCGAACACAATTTCCTGTAGCACTCTGACGCCGCGAATGCTGTGGGAAACTCGTCGCCGGCTGTGACACCTCCCCAAACTCAGCTTGGATGTTGATGGGGATGGTTGAGGTTCACGCCGTGTTCGTGGGGTGATGTCTGGCACACTCGGTCCAAGCTCCGAAACACCCTGTTACATCCACCATCGCTGGGCGGGATTCGAACCCCATCGTTTTCACAAACTGAAAGCTATCTCGAAGGTTGCAGTTCTGTCTATCGTACAGTACTGCCCACTGTTTGCAAAAGTGTAGCAAGTGTAAAGCAACAGGGCAGCAGAAGTTGGCAGATCAGGCATCATTGAGCAGTGTGAACACTGAAAGAGCTCCGTTCCGCAGCGGAGCCCCTAATTAGGCTTGACAGATGCCGTCACAAATCCACAGAGACAACAGACATTCGTGCTGGCAATCTTCCCTTTGAAGTAAGCACTCCTGAAGAACTCGCCGTTGACGTCCTTCACGTTGCAGAACCCCCGCTCGGACAGGAATGCATCGATGGCTCCCTCGGGGATGCCAAATATCAGGGGTTCCCCTCTCTGAGCATAGGACTGTCGCATCTTCTCCGCGTCTTCCGTGCGGTACGTTCCATCCACGACTGACTGAAGAATGTAGTTGAAGATGATGGAACTGCCCTTCCCCGAATTCTCCGCCACAAAACCAAGGGTAGCGTCGACTGCCTCCGCGGTGATATACATGGTGACGCCTTCCCAGATGAACAGGGTCTTGAGATCTCTGTTGAAGCCACTGGCATAGAGCCTATCAGCTATGCTCTCCTTGTCGAAGTTGATGGGGACATATACCACATGTTCTGGAGTCGAGCCAAGAATCATCTTGAGTATCTCGATCTTCTCCCTCTGTGTGGCAGGCTGGTCGAGCTCGAAAACCCTCACGTTCCCCTTCATCTCACTGAATCTGTATGGCCTTGAATCGTAGCCCGCGCCCAATATGACCAACTGCTCGATGCCGTCGTCAATGCATGTCTTCAGGTAGTCGTCGATGTACCGGGTTCGCGCACCTACACAGCCAATGGCCCCAGGAGTGCTTTCTTCCACTGCTGCAGCCACGGTCTCCGTCAGCTTCGGATCATCGATGACACCGCCCAATTCCGGGCCTAGAAAGTGCCTTGCCAGGGGGTCATAGCACACCCGCTCGTCTTCAGGCCTTCGTGACCAGGCAGCTCTTATGGCCGCCACTTGCTCTGCTGACACACTGGGCTTCTCTTCCTTCATGAGATCCTCCTCCTCCAGCAACTCTTCTGAAACCGGACCCTTACTCGCGCATTGGCTTGGTTTGTGCTCGATTATACCATCCACTTCAAGATCGCTCAGAGCCCCGATAAGCTCCTCGATGTCTCGGGCGTTGATGTTGCGCTCGTCGAGCTGTGCAGGATTCAAACTCCGTCGGCTTCATAGACTGAAGGCCAGTTCGAAGGTTCTGGTTCTGTCTTTCGTCCAGTACTGCCCAGTTTACAAGTTGTGTACTTTTTCTTCCAGAAGTGTGCCGTTAGTGTGACTAATAGTTGCTGGAAACCTTTTCGAAAGATTCCTAGGAGACTAACTATTTATCATTCTTTTAATCTGTGTTATCAGTTCTTTGGCGTTCTTTTCTGTTTCGGACAATGTGAGAATCCAGCGGTCAGTAGCATAGACCATATCCTCGTCCGGTTGTGGGGTACTAACGATTTTTAGAATCCCAGTCTCTCTACTGTTAGTGTCTACAGATTTCAACATCCTCAAAATAGCTATCATGCTATGGTTTGCCGTTCTCAAGGTACGAATTACCTTAGCCCGGTCAATTTCCTTCGGTCCATACATGCGATACCCGTTTTCACTGTTTCTCGGGACATCAAGCAATCCATTGCGCTCCCAGTTCCTGAGAGCGTCAATAGATACGCCCAATATCCTGGAGGTATCCCCTCTCCCCAGAAAGATATCCGTAGCACCAGGTTCATTCTTTTTATTCATCCATTTCTGTAATATTGCCAAAGCCTCTGCAGCTTCGCTCTGCTCATTCTTTATATGAGTCAGATAATCATAGGCTTCTTCGAGGGCCAGTCTGAGGGTGCCTTTAGCGGCTGTTTTTATGATTGAAATAGCCAGTTTGCGGATATTACCTTCTACACAAGCACTTTTTAGCGCTATTCTGGCCAAGCGCATCTGTTCCATGTGTGCCAGAGTATAAAGCCGGTAGTTATTGTTACCGCGCCGTACTGGTTGCAGCAAGCCCAAGTTTTCGTAAAGACGCACGGTGTTAGGATGAACACCTGCGGCTTCAGCAATCTCAGAAGTCTTATAGTATTTCAACTCGGCCATCGAACATTTGTCTCCTTATATTGAGAGTTTCATTATATCCTATTCCGTTAAAACCCTCCATTAGAACACCAGGGTTATGGTTGGCCTGTATAATGGGTACGAATGGAGGTTATTATGCAGGAATTAGAAAAAGCAAAAGAATACTTAAATACGTTGTGCAGTGTAAAACCAAACCGGCGCACCGGTTCGCCGGGGAACCGTAAAGCGACAGACTTCTTCGCTTCTTTGGTGAAGAAGTGGGATTATACGGTTGACACCACGCCTTTCCCCTGCCTGGACTATGAGAGCGGGAAGATATCTTTGGTCTGTCAGGGTCTGGCTTATGACGTACACGTCAGCCAGTTTTCTCCGGGATGTAATGTAACATCTAAACTGGTCACTGTTTCGACGGTTGAGGAACTCGAAAGCTGCCGGTGCCGGGGTAAAATCCTGTTGATGCACGGAGTCATATGTGCCGAGCAGCTGATGCCTAAAAACTTTGTCTTCTATAACCCCGACCATCACAAGAGAATA
>Ga0154632_1052_pt1 | contig 10382 bp, 11 predicted proteins | sample Rifle2008BG13ft_FD_116061 | JGI IMG/M metagenome (GOLD analysis project Ga0154632, IMG submission 116061) | Chloroflexi bacterium RBG_13_53_26
CCGCGCCATTTCCTGCACCCTCCGCCCGGCGAAGCTGGCCTGTAGCTTTGCCTTGGCAACATCCGAGAAGGCAAAAAACAACCGCACCCGCTCGGTTGTAGTCTTCACGGAATAGAGTGTATCTCCCGGAAGGCTATTGGAGGAGGCAGCCACCGTGCTGCTGCCAGCCAGAAGAATAACCAGGAACATCGCAGCCACCACCACCGCCCAGCGGGGTACCCAGCCAAGAACTGGCATTCCTTTCTGTGCAGTCTTCCGTCCTCCGGCAGAAAGCCGTGAGCGTATCTGATATCTCACCTGCGCCTTGAACTCCGGCCGCGACTCAACAGCAGATGCCTCCCGGGCAGCCACCGCCGTCCTGCCAGCCAGAAGAATAACCAGGAACATCGCAGCCACCACCACCGCCCAGCGGGGTACCCAGCCAAGAACTGGCATTCCTTTCTGTGCAGTCTTCCGTCCTCCGGCAGAAAGCCGTGAGCGTATCTGATATCTCACCTGCGCCTTGAACTCCGGCCGCGACTCAACAGCAGATGCCTCCCGGGCAGCCACCGCCGTCCGAAGCAACGGCTCAAGCTCCCTCGCCTGCTCCGGGTAGCCCGCCAGGCATTGCTCCACGGTCTCCCCCTGGAGCACCCGATCGATACACTCACTCAGGATATCTTCAAACCGCTCAGCCATTGGCCTCACCGTCTCCCTAATCCATATAACGAAAAAGCCTGCCAGAAGTTAGCAGGCTCTCAAAGAAGTCTCTGTGAAATCGGGGGGTTCAATGGTTCTCAAGCGACCATAGACCGAACCCGTGGGGAAGGGATCGGCCGGCGGTATGGGTCTTCTGGCTGTTTAGCTAGATGGCCTCAGACCACTCATCCACCTTGATACCGTCATCGTACAGCTCAACGCAGAGCGTGCCGCCTCCCGATGGGATTACCATCTCCCCGACTGACACAGGGGATATCCTGTACCCATACTCAAGGTCAAAGGTGTCGCTTGTCCCGGCCCCCGTTTCATGCCCTTCGAAGAAAGCTCGGACATAAAGCCCTTCAGCATCTGCCGTTCCCCAGTTGGTCACCGCGACTTCAAGAACCAGCTTGTCCTCCCTGAGCCACTTGGTCAGGATAGTCCATTCGAGCTTGCTGAGGCTGAGGATCGGCTTGGGCACCACTTCCAGGATTATGGGCACCTCGATCCTGTATTCTGCCGGAATATCCCCTGCCTGGCTCACTGTTGTTGTCTCCAGATAGTAGTAGTCTTCCCCCTCGAAGTCGTAGCTGTGGCCACCCGTAACTGACGGCAGAGCTACGCCGACTGCCATGTGGCCAGAGCCCTCAGGTGTGGTCGCGGAGAAACTAAGCAGGACCACATCGTAACCCATGGCCTGCAGCAGGGCAGCCGCCAGTACGGAGGTGTCCTCACAGTCGCCCCCGCCGTCTACCAGCGTCTCCACAGGGTACCTGGGGTATTCGCCTTCCTCATCATCGAAGTAGTCGAGGCCCTGCACGAAAGAGGCTGCAAAGTTCACCTCTTCCTCAGCAGAATACCCCATACTCTCGGCCTTGCTGTTCAAGCTGTCGGCCAGACTCTGAATATAGTCGTCGTCACTGGGATGGGTGACATAGATGGAATAGTCAGGAGTTGGTGCTCGCTCCATCCCCCGGTAGTAGGTATAGAGCTCGCTTGGTATCAGCAGAGTGAGCTCCCATGCATGTCTATCGTACCTCCATTCATAATACCTGCTGATGACCTCTCCAGAGGCAGGTACTTCTTCACTAATGGCTATCTCAATGGGAGTTTTTTGTTCCAGGAACAGTCTCTCAAAAGGCAGCCATCCCCACTGCCAGGCAAACAGTATCGCTGCAACAAGGATTAGCGCCACTGTAACTCCGGCGGCAACATACACCCTCTGACTTTGCTTCATCTCACCATCCTTTGGCGCCTGCAGAGATATCTTCAGCCATTGGACCCTCCGGCAAGCCCCAGAACACGCTGCCACCCCTGCCGATATCTCTCCAGAATGCGGTTCACCATGCCGGAACTAGACCCGTTCCCCTCCCCCAACTGCAGGAGCAAGGCCTCATTGCTTCTCACTCTTTCCTCCAGAAGCTCCTTGAGATCACTGATCGCCTGCTGGCGGCCGGGCTTGCCTGCCTCCAGCTCGATCAATCTCCGCACTGCATCCAGGTGAGCAGCGAGCCGCGAAGCTATCCTCTCCACTCTCTCAGCATCGCCCTTCCTGGCCAGGTAGGCGATCTCCTGGATCCGTCTATCGACCAATGCTACATGAAGTCTGGCTTTCCCCATGTTAGTACGATTCAGCCTCAACCGCACGTTTTCGGTGGCCAGTTTCACCGGATAGAGCGTGTCATCCGGCATACTCGTACTGGAGGCAGCCACTGTGCTGCTGCCAGCCAGAAGAATAACCAGGAACATCACAGCCACCACCACCGCCCATCGGGGTACCCAGCCAAGAACTGGCATTCCTTTCTGTGCAGTCTTCCGTCCTCCGGCAGAAAGCCGCGAGTGTATCTGATACCTCACCTGCGCCTTGAACTCCGGCCGCGACTCAACAGCAGATGCCTCCCGGGCAGCCACCGCCGTCCGAAGCAACGGCTCAAGCTCCCCCGCCTGCTCCGGGTAGCGCGCCAGGCATTGCTCCACGCTCTCCCCCTGGAGCACCCGATCGATACACTCACTCAGGATATCCTCGAATCGCTCAGCCATTGGCCCCACCATCCCCCGGACGGAGTATCAGGCGCAGTTTCTTCAGTGCAACATGTTGAAGCACTTTGACCGCCCCTTCTCTCTTGCCCATCACCTTGGCTGTCTCCGCCACTGAGAGTCCACCGGCGAATCGCAATGAGATAACCTCCCGTTGTCCATCCGAAAGCTGCTCGCATGCCGCTGCCAACTGTTCCCATCCCAACTTCTGCTCGGCAAGCGCCGCCGGGTCATCGTCAGACAGTGCCCCCGCCTCTGCCATTTCATCCTGGGTAAGCAGCTTCACCTTCTCCCTGCTCTTCTTCTTCCAGTGATCCACCACCTGATTGTGGGCGATCCGAAAGAGCCAGGAAGCAAAAGGCATCCCCCGATAGTGATAGGAACCGATGTGCTCCAGGGCCTTGAGGAAAACCTGCTGGGTCAAGTCTTCGGCATCCGCCTGGTTCCTCACCCTGAGCACAATATAGCGGTATATCCTATCGAAGTGTTCCTCATATAGCTGCCCGAACGCCTCCGGATCCCTTCGTTGGGCACGGCGCACCGTATCTTCTTCCCGCTGCACTCGATAGTCCTACATTCAAGCTTGGCTGGGATATGCTTCTACCACCCCCCTGTATTATATAACAGCGAAAGATACAGAAAAGTTAGCCATGGGTCTGCCCTGCCAAGATCAGCAGACCGCCTTGGCCAACCACCCTCTTCACTTTATCTTTACTTTGGGATGCTATAATCGAAAGCGGGAGCCATGCGCATTCTGATCACCGAGGATGAAAAGGACCTGGCGGACGCTCTGGCGACAGGGCTCCGTCGGCAAGGCTACGCCGTAGATATTGCCTACGATGGCGAACAGGCGCTGCTTCTGGCTGAGGTGAATAGCTACGACCTCATAATCCTCGACCTCAACCTGCCTAAGGTCGATGGCATAAAGGTATGCAGCACACTGAGGGGTTGGGGGTCGTCGGCAGGTATCCTCATGCTCACTGCGCGTGCTGGTCTGGATGATCGCATTAAGGGGCTGGATCAAGGTGCCGATGACTATCTGGTGAAACCCTTCCACTTCCCTGAGCTACTGGCGCGGGTTCGTGCCATCCTGCGTAGAGAGGGTGATTCACGGAAACCAATACTCAGGGCTGGCGACCTCATGCTCGATTCCAACGCCTTGAGGGCCTCTGTGAAAGATACCCCCGTGATGTTGACGGCAAAGGAGTTCGGTATCCTGGAATATCTGATTCGCAATGCAGGCCGGGTTGTCAGCCAGGAGGAACTGCTCGAGCACGTCTGGGGAGAGGAAGCCAATGCATTCACGCAGTCGATTAAGGTCCACATCACTAACATTCGCAAGAAGCTGAGCTTGGCCGGGGGAGAGGGACTGATCTCCACTATGAAGGGCAAAGGTTACTTGATCGGGTGATGAGGAAGGGGGCAGTTGACATGCGAATACCCGCTTTCATGAAGACAATCCGTTTCCGGCTGACGCTGTGGTACTCGGCACTGCTCATTCTGGTTCTGGGCTTGCTTCTCGTTGTAATCAATGTAGCCATGGTGCAGTCCCGGCCAACTATCTCTGAGGTGCCGCCTCGTTTTCCCGGCGATCTGGAGTCGTGGAGGGAGACAATAACAGATGAGAGGGATAGGAATCTGACAGATCTGCGCAACTACTCCCTGATCGGAGCCGGGGCCATTGTTGTGATTGGAGCTGCCGGTGGCTATATCCTCTCGGGAATGATGCTCAAGCCTGTTAGTCGCGTTGCTTCTCTAGCATCGCGAATCTCACACACCAACCTTGGGGAAAGGATCAATCACCAGGGTCCGGAGGACGAGGTGAAACACCTGGCTGATACCTTCGACGACATGCTGGGGCGGTTGGACGGCGCTTTTGAATCTCAGAAGCAGTTCATTCAAGACGCCTCCCACGAGCTGGGAACACCCATTGCCGTGGCCCAGACAAATATAGAGGTCCTGGAGACGGACCAGAGTGCAACCACAGCAGACTACAAGCACCTCATGGAGGTGGTCAAGCGGAGTCTCGACCGAATAAACAATCTCAGTCAGGGTCTTCTGCTGCTCTCCCAGGGAAGTCAGGCCCAGACCAAGTGGACTGAGGTGGATGTGGCATCTCTCGCTGAGGAAGCCGTCTCGGAGGCTAAGGCCAGTGCTGCAGCAGACGGACTGAGCTTGGAGATGGGGGCTGGGATTGACCATGTCATGGTCAAGGGTGATGCCATTCGAATCAAGCAGGTCATCACCAACCTGGTTGATAATGCCATCAGATACAATCGCCCTCAGGGAAAGGTGAAAGTCTCCGCTCGAATCGAGGGGTCCAATGCCATTCTGGAGGTGGAGGATACCGGCATAGGCATCTCCAGAGCCGAGCAGCAGCGCATATTTGATCGCTTCTACCGCGTGGACAAGTCCAGATCCCGCTCACAGGGAGGCAGCGGCCTCGGCCTGGCCATAGTCAAGAAGATAGTTGAGGAACATGGCGGCACCGTCTCCGTAGAAAGCAGCCTGGACCAGGGAAGCACCTTCCGCCTCTCACTCCCCCGTCACGTTTGAGCCTTCCCCATCCACACTCCCCAGATAAACAAACGTCTCAGTTGCCTTCATCGTTCCCGCCAGGGCTTTACCATAGTTTTACCTTCGACATGCTATCCTCGGTGTACGATGCGTTGACACCGAGAGCAAGCTCCAGCAGGGTTAGACGCACAAAATACCACACAGAAAGGAGGTGAAAGAGTTGAAGGGAAAGAAGAAGTTCGCGCTGATTGGCATGGCAGCCATTGTCGCCCTCTCGCTGCTCGCCTTTGGCCTGGGTACCACAGTCTTCGCCGCAGATGATGAGAACGGCGATAGCACCACTACATGTGAGACGTTCATCAGTAAGGTGGCCGACAAGCTGGGCTTGGAGTATGATGTGGTATCCGATGCCATGCAGGAAGCCCGTCAAGAGATGATGGATGAGGCCCTGCAGGAACGTTTGCAGGAGGCCGTTGACGAAGGACTGATCACCCAGGAGCAGGCCGACGAGATTACCACATGGCTTGCCGATCGGCCTGAAGCCCTGGACCAGCTCGGTCTCGGAGGCGGCCAGATAATGGGCGGTGGACGGATGATGGGCGGTCACCATGGCTGCGGGTGTTAGGCGCGCAGTATCTTTCCAGGGAATAGGGGCGTGAGCCCCTATTTCTTTTCGCCGGCTGGATCAACTGCTGAATCTCTACCCAGGGCGGGATCATACGAGAGGTGCCTCACGCCCAGGATATAGTCCTGTGGCTGTGAGAAAACTTGAGGCAACAAGGTGGTCACGTGAATTGCACGTCAAGCAAATCGAGGAAATGGAGAGGATGAAGAGATGAACAAATGGAAAACTATTCTCGCAGCTGTTGTCGGCATGGCATTATTGTTGGCAGGCTTGACAGGTCTGGTGGGCTGCGGTGAGCAAGCTGAGAAGGTAAGCGCAACCTTCGCTGCTTGGCCGACCTCCGGCACAGTCCCACTCGAGGTTTACTTCTACGACTACTCCACGGGCGACATCGAAGAATGGGCCTGGGACTTCGACAATGATGGTGTAGTGGACAGCACGGAGCAAGACCCGTCCTATACATACGATACTGTCGGACTATACACCGTCTCTCTCACTGTAACTGGCCCTGGCAGTTCAGGTACGAAGACCATAACAGACTACATCGAGGTAGTAGAATAGCCTTCACTGCCCTACCCTCCTCCAAGGATATAGGGGCTTCGGCCCCTATATCCATTACCCTTGATGCTGCGGCCTTTACCGTATCTTTACCATAGACTTGCTATAGTGGATACCTGTGTTCGAAGGCATCATCACTGTATGGACGACGTGCTCCAGGAGAAGTTCGAGTCGCAGGGGACCTGGCCATGGGCTCAGATAGTCCAGTCCTATCAGGCGATGTGAAAATCGCGGGTGAATGGAGGCGAACGGGATGAGAAAATGGAGAGTTGCTCTTGTTACGGTTGTTAGCATGGCATTGTTGCTGGCAGGTCTGACAGGGCTTACGGGTTGCGCTCAGCAGACCGAGGCACAGATAAACGCAGCCTTCTCTGCCTGGCCGGCCTCTGGTTCCGCTCCGCTCGAGGTCGATTTCTACGACCAGTCCACCGGCGACATCGAAGAATGGGGGTGGGACTTTGACAATGACAGTGTGGTGGACAGCACGGAGCAATATCCATCCTGCACCTACGATGTTGCCGGCACATACACCGTTGCTCTCACCGTCGCCGGCCCGGAAGGTTCGGTTACACAGACCAGGACCGACTATGTCCAGGTGGCGGAAGGGACAAGCGACGGTGAGCCTGCCTCCGTTTCCGACGATAGTGCCACAGAGGAAACCCTTCTGTACCTGGATACCGAAATCGGTGTTGAACTTGACACTACTGAGCTGGTGCAAAAGGTAGGGGCTGCTGTTGTTTCTATCGTTACCACAACGATAACCTACGACTGGCGCTGGAGACCCGTCCCTTCCACTGGTGCCGGCACAGGGATAATCATCAATTCTGAGGGCTGGATCGTGACCAATAACCATGTGGTGGAGGATGCTCAGACGGTGACAGTAATCCTTAGCGATGGAAGGAGCTTTGAGGCAAGCAGCGTGATTTCAGATCCCGAGACCGATCTGGCGCTGGTCCGAATTGGCGCCACCGGTCTCCCCTACCTCCACTTTCTGGTCAACTCGCTGGAGCAGCTCAATGAGCTTGACCCCGTGATTGCTGTGGGCAACGCCCTGGCTTTGCCGGGAGGCCCTACCTGGACTACCGGCGTCGTCAGTAATCTGGGCCGTTCCATCGATCTGGGGGACGGCGTGATACTCAGCGACGTCATCCAGACTGATGCCGCCATCAATCAAGGGAACAGCGGTGGACCACTGGTCAATACGGCCGGTCAGGTGGTGGGCATCAATGTAGCTATCGCCAGCAATTCAGAGAACATTGGCTTTGCCATAAGCACCGATACTGCCATTCCGGTAATAGGAACTCTAATAGCGCAAGGGTAGGTAGTCCCTCGGGAGTAAATGGAAAATGAGTGGGATGCTGGGATGCCAAGATAAATTGGACGGCGGGTTTTGGTGGGGGAGAATCTCCCTCAGTGAGGGTGTGGCGGACAGGGCATCGCAAGATGTTGAATTTGCCACCTTCTGCTACAGGAGCCTGCGCCGTCATGCCAGCGGAGGCCAGGGCGATATATCTGTTGAGGATGGATCCCGGATATCCTCTGCACACAAGCATAAGGGCCTGTCGGAGATCTGGATCATTACCGAGGCCGACAGGTCTAGAACCAGGGTCCTGTTTTCGCACGAGTACCGGGGAGAGTCATGCTATGGAATATCGAAAGCCGAAGACCTGCACTGAGCAATGTTCGATTGAGCCGTTGCGGAGCAGGCAATTCTGAAGGGAGGTTAGTATAGCCATGTTGGTGAGATCATCAAAGAGGATGTCAAGGAGGTTTGTACCATGAGTATGGTCTGGCGGTCGCTACGGAATCTATTGCGCAGTCCCCAGCGCACGACTTTGATGGTAGCACTGCTGGCGGTGAGCATAGGGCTGGCCCTGATTATGTTCACCGTTCACGGTGCTACCGCGAACCAGTTGGGGTCGATCGGCACAGAGATCGGCACAGAGATCACGATACGGTCGGCGGGGTCCTATGGGACGATGGGAGGCGGTGAGCCACTGGCCCAGGAAGATGTGGACAAGCTCAGCAGCATAGACCATGTGGACTCTGTACAGGTAAGTGTCCAGACCCAGTATAGCGGCGACAGCCTTGAGTCAGCCGTCGATGCCGGCAGCCTGGGAGGCCGTGGGCCAATGGGGGGCTCCTCGTCAGGGAGTTTCACTATGCCCATAACGGTCATGGGGTTTAGTGCCGCTAATGAAAGCCCAACACTGATGAACGGCACAACGATGGAAATAGTGGAAGGGAGCTACTTCACCTCAGATGACGCCGATGTGATGGTAGTCGGTCAAGATCTGGCTGACAAGAATAGCCTCAGTGTTGGTTCTACAGTGGACATAGAGGGCACATCCGTAACGGTCATCGGCATCTACGACAGCGGTACATCCTTTGGGAACAACATGTTGATTATGCCTGTTGATACTGTTGAGAGCCTGTTTGACATAGATGGAGTGACTTCGGTAACGGTGGTAGTTGATGACATCGATAATGTGGATGCTGTGGCCAGCGATATTCGGGAGATCTTTCCAGAGGATGTTGCCGACGTTACCACTGCCGAAGACATGTATGCGCGAATAAATGACTCTGTGACTAATGCCGGGAGCACCAGCACCATAGGGATGATAGTGGCTTTCAGCGTCGCTGCAATAGTGGTTCTGTTTTCGGTGGTACTGATGATGCGTCAGCGGGTGAAGGAAATCGGTATTCTCAAGGCCATCGGGGCATCCAACCGGCAGATAGGGTTTCAATTCAGTCTGGAGACCCTGGCGGTCAGCCTGGTAGGCGCCATCATCGGGGCCATTATCACCTACCCACTGGCTCAGAAGGTGGCTAATATGCTTGCCGGTGGCGAGTCGACAGGCATGGGGGGAGGTCCAGGAGGAGACATGTTCTCACGTGTCGGCGGTACAGTTGCCGGGCTTGATGTGGCCGTATCGCCGATGGTCTTCCTTTACGCATTGGCCATAGCCGCAGCCCTGGCTATTCTGGCCAGCGTATTGCCGACCTGGTATATAGCTAGAGTCAGACCTGCGGAGGTGTTACGCAATGAATAGCAACAACGAGGCAATCGTCACAGTAGAGGCAGTGGCCAAGCATTTCAAATCGGGGGACACCCTGGTACGAGCAGTAGATGGCGTCAGCGTCAAGCTCCCCAAGGGGAAACTGATAGCTATCAAAGGCGCCAGTGGCAGCGGCAAGACTACCTTACTGAACATGATCGGGGCCCTGGACAAGCCCTCAGAGGGAACCATAGTAGTGGATGGGACCAGGGTCTCGGAAATGCACGGCGGTGAGGAGGTAAGCTACCGGCGCAAAAAGGTGGGCTTTGTCTTTCAGTCCTATTCCCTTATCCCCAATTTGACTGCGCTGGAGAACGTTATGCTGCCTATGGAGATCACAGGCGTTGAGCCAAATGGGCGGAAAGACAGGGCGCGCCTTCTGCTGCAAAGAGTGAGAATCGATGATGGCCAGCAGGCACGCCGCCCTACCAGGTTGTCGGGAGGTGAACAGCAGCGGGTAGCCATCGCCCGTGCCCTGGCCAATGACCCCCCCATTATTCTGGCAGACGAGCCGACAGGCAACCTGGATTCCAAGACCAGCAAGCGGATTGTCGAACTCCTATACAGCCTCACTCAAGAGGGCAAGACGGTGATAGTGGCTACGCACAGCGCCGATATAGCGGCCAGGGCTGATATGGTTCTGGAAATGACGGATGGCAAGGTTACGGACACCTCCTCATTTGAGCGCCCGAAAAGATGAGCCGGTCTCGTCTGTAAAACCGATAATGGCCAGTCTGTTTCCACGACTGTTAACCGGAGAGGAGGCTCCGAAATGCAGAAACCGATCACCACTACTGATTGTGGAGTCACCTACTACAGGGGGTGCTTCTGGGCCGCTATGCCTTGGTCGAAAATCAGTCATGAGCGTACCGATGAGTCCACACCATTATCCGATATAGCGAGAAGCA
>Ga0154632_1021_pt1 | contig 10360 bp, 11 predicted proteins | sample Rifle2008BG13ft_FD_116061 | JGI IMG/M metagenome (GOLD analysis project Ga0154632, IMG submission 116061) | Chloroflexi bacterium RBG_13_53_26
AAGCTGTGCGCCGGCCGACCGTTGTTTCGAACATACTACTATAATGTTGTCCAGGACCCACTCCAGCGTCCTGACTCCCACCGGGAACAGCAGGAGTTCCTCGATACACTTCGAAAAACGCCCTATCTGGAAGTTCGACTGGGCAGCACCAAACTGCTCCAGGGAGTTCCTGTGGAAAAGGGCATTGATATCATGCTGGCCACTGATCTCCTCAATTATGCCTGGAAGGACCTGTATGACGTGGCAATATTAGTCAGCGGGGACGGCGACTTCGCCTATGCTCTTCAGGCAGTAAAGAACGCGGGCAAGCATGTCGAGGTAGCCTACTTTGGAAGCAATGTGTCCAAGAGTCTTTTGGAGGTAGCCGATAATAGCCTGTTGCTGGACAGCAACTTCTTCAGGGGCCTCTGGCGGAGCAAGAATCGCCGCACACGCAGGCCGCGGAAGATTCTGAGACGGAGTGAGGAAACCGGCGCTCACGCCCCAGCCAACAGCGCTCCCATTGCTACCAATGCTGCTGCCCCCATGCCATAGCACGGGTGACTGACCAGGGGTATCATGAATCGATAATCGGAGGTGCCAAGTGAAGTTCCACAGAATGCTGGTTCCGTTGGATGGGTCAGAGCTGGCTGAGAAAGTCCTCGTATACGCAAAGGAGCTTGCGGGGAGACTGGATCTGGATGTAACGCTGCTCTATGTTTGCAGCAAGGAAGAATACCAGGTGCTTCCCATGCATCGATCCTATGTAGAGCGGGCAGCCGATCTCGCCTCGACGCAAACCGAAGCGGTTCGGGCAAGCGTCGGTGGTCAAAAGGGCAAAGCCGGCCAAGTGGCAGGCAGAGTGACTGTCGGCTACCCTGCCGAGGAAATACTTCGCTATACAGACGAAAACAACATCGATCTAATCCTCATGACCACCCACGGCCGGTCAGGAATAAAGCGATGGGTTCTGGGTAGCGTGGCCGATAAGGTGCTCCGTGCATCGAGAGCCCCCGTCCTGCTCATTCGCGCGGGGATTCCTGATGACATTGCTTATGACAAATGGCCGAAGACGACAATTGTGGTTCCCCTGGATGGTTCGAAACTGGCAGAATCAGTCCTTCCCCATGCAGAGGCCCTGGCCAAGCAACGAGGTCTGGACGGTGCTGAGTTGGTGCTGCTTCGAGTAACTGAGCCACCGACGATTCCATCAGACTACCCGGCCGCTATGCCCGAGAGTTGGGAGGAACATGTGGAGAAAGAAACGGCCAGGCGCAAGCGTGAAAGCCAGCAGTACCTGGCTGGCGTGGAAAAGCGTCTCAAGGATGCCGGCCTCAATGTACGCTCGGAAGTGCTGGTCGGCAACCCCGCCGAGGAGATAGTTGGCCATTGCAGCAGGAATCGCTTCAACCTTACTGTCATAGCTACTCACGGACGCTCCGGCCTCAGCCGTTGGGCCTACGGCAGTGTTGCCGAGAAGGTTCTCGTGGGGAGCTCTAGCCCTCTCCTTGTCGTCAGGCCGAGCTGACCACATAGCATCTCACACAGAGGCCCCTCGATACATCTGTTCCATCCGCGATGGCAGGTAGTATCGCAGGGTCGATGGATGCTCCGATCCCCATAGGCCTCCCCGCTGGCTCCTCATTGTGGTGGTCCAACATGGCATAGCTCCCCAGGTGTATCCCTGCCACCTCCTATGCCAGGATTTGACAGTCTCTGGCAGATTTTGGTAGATTTATTTGGATTGGCTCAGTTTGGTCAGCACAGCAGAACTGGACGCATGAAAGAGAAGGAGTCCTTCACCTCAAAACCGTTTCTCGGCGTGAGCAAGGCCAGCGAACTTCTCGGGATCAGTGAGACAACGTTGCGCCGCTGGACCGACGAAGGACGGATAAGAGTCTTCGTTACGCCGGGTGGTCACCGCCGCTATTCTGTGAATGAGCTGCGGCAATTCATGCAAGCCCGACGAGCAGTGCAGGGCATGAGCAGCATAGCCAGCCATCTGGAAGACACAGCACCGATTCATCGGAGTACAGCCCAGATAGACATTTGCGCCGCCCTGCCAAATGCCCATTTGCCCAAGGAATCCCAGGAGCGCCTAGCCCGATGCGGCAGGCAGCTCCTCAATCTGGTGATCCAATACATGGTCCACTCCGCCAAGAGAGAAGAAACCATGCACCTTGTCCGGCAGGTTGGGCAAGAACATGGTAGGACACTGGCCTCCATGGGATTTCCGCTGGTCGACTCCGTCGAGGCATTCACCAAACACCGTAATCTGCTTGTGGAGGCAGCCGTAAAGTTCGCTAAGAAGGGTCATATGCCCAGTGAGCGTGCCGTATCTGCCGTACCGTTGGTGACACGAGTACTGGACGAGGCATTGATTTCCCTGGTGGCCGCTCACCAGTCCCATAGACCGTCAACTCCAGGCAGAAGAACTGAGCACTGAGCAGAGTGACACCGATGCTTCCACCGTCAGGGAATAGTGGCCTGATGAAATCCAAACCATTGAGGCACAATGCAGAGCCAGCCCAATGCCACTCTTCGCACCACTGTGGCATCGATCACCTCCTCAGGCTGGTGGACTGCCGCAGCCCGTGACCGTGCAGGCTCCGCAGATCCATTCCGTAGGTTTGCATGAACAGCGTTTCATACCTGCGGTTTGATCCGATCCTGCCGTTCATGTCAATTACCACCCCATTAGCCCACAAGTAGTCATGATGTCGAGATTCTTATTGAAAGGGGGGTTAAATGCCTGGGATTCAAGCTTCATCAGCGCACCAACGGCGACCGAAGGCCTCAAGAAGGGGGAGATTCGCCGCTCCAGCTTCGGTTGTGGTTCTCTTATTCATTCTGGTTTTGACAGCTTCGCTGGCGTTCGTGTCCTGCTCTTCATCCTCAGCCGTAGCCGTGACCGATCTACTGGACCGCGCCGTCCAGATAGATGAGCCACCGGTCCGTATCGTCACCCTGCATCCCACTGCCACTGAAACACTCTATCGAGCGGGTGGTGTGGCTGTCGGGCGGGACACTTCCTCCCAATACCCCGAGGAGGTCCTGGATTTGCCCACCGTCGGCAGTGCATACAGCCCCAGCCTGGAAAAGGTGGCAGAGCTCGCCCCCGACCTGGTGATCATTGAGGCATTGACCCAGGCCAGTTTTGTGGACCAGCTCGAGCAACTTGGAGTGCCCGTCATTGCGGTACGCGCTGCATCCCTGGACGATGTATCCAAAAGTCTGACTCTGGTGGCGAAAATCATTGACACCAAGAAGACCGCAGACCAGGCCATCGCCGAAATACAGGACAGGATCGATACTGCCAGCGCCAACGCGCCTGAGGGCAAGAGTATTCTCATCTTCATCGCCGACGCAGACCAGAATATCTATGCTGCCAGGGCAGACTCCTACCCCGGGACCGTGGCAGCATTGCTGGGACTTGATAACCTGGCAGCCGATCTACAGGGTGCGTCACCCTACACCGGCTTCGCCCAGTTCACTCCCGAAATGGCCCTGCAGAGCACTCCGGATGTGGTTTTCACTATTACACCTGCGCCTCTGCCGGCTCCGAGGTTGTCCCAACTGCTGCCGATGATCCCCGGCTTCAAAGAAATGCCCGCAGTCAAAGAGGGGCTAGTTGTGGAGTTGGACCCCGTCCTGTTTCTGCAGGCACAGGGGCCGAGGATGGCCGACGCCGTCGAGGAGCTGCTCGACATCGTGAACAATCTATGAATGAGGTTGCCCTTTGAGGCGGTTTTCCCTTGTCATAGCCGGGCTGGCTCTCATACTGGTTCTGGGAGCATTGATGGGCGTGGCCCTGGGCCCGGTCAAGCTGGATATACATCAAGTGCTGTCGGCCATCCTGTCGGGTGAAGATCGCATGGCCCACGTAGTGGTCTGGGATCTGCGCCTGCCCCGGGTGGCCGCCGCTCTTGTTGTCGGCGCCTGCCTCGGACTGGCGGGGTGCCTGCTGCAGAGTTCGACTCGCAACCCTCTGGGAGACCCGCAGCTATTCGGCCTGGGAGGGGGAGCCGCTGTTGTGCAGGCGCTGGCCATCGCAGGCCTGCTGGGCATGGGAACATGGGCTCTGCTCTCGCTATCTGTGGCGGCATCCCTGGTCGGGGCTGGGGCCATTGCCCTTTTCGCTTCGCGGCAGGGAATATCGCCGGCGCGCCTTGCTCTGATCGGTGTTTCCATCTCTGCACTGGCGGCTGCCGCGGCCACCGGGATTCTAGCAGAGGCCAGGATCTTCAGTTCGCAGTCCTTGTACTTCATCGGCGGCAGCTTCGTCAATCGGGGATGGCAGGACCTCCTGCCTGCAGTTCCCTTCCTCGGAGTCGGGCTTCTGCTGGCTCTGCCTGTCGTGGGAAACCTGAACGTGCTGGGCCTGGGAGACCGGGTGGCTGCCAACCTGGGGGCGGAACCAAGACGAACGCGTACCATTGCCATTGTATCATCCGGCATCCTGGGTGGGGCCGCTGTGGCAGTGGCTGGTCTGGTCGGTTTCGTGGGGCTGCTGGTGCCTCACCTTGCCCGCCTGCTGGTGGGTCATGACTTCAGAAGAGTCTTCCTCGTCTCTATCCCCCTCGGTGCCGCTTTCACCCTGTACGCTGACCAGGCAGCACGTCTCATCTTCATGCCCTCCGAGATACCGGTGGGCCTGGTTACGGCTATAGTGGGAGCCCCCCTGATGATCTATGTGGCCAGGCGGGTGCTCTGATGCTGACACTCGAGGCGCTGTCTTTCGCTGTCCATGGCAAGGTCCTGCTGAGCAGTATGACCAGCATCATCCCGGACAACGCTTTGACGTGCCTCATTGGCGCCAACGGGGCAGGAAAGACAACCCTGTTGCGCATTCTCACAGGGGAATTGCAGGCCACATCGGGGAGATTCCTTATCGATCACACCGATGCCCGCTCTCTGTCTCAAAGCCAGATAGCACACCATTTCTCCATCATTCCACAGGATGTTCAACCGCCGCCGCACCTTACCGTCCTGGAACTGGTGGCCCTTGGACGGTTTCATCCATATGGAGCGCTCTGGTGGCGGTTGAGCCATCGAGACCATGACATCGTAGATGCATGCCTCAACCTTTGCCAGGTAGACCAACTGTCCGAACGGCGGGTTGACCAGCTTTCGGGGGGCGAACAGCAGCGGGCCTGGCTGGCTTTCGGCCTGGCACAGGAAAAAAGGTTTCTGCTGCTCGACGAGACTCTGGGGGGATTGGACGTCCTGGCAAAACAGTCCTTCTTCAAGCTGTTGAAACAGATCGCCTCCGAAGGCAAAGGCATTGTGCTGACCACTCATGACCTGGAGCTGGTCGCTGACTATGCCGACAGGGTGGTGGTGCTGAGTCATGGCAGGATAACCTACGAAGGGCCTCCGAATGCCCATTTGCACAATTTCCTTACTTCGAATGGCCGGCAGTAGAGGCATCGAGACATTGACAAACCCGGCGCCACCTGCCAATATCAACGATCTATAACCAGCAGTGAGGTGAACTTTGAGCGAACTACCTGAGATCGGCAAAATATCGGCCAGGATTTTCGACGAACTCATATTGCCCCGCCTGGGAGCTGACAATGCCAGTGTGATAGTCAAACCTCAGCACGGAGTCGACGTGGGGATAGTGGAGATAGGAGACAAGGCGGTAGCCATCACTACAGACCCCGTGTTCATTGTGCCGGAGTACGGCTGGGAGAGGGCCGCCTGGTTTGCCATTCATATCCTCGCCTCTGATGCTGTGACCAGCGGACTGAAGCCCACCTACCTTTCTATTGACCTCAATCTTCCCATGGAGATAACCAGGGAACAGCTCGAAATAATGTGGACCACCATGCACCGGGAGTGCCTGAAACTGGGCATGTTTGTTATCTGCGGTCATACCGCCAGGTACGAGAACTGCCACTACCCCATGGTGGGAGGAGCCACGGTGATCTGCGTCGGCGAGAAGGACAGGTATGTCACCCCGGCAATGGCCAGAGCGGGAGACAGGGTGATCATCACCAAAGGGCCAGCCATCGAGGCATCCGGGATACTGGCCACCATGTTTCCCGAACTCATTGCCAGGGAGTTCGGGGCAGCCTTCAGCCAGAAGGCCCAGGACATCTTCTACAAGATGTCCGTGGTCGAGGATGCGCTTACAGCGGTGAGCGTCGGGGTGAGGGAGGAAGGTGTCACTGCCATGCACGACGCCACTGAGTGCGGCATATGGGGCGCTCTCTTCGAGCTCTGCCAGGCTTCAGGCCTGGGCATAAGAGTGCAACCGGAGCGGATTGTGGTTGAGGACTGCGTGCCCGAGATATGCAGCCACTTCGGAATAGACCCGTATGCCTCAATCAGCGAGGGAACCCTGATCATCGCCTGCCGGGAGAGAAAGGCTGCGGAGATAGTCACCGCTCTGACCCGAAAGGGGATCAAGTCCTCCGTTGCCGCGGAGCTGACAGCCCCGAGACACGGCATGAGCATTCTGCAGGGCGGCAGGGAGAGAGAGCTGGTACATCCTGTTGTCGACCCTTTCTGGAGAGCCTTCTATACTGCCCTTGAAAAACGGGATGGCCCACAGGGAGAGCCAAAGCCGGAATAGGTTTGGATTACCTCCCTCCGCCGGGCTAAAGTGCTCTTTCGTGCTTCAACAACCATTCTTTTCGCCATATTCCGCTGGCATACCCTGTCAGGCTTCCATCGCTGCCGATGACACGATGACACGGAATGATGACCGCAAGGCGATTCCTCCTGTTGGCATTTCCAACAGCCCTGGCGGCCTTCTCATGACCGATGGCCCTGGCGATATCTCCATATGATTTGGTCTGGCCATAGGGGATCGCCCTTAGAGCCTGCCACACCTGCTTCTCAAAGCTGGTGCCCGTCAACAAGAGGGGTATGGAGAATTCCCTGCGTTTACCGCCGAAGTACTCACCGAGTTGCGCCACACACGATTGCAGGCATTGGTGCACTTGGACAACTCTCGGCTTTGGGTCATCAACAAAACACACTGACGAGATGCCTTCTTCAGTTCCACTGATCTGTAACATGCCGATTTCGGACGCGTAGTAAGCGGTATGTTGTTGGGACACGCTCACCTCCTGATGTAGTGTCTCCGAGATACCTCTACATAATACTCCACCATGTCCCCCCGCGACGATATCAGACCCACCAGCTACGAGCCAAGGCAGTGGGTGTCAGGTCCCCGACCTGACCCAGTGATCCACCTGTACGGGAGTCCCTCGTGGCCTCCCGTCGGGGCGGCAGGGGACAAACCTGAATAGGTCAGGTGAGGGCACCTGACACTCACATGAGCAGGACATTTTCGTACCTCGTGGTGATGGTTGCCACCATCATGACAGATTCCCGCGAAACTTGTCCTCGTGGAAACGGGGAGCAGGAACCCACCGTACCCCGCACTATCACCAACGTCCTTCCGCACTTCCGTTCAATGTCATCCCCGCGCTGCTCCGTTGTGTCATTGCGAGGAGTCCGCTTGAGGCGGACGACGAAGCAATCCCTGTGCCATGCCATCGCAGCGCCATACTACAACACCCCAACCTCCAGTGGCATCTTCACCCCGGCCTAACCAGCCCCGTGGTTTGACAAACCACGTATCGCCAAGTATTGTCCTCACTGGCTGGCCTGGGATATCCAGATGCGGCTGGCCCCCGGGTTTCGGCTTGGTGGAAGGCACAAAAGCAATGAATATCCTCGTCATGGGCGCCGGTGCAGTGGGCAGCGTCTTCGGAGGTTTCCTGGCCGAAGCAGGGCACCAGGTGTCTCTGGTTGGCAGAGCCACCCACATGGCTGCCATCAGGGAGCAAGGCCTTTGTATTCAGGGTATCTGGGGAGAACACCTGATCGGAAACCTGCGCACATTCACCGCGGCCGCTGAAATGCCGCAGCAAGACTTGGATCTCGTTCTCATCACCACCAAGTCATATGACACGGAGCAGGCCGCCGGACAGATCCTGCCTTTGCTCTCTGAAAAGACCCTCGTCCTATCCATCCAAAACGGGCTGGGAAACGTGGAGGCCATCTCCCGGATAGTGGGAGAGCACCGCACAGTGGGAGGCAGGGTCATCTTCGGTGTTGAGGCCATAGCGCCTGGCAGGGTTGAGGTAACCGTGTATGCGGACAAGGTCATGCTGGGCAGTCACACAGGCGAAGTGGATCACAAACGTATAGAAGAGACGGCAAATGCTTTCGCCCGGGCGGGCATCCCTACAGAGGCAACCACAGAGATAGACAAATTCATCTGGGGCAAACTGCTCTACAGTTGCTGCCTCAACCCCCTTTCAGCCCTGCTGGAAGTTGCCTACGGAGAACTCAGTGAGCACGTTGAGACCCGAACCATCATGACCTCGGTTATTCAGGAGATATTCGCTGTTGCCCGGAGAAAGGGTGTTGCCCCGGCCTGGGATTCACCCCTGGAATACCGGAAGCTCCTTTTCGAACGGCTCATCCCCGACACCTGTTCACATCACGCCTCGATGCTGCAGGACGTGAGGAGGGGCAAGAGGACAGAGATCGATTCCCTCAACGGGGCCGTCGCCAGGCTGGGGGAAGAGGTAGGGCTGCCAACGCCAGTGAACCGGATGCTCACCCAACTGGTCAAAGCCAAGGAGCAGATGAGGAAAGGTCTCCAGCCAGGCTAGGCAAACTCACCCATTCACCCCCCACCTCCGATGCCCCTGGTCGTACGGGGACGACCCCGGTCCTCGCAGACATGTTGTAGCGATCTCAGGCCAGCCCTGGCAGCCGCTCTGGCAACTAGACAAGCTAATTCGCACAGCGTTTGTGCGCTGGCTCTCCAAATCCAAGCCAGGGTATGAAATGGAAAAAATCTTCATCCTGTCACTGGGCAAGGTTGGTGATATGCACACCCAGTAGTCAGCCTCGCTGAGGGAAACAGTGGACAGCAATGACAGTGGCAATCTGGGACAGACCGAGGTTATACAAGGCACTGGTGGGGGGAGGAGAAATCCAGCTTGTTCTTCCTCATGTTTCTCCCATGTAGATTCTCCGACCACTAGGTCCAGAGGATTGGTTGCCAGTACTGGTGTTTGTGTTTTTCCCCCGGCTTATGTGATGCTCCAGACCCACAGTCCAAGTACTACGCCGACTATCATGCATATACCAGAAACGACCATGCAAATGGTTCCAGCCAGCCGATTTCGTCTGAAAGCGAAGTAACCCAGGACGATACCAGCTACTCCAAAGATGGGAGGAAAGAATAGCAGTGCAATGGCGGCACATACAGCCGAACCAACAACAAAACCTGTGGCACTCTTCCTCTGCTGTGATGGGGTGGCTCCAGCGGCACCACCTGGCAATGCCTGCTCTGCACCGCAGTAGCGGCAGAAGCTCTCGTCTCCCAACTGCTCCTTCCCACATTTCGGACAGAACATTGGTCCCTCCTTGTGCAATCAGGATATCCTACGTAATCATGTGCATGATACGCCTGTGACATTATACCACCCAACCTCAGCTTGGAGACAAAGAGGCCTGGTGGAGGACTATGACAAGATTACGCAAATGCATCAACTAGGGGTCGAACTCGAACTTGGCAGCGCTCATCTTACGTGTGATCTGAGTGATCGGCGCCTCTCCACCCGGCTCGGCATCCTCATCGATCCATACCTCCCATCGGCAGACTGGTGTCTCGTCAGCTCTCTTACGCGGCGGGCGGTGCACGGCCCGGGTACTGGCCTTTGGATTCACGGCTCGCATGGTTGCCACGAACGTCGCATCCTCGACGGGGTGACACACACGGACTACGTTCTCCTCCCCCATCGGCTCGACGTCGACTAGCGCCCCGCAGTGGTTGACTTCAAAGAAACCGCGCTTATCGTCGACAACCTCGTAGCGGGTGTCATGGAACTGGTGGACGAAGCCTGGGTCGAGCTGAAGCGACTTGAGGATGGCAGGGACATCGTTGTCCTTGATATTGAGCGCCCTACGTATTCTCTCGGTGTAGATTGGGCTTGCACCACGCCACTCCTCGATAGCTAGCTCCTCCATGGCCTCTGGGCCGTATTTCAGATAGACGGCGGTGAGGATGGCTCGTGTGACCAACTGAACAGCAATGCCCCACTCGCGCAGGAGCTTGACCAGAGCCTCTTTGGATAGATTCTCGTAGCGGAGGCCAGGGTCGAATGGGCCAGAGTAGTCATCCATGTTCTTGTCAGCCATGCTTCTACGCCTCCTCTCATCACGCGTCTATGTGGATTTGTGTAATTCGCCTCGAAAAGTATTATGAGAAGGCGGACAGTGTCAACCTCTGGGGTCAATAGCCTATACCAGCCCAACCTCAGCTTGGATAGAAATGACGAGCTAAGGTTCTGGTCGATAGGATTGCCGAAGGAACTTCGAGATGAAAAACACCATTACATAGAAG
>Ga0154632_1100_pt1 | contig 10182 bp, 7 predicted proteins | sample Rifle2008BG13ft_FD_116061 | JGI IMG/M metagenome (GOLD analysis project Ga0154632, IMG submission 116061) | Chloroflexi bacterium RBG_13_53_26
GTGGCAATGATAAGACTCCTCTCGTCGGTTATCACATCGCCCACGTAGTATGGCAGGCCGCAGTTGGCAAAGGAAACGTAAGGCCCTCGCTCAAACACGATGATCTCCGCATCTTCCGATAGCCTCCGTGCCCGTGCTGCACAAGACGCACCACCAGCTACACCACCCACTATCAAGATTCTAGGCTTCCCCAACGAATGCTTCCCCTCAACACCGTTCCTCATCGTCTCCCCCCGTTCTGGATTATCGGGCTAATGAAATCTCCTGGTAGGTATGTTAGCACGGATTATCTGCATCCCCTAGCGTTGTTCCCATTGACCGACCATCGAGCCCCAACATCCTGGCCACTGTTTCCAGAGTGATATAAGTGAGATATCAGGGCGCACTGGCGTGACACAAATGTAACACCGTTCCGCTAGACTGAAAAGCTGTATGTTGGCTGGATATCTGCTGGATTGGGTATACCCACGAAGGTGTGAACCATGGCTGAGGATTCTGGAAAACTCTCATCCACAGCAGAGATCGCCAGGTAAGAAACTCTGAGGTGTTCCACGTGATGCATATCACAAGTGTTGATGAAGCGCATAGGACTACCTTACCAAGGAGGTCAGCATGAGCGGGGGCTTGATACCAGACGCTCTGCACTTCGGTGCACGGGGAAAGAAACCCAAACAGCAGACGAAACAGGCATGCCAGAACCTCCAGAAAATGCTTGAAGGAGCTATCCAGACTTCAACATTGATGGTGGAGACGAGAGATCGCTATTCTGCTGGCCATCATCAACGGGTGGCTCAACTTGCCAGCGCCACAGCACGGGAGTTCAATTTCTCAAACGATCGGATCCAGAGCATCTGCATCGCTGGACTTCTTCATGACATAGGCAAGATATTCATCCCCATTGAAATCCTGGGCAAGCCGGGCAGGCTGAATGAAACAGAGCTGGCCATAGTCAGAACCCACCCCAGAGCGGGCTACGACATACTGAAACAGATTGATTTCCCATGGCCGATCGCCGACGCTGTGTTGCAGCACCATGAAAGAATGGACGGCTCCGGCTATCCTTCGGGCATCGCCGATGAAGAGATTCTGCTGGAGGCACGGATCCTGGGTGTGGCCGACGTGGTTGAGGCCATGTGTTCCCGCAGACCCTACCGACCGGCACTCGGTCTGGACAGAGCTCTGATGGAGATCACTGAACAGAAGGGCTCTCTCTATGACAGCGATGTAGTGGATGCTTGCTCGAGTCTCTTCAAACGGAAAGGCTTTGCATTCCCAGACCAACCTGGAATGTCCATACTGGGGTTGACGGATCAAATAATTGTGCGCACACGGTCTGGCTCAGCAGTGCCAAATGCCGCCAAATGATCGGAATCAATATCGAATAACTGGACCTGAAAACACTGACGTAGAATGGAAAACAAGCAGCTAGTAAAGCCGACGGAGCCCGGTGCCGAGGAACTCCACTTCATATACAGCCGTCTGGAGCATCTCTCAGATCAGGAAATACTGCGTGAGATGCAGGATAAACGTTTTCCACATCGGACCGGTGTTTTCATCAGGCGCTGCAGGAAGGAATACACGGCAGCAAAGAAAGTCCTCCAGAGCCAGACTACCGGAGTGCCAGACTCAGCGGTAGCAGGAGACAATGGCAGACACCTCAGCGATCTTCTTGGACTTCTTGATGATTCTTCCAGGAGGCTCGCGTTGCTGCCGGCCATGTTCATACCAGCCAAAGAGCTATACCATGATTGCCCCAGATCACGCTCAGGGAACGGTAACGGCTACCATCAGGACCCTCATAGGTCAGCGAAGGCCGACAGTGAAGGGGCACTGCTTTGCCATACACGAGAGCGATATCTGAACGTCCCTCACTGGTCGTTCCAGGCTGCAATTCCACGGATAGCCATACCTTGTGCATGGGCCAGGGTTCGTGAGGACTCTTCAAAAACCCGAATGTTAAACGAATCTCTCAGGCAACATCTCTCCGGTTCGACTGTCGGGGATTTATGGCAGGACTGGGAATCGTTGGCTGCCCAATATGTCGAGGCTTGCTTCAATCTGTGGAATCAAATATGCGCGGATTCGCTGAGTCTATTCGAACTGGTAGTCGTCTGGGCCCATGCACCTGACGAAATACAATTCTCATTGGACGATGGCTTCTCACGCACCGTGTATGAAAAACTTACTTGCTCGGGATTCTGCAACATTTATCCTTGTGGGGCAGCAGAGTACTCATACACAAGTCCGCGCGTGCTGCTCGGCAAAAGAGCGCAACCATTGCTTCGATACGGCAGCGCGGTTCTTCTGAACGCTAGCGCAAAAACGAAGGACATGCTCCGACTTGACCGCACAGCCGAACCAACAAAAGAGCGCGTAGTGGATCCTATCATAGAACTGCATCAGCACCTCATCTCCAAGTATGATGGTTCCAGCAGCAGATCAGAGACTCTCAGGCTCCAGAACGAAGTGGGGAAGCTCAGTGAAAGACTCAGTGGCGAGTTTGGGTCACTAATCGAACAGCGCGCTATGCCTGGGAATTGCATGATCTGTGGCGGCGGATGACGATTTGCTCTTGTCTGGATTCAAGTCTGGTCAGGAGTGCACTCAGAATCAGTCAGCTTGTCTTGGCCTTCCCGGATTTCTTCTTTCGCAGCTTTGTAGCCGCCCGGCATTCTCCCGGTCCTGCTGCCGCGCCTTGACTTTCCAGTTGTTTCCACTCAGCTATTCTTGCCTCGATCTCTCCCTTGAATCCCCAGTTAGCTGCAAGGCTGTCTGCCATTTCTTCCCCTGCAGGGAGAGACTCGCTGTCCACGCCGTGGTCCAATCTCAGGACCAGATGAGCAAACTGATGGGCTACTTCTCCCAGCGCAGCCTTGCGTGACAGCTTCCCCGTTTCTGGCCGGAACACCAGAAGGTACACATTGTGATTGTCATCGCGCCCTTCGTGGGGCAGACACGGGGTCCCCATGACACGCACGCTGCTGGAGCCAGGTGCACAATCCACTATACAGATGGCCTCTTCGCTGAGCTTGGCGAACAGTCGTTCGTCCATGCGGCCGGTGAAGTCCGTCAACGCCTCACCCAGCATCGGGCTCATGTTTGCATCTATTGACCATTTCCCGACTTCATACCAGGGCTGGCTCATTATTCAAATACCTCTCGCTCGGTTTTCCTGCACCATCATGTGCTGGCGAGCCCACACAATGCACTCGCCACCATAGCATCATGGCATGCTTCTTGTCAATAACATTCTCACCTGTAGCTATCTCACAAGCAAGATACAAGCGGCTATGTTTCTCGACCCAAATGGCTATTTCTGAAGTCCTGTCCGGCCCACCATACTCGACTTCTCGACAGCAGAAGGTCGAGACACTTCTTGAACCTGGTGAGCCGTGCGTGTCAATAGATAGAACTGGAAACGTGGTCTTCAAGGCAGCGTTCGCGTTTCGCTGAGCAAGGTGACCTCCGTTGCACTATCTGGCTGTGCCCCGTTGAACAAAACAGGCAAATATAACCTGATGAACAATCCAAGCTTATGCAACGTGAGCCACAGGGTTCATATAGATAGAACCGCTGGCATCAGCTTTAGAGCCGTCTTTGCCTTCGGTTAGGCAAAACCCAAATCATTGTCTATTGATGTACCGAAAAGATATCCCATTGGGTCACTATATCTAGCCATTTGCCTCTTGTCAGGAGAAGCAACAGAGTGTAAGAATGGGTCTATTGCGATCGATCTACTAGGATTGATGGATGTGAAGATGAACAAGGCTGCGAACCAGCAAGCATAGTATGTCAGAGAGCCGTTGCTCTGCCTCCTGTCACGACTCTTACAACCCTTGAACAGTGAGCCAGGATTCCATCTATGCCAAACAGGAAGGCAGGATTGGACAGCAGGGCATCGCTCATGGTTTCAAATCGGAGGTGGCCGGGATGGTAGCAAGGACTAGAGAGACAACAGCCGATACTACGAAGAAGGCCAGAAAATCGGGCATCAATGTCCTGGGTGACATACCCTGGGGCACTCACTTGTGTCAGTTTTACCAGACGAAAGAAGATTTGATGGATATTCTGGTGCCCTATTTCCAGGCAGGACTGGATAACGATGAGTTCTGCCTATGGATTACGGCAGACTCTCTTGGTGAACGGGAAGCCGAGAAAGCCATGGGAGATGCCATGCCTGACTTCTACAGTCTATATCATGCAAAGTGGCAGATAGATATAGCCGACAGAAGATGGTATTTCAAAGATGGTTCCTTCAACCTGCCAGCAGTCCTCAGTGGCCAAGGAGGCAGAACCAGTCAAGCCCTGGCCAGAGGCTATGACGGCATCAGGGTGGCCGTTGATGTGTCCTGGCTGGACAAGAAGAGATGGAAAGGCTTGGCTTCCTACGAAGAAGAGGTCAAGAATTCCATCGGCGGACAACCAGCCATATTCCTTTGCTCCTATTCCCTGGCTAAGTACGGGGCAACCGAAGTCCTGGATGTGGTCAGGAACCATGAATTCGCTCTCGTTAAAAGGGAGGGTGAGTGGCAGCTTTTAGGAACTTCAGAGCGGGAAGCAGCCGAGATTGCCCTGTCAGGGAGTGATCAGGGGTATAAAGCCCTGCTGGAGAGCACGCCCGAAGGTATGCTCATTATCGATGCTGAGACCATGAGGGTGGTGATGGCCAATCAAGCTGCGGCAGAGGTGTTTGGACTTGCTTCGGTGGAGGATGCTGTTGGCATTAACCCACTTGAATTTATCCCTCTGGAGGAGAGGGATCGAGTGATCACAACCATCGCCGAGGACATGTTTGAGAAGGACCTCCGTCAGGTCAATGAATTCCGGGCCCTGACCAGGGATGGCAGAGAGATATGGATCAGCGCTTGGGGGATGCGGACTGAGTACCTTGGACGGCTTGTTGGGGTGACTTCCATCAGAGACATCACTGCCCAGAAGTTGGCGGAGGAGAAACTCCAGGCATCAGAAGAAGAAAAACGCCTGCTATTAGACAATGCCACTGTGGCCATCGTGGTGGTACAGGATGGGATGCTGAAATTTGCCAATTCCAAAGCTGCAGAATTGTCAGGTTATTCACATGAGGAGTTGACCTCCAGACCCTTCACGGAGTTCATCCATCCTGATGACCGACAGACCTTGACAGAACTCTATCTTAAATTGATGGCAGGTAGTGAAATTCCCCGTGGCCTTGCCTTCAGAGTCATTAGCAAAGGAGGCAGCACCTTATGGGCCGGGTTTACTGCAGTCTTATTTACCTGGGAGAGGAAACCAGCTCTCTGGTGTTTTCTCAACGATATCACCGCCGGCAAGCAGGCAGAGGAGGCTCTAAGAGATTCAGAGGAGCGGCTGAAGATACAGTTTGAATTTGCCCCCGATGCTTATTATTTGAACACTTTCGAAGGCACCTTCGTTGACGGGAATAGGGCTGCAGAGAAGATGATGGGGTACACGAAGGAGGAGTTGATCGGCAAGAGTTTTCTCACCTTGAATGTCTTATCCGAAGATCAAGTCCCGAAAGCAGCTACCTTGCTAGCCCAAAATGCCCTGGGGCGACCCACCGGACCGGATGACCTGGTTTTGAACCGTAAGGATGGCACCAAGGTCACTGTCGAAGTAAATACGTTCCCGGTGAAGATCAAAGGGCAAGACCTGGTGCTAGGCATCGCCCGTGACATCACCAAGCGCAAGCTGACCGAGGAGGCATTGGAATATCGGATCGAATTTGAACGGCTCATGACCATGATATCGTCCCATCTCATCAATCTTCAATCCAACGAAATTGATGCTGGTATACAAGAGGCCTTGAAGAGCCTTGGTGAGTTTACAGGTGTCGATAGAAGTTATGTTTTTCTCCTTTCTGATGATAAGACAAGGATGTCTACCACCCATGAGTGGTGTGTTGAGGGGATCAAGCCGCAAAGGCAAGATCTCCAAGACATACCCGTCGAGCACTTTGTCTGGGGAATGGATAAATTCACCAGTTCCGAACCCATCTGTCTCTGCCGAGGCGCCGATCACCCGCCTGAGGCAAGGAATGAGATTGAACTATTTGAATCTCTTGATATCCAAACGCTTCTTCTTATTCCAATGATCCTGCATGGATCTCCAGTGGGATTTGTAGGGTTCGATTCTGTCAACACAGATAAAACATGGTCGGAAGGCGAGGCATCCTTGCTCAGAATAGCAGGTGAAACCTTTCTCAGCGCTATAGAGAGAAAACAGATGGAGGAGGAATTGCGTGACAGCGAGAGACGTTACCGTCTGCTTGCTGAGAACATCTCAGACGCCATCTGGGTCACCGATATGAACCTGAGGCCGACCTATATGAGCCCTTCCTACACCAGGCTGATGGGCTACAGCTTTGAGGAAGCCATGGCCCGCGGCATAGAAGAAAGCTTGACTCCTGCTTCCATTGAGGCAGCTGCAGATACCTTTGCTAAAGTGCTGGCTGCAGAACAGAAGGGGGAAAGGGATATAGCGCTCAGCTTACCGCCTCTGGAACTGGAGATGATACGCAAGGACGGCTCCACCATCTGGGTAGCCAGCACAGTGAGTTTCATACGTGATGCAGATGGCCGGCCTATCGAGATGATAGGAGTCCTCCGCGATATCACCGACCGCAAGAAGGCAGATCTGGCCTTGCAGGGCAGCGAAGAGAGGTTCCGCGGTCTGGTGGAAACCACCAGCGACTTCGTGTGGGAAAGAGACGAGAAAGGTATCTATACCTACGCCAGCCCAAGGATACACGAAATATTGGGCTATGAGCCTCAGGAAGCGCTGGGGAAGACACCATTTGACCTGATGCTGCCTGACGAGGGCAGCCGGGCACGCAAGATATTCGAATCTGCTGTTGCCTTGGCAAAGTCTTTCAGTTTCGTCGAAGCAACATACCTCCATAAGAACGGCCATCCGGTTATCGTGGAGACTAGCGGAGTCCCCTTCTTCGATTGGAACGGCAAGCTCTGTGGCTATCGGGGTATCTCCCGGGATATCACTGAACGCCATGAGGCAAGAAAGCGACTTGAACAAACCCTCCAGAAGCTGCAGAGAACCATGGAGGGCACCATACAGGCCATAACAGCGACCGTGGAACAGAGGGACGTCTTTACTGCTGGTCACCAGCAGCATGTGGCCCGGCTGGCCTGTGCCATAGCCGAGGAGCTCGGCTTTTCGAGTGAGCAGATCCATGTGGTCCGCATAGCCGGACTCCTTCACGATATCGGTAAGATTTCTGTACCGACCGAGATTCTCAGCAAACCCGGCCATCTGAGTGAGATCGAAATGGCTCTCATCAAGACCCACAGCAGGGTGGGCTACGACATATTGAAAACCGTGGACTTCCCCTGGCCGATTGCTGACATTGTCATTCAGCACCACGAGAGGTTGAACGGCTCCGGCTATCCTTCAGGTCTCCGAGAAGATGACATTCTCATCGAGGCCAGGATACTGGGGGTGGCTGATGTCGTGGAAGCCATGACCTCTCACCGACCATACCGACCGGCTCCTGGCATAGATAAGGCCCTGGAGGAGATTTCGCGGAATAGCGGTAGGCTGTATGATGCCAATGTGGTGTTTGCTTGCCTCAGGGTCTTCAACGAGAAAGGGTTTACCTTTGAGGAATGAAAGCCCGGATCAAGCTATAACAACGAGGCAATAAAAGACATCATGAATAAAGGTGAATAAGATAAGTTCTTGTTAAGCGCCTCTGCTCCCTGGTAGGAAAATCATCAACGGCGTGCTGTCAGTGTCCTAGTGTCCTGACAGGCGTTCAAGTGACAGTAATATCTCACCCCGGGATTTGTTCCATGGTGGCTGTCGGGTCCCTGACACTCACGGCAGTTGGCGAATTGACAGACAATGACCTGACGCGACACTAGCCCTTAATCCATACTTATTTTGCGTGACTCCACCAATTTGCAAGAGAACCCGATGGAGACGAAGGAAAACATGTCTTCCCAAGATACTCCGAAAACCGCGTTCAACATTCTAAATTCTCCTTGTGTTTCATGGCAGTCCACCATCCCACAAGAGAACCTCGATTGATCTGTGCTGGAGCCAAGTCCTCTGGGTGTGTTAGGAAACGCTTCCCTTGGCACCAGACTTCCTGATCAGATCCGATAGCACCTCTGCTGCGTGTCTCCTCTTTTCTCTGTTGGCAGTGCTGACGTCGATGTACTGCAGCGCTTTTGTTTCACAGAACTTCGCGCATGCTGGTTCACCATCACAGAGGTCGCATTTGATCACTTTCCTGGCAGCAGGATCAAAACCCATGGCGCCGAAGGGGCACACTGCTACGCAGAACCTGCAGCCGATGCAGAGATCATAGTTTATCGTCACCTTTCCAACGTCTTCGTCCCTGGCCAGAGCCTTCACCGGACACACTGCTATGCAGGGAGCCGACTCGCACTGCTGACAGAGCATGGGTATGGCAATGCAGTCCTGGTCCCACTTGACGACAGCCACCATGGCTCTGCCGGGATTGACAGTCCCATTTTTGTTGACAGAGCAGACTACCTCACAGAGTCTGCAGCCGGTGCATTTCGAATGGTCTGCGATCAGCATTTTCATAGTTAGCGCCCTCCCCGTTGTAGTCCTGCCATGCCTAGATAATGTGTGAAGGTTCCTGCTCCAAACCTAACCTTGCCAGAGTCTCTGATTTGGGTACTCCATTCCCATCCCAGCCATGTACCTCATAGTATTCATCGAGCAACCTTTCAAACTTCTCTCTGTCTATCGTCTTGTCCTTGAACCCAGGTGGGCCAAGAGGAGTCGGTTCCACAAAGTAACGCTCGGGCAGAGTGTCGTCTTTTCTCGTGGCTCCTTCACGATTATTGAACATCCTCTCCAGGGTACAGATTCGTTCGGCTATCTCCATCATCTCCGGTGGTGACAGTTCCAAACCGGCGATGTGGCGAACCAGCTTACAGTAATCGTCGTAGCCGATAGTGGATGGACTCATGAAGAGGGGATAGAATTTGCATGTTCCCAGAGCATCGGGGATAGCGTACATGAGATCGTGCCACCAGATTAACCTGCCGCTCCCCTCATAGGCATTCATGTCCGGCACCGTAAAACCGAACAGCTTGTCTCTGATCTCCGGGGGCAGCATGTGGGCATCCACACCAGGACGGTTTCTCAGATGGTCAGCGCCTCTCGTAGCCACAGCTATGCCTAGGGCATGGCTTGGCGTTGCCCTTTCATCCGTGTGGAGGCAACTCATGCCTTTGACGTGAACATTGTAATAGCCGGATTTCTCTCCCAGCTTCTCTATAGCCCTGAGAGGGCCCTCAGCCAGAATGTCTCCCAGACCCTGCCTTTTGGCAACCCGGTGCACCATTTCATACACCACCTGCTCATTACCCCACTCCAGCTTCAGACCATCAGTAACCCTGTCATCGATGATCCCCTTCTCATAGAGTTCTATCGCCCAGGAGACCATGCTGCCGAGCTCCAGGGAGTCAACACCATACTTGTTGACCAGATAGTTGCCGACAAGAGCAGTTTCCATTCTCCTGCAATCGACCTCCGCAGTAAGGGCCGCCAGCGTGCTCCATTCCGGTCCTTCCATGTACCTCCCTTTGTCAGGACCTTCCGGAACTACATATCTGTGGCGACAGTGAACGGGGCAGCCGAAACAGCCAGCCATCCCTATCGAGTGCTTAAGCACGTTCGCGGCATACAGACTCTCCCCGTCAGGGACCTGATTGCGCTGAAAGTTCCTGTTCCTCACGCGGCCGATCATGTCCGATGTATCGTGCCACGCAGGAGTGCCCAGTCTGGAGAACTCTCTCATCGTTGGGCTGTTCCTTAACAGCCCCATGATATGCTCCAGATACCCCACAGCTTCCTTCGAGTATGAGATGCTCAAATCCTGAGTGCCCCTCACCGCGATGGCCTTCAGCCTCTTCGAGCCCATGACACAGCCCATTCCCGTTCGGCCGGCGGCGTTCTTCAGCCCTCCCAGGACGCTGGCATACCTGACCAGGTTCTCTCCTGCCAAACCGATGCAGGCCACTTGTATCTCATCATCCTGATGGTCCTTTCTGATGATGGCCGGCGTCTCGATTGTGTCTTTGCCCCACAGATGGGCTGCATCCCGGATCTCAACTTCCCCATCATGTATCCAAAGGTAAACCGGCTTCTCAGCTTCTCCTTTGATCACCAGATGATCAAATCCTGCGA
>Ga0154632_1053_pt1 | contig 10122 bp, 8 predicted proteins | sample Rifle2008BG13ft_FD_116061 | JGI IMG/M metagenome (GOLD analysis project Ga0154632, IMG submission 116061) | Chloroflexi bacterium RBG_13_53_26
CTACCCCCAGCCTGGAAAGCTTCAAATAGAAAGGTAGGTGAAAGTGTCCAATTTAGTATTGGCGCTTGTCGGTTTGGTGTGCTTCGTTATTGGGGGTGTAACGGCATTCCTAGCCAGGCAAATGATAGCCAGTCGCAAAGTTCGCGTGGCTGCCGAGGAGGCCAGAAGGCTCATCGCCGAGGCTCAGGAGAAGCAGAAGGCCGCCCTCCTCGAGGCCAAAGAGGCAGCCATCAACATGAAGGCCGAGGTAGAAGCCAGCTACCGCGAGACTCGCACCGAACTGCAAAGGCTGGAAAGGCGCTTGAACCAGAAGGAAGAGCACCTGGAACGTCGGGACGAAGGCCTGCAGCGGCGTGAGCATGGCATCACGACAAAGGAGAGGGAAGTAGAGAAGCTGCGGGCTCGGGCAGAAGAGCTGCAGCAAAAGCAACAGCAACAACTTGAACTGGTAGCTAATATGTCTTCTGCCGAGGCAAGGGAAATCCTGCTTCAGCGGGTGGATGTCGAGATTCGAGATGAAGCATCCCGACGGGTGCGCGAGATGGAAGCCGCAGTCAGAGATGAAAGCGACCAGAAAGCCCGAGATATCCTGGCCCAAGCTATTCAGCGTGTTGCCAGCGATGTGGTAGCCGAAACCACTGTCTCGGTTGTCTCACTGCCAGGGGATGATATGAAGGGGCGTCTCATAGGACGCGAAGGGCGTAACATCAGGGCATTGGAGCATGCCACCGGGGTCGATCTCATCATCGACGATACCCCGGGGGCAGTTACCCTTTCCTGCTTCGATCCCGTGCGTAGAGAGATCGCCCGTATCGCCCTGGGAAGGCTTATCCTCGATGGCCGAATCCATCCGGCTCGAATTGAGGAGATGGTACAGAAGGCGAGAAACGAAGTGGAAGCAACAATCCGAACTGAAGGGGAACAGGCTGCCAGCAAAACAGGAGTGCATGGTTTGCCCCCCGAGCTAATCAGGCTACTGGGGCGCCTGAAATACCGCTTCAGCTATGGCCAGAATGTTCTGGCCCATAGCGTGGAGGTCGCCCTCCTCGCCGGTATGATGGCTTCCGAAACACAGGCTAACGTCGTTCTAGCTACAAAGGCTGGTTTGCTTCACGACATAGGTAAGGCAGTAGATTTTGAAACCGAGGGACCTCATGCCCAGATAGGTGCTGACATCGTCAAACAATGGGAGAAATCACCAGAGGTAGTAAGAGCGATTGCCGCGCATCACGGAGAAGTGGACATGATTACCGCGGAGAGCTTCATCGTTGCCGCTGCCGATGCCATCAGCGGGGCAAGGCCTGGTGCAAGGCGTGAGTCATTGGAACAATACCTCAAACACTTGGAGGCCCTGGAAACCATAGCCAACAGCTTTGGTGGTGTTGAGAAATCCTACGCAATACAAGCCGGCAGAGAAATCCGCATCATGGTGAAACCGGACCAGATCGACGATTTGGGAGCCATGAGGCTCGCTCGTGACATTGTGAAGAAAGTAGAAGAAAGTCTGAACTATCCAGGTCAAATAAAGGTTACAGTCGTTAGAGAAACAAGGGCGGTAGACTACGCCAAATAGCGAATCGAAGAGAGCCCTTTGCGGATACTACTGGTCGGCGATGTAATTGGCAGGCCTGGTAGAAGGGCCATACATAACCTTATGCCAGGCCTGCGTCGTGATTTACACATTGACTTGGTTATCACTAACGCTGAGAATGCCGCCGGCGGAAAGGGGTTGACTCCCGAAACCGCCAATGAGCTTCTTCAAAGTGGTGTCGATATCCTAACCTCTGGCAATCACATCTGGGCACAAAAGGAGATCATCCCCTCCCTTGGTGACACTTCGCCAATATTGCGACCGCTGAACTATCCCCCGGGTGTCCCTGGCCGTGGCTACTTGTGGTGGCACAACATACTCATCGTAAATCTCGTCGGACGCACTTTCATGGGCGATGTTGACTGCCCCTTCAGAGCCATGGACCAGTTACTGAGAGAACTTGAAAGCAAGCCAGAGGCTATCGTGGTTGACTTCCATGCCGAAGCAACTTCGGAAAAGAATGCTCTGGGCCGATATCTCGATGGAAGGGTCAGCGCCGTTGTGGGCACTCACACACATGTGGGAACCATTGATGCTCGTATCCTGCCAAAGGGAACAGCCTATATCACCGATATCGGCATGGTGGGCCCATCTGACTCCATCATCGGCGATGATGTTGGGGAAGTCATCAAACGCTTCCTCACCCACATGCCAAGCCGTTTGTCGGTGGGCAAAGGAGTTGTCACCTTCAATTCGGTGCTGGTGGACGTGGAAACAAGCACAGGCCGGGCTACGAGCATCACTCGGATTGATAGAGAGGTGGCATAGAGGGTGAAGGCTGACCTCCATCTCCATACTACAGCTTCAGACGGGCGCTACAGCCCCGAAGAACTGGTACGTATGGCAGCTAGCCTGGGGCTGGAGGTTATCGCCATCACCGACCACGACTCTGTGAACGGAATCGCACCTGCCTTGAAAACGGCACAGTCCCTCCCCACCCTCAAGGTTATCCCCGGTGTAGAGATCGGCACCGATGTTCCTCATGGCGAAATCCATGTTCTGGGTTACTTCATCAACTATATTGACACTGATCTGATAAACAAGCTGGCGGAGCTTCGTGACTCACGGAAGACACGAGCCCAGAAGATGATTGCCAAACTGGCCGATTTGGGGATACACATCGAATGGGAGCGGGTACAGGAGATAGCCGGCAGTGGCTCTGTGGGGCGACCTCATATTGCCCAGGCCATTACAGAGAAAGGATATGTCCAGTCCCACAAGGAGGCCTTTGTCAAATACATCGGCAGAGAAGGACCCGCCTATGCGGAGCGGCAGAAAATGACCGTGGAGCAGGTGGTAGAAATGGTGGTAAAGGCAAGCGGCCTGGCAGTGCTGGCCCACCCGGCTGACATAGAGAACCTTGAAGAGCTTATTCCCCGTCTTCAAAGAGTGGGGCTGGCAGGCATTGAGGTCTACTATGGCACTTATGCCACCAAATCCATACAATACTTAGCCTCTGTGGCACACAAGCATGGATTGATCGCTACCGGCGGCAGCGACTTCCATGGCCTGGAGCACCTCTTCGAGACGCCGATGGGGGGAGTAGACATTCCCTCCGAATGCATCAAGCGTTTCCTTAATCTCAACAGACTGCGAACTCTAGCCTAGACCAGCCACTCTGAAGACTTCCCGGCATGAAACACACTGCTTATCCTAACGTAGAGACCAATCTAGCCTGCGGATCAGCATTCTTTAGGCTGCCGGTGGGACCTATTCTGTGGGCAGAGTGATTAGCTGGTCGTTGAATCGCAAATGGCGGGCACTGCTCCAGGTAATCGGGTGCATTTGCCTCGTCTTTCGCTACAGCTCGCGTGGTCTCCTGGCATTGGTCGCGGGTGTGCTTATGGTGATCAGCCCCCTGCGCCAGATACAGGTCGGTTTCTCTCAGCCCAGATAATATATCCGCCGGTGGAGCAGGCCCTCAGCTTCGGCCATGGTTTCCTGGAGCATGCTATCGGTAAATCTCAGAAACAACCTCTCCGTCAGGCTTGGCCGTCTTCTAACGCGCATGACCCGTCGTGCCACCTTGCCCAGATCCGCAGCAAGGTCAACGGCAGAGTCAAAATCTCCAACCTCATCGACGAGGCCCAAGGCCTTGGCCTTCTCCCCCAGGAAGACTTCCCCAGTGGCCACCTCCCTCACCTTGCTCTCATCCATGTTTCTGCCCTTAGCCACAACGGACACAAAGTGATCATAGAAGCCAGCAATGAGTTCCTCTTCCTTCCTTTTCTCCTCTTCGGTAGGGTTCCGATAGAAGCTGCCCATGTCCTTCAGACGGCCGCTCTTGGTGACTGAAACGTGAACGCCGACTCTATCCAGGAGATCCTGCAGTATCGGCCTGACCGACAGTACCCCTATGGAGCCGATCACCGCGGTGGGAAGAACCACTATCTTGGTAGCAGCACAGCTCGCAAGGTAGGCGCCTGAGGCACAGGCTCCGCTGACGAAGGCGACAACTGGCTTCTCGGCCGAGAGTCTGGAGACAGCGCAGTAGAGGCCATCGGAGGCAGTAGCCAAACCGCCAGGAGAGTCCACGTTAATGATAACTGACTTGAACCTGCGGCTGTTCTTCAAACCCTCGATTGTACTCGTATATTCGCTCAGTCTGCGAGTACCCGCTATGGGACCAAATAGTTCCATAACACCGACACCCGTCCCAACAGGTAGCCATAAGCCCATTGCCCCTCAACGCTCCTTCACCCCATTATAGCAGATCGGAACCTCTTACCGAGGGATGCGCTGCAGCACCGTATGCCATCAGCCGCTTGAGTCCCCGCCTCGTCTCTGGTAGACTATCTAGCACGTGGGGCTGTGGCTCAGAGGGAGAGCGTCTGACTGGCAGTCAGAAGGTCGCGGGTTCGAGTCCCGCCAGCTCCACTTCCTTCTTAAATTGACCCTCCAACTGCACCTGGGACCTTGACACACCGCTGCCCCAGATTGAATTGCCGAGAATCTGAGGGATCCTAAGCCACCAGAAGTCGTCGTGACGTAATGAAAGCCCAATAGCTCTACACAACAATAGAGAGATCTGGTGAAATCATCCCATCTTGATACTTGACACCCAGTATCTCAGCATCATACCATGCGCTCAGATCTATTGAGATGTTTCTCTTGGCGGCGTACGAGGGAGCCAAGCAATAAAGGAGGCAGGTAGTAGGTGCCAAAGAGAGGTGACAGCTCTGGAGAAGTTGGCTCTGTCAGTCGACATGAAGAAATCGCGACAGCTCGATCGGTATACGTACGAAGGTTTCTGTGCTGGTTCTGTGACAGATAGGGCCCTCCTTGAGACTTTTGTGCTAGGCCTGTGCGGTATGCTAGAATAGGTGATGTACGAGATGCCCAACCTCGACAATCAGGAAAGCAGCAGACCGCTGTCGCTTGACAATTTGGCCGGACTTGTGCTAAGTATTCAAGGGTACAACTCTGAACCCAACGCGGGGCCAGAGCTTGTTGCATTTATGGGGGATAAGGGGGGTAGTGGCAAATGAAAGGAGGGATATCTTGGAGCGGAATCTAGTGGCGTTTGTCCAGAGATACCGCGAGATCAACGAGGGGGCGGGAAGGCTGGAGGTTGGGGGCGAGGCAAAGCCGTGCGAGGTGAAGCCTGACGAAGTTCACAGGAGAACCAGGGAAATCGCTGCACAGCAGGCTGAACGCGCCTGGGAGGCTCTTAGCAGACGTTAGCCAAGGTCAATCATACGTTTCTCTAGCTCGACCGAATGCCGCCAAAGCAGTAGTTCTGCCTCCAAAACCCTGTGGGCCAATGCCCTGACATTGCACCGACATGTCAGACTACCACGACCAACTTGCTACCATGGCACGGCTACTGGACAACGCCGTGCAACAGAAGCAACGTCTGGTTCTGGTCATAGGCAACGGTTATCACTACCTACCCATCATCACTAGGGATGATGTCATCAAGTACAGCGCTCTTGAGAAGATCCTCAGCCCTGACGATCTCCGTCAGCTGAGACAGAACTCCCCATCTTCCCGCGTATTCTACCCTCTGCTGCAGCAGGCGTTCGCTACTCATAGAGACGCCATTGACCAGAGAATCACATCTCTAAGTGACTTTGAGAAGGATCGTGAAGCTTGGCGAGTCTATCAAATATGGAGAGAATTCACCTCTACCAGAAAGAACCTGAATGCTGACTACAGAAGTGTCGCCTACCTGCTGAAGAGACGCATGGTTGATTCAATCATTACCACCAACTACGATCTTGGCCTCGAGACCCTCTTCTATGAACTCCAGATCACCCCTCGGCGGAATCCTTGCCTTTCAGATTCAGAGGCTGAATGGCATTGCCAAGGTTACTACGAAAAGGAATGCCACAGCGATGAATATCCCATACTGTGGAAAATCCACGGCGACCTAGCGTTCATGGGTTGGTCGCCCATCGAATGCAACTGTATCCATCTCATTCCCGACAACTGCCCCCCAGGGACTCCTTTCACAAGACGATCCTATTCTGGAACTCAGCTGGCTTCCAGACACTATCACGACTACGGCAACTTCAACCGGAGTATGTTCGCCAAGGAAGCAGACGCTGCCTCCTACTACGTTGAGCATGTCGGTCCGTCTGTTCGCAGGGTAGCGCTGATCGTCGTTCTTGGGTTCACGGGGCACTACGGGACAGGCACAGACAAAGATGAGGAGATCGCTCCCGTGCTGGCACAAAGAGCAGCGGCGGGCTTCCCAGTATTCACCATACTCGCAGGTTCTGGGCGTATCGCCAGACCCCACAGCTTTCTCTGGGATCGCCTCGACGAGATTGGCAATGCAATCCAGCCCACCATCCCCCAACAGCAAACGATTGGCGAAATCCTCACTGAGGTAATTCGCATGGTACCCGAGCTGTTCCAACGCTTCGAAGATTTCTCGAAATGGTGGGACGACTCTCTCGACACCTTTCAGAAGGAGGCGGACTATTGGACTCATTGAGACAACCACTGGTAGGCAACTTCGGCCTATGGCTAGTTCTGCTCCAGCTCAAACCCGGAACGGAGACAATAGTCAACGATCGGCTAACCCAATCGCTCCCTAATGCAAGGCCATACAAGTGTTTCGGCAAGTTCGACTACATGCTCATGACCGAGTTCCAGGATTTCGCGCAGTTGCGTGACTTGGACAAAGACCTGCTCGATCTCAGCAGCAATATTCTCCAGGTCAACCACATTGTCTGCTACGCTCTTGACAATCCATGCAGTTGCCGTCTGAGTGCCGATGCCTATGCCGAAGAGCCCTTTGCCACCATCACCTTTCTGAAGTTTCAGCACGGGTTGATGCGGCAATCTGGCGTCAGCTTAATCAGCGCCTTCAACAGCTATCTCGGGGAAGTCAAGGCCGGTCTCCGCTCGAGCCACCAGATCTTATATGGCTGCCTGGGCTGGAATGAACTCCTACTGGTTACTTTGGGGAAAGACTTGGACAACACCCTTTGCGATATCGCAGCCATAGGCAAGATGCGTACGAAGGATCTCGGACTCCCTGGAGAGTATGGCCTTTTTGCAGACACATTCTCGATTGCAGCAATGCGCTTCGGCTGCGTGCAAGAACTGCTGTCTGGCGGAAACCTCGCAGACAGTGGTGTCCCAGAAGTGCAGAAGATCCAGGTCAGCCTATCAGTATCCTGCTCAACAGGGAGATCCAGGCAAAGGATACTCGACAAGATAGATGAGTATTTCGGCGACTGCAAGCTGTCGCTGCTCTACGGGAAGGATGACATCTTGGTCCAGCCGAATACGACTCTTACAACGGCGTTCCTGACGGCTCTGCTGCGGTTCCGCGAGGACGCCGAAGTGAGGCAGCAGGTTTTCGGAACCTGTACGACTCTTGCACTACCTTGGCTTGGTGAGGAGAAGGATTCCTCTTCACCACCGGCGGAATTAGTCCCGCAACAAGAAGAGAAGGTGGAAGTCTGCAGCGGTATTACTGAACTCAGGGATCAGAACTACCCGCTATTCAAAAGCCTAAACGACATCCTATGCTCAATGAATGCCTACTTCTCAGACCCCGTGCTGTGTGACGCATTCCTAGATATGGTGCCCTTCCTCAAGCGACTGGCTCTAGCCCCAAAGGAAGAGGTCTACGATCTGACGATGGATCTCTGGCAGGCCGTTAACGTGTTTTCAAAAGGCTTCAAACAGCGGTTTGTGGGATCCTCGGTCACCCTGTTCAACGTGACCGAGTCCATTCTCTCCTACCAAGGCGGCCTGCAAAGGGTCAACGTGGCAGCCTGTCTGATACCAGCGGTCCTGCTCAAACGCCTCAAACATGAGTGGTATGGCTATACGGTTTTCGGCGTCGGGAACCAGTACAAGCGTTATCACTTTGGTGTCATCAACCTTCCATATGAATGCTTGTTTGAACCGGCCAGGTGGTTCGGAGTTTTCCACGAAGTGGGACACGATCTTGCACACAAGAGGCAGGTGCTTCAAGCAGATCCGTCTGTCCTCAAAGAAGCTGGCATAGCCGATCTGGGTGACTACGCAAAGAACAACACCGACGAGTTGGACGACAAGCTGCCGGATTTGATTACCGCGGTAGAAGCCTACAGTGATCTTTTCGACTTCTTGTGTGGTTTCAGGGAAGACTGGAGCCTGTATGCCAGCAAGGTCCTCCGCTACGTCTTCTCAAACGTCCCTCAAGAACTTCGTTTCTATCGGGCTTATTTCAAGAGAACGTTCATGGTCTTCTGCTATCACAAGCTGGGCATCAGACAGGCATTCGAGGATCTCGCCTCGGAGGACTTTGAGGGAACCCGCCGTCGGCTTCTCGAGGAACTCTATGACGAGCTCTGTGGGCTTGTGGAATCCGTAAAGGACTCCATGCCGCTCAATTTCGACCTGATAAGAGATGTCTACGTGCATCACGCCAGATGGAGGAAGTTCTGCAAGTGGGCAGCTTCGGACATCGAGACATTAAGGGAGCCGATACCCGAAAAATGGAATGACCGCTGTATTGAAGCTGTTCAGGACCTTCGTAAGGGAATAGCCCGTGATGATTTCGATGATGCCGACGGACTCATTCTTAGTTTGCCAATGGAAGAGCGAGACGTCAGGCTTGTTATTGCCATAATTCTCTCCCTCAGCACCAGGTATCTCAGCCAGTTTGCACCAAGTTCCCTGCCAGTTTTCGTCCGCCAATCTGGATGACCTTGACTGCGAGGTGATTTGCCCTTCCGTATCCAGAAGACCAATGCGCCCACTGCAGAGAATAGCTTGAGGGGCAACGCAGAACGGTGATCAGAGATATCCTTCCTTCTTCCATGGAAACCCAGGTAACGTAGGTTCGGGATATTCTCATCATTTGGTGTACGAGCAATCCCAAAGGTTTTCACCATTTCTCCAGATGATAACTGGACGACTTTCGCTCCCTTGTCACGTCTCTGCGCCACACCGTTTAGAGTCAGATATCTGGCAGTCAGAAGGTCGCGGGTTCGAGTCCCGCCAGCTCCATTTCCTTATTAGATCGACACTCTAACTGGATTCGGGGTCTACCCCATGGTTTTGCAGATCTTGACGATTAGTGGTATAGTATCATCGGCGACCAAAAAATGGGTTGACAAACGGGTTGTCTCTGAATAAGAGGCAGGCCACGGCTGGAAGGAAAAAACCCGCCCTGAAGGTCGCCTTCTTATTTGCCAAACAGGCAATCGACGAACAAGTACTCCCTCTCTGTGCCCGGTGGCCTTATATAGAAACCCTGCTCCCAACACTCACCCGCATCATTCTTTAGAAGCAAGGGGCGCAGGGTGTGCATCAGTTTAGCTTGGCCCACCGTCTGACGATGTCTCAGATTGGAGCATGTGGTTCTCTTTCCCTTGATCCAACAGACTCGGCATGGAGGCAGTGGCACATCGAGCAAGCTTTCCACATATTCACGACCTAGCCCCGCAATAACGTCAGCAAGTTGTAGCATCAGGTTCCCCCCTGACTTAGTGAACAAGAGCCAATCTGGCCTCGCGCTCTTCAAGTCCAGTTTCTTGTCTTGCTCAAGAGCTGTTCTCACTGCATCACGACAGCCGACCCAGCCGATTTCGTCGAACACTAGCAAGACTGGCGCGATGATGACCTCTATCTTGGCTTTCGATAGCAGATCAAGAGCTTCTGACTTGCGCCGATGCCGCCTGAAGCTCCCATATTTGAGTTCAGCATCTGGTCTGCATCCGATCGTCTTCTTCATGGCCAAGACAACGCCCCGATTATGCCGAATGTCTTCCTCGGCAGAAATGACCCATGCAATGCAGATGGTAGGAGAGGCCCCAGGGGTTCTCGGGTCCCCATCATCACCGGAGAAATCAGAGAAGATTCGGTGCGTGAATGGCTTCTTGTCTGCCACTCGTACTATTATATATGCCTGAGTAGTACGTGGACAATCCAATTGGACAAGAAAGGACAAAGAGGCCTTTCACAGCCCCACCAGCGTTTCTTTTTGCAGTAGCACGCCCCTGGACTATATGCACTATAATGTGCATCAATAGGTTGGCATATAGCCGCCGGTAATTCGGCATAAGTCTGACGAAGGTAGC
>Ga0154632_1004_pt1 | contig 10120 bp, 9 predicted proteins | sample Rifle2008BG13ft_FD_116061 | JGI IMG/M metagenome (GOLD analysis project Ga0154632, IMG submission 116061) | Chloroflexi bacterium RBG_13_53_26
TATCTCAATATCGCCCTTTACCGTTGTAACTCGAAAGGAAGGGCGCCATTAGCGAATGGTAGTGTCAGCGCAGAAACCGATAGTGATAGCAGTCAAGAATCGGCACATACCCGATTCGTTGGTACATGCTGTTTGACGTCGGGTTGGACAAATCGGTGTACAAGGCACAGAAGGACCTCCCTTGCCCTAACAGCATGCTACTGAGGGTGCTCACGACCGCGGTTGCATACCCGCGACGGCGTTCCTCCGGCGGAGTGTAGACCAGATTGACACAGACCCCATTCGGCGTGGGTCTCGCCCATGCCGCCATTGAGACAGGTTTCCCATTCCACCAGACGAAGAGCCTGCCGCCTGCAATGGCAGCACTCAGTATAGCTAACGATTGCTCGTTTTCGCCCGTCTCTCTCAGAAAATCGTCCACCCATGGAGTCAGCCCGGCCACATGCTCCCCCTCTGCTCGCATCATACGACCTGGAGTCAATGGCAGGGGCTCAACCCGTTGCAGGCGATAGATGCGTTCGCGCCGCCACAAATCAGCCTTTGGGATCCCTGTCACCGTCCACTTCGCAGCGAATTCGCGGGCGGCATAGTCCGGGCCCAGCACTCCTGGCAAGGCTAATCGCATTTGCACAAGTAATTCGGACAAGGCAGCGAGTGCGGCAGCAGGAAAGGGATGGGACAATGCCAAATCGTGCGGAGGCATCCACATCCCAGCCCCGCAGGTTCTGGGACCATCGTGAACCGTCCAGAAGAATGATTGGGGAGAGTCAGTCGAATGTTCAGCCGCCAGCCTGGATGATACGCCTATGAGCAGATTGTTCTCGGCTTCAGCTTCAGTTAGAAAAGGCAAGGCTGTGTCGCAGAATGCCCTGGGGTCATTCTCAAACGTCTCAACATCCATGACACTCTCCGCGACCAAGCGACTTCTGCCCCTGAGGGGTTCATCCTCAAGCCCACTGGCAGGAGACAGCAGTCACCAAAGATCGTGAAACGTATTGCCACTCTACCATGGAAGGACCATCTGTGTCAGTAGTGGTCCTGTACAGCACTAATGGAGATGGTGACAATCCGCCCTTTTGTTGGCTCCGAGCCCCCGGAGATTACAGGTGAACTCTCCGCTACATTGTTACGCTGTGGAAATTGCATATATTCGATATTGTAGGTCAAGACACGACACTTGCTTATGCACCTTCTCCCACTCTGCCATTTCAGCTAGTCCCTTTGGATGTCCCGATTGAACTATGGCATAATATCGAAACACAGGCATCCAGGTGGTTATGCCATGGCCGAAGCGACGGAGAATATCAAATCGTAGGAGGAACAACAAAGGCCTTACATGGAGCAATCTCAGGCACGGGATGTCGCCAAGAGAACCATTGACAACGTAAAGAAAGTCATCATTGGCAAAGACTGGGCAGTAGAGCTGGCAGTCACCGCACTCTTAAGCCAGGGGCACATTCTCATAAAGGACATACCCGGAGTGGGCAAGACCATGCTGGGCAAAAGTCTGGCACAGTCGATAGACTGCGTGTTCAGACGGATACAGCTCACACCGGATATGCTTCCCAGCGATATCACCGGTGTGTCTGTTTTCAATCAGCAGACCGGAGAGTTCGTGTTCCGCCCGGGCCCTATACTGGCGCAAATCGTGCTGGCAGACGAAATCAACCGAGCTACTCCGAAGACGCAATCAGCTCTTCTGGAAGCCCTGGCGGAGCGACAGGTGACAGTGGATGGAACAACGCATAGTATCACCCGTCCTTTCATGCTGATTGCCACCGAGAATCCCATCGAGCATGGAGGCGTTTTTGCTTTGCCGGAGGCACAGCTGGACCGCTTCATGATGCGGATACAGCTGGGCTACCCATCCTTCGAGGATGAGATGTCCATCATAGATCGCCAGCGCATACAACATCCAATTGAGAGCCTCGGTGTTGTTGCCAGCGCAGATGAGGTGACGGGAGCACAGGAGGCTGTTAAAGGGATCTTTGTACAGCACCGGGTCCAGCGGTACATGGTCACGCTGGTCTATGCCACGCGCAAACACGACAGCGTCATGCTGGGTGCCTCACCTCGGGCATCCCTAGATCTGTTCCGCTCTTCTCAGGCACTGGCGTTATTGAGAGGACGAGACTATGTGATACCGGACGATGTGAAGGAGCTGGCAGTGGTGGTGATGGGACATCGTGTGATTGCAGCTCCCGCAGCCCGCATGAATGGTGTGGATGGGTGCCAGATTGTTGAGGATGTGGTGGCGCATGTGGCTGTCCCTTATGCTCGAGCTGACGACTGGGTTGCCCCCCGTTGAGACTGGCACAACGTCTGTAGTACAACATTGGACTGATATTTCTCCGGGGCAAGGATATTCGATAGTGGAAGACGGAGTGTGTAGATACAATTGCCAGGTAAGAAAGAATAGTAGTCAGGCTTGTATCCTTTTGGCGAAGGGACAGACCAGTGGCCTGAGCCGGATGCGACTCATACAACAAGTTGTTCAGGATCTTGAGTGTTTCGTGAGGAATCTCAACCGTAAGGCATAATGCAGGGCGTGCCGCAGCAGATGGTTCCGTACCTGTGGCCATGCCCTTGCGATGTCGGATCTATCTTCACCGTTCACATTATGCCTACTATATGATACGCGCACATAGGTATGTACTATCTGGTCCAGGGCCGCTGCCATCTCGGGCACGGCAGCTCCCAGTTTGCGCCCGTATTCCTGAGGTGTCAGGGTTTCTCTCGGCCCCATCCCGCTTAATGAGGCAAGGAAGCCCATTCTGGCGTATGCGACTCGAGGCTCCAGGACCCGTCCCATTAGGCGTCTCCATCCCAGCCACATGATGGCACTAAACACTGCCAATCCCAGAAATACTCCCAGCCAGCGGATGTTCCAAGGACTGCCTGCCTCCTCACTACCTGGTGTGACCGTTGAGTCATCAGCACCATCCACATCCTGTGGCGGAAGGCTAGTTCCGCCTCGGGCGATTGGAACGTAACTGGGGGTCGGCTCAAAGGGTATCCAGCCATATCCCGGGAAAAACACTTCACTCCAGCTGTGGCTATTCCGTACAACAGAAGTATGCTGCGAGTTTTGCCCAACACCGCCTGGATCACCTGTCGTATCCCCAGGTCCGTATTGCTCGGTCAGTTCACCCGGACCATACCCTGCTACCATGCGAGATGGTACTCCGCAGGCGCGCAATAGCACAGTCATAGCAGCCGCGAAATACTGGCAGTAACCCTTTCTCACTTCAAAAAGGAAGTAGTCAACGCCGTCAGTGCCCTCAGGGGGCGCTTTTATATCCAGCGTATATTCTAGTCTGCGAAGGTAGCTGCAAATCGCTATAGCCTTCTCGTAGGCGGTCTCAGCATTCTTGGTTAGTTCCTGTGCAAGGTCTATGACACGGGAGGGCATAGTGTCAGGGAGCTGCAGATATCTATCCAGGATCCAGCCAGGGTACGCGGTGCCCGCCGCCGATAAATCGCTCTCGCTTGCTGCTGACACACCTAGAGTAGCCTGGTATGAGTCCCCAATTGAGACCGGACCGGTAGTACTCACCGAGAGCACATCCAGCGGGAACGGGACATGCCGCTCCACGGTAATATTCTCAACTCCTTCGGCACCAGATTCACTGGAAACCAATAGCACGTCCTCGGGCAGAGCGGATCTGATGTCCGATTCTGTCAATCCGCTGTGCGAGGTACGGCTCATCGCCTGTAGCAGTGAAACTGCCTCTCGCAGATCAGGTGGGAGATTCTCTGCTTCCCCGGCCGGTTCTGTTTCGTTCTCCCCCAATGATAGCTGATAACGAGCTGGCTGAGGAACTTCTAGCTGATAGTCAATTGACATGCCAACGGGATAACCGGCCAGATACACTGGTTCCCCTGCCAACAACGAGAACAGCACCTTCACACTCACTTCGGCCTGCTGCCATTTCTGGAACTCTTTCTCCAGTTCCGTTTCAGCGCTCAATTTAGGAGACACCACCTGTGTATCGCCAGTCTCCCATCCCCTGTGCGTATACACATCATAGCTCCTGGCGCGCAAGTAGATGGGGAAAGGAGCTGTCACTATTAGAACGGGGTTCTCTCTCAAAGTCATGTTCGCTCTGAAAAGGCTAGTAGACCCGAAAGAAGGGGTGAAGACTGGGTTTCTAACCGGTACTTCTGGATCGGCTCCAGCAAGGTCTTCCTCCATAACCCTCAATGGCGAGGTGACTCTGTCCCATACCGCTGCGATTGGAGCGATATTCACTGATGGTGTGGGTAGCAAGGAAGTGACTATCACAACCGTCAGCGCGAACCTGAAGGCATTGGGCAGTAGCACCGAATCCAGTTGACGGCGCTGGACGCCTCTCTGGTTCCAGGCATGCTCGCGCTCCAGGGCGAACAGGCGCGTCACTAAAACACAAACTAGAAACAGATACAGATACAGCGCAAGCTTCTGGGCTCCAGGTAGAAGGATTGTGAGGTTGGCAACTATGACGACTCCGCTGGGAAGCACTGCACCCCATATGTTGTGCTTGCGGAAAAATGACCAGGAACAGATGAACCCCGCCAGCCATGAGATGAACAGAAGAAAGAAACTGATGAGCAATGTGTCAGAGCTCACATCACTGCCCACCAAGGCCTTGACCGACGTGAAGAGACGGCTTCCCACGTCAGCATACCGGTCAAGGCGTGTAGCACCTTCGGCCGAACTGGCAAGTTGATGGAAGCTAAGATAAACACCAATGAGCAGGCCGCTAATGGCTACTAACCATCCCCTGATGCGTATCTTGGCCATCAAGAGACCCAGCACCACGCCCGAAAGCGCCAAGGGGTACAACCCGGGCGTCGGTGCCCACTGCGCCCTTCCCATCGGCCAGACTGCCACCATCACAGAGAGCAACAGAAGTAGAAAGGTTAGCCACCCTTCCGAAGGGCCCTTCAGTATCTGGCACAAAAGGTTGTCTATGCGCCCTGCCGCCCAATACACTCCCTTCTTTAGCTGCCTCAGTGCTAACATATACCCCTACTTGATGTTGTTATCTCTGCCAACATATCTCCATCACATCCTGTTTCGGAAGCCTGTATCTGTCCAGGCTTGCCATTCTACTTGAAGATGGACCGGTTATCCGGGGTTGCCGGTCGAGAAAGTGCACAAGCAAGGGAATCCCCTCTATGTACTACGTACGCAGGAATTCCAGCATTTACGAGCTCTAACACGACTTCACCAAGAGATTGCTTCCCCCCGAAGCTCGCAGGGTCGACCAAGACTACCACGATGTTGAGACTGCGGCATCTCAATTCTCGTAGTATCGATATCCAGTCGGTGGCAGCAGAGGAAGTAACGACAACAAGGGACACTGATGTGCCAAACCGCCCCGCATTTTGCCCAAGTACCCTAGCCAACGGGCTATCCCCTTCAGTCTTGGATAGGGTGAGCGTCTCCACAACCCTGGACATTTGTTTGGCGCCGCCGCCCAGTGGCAGCAGATATTCACGATCACCATATGCTATCAAGCCGGTCGAGTGCTCTTCCCTCAGGACAAGATCAGTTAGCGATGTGGCAATAGCAGCAGCATATTCATCCGTTCTTTCTGTCCCCTGGCTGTGGTGACTTTTCCGCTCCAGGTCCAGAACAATCCATACGCTGCCACCCCCCCCAGAGTCAAACTCCTTAGACATGAGTTGACCGCTCCTTGCGGTGGATAGCCAGTGGATCTGATTCAGGGTATCGCCATGGATATACTCGCGAACTGTAGCTACTTGAGGAGTGCGAGTCTGAGAGCGATACTGTATGCTTTCCTCCCCCGCCCGCTCCGCCACCGGAAGGTGGAAATAGGGCAATGCAACGACGGGTGGCTGCACCACCACTTTCGTCGGATTGCCCTGTATTATCTCCGTCCGAAATAGACCCAAGGGATCGCTAGTACGTGCTACCACCGGGCCTATGGTGTATACACCACGGGCATAACACGCTGTATGCATTTCCAGCCGCTGCTGTCCCCCAGCTGAAATCGCCGTAGCTACGCCCAAGACATTGCCGGGCATGTTACTCATTAGCATGATTTCCACCCAGCCGGTTTGCAGGCGAGAGTGATTGCGCAAATAAACATGCATTTTGAGTATCTCTCCTACGTGGACTACGTGGGCTTTGCCTTCTATCCGCATCTCCAGACGCCTCAATCTTGACCGTGGGTGAACATAGCTACCAACTACAACCAGCGTCAAGAAATAGCCCAGACGATACAGAACGCCTTCACCGGTGGCGATCGCGAAGAGGAGCATGATGGCAAGGAGGAGCATCATCCCCCTTCCCCGGGGTGTTGTTCGGGCACAGAAACGCGAAAAGACAGCGATTAACGTGTGCATGCGATGGCTCATTCTGCCAGTGTTGTGGGTTATGTCGCGTGTTAGGTCAACCGAGTCCATTCGATTCTCCCAAAGAATCGCGCCCTATAATCTATAGTATATCACCAGCCACACTTCCAGACTATGTTTCTGTAGGCCGTCCCAGCCATACTATCGGGTCAAAGAGCCACAAGACGTTACTTTGTTCAACCAATTGACAACTGAGTGACAAAGACATATCATACCGCCGATGGCGACAGGATAATTCCTGGCAACCAAAATGAAGTAATTGATGGTTGCTTTAGTATACAAGTCCTCACAATCTGACTTTGTCTGGTGGGTCAAGCGGGGGACAGGTTGGGGATCCTGGCTAAAGCGAAATCCAGGTCCGATTGCTTTCGGGAGTCCTACGTGTGACCCAGATCCAGGATGCATGTGCTGTTGCCATCACACAGAAGGCAACTAAAGAAGGATGTCGGTTCACATGAATTTTCCGCACTTTTCTCCTGATGTTCCATCCAAGCTGAGCGAGGGACAGGTCAAAAAGAGCCTGAGGAACAGCATCTTCGATGGCTCGGCTCATTCCGTGATGCTCGGGCTGACGCAGAACTACATTACGCCATACGCACTGACAATGAAAGCTAGCATTCAGCAGATTGGCTTGCTCACCAGCGTGGCCAATTTCACCATGGCAGCGGCTCAGTTCGTAGCTCCGACCCTTTCCGAGAGAATAGGGAGTCGAAAGGGCTTTATACTCCCCATGGTCCTTATACACGCCTTGATGTGGCTGCCGATTCTCGCCATTCCTTATCTGTTCCAGACACACCAGGTCTGGTGGCTGATACTGTTCATGACTTTGAGCACCGCCTTCGGTTCTGCCGTGGACCCCGCCTGGGGAAGTATGATGGCGGATCTGGTGCCAAGGCAGATGCGCGGCCGGTACTTCGGCCTGCGCAACCGCATCACTGCCTTTGTCTCCATGGCACTCAGTTATGCCGCCGGGGGCATTCTGCAACTCCTCACCGGCAATACCAACCTGGCTTTCACCATCATATTCATCGGGGCTATCGCATCACGGCTGGTGTCGCTCTATTTCCTGTCAAAGATGTACGAACCGTTGAGCCCGGCGACCGAACAGCGGGGCCACGAAAGCACGCTGAAATTAGCGCGGGGCCTGTTCTCCACCAACATCGGCATGTTCATAATGCTCTGCGCCTTGATGACCTTCTCGGCGGCTGTTGCCGGACCGTTTTTCTCTCCGTATATGCTGAACGACCTTAATATGAGCTACATCGTCTATACTGCTCTCAACTCAGTGACGGGCCTGGCGACCGTCGGTTTTATGACATGGTGGGGCAAACGGATAGATAGGGCAGGAAGTATCAAGGTGCTGAAAATCACGTCCTTGCTTGTTCCATTTGTGCCACTCGGGTGGCTGCCGAGCCACAGTCTGTGGTGGCTTGCCATCATGCAGATATTCTCGGGGTTTGCCTGGGCGGGTTTCCAGCTTTCCGCCGGCGTCTTTATCTTCGATGCGGCTCCTCCCCGGAACAGGACCCGCTACATAGCTCTCTACAACTCTCTGGTATACCTCGGTGCCAGCGTGGGGGCTCTCGTCGGCGGTGTTGTCACACCACTCTTGCCACCTATCTTGGGCAGTTCTTTCCTCTCGATTTTTGCAGTTTCAGGAGCAGCCCGGCTGGCCGTGGCACTGTTCTTCCGGCCGCGCATCAAGGAAGTGCGCAAGGTGCCACATATCGAAGCCAGCGAATTGCTATTCAGCGATTCCCAACGCCCCTGGATAGATCGGGCATACGGCTACGTGGTGGCCTATTTCCGCCGTCGCAAAATTGACTGACGGTCAAATTTCTTTCGTCACAAGCTACTGGAAGGTTCAATGAAGGACGGCCTGACAATATATGACATTCCTCGCCTACTTCTTAAGGCGCTTCGTCCACTGCTTTCGGAACTTATCGACCTTGGGCGAAATCACGGCCTGGCAGTATGATTGTTCCGGATGTCGTGAAAAGTATTCCCGGTGGTAGTCCTCTGCCGGATAGAATTTGTCCAGCGGCACCACCTGCGTCACGATGTGTCTGTTCCACAGACGAGCTTCATTGAGTTCTCTGATGAGCGCTTCAGCGATTGTTCTCTGCCGATCGTCGTGATAGAAGATGGCGGAACGGTACTGCGTGCCCACATCCTCACCCTGCCGGTCCAACGTCGTCGGGTCGTGGACGGAGAAGAAGATCTGCAGGATTTCCCGAAAGGAAATCTGGCCAGGATTGAAGGCCAACTGGATTGCCTCCGCGTGCCCGGTGGCATTGGCGCAGACTTCCTGGTAGGTCGGAGCGACGGTAGTGCCGCCCGCGTAGCCGGAAACCACACCCTCAACCCCATCCACCTCCTTAAAGACCGCTTCCAGACACCAGAAGCAGCCGCCGGCAAGGGTGGCGACTTCTGTGCCGGCCCTCCCGGTCATAGCTTTTTCTCTGGTGTGAATTTCAGCGCAATGCCGTCTATGCAATAGCGTTTGCCAGTGGGCTTCGGTCCATCATCAAAAACGTGACCGAGATGGGCACCGCACCTGGCACAGAGAACTTCCGTCCGCAGCCTTCCCTCACTTCTATCAGGCTGCTGTGCCACGTTGAGCGGCGAGATTGGTTCATAGTAACTGGGCCAACCCGTCCCTGAATTGAACTTGGTTGAACCGCGAAAAAGGTCGGTGTCACAACGGATACAGCGGAAAACACCGGGTTCATGGACCTGGTCGAATGTGCAGGTGCCCGGGTCTTCAGTTCCCTTCCTGGCGGTGATCTCATACTGCTCCGGGGTCAGTGATTTCTTCCATTCTGCATCTGTTTTCTCTATCTTCTCTACGGTCACTGCCTTATTCTGTTTGGCATCGTAAATCCGAACGGTCGCCATACGGTCACCTCCTGCAAACTTCCTCGAGTGATTATAGCACGGTAGGCAAGGCTCACCCGCCAGTCATCTGTGTCTGGAATTGTTGACATCGTATGAGCAGTAGTCTATCGTTAATGCAAACATGAAGGCGAAAGATGTGAAATAGCCTCGGGGCAAAAGTCGCCCTTTGAGGAGTCCCATCAGCTATCATGCGACTATAAGGAGGGGCCGATGAACAAGGAAGCCAAGACAATAAAAGTGCCAAACGCCATCAAAAAGATGTTGCTGACCGATGAACAAGTTATGGCAGTCATAAAGCAATCGAGGTTGAAGGCAGCCATCACACCCGACTCCATAATAGTTACTAACCAGAGAATAATCAGGTGCTCTCCATCAGCCCTGGGACTACGCAAGGAGATCGAAGATTATAGATATGAAGACATAGCCAACCTGAAAATCGATAAGGGAATCGTGTTTGCCACCATCACCGCCAAGCGACGATTCATGAGCGAGAACCTGGTCCTGGACAAGCTCTTGAAAGGCCAGGCGGATTACATTTCCAGGGTCATTCAGGAGAATCTCAGGCGAACGAGTGGCGCCACCACATCCCCAGTTGCGACCAATCAGCAGAGTCCCCCAACTTCGTCAGAGGACCCTCTTCAGGTCCTGAAGCTTCGCTTTGCCAGAGGCGAGATTACCAAGGAACAATTTGAGGAAATGAAGAGAGCGTTGGAGTAGACCTGGCTTCCGCCCTGATTGACTTCCGTCCTCGCTTGGCCAATTATCGAAGACTGTTAGCGTAAGAGTGACGCCCTACACCTCCCAAAGTTTTGGGTAGCAATCCGATGACAAGTTGGCTTTATCCGCTCTGTGTCCAAGA
>Ga0154632_1005_pt1 | contig 10103 bp, 8 predicted proteins | sample Rifle2008BG13ft_FD_116061 | JGI IMG/M metagenome (GOLD analysis project Ga0154632, IMG submission 116061) | Chloroflexi bacterium RBG_13_53_26
GTCTCTCTTCAGCGGATGCCGCCGCTCCACGCAAACTGCATTCCTTTCATTGATCAACACATCCAGACGGTCCATAGGCCAGGCAACAGTAGCTGGCACGTACTTCCTCATGTACTCTCCAGCCTTGCCCCTGAACTGGGGCAATTCCTTTACGATCAGGTCGAGTTTCAGGAGGCTGCCTCCATTGAGATTGGTGTCCCTTACCCGCTGCAGGAAGCCTCTGTCCAGATGCCTGGCCCCGACCAGCTTGAGGAAGGTCTCCTTGACGTGGGTGCCACTGATCACCGCCCTGTCTGCCAGGATGACCTTGTTTGCTGGCGGAGTTGTGTCGGCCAGCCTCACCCCTTTGGCCTCACCACTCTCCACAATGATCTCCTCAACCCTGGAGTTGGTGAGAATAGTGGCCCCATGGGCAACGGCACAGCGCGCCAGGGCGTGCATGTATGAGTGCATCCCTCCCAGAAATCCGCCGCAGGCGTACATTACGAGCAAGTTCTCGGCAAAGCCAACGATCCCCATGCCTTTGGAAATGAAATCCGGTCCGGCGGCCCATGAATTCATGCAGATGCCCACCTTCTGGCTATCTTCCTTGCAGAGTATGTTGCCAATGTCCAAAACGGACATGTCCAGCCAGCTATCATCATACACCAAGCCCAGGAGAGGCAGTTTCTTGATCGCCTTCACCCACGGCAGGTCCTTGGGCTCGCGGCTGTAACCTTCAGGAGGCGGCGGTGTCCAGAAGATGGACCTCAAGAACTCCTTGCACTCCAGGGAGTCCAGCATCTGAAATGTGGCCTCGGCCTGCACTGCAGCATCCTCTCCCCACATCTGCGCAGCTTCTCTGACCGCATCTCTGTCCCATCTGCCCCCAACGGCTACTTTCTCGCAGTCCTGGGTTACGCCGGCGCCAAAGACCTGGTGAGCCACTGTTCTCAGACCGTATTTCCACAGCTCCAGTTGCTCCCAGCCCGGTGCAGCTCCAGCGAAGTTGTAGGCTGCGTGTGGCTCGATCTTGAAGCCAGGGATAGGCTCGATGGTCTCACAACCACCACCCACTTCGAGCCTTGCTTCACAGAGGCAGACCTTGAGACCACATTTCGCCAGATAGGCGGCTATACCCAACCCGTTGGAGCCACCACCAACAATGATGATATCATATCTTTCATCCGCGCCCATCATGCCTTCCTCTTCAAGTATTCGCCTCTGTATCAGATGATAATGCAGCAAAGGGAAGCTTCAACAAAGGGGTAGTGGGACTGCCCTGCCTCGTCAGCCGGGGGGTCACCCCTGGTACGAGGAGTCTGGTCTCCCTGAGAGCTACGAATAGGCTAGGATTGGTGCTGGCGATGATCCCCCCTCCAATTAGGAAAGACACACCACGGGTAATGCGACATCAGGTACGCGAGATTGCCCCCCAAATTCGTGCCCCGCTGAACAGCTTGTGGTTTGCCTAGTATTAACAATGAGACTAATCCAAAGGTGCAGGCTTGCATAGCAGGAATTCCCTGAGTCCGTTATCAGGAAATTCCCTACGTGCGGGCTCTGGGACATTCCTGGACTGACTCGGCTGCCGTACCGTCGAGAAGCCCATTCCGATAAGCAAATCGGCAGATCTCCACGTCGTTGCACAGACACAGCTTGTGCAGGACGCGCGAGCGGTATGTCTCCACCGTCTTCGTGCTCAGGCCGAGGGTAGCGGCCGCCTCCTTCAGCGCTCTCGACTTCGCCTTGTTGAGGCCGGGAGGGTTGAGGATGAAGTCCTGGTAACACCTTAGCAGCCGACCACTTGTCAGTATCCTACCCGATTTCCTCCCAAAAGTCATTATATCTTCCCCTTGTGCTGTCGTCCGGGTTTGGTAGATTGCTACTCCCCGTTTCAGCGAGAAGAGGTTACGCAGGAACGCCAGGCCGCACCTGGATTCCCGTTTCCACGGGAATGACATATGAGGGGCGCGGGAATGACATAAGAGGGCAGGGGGATGACATGGCAGGTATGGGGCAGGTGATAGCGGGCTTTGGCCCATCTTCAGTCCGATCTCTTTGACCCCTATCTGGCCTCGTGTTAACATATGCACAGATTGCGTTGGAGGGCGATTGTTGTTCAACCTGTTCAAGAAGAAGACGGAGGAGGCGGTTAAGCGGAGCAAGGACACGTGGTTCGGCAAGATCACACGTCTCTTTGAGCGCTCGTCGATAGAGGAAGAGACATGGGAGGAACTGGAGGAACTGCTCATCGCTGCCGACACCGGCGTGGAGACCGCCACCAGACTCACCCAGCGGGTAAAGGACAGGGTGAGCAAAGAGAAGATCAGCGATGTGCAACAGGTGCGGGCCACCTTGATGCAGGAGATGGCCTCGATTCTGAAGGTCAATGGGAAAGGACCGGCGGTCACGGGCGCTCCTCGGGTTATTCTGGTGGTGGGTGTCAACGGCTCAGGAAAGACCACCAGCATCGCCAAGCTGGGCTACAATTTCAAGAGGGATGGGGACAAGGTGATGCTGGCGGCTGGCGATACTTTCAGAGCGGCAGCCATTGAACAGCTCAAGTGGTGGGGTGAGCGAATAGGGGCAGAGGTCATTGCCCATCAGCAGGGCGCCGATCCGGGGGCAGTGGTCTTCGATGCCCTACAGGCAGCGAAGAACCGAGGTGTGCAGGCTGTTATCGTCGATACCGCCGGCCGTCTGCACACAAAGTTCAATCTGATGGAGGAGTTGAAGAAGATACGTCGGGTGATCCAGAGGATCGATCCTTCGGCTCCCCACGAGACGCTGCTGGTTCTCGATGCCACCACCGGACAGAATGGATTGAGTCAGGCCAAGCACTTCACCGAGGCTGTGGGGGTCAGCGGGATCATTCTGACCAAGCTGGACAGCACAGCCAAGGGCGGCATCGTGCTGGCCATATGCGACCAGCTTAAGATACCGGTGCGTTTCATCGGCACCGGAGAGCAACTGGATGACCTGGCTCCATTTGATCCGCAGACTTTCGTAGAGGCCATCATGTCCTAGGGCTCAGAGGGAGGGGATCGATGGAAATTGGCATAGACCCCAACATAGCTGAATTCGGCTCTTTCACCATCGGCTGGCATGGCATTCTCATGTTCATGGGCATCGTTGTGGGCGTGGTGCTCACTCTGCGCCTAGCGAAAAAGGCCGGCATATCTGAGGATACTATCATTACCGGTGCCATATGGGCAGTAATCTTCGGCCTGATAGGAGCACGGTTGAGCCACGTCATCGACAGTTGGGACATCTACAGCAAAGATCCGATGAAGATACTGGCGTTTCACGAGGGCGGGCTGGGCTGGTACGGGGCGTTGATCGGGGGCATCCTGGCAGTGGTGATCTATTCACGGATCAAGAAATTCTCGCTGGGGCGCTTTGCGGATGCCGCCGCACCAGGCATCATCCTGGGGTTGGCCATCGGAAGGATCGGGTGCACCATAAACGGGGATGCGGCAGGCACCCCGACGTCGCTGCCCTGGGCCTTCACCTACACTCATCCCGATGCATTTGCCCCTCTATGGATACCAACACACCCGGCACCGATCTACGAAATCCTGTGGATCATGGCAACCCTCGGGCTGCTGTGGTGGTTGAAGGGCAAGATCAAGCCTGACGGAAGCCTCTTTCTGGTAATGCTGGCGACATATTCCTTCGGAAGGTTCATTATCAGTTGGGCCAGGGATGAAGGGACTGTGCTGGGGCCATTGCATCAGTCGCACATCATATCGCTGGTGCTGTTTGCGGCGGCTGTGGCCCTGCTTTTCCGTCTGAAGACAGGCCGGGTCAAGCCGGAACCTGTGGAGACGACGGGGCAGGAGACGGAGACCAAGCCGCCGTCTTCACCAGTAAGCTAGTGGATTCCTGCTTTCGCAGGAATATACGGGAGTACGGTGGATTCCGCATCAAGTGCGGAATGACACATAGGCAGTGATGCGGGGGTCTGCGGCTTAGCAGGCGGGGGCGAAGTCGAGGATATTGAGGGCCAGTGTTTCCTCACCGTTCCACTGATCAACCACCAAGTTGTAGACAACATCGATCTCAGGAGTAACCTCTGCTGCAAGGTGGCCAAGGTCAAAGCCGATGGCCTTCCAGATAACCTCTTTATCTCTCAGCTTCAGCCTCAGGTGCCGAGACGCACCGCCCACTTTCTGGCAATCTATGACTCTTGTTCTCCGTGAGAGGAAGGTGGGCACAGGATTGCCGCGGCCAAAGGGAGCAAGTCTCCCGACAAGTGAATAGGTGCTGCCCTGCATACGGTGAAGGGGTATGTCAGCCTCAATGGTCAGAGAAGGCCGGAGGTCCAGGGAGGATAGCTGGAGGGTAGCTTTATCAAGCAGGCACTGCCTCAAGCGAGACAGATTCTCACTGGGCAGGGCAAAACCCGCTGCAGTGGGATGACCACCGAACCGAAGCAGGAGGTCCTGGCACTCAAACAAAGCCTGGACAACGTCGAATTCGGGTATGCTGCGAGCACTTCCTCTGACGACTGTATCACCCATCTCGAAGATGAAAACCGGGCGGTAGAATTCATCTGCCAGTTTGCCAGCGATGATGCCCACTATTCCGGGCGGGTAGTCCTCTCCTCCTATCATTAAAAGAGGAAACTCGATGCCGGCCGGCAGTTGCTCCCTGGTTCTGGCCAGGAACTCCCCGGTCAGCTTCTGTCGCTGGGTATTCTTCTTCTCCACCTCATCGGCCAGGCGGCGGGCCTCCTCAGGCGAATCCGTTACCAGCAAGCGGTAGCTGCTGAAGGCATGGTCCAGCCTCCCAGGGGCATTGAGGCGCGGGGCCAAGGACCAGGTGATATCTTCGGCCTCCATTCTGTCTAATTGCAGTCCAGCAGCACGGGCCATCTCGATCAGGCCGACGCGGCTGGTTTGACTCAGGGTTTCCATACCTTTCTTCACCAGATAGCGATTTTCACCCAGCAAGGGCACCATGTCAGCCACAGTACCGATGGTTACCAGGTCCAGCATCCGGGTCAGTTGCCCCGTTCTGCCCAGGGTTTGGAACAATGCCTGAAGTAACTTGAAGGCTACTCCGGTTCCGGCGAGATGGTAGAAGGGGTAGGAAGGGTCGGCACGTTTGGGGTTAATAACGGCCAGCGCTGAGGGAAGGCCATGAGTGATGGTATGGTGGTCAGTGATGATGACATCCAGCCCGCTTCTCTGAGCGTATTCCACTTCAGAGAAGTTGCTGATGCCACAGTCCACGGTGATCACCAGGGTAACACCCTGTTCTCTGAGACTATCCAGGGAGGCTGTGTTGAGGCCGTAGCCTTCGCTGACACGGTGCGGGAAGTATGAGATAACCTTGCCACCGAGAGCAGCGAGCCCTTCAGTAAGGATGGCAGTGCCACAAACGCCATCGGCATCAAAATCACCGTAGATGGCAATGGTCTCACCGGAGAGCAGAGCGTGATAGACTCTGGAGACAGCCTTATCCATGTCGGGCAGGAGGAAGGGGTCACCCTGCAGGGTCTCGGCTATATCAAGAAAGGACTCGGCCTGCGCAGGGTTAGTGATGCCGCGGTTATGCAGAAGTTGAGCAAGCAAAGGTGGCAGCTCCGCCCCCGCCAGGCATCCGGCGGGAGGTGGCGGAAGGACTTTCCACCGACGATGGTTCAACTATCTGCCTTCACTGTATTCTCTCAAGATGAGTACGGAATTGTGGCCCCCGAAACCGAAGGAATTGGATAGCGCTGTCCTCACCTTTTTGTGGCGAGCGACGTTAGGAACGTAGTCAAGGTCACATTCCGGATCAGGGTGTTCCAGGTTGATAGTAGGCGGGATGATGCCATGTTGAATGGTAAGGGCGCATATGATTGCCTCAATAGCGCCGGCAGCAGCGATGAGATGTCCCGTCATGGACTTGGTAGAGCTGACAGGCACACGGTAGGCATGTTCTCCCAACGCGCCTTTGATGGCCGCCGTCTCGCACCTGTCATTCATTTGCGTTGAGGTGCCATGAGCGTTGATGTAGTCTATTTCCTCGGGATGTATTCCAGCCTTGTTCAAAGCTACCTGTATAGCCTTGGCACCACCCTCACCACTGGCGTCGGGCTGAGTGATGTGGTGGGCATCGGAGGTAGCCCCGTAGCCGCCTAACTCTGCCAGGATATGGGCACCACGCCTCAGAGCATAGGTAAGGCTTTCCAGAACCATCACTGCTGCCCCTTCACCCATGACAAAGCCATCGCGCTCAGTATCGAAAGGCCGAGAGGCCTTCTGGGGTTCCTCATTGCGTTTAGACAGGGCGCCAGCGGCATTGAATCCAGCGATGCCTATGGGAGTGATGGCTGCTTCCGCACCGCCGGCCAGCATCATGTGAGCATCACCGCGCCTGATAATCTCGCAGGCCTCGCCAATGGCATCCGCCCCGCTGGAGCAGGCGGAAGTGGCACAGAAGTTCACTCCCTTGGCACCCAACATTATGGAGACATGCCCGGAAGCAGCATCGGAGATCATCATGGGAACCAGGAAGGGGCTTATCCTGCCAGGTCCTTTCTCTGCCAGCACCGCCATCTGAGCAGAAAGCGTGGTTATGCCACCTATACCACTGCCGATAAGCACACCAACGTTACAAGCATCCTCAGGGTGATGACCGAGATCAAGCTTTGCCTGGGCTGCTGCCTGAAGGCTAGCCATCACCGCGAATTGTGTATAGCGATCCATACGTCGGGCTTCGCGGTACTCGATGTGGTCAGTAGGATTGAAGCCCTTGACCTCGGCGGCGATCCGGGTCTCGTAACTATCGGCGTCGAACAGGGTGATGCGGTCAACGCCGGACCGGCCAGCCTTGAGAGCCTCCCAGAGCGAGGGGATGTCGAGACCCAGAGGGCTGACTACCCCCATGCCGGTGACAACGATTCGGTTGTGCACGTCTATGGCCAATACAGCCTCTCTGCTTCCTTCTTCAGCTCAGCCCGAAAATCAGGATGAGCGATAGCGATAAGCTCCAGGGCACGCTCCCTTTGCGTTTTCCCCTTGAGCCTGGCGATGCCATATTCAGTGACCACGATATCGGCCAAAGTGCGCGGTGTGCTGACGACCGTGCCAGGCTCCAGCATGGGCACGATACGAGACAGGGCACCGTTCTTGGCAGTCGAGGGTATGGCCACAATGCTCCGCCCGCCCTTTGACAGGTAAGCACCTATAGCAAATGAAAGCTGACCACCCGAGCCACTGGTCATTACCGTCCCTACGGATTCGGCAGCGATCTGGCCGGTGAGATCCAGGGCAATGGCACTGTTGATAGCCACCATATTGTCGTGCGAAGAAATGACCCGAGGATCAAGGATATAGTTCGAGGAGTAGACCTCAAAGAGGGGATTATCGTTGATGAAGTCCATCTCCTCCTTAGTGCCTCCTCCTACCGCTGTGGCCACCGCCCTTCCTTTATGAATGTTCTTGTACTTGCCGGTGATGACACCGTTCATCACCAGGGTACCGATTCCTCTAACGGTGTTCTCCGAGTGCCAGCCCAGGTCATGCTTGCTGTCCAGGATACCGAGCTGAGCCACCCATTCAGCAGTGCCACCGACACCGATCTCCAGACAATCGCCGTCCTTGATGACAGTGCCAACGTAGCCAGCGACGTTCTTCTCCAGTTCGCCCGGGCCCGTGGTCTTCCTCCCCAGTATGTCTGTGCCTCCGGGAACCTTGCCTGAAGGGGTGTGCTCGACGAAGTAGTCTATCTCTGATACATGGATGAAGTTGTCACCGTAGGTCCTAATAATCCTCTCATTGGCTTCGGCGATGACCACCCGGGCCATCCTGACCCATTCTTTCTTCATCCACAATGAGGCGCCAAAGCTGCAGAAACCGTGTTCATCCGGAAGAGAGACCTGGACCATAAAGACATCCATCGGCTTGGCTTCGGTCATATCCGGCACGCCGAAGAGGCCGCTGACGGTGAAATCCGACTTCCTTTCGGCCACCAGCGCTCTAACCAGAGGTAAGACATAGGATGTTTCAAGCTGGAAGGTATCGGGATAGACATCGTACCAGGAGGTATCGTACATGGGGAGGTCACTGCCACCTCCGCCCATGATCCTCACTCCCGTTAGTTCGTCCGCACGGCTGACAAGGGCCAGCCCCAAGGCAGGGGCCTCCGGCTGGGCGAAAACGACATAGTCCCCTGATTTCACCGCCTTTATGGCTTCTTCAGCCGAAACCAGTTTCCGTTTGTATTCCTCTTTCCAGTTCACGCTCTGTATGTTCCTCCTTCTGAACCAAACAAGTGTGATGTTAGCATCCAACGTTTCTCAGCGTCAAGGTGCTGAGCTTCGAATTGGGAACGCACACAGGAACAGGAGAGGCTGCATAACAGCAGGCAGGCGCGGAAAGGACCTCAGGCTGTGGCAATGACTATATTTCAGGCACTAGCGTGGCGTTGTCTTCCGGAGGCCAACCTCGCAGTGTGTTGTAACTCCATGTAATAATGTTAGGGCACGGCATGCCGTGCCCCTACAGCAGCGAGTTTTCACAGAAGCCCGAAAGCTCCAAGCAGGACAAGCACGAGGGCCAATGCGGCTCCGAGCAGTCCACAACCGAGGTTGAGGCACGATCTGGATACCGAATCACTCTCGCCCCTGGGCAGGTGACTCAAGGAGACTGATGACGGGCTCCTGACCCTGGCCCGCTTAACAACCAGCGGCAATGCCACTCTGCCGGTACCCTTACACCTGGAGCAGACCGCATCGCCAATATGCCCGCTGCCACGACAGGCACCACAGGTGGCATACTCAATTCCCTCTACTCTTTTGAACATCGCACCCAGCCGAAAGCTTTGCCTGGCGCTATTATACCATTTGGAAGGAATGCCTCAAACCAGATTGGCTTTCCTGCGCGCTCTGTATCGCCGAATCACCCTCAAAGTAGGCAGGAGAAAAAGCAGCGTTGCCGTGACCTGAATGAAAGCACGTACGACCAAGTCCCCTATGGTTAGATTCCCCCTGGCCTCAGCAGACAGCAGCGGGATGACAATGCTCACCAGCACCGTCAGAAGCCAGTACGGTGCCGGGTGGAGAATGACATCGATAGGAAACTCCGAGTGTTTCCGCAATCCCATGTCCATATAGACCTGGTTCTCCAGTTCGTAGATACTGGAAGCTGAGTTTGATTCCAGGCGACGAGTGCAGTCAACCCCCTGGCCGGGGTCCGAGGGCCAAGCGGTGAAGAAGGCTCTTTTCCAACGGAAGCCAAATCGGATGATAACGACATAGATGAGCAACATCAGAACAGGAACGTTGAGGAGAACCAAATAGAAGAGCCGGTTCTGCAGATCACGGAACTCGGGATTCAATGCGACCAACACCCATGAGAGAGCCAATGCCACTGGCGGTACGAAACGAATGGGTCCCAAGGACCGACTCCACCCTGCAACCATGCCTTCCGCATACCCGAGAAGCCTCAGACATTCATCCAATCGGCGGGCATCATGGCTCGATCCCTCTATCATCTTCAATCTCCGGGGCCTGAGAAATCGCCCGATTTCCGCCGTCCTGGCATTGACATGGGTTTCCACGAAGAGTCTGACAATCGGCCGGACGGAGAATCCCCACCACCAATCCCGTACCCCCCGCAGCGGAGAAAGCACAGACCTAAAGAAGCGTCCAAGCACGCTTGACGAACCGCGATCAGAGGCAGAGGCAGGACGATGGCGGACGTGCATGGCAGGTTCAGAGCCGACCCGTTCAATGACAGCAGCATAAGCACCGAGCAAGGCGGGCAGGCTGTTGCTCAACCTATCGTTATCCAGGCTCTTCCCCTCTGGTCAAGTCGCTATTTCTCTCCATCCGGCGACATTATATCACCTCGGAACATCAGCGTGGATGCAAATGCCGGAGTCATGCGGTGCATTGCTGCAGTGACCAATCCGGCAACGAAGTTCCGAACGGCAGCTAGGTCGGAGGGTGCAACTTACGATCTTCGGTAGAACGCATCCCCCTCCGGATGAGAAACAGGAACGCCACGGCGAGGACAAAGCAGGCCAGAGCCGCACTGCGAAAGACCCAGCTTATGCCGATGGAACTCTCTATGGTGCCTCCGACCACTGAGCTGAATAACATTGCCGATGCAAGCGACATGTTGGAC
>Ga0154632_1050_pt2 | contig 9838 bp, 7 predicted proteins | sample Rifle2008BG13ft_FD_116061 | JGI IMG/M metagenome (GOLD analysis project Ga0154632, IMG submission 116061) | Chloroflexi bacterium RBG_13_53_26
GCATAAACCTTCATGTTCATGCTTAGTATGCCGCCGCCATCATCGTAGGCATTCAAAGAAACGGATGCAATATCGGCCGATGGCAGCCAGTATCCCAGGACAGCCACAAATCGAAGCAGAGCATCAACTTCACCTTCAACCCCCAGGCTTACCACGAACACCTGATAGCTTGTATCTCCCTGCTTCTCTGTTACCGCTGGGGGGCAGCTCAGCGTGGTTATCTCCACTCCTGTCTCATCCGCTGCTCCCAGCAGAGCCTCTTGCACATCCATTGACTGACTGGAGTCGGGAAATACCGTCACCTTATCGGCATAAGTAGCGCTGGCCACATCCAGTTGAAACTCAAGGACATCCTTCTGCTGGCTGTTCATGATCAGGGTCTGCTGCGCCGTGTTGAGTTCCTCGCTCAACCGGTCATGCCTGTCCTGCTGGCGCGCGTAGTACACTGCAATGCCCACCAGGAGAATGACCAGTATGCCCAGGGTTAGGATCCATTTAGTTTTCATAAGATATCCTCACAATCCTGCTACATCATACTACTGCTGTCAAGCCTGAGAATCGACCCACCGCTGGCTGAAGAATCCATTTACTTCCAAAATGACCAAGGCCAATTTTGCCACAGCAGGGCGTTCTTGGGAAGGTCCGAATGGCTCATATTACCGAGCCGAGTAGCTCACCATATCAGCCCGCGCCGTCTTATCACTCCGATAAAGAACAATGCTCCTCATTCCTCAACATCGGCCTTACTCGATCTTGATGCTGTTTATGCCGCCGCTGGTGATCTCGCTGCGGAAGGAAAGAATGATGTAGATCAGCGTCCACGTATCCTGCTCGGTGGACAAACTGACCACAGCCGCGGTGTCTCCCGGCTGGATGATGGGATAGGCCACGGCGAAGGTATCGATGTCTATACCGATGTTGCTCGTTCCAACCACACTGGATTTCGAGTTGAACACATTGCTCACCGGATTACAGGCATAGGGCAGCCCTCCCGAGAGATAGGTTCCATTGACTGACACCCGTTCGCCTGTTATGGCATCATCGCCCTCCCCAACGAAGATAGTCATCCGGGCGGCATTCGGATCCGTCAGTACATCCTGCGGTGCCAGGAAGTTCTCGATGTTGAACAGCAGCGTCTGATCCCAGTCGCAGTAGCGGAAGGTGTCATACAGGTAAAGTTGGTGGCCTTTGAGCTCCGGGTGGGTGTAGAGGACCACCACCGACCAGGCTGCATAGGCCGCCTGGTGAAGATTGCTGGTACCGTACTCTGTAGTGTTGCCCAGAGGGTAGTCAGTTGTAGCTGTGACCGTTTCACCGCTGTGACTGGCATTCCACTCGTAAAGCGAATAATCCCCGATCATCGAGCTCCAGGCGCTGCCATCGTAGTGGCGGATGCTGCCCGAAGCTCCCACCACGAAGATATCGCTGGCGGAGCTGCCCCAGACACCGTTGAGCTGGGCCGAGGTGCCGCTGGTCACGCCGCTCCACGAGCTGACGTAGCGCCGGATGGTGCCATTGTTCCCTACGGCGTAAACGTTATTGGAGGCGCTGCCCCAGACACCATACAGGGTGTTCGAGGTGCCGCTGGTCATCGCAGTCCATGAGCTGCCGTTGTAGCGACGGATCATGCCCGAGGCGCCTACCACATAGACATTGTTCGCAGCACTGCCCCAGACACCATACAGGGTGCCCGCACTGGAAGAGTAGTCTATCTGGGTCCACGAATTGCCACTGCCACTGTACTTCTGGACGGTGCGCCTCTCACCTACCGCAAACACGTTACTGGCATCACTGCCCCAGACATCGTAGAGTCTGCGTGTCGTTCCGCTGGTCATGGCAGTCCATGAGCTGCCATCGTAGCGCCGGATGGTGCCCGAGCTCCCCACCGCGAAGACGTTGTTCGCAGCGCTGCCCCAGACGCCGTACAGAGTGTTCGAAGTACCGCTGGTCATCAGGCTCCAGGCGGTGCCATCATAGTGGAGGATGATACCACCCTCCCCTACCGCGAACACATCGCTGGCAGAGCTGCCCCACACATCATAGAGGTCAGCGGTAGTGCCGCTGGTCATCTGGCTCCATCCGCTGCCGTCGTAGTGGAGGATGCTCCCGGAGGCCCCGGCAGTGAACACATCGGAGCTGGAGCTGCCCCACACACCCTGGAGGGTCTCGGTAACAGCGGCAGACGTATCAGCATGTCCCAAGGTATAAGTGGCATTGCCGTTAAAGGTGATTCCCTGTGCGGCGAAGTAAGCACTGACCTCCTCGGTCACATCGGCGTAGCAGGAGTAGTTCCAGCCTCGCGGATTGCTCGACGTACCATGGGCCTGCACCTGCCATGCATCAGCTATCACCGTAGTCTCATAAACCACGCCACTGACCTCCACCTTGAGATGCACCCTGTCCACGAAGTTCTGGCTCACCAGCGCGGAGCGCTGCGCATCGCTGAGAGGCCATGCGTTCCAGGGATAGTTCTTCCAGCCCGACCAGTAGAGCCGTATCTGCTCCACATGGGCGCCGGCAAGTATAGACGTCATCTGCGCCGGGGTGTCCTGGTACACCCTCTCTCGATAGTATCCTTCACCATCGTGGTCTCTTATCAGCGTATTCCCCGTGGCCTCATAGTCGGCCGCCACGGACGCTCCGAACTCCCTCAGCTCTTCCTTGGTGGTGTAGACGATGAGCGTGGTGGTCTCGCCGGTAACAGGGTCTTCACCGGTTGAGGTGATCTGGTACAGCTTGTCTTCACTCCACCATAGATAGGGAGAAACGGCCGGGGTGTCATTGCCCGGCGAGCTCACCCAGCAGAAGGCACCGTCGGGCAGATCTCCTGATGGTGTGAAGCTGAAGCTGACTACCCTGCGGTTGGCTTCGCCGATGCCGTACCTGTTGCCCACGTCACCGGAATCAAACAGATTGGAAGCCAGGGTCAGGTCGGAAGTGCTATTGTAGGCGGTTATCACTCCCCACTGGTCATCGGTGGCGTCCCATATCGAGCGTCCCACGTCAGAGGTTGAGAACTGGTTGTTCACCGTATCCCTCAGATGATTCAGCGTATACGATGTGGCTGTCCCCGATTTGTCCAGCGGCAGCTTGCTGTAGTCGATGGGCGAACCATAGCTGGCAACATAGTCCCAGACTATGGCGGTGCCGTTTCTGAAAGCATAGACTGTCGGCGTGCAGCGGTAGCCTGCTGACGGCACCGGCACGCTCAGGTTTTCCAGATTGCTGGAACCTGCCACATACTCAAATCCCGTCGGCAGCCAGACCCCTACCCTCTCTATCATAAGCGGGTCAGTGAAGCCGACATCCTTCAAGATGGCTATCTCGTACTCACCCGACCCCACAACATTGCCCGTCAACGTGACGCTTGTGTCGGCGGTTCGTCCTTGCCCGGCCTTGGGTGTCTCCAGCGCCTCCAGTATCCACGTTGGCTGAACGCGCACGGTGATGTCCTTACCGTTAACCTGCGGTATAGTGTATTCCCAGTAGGCCGGAACGTTTGTGTAGGTGGCCTCGCTCCATTCTCCCCTCATCCATGCCGGCCAGTCCTCATCCTCGTAGTTCTTGATCTTCCACATGGCATCCTCTATGCCCATATCGGCGGCATAGAATTCCTGCATTGTCTCTTCCTGGGCCTGGCCCTGCTTCAACCCGCTGATGATAAAAGACAACGCCGGCGTGAGAATCACAGCACCGAGCACCAGCAACAGCAGCACCACCAGCAAGGTGATCCCCGTCTGCCTCCCGGTAAGGCAATTGAATATCCTCCTCAAGCTCTTCACGCCCTTTTTCATCTCACCGTCTCCTCTTGCTGGCCACTTTCAGCCCCTCAACCTCAGACATGTTCTCCTGTCCCCTCTAAATATCATGGGCCTGTCGCCATTCAAACGCCACCAGCAGTCTCGCACACGTTCCCTAGACCAGGGACCTTGGCCTGATCTGATACGATCGTGACTCCGTCTCCGAGCCCACCACTGCCGTAACCGTGAAGATGAACGTCGTGCTGCTATAATGCGCTGGGGCTGGATCAGTCTCCCAAGCCCACTGGCAGGAGATGGCGCTGCCATCAACATACTTTGCCACAAAGATGGTGGTGTCACTGGTCACGGCGCCATTAGCGTCCGTCACAATCTCGTGGCGCTGCACCTGCTTCAGACTGCCTGAGGGCATATCCACCAGCGAGTAGGTCACCTGGTGTGTCTCGTTCACCGGAGGGCTGGCCCCGGTGTCCCAGAAGCTCCACGTCAATGTAAAGGGCATACCGGTGCCCACAGTACCGATCCCGCTGGTGCTCTGCGCCTGTACACCGTCGCGACTGACCCAACTGCCAGCAGTCTGCACCTGCCTGATAGCCATGGTACTGGCATTGATATCATTTACGTTAAGCAGTTGAATGATAGCACCGGTAGCCGCGGCAACCACCAGTCCCGCGATCGGTATGGCCACCAGCAACTCTATCAGGCTGAATCCCTTCTGCTTACCTCTGAACAACTTCATCGATTCACCTTGCTGGTCTCGGTGACCAGCACCACTTTGCCGTCATGACTGACTGTTACCGTTACTTTCTGCATCCCCAGTGGCGTCCCCGTTGGCAGGTACGTCACCGGATCGATGTACTCGACATCGAGATCAACATCATAGCCGTACACTGATCTTGAGTCGTCGACGACTGGATAGCTGGCATTCCTCACCCGCTCCAGTTCGGTGCGGGTCAGGCTTTCAGCCATGGTCTTCTCGTCGGCCAGTATGATACCGTGATAGGCAGTAACCATGGCACTGAGAAAAGCCACCGCTACTACCCCCAGGATGGCCACCGCCACCAGAACCTCAATCAGCGAGTCTCCCCGCTGACCCCGCAAGACCTTGAAGATAGATCTCCACTTATTTCCCATTAAGCACCCATCATACCACATCAGGTCTCACCAAAATATCACTATCCGCCCTACCCATGTCACAGTTTCCTCTCAAATCGACCCTGTCCGATTATATCAAGCCGAACATCATCTGTCATCACCCGCGCCCCTTTATGTTCCCGCGAAAGCGGGAATCCAGGCGGCGGGGATGTGGGCATGCAACGGATTCTCGCTCTCCCGGGAATGGCACCAACGGAAGTAACCCACCTTCTCAGGCCAAACACACGTCCCATGCAAATTGATGGCTAGCGGGATGGAAGCAGGAATCTTGTGGCGTCGGGCGGGCCTTTTACTGCCTGGATTTGTTGAGCGGCCAATACTCCAAGCTGTCCGCCGGGCACGGCTGGAGCGCCCTGCGCTCAATCCCTAGAGGGAAAGGGATCTCGGTTTTATATCGTAGGTGCGCGACTCGGTCTCCTGCCTCACTCTGGCCTCGGCGAAGAAGATCAGGCTCACCTGCCCCTCCGCTGAAACCTGCTGCTGGCAGGTCGCCTGGGTCAGTTGGCTGGCCACCGTCAGGGTGGTATCGGATATGGTTGCCCCCGTGCTTATGTCCACGACAACCGCGTGCCGTTCCAGCTCCTGGTTGCCTGACAGCCCGGTTACTGTGTACGTGACGGTATGCATCTCATCATTGTACGGATCGGTCCACACCAGGGTAAGGGGAAAGTCACCTGCGGTGAGAGTGACGCTGTCGGCCTGCAGACCATCCGTGCTCACCCAGTAGCCCGCCGTCTGCACCTGCCGAAGAGCCACCATCCGGCTACTGGCATCCCTGGAGTGCAACACCTGGATCAGTCCGGCGGTGGCTCCCGCAACCACCACAGCCATAATCGGTATGACCACCAGCAGCTCCACCAGAGTGAATCCCTTCTGGCCACGTCCGAACAGTTTTCTTTTCATCCAGCGTCAATCCACCTCTCGACTATAAGTTCCTGTTGGGATCAACCTTGTAGCTGCTCGTGGTCAGCACCTCACTGCCATCATGGCTGACGCTCACCGTCCATTTCTGGATCGGAGACGGTGATCCGCTATCGTCCACATTCACCACGCTGACGACTATGTCATAGCCGAGCTCTGTATCAGTGTAACCGACTGCGTCAGCATCAAACGGGAGACTCCTGATATCCTCAAATTCGGTCCGCGTCAGGGCTTCCGCCATGGTCTTCTCATCAGCCAGGATCAGAGCCAGGTAACCCGATGACAGAGCACTCAGAAAGCCCACACCCACTACCCCCAGGATGGCCACACCCACCAGAACCTCTATCAGGCTGTAGCCCTCCTGCTCCTTCCTCGAACCTAGAATACCCTTGAACGGCTTCCGTAGATTCTTCAGACACCTCATCATATCAACCGTCCTTGTGCCGCCCAGTGTCTCGCTCCTGGCCACCCTCACCGTGGCAGCGGCCTGTCAAACCTTCACCACGGTACTTCCATCAATGCTGCTCAATGATGTATGTATCAATCCGAATCCACCGGTACCTCGGAAAGTTCACCCGCCCCAGGTCCTTCGGGGCCATCAGATTAGATCCAGGCAACAGCTCCACCGTGCCGGCTCCAGCCATGGAGCCGTGAAATTCACCGCCGGGCTTCAGCTCCACCCACTCATTCACCGACTGGAGAAAGATGAAGTCCTCAGCGTTCTCTCCAACCGCGTAGATGTTGGCCGACGAGCTGCCCCAGATAGCATTCAGATCCTTGGTGGTCGGGCTGGTCTCCTGTGTCCAGGTGGTTCCGGCACCCCCGTAATGGATGATGACCCCCAGCTCTCCCACCACATAAACATCATTGGAGGCGCTGCCCCAGATACCCATAAGCTGTGGGAAAATGCCCGTATCGATAGTCATTGAGTACCAGTTGCCGTCCTTGTACCGCCTGATAGTGCCCTCGTCGCCAACAAAGAAGATGTCCGAGGCCGAGCTGCCCCAGACATGGCGCAGGTCTAGCGTAGTGCCGCTGGACATACTGGTCCATGTTCCCTCCACGTTGCCATCATAGCGTCTGATGGTGCCCTCCGCACCGACAGCATAGACGTCGGAGCCAGAGATCCTCCAGACGCTATTCAGTTGCACATCGGTCAAGCTGGTCATACCAGACCAGCCCCCGTCCTTGTACCGCAGAATGGTTCCCCCATCGCCAACGGCGTAGACCACATTGTCCAAAGCGCTGCCCCAGACGTCGTTCAGATTGCTGGTGGTGCCACTGGTCATGGCGCTCCAGGCAGCTCCATCGTAGCGCATGACCGTCCCACCGTCTCCCACGGCGAAGATGTTATTGTCCGCCGTGCCCCACACGCCGTTCAAGGCATTGGTGGTGGCGCTGGTCATAGCTGTCCACAACGTCCCACTGTTGATGGTCTTCAAAATGACGCCACCGTCGCCCACAGCATAGACAGTGGTGGCAGAACTGCCCCAGACGTCATTCAGGTCCGCCACCGTGTTGCTCGTCTGGTTGGCCCAGACACTGCCATTGTAACGAACGATGGCAGACTGATCGCCCACGCCGCCGGATACGATATTGGGTTGAAAACGCACGGTACCCAACCCTATGATCACCCCTGAACCCTTGACATACGAGCCCGGCGCGAAGTAAATATCTCCAAGACAGTAGATGGTCTGGCCGTTGAGGTTCACCAGTGTTTTCGACGTCACTGTGAAATCGCCGGTGACGAAGATCGTTCCATTCAGCTTCACCTCGCAGACCTGCGTCTTGGTGTCAATGGTCAGGGATCTGGCGGCACCCGCCGCCGTGTATCCCATATAAAGCGGGCCTATGGTGCTGCAGGCGTTCACTATGGTGCTGGGGTAGTTGCTGCTGGGCACCTGGGCCTGATAGAAGCTGGTCAGATACTCCTGCTCCGGCCATATCTCATTCAGATCTGTCAGATCAGGAGGCAGCGGGGTTGCCGTCACCGTGCCCGTGACCACGCCCAGATTCTGCAGGGTGTAGTACTCAACGTCGCCATAGATGGTACCCTGGTTGTCCAGGATGGCACAACGGACATCACCATAAACAAGTCCCTTGCTGTATAGCTTCCAGCAGGTGACATCGCCCCTGATTATCTCTCCCGGAGTCACCGTCAGCGTCCCCGCGCACTGAATATCTCCGTTGCAGCCTCCACTCATATCCACATTGCCCAGACCAGTGATCCCGTTCTCAAAGAAATTGCCCTGATAGCCCTCTGTCGGAGTCACCCGGGACCTCACCCTGGTCATTGACCCCGTGACCATGTCCGTGGCCTCCGATACAATCTTGAAGAAAACTCCCTCGTCGTTCTCATTCTCTATAGTCACGGTGACGTTGTCACCATTTATCTCGAAGGGGTCAAGGCTTACCGTACCAATAAAAAGGGGGCCGTCATCTCCAAAGAGCCCCCCATTCTGCAGTTCCCATATGGCGTATTGCACCCCGGCGTCAGCACTGTATAGCTCAGTGGTTATATCTTCGTGGCTTTGTCCTGCCTTCAGCCCGGTGATCATGAAACCGAGAAGAGGAGTAATAACAATGGCCCCAAGCACCAGCAAGGCTAGCACGGTCACAAATGCCTCTCCTGTTTCTCTCCCAGAAAGGCTCACCCTGAAAAGCTCGCCGCTTCTCTTCATTCTCGTCTTCATTGCGGCCCCCTCCGCCAATGACTGAGCCCCTGCATGGTGACTCGCCAGGCGTGCACTATCCCTACCTGGTTAGTCGTTTCTAAACCTTAGAATCACCTGAACGGCTTCCACAATGACGCCGCACCTACAGCCGCGCGTTGCTAATCATGGTACGCTTGGGGCAGGATCCATCTTCACCAAGTATCACCACCAGCCCCACGGATTCTCCGAATCCGTCCCCTCTCTTTTCAAACCTACCATAGAACGTCCCAAATATCAAACCGCATCCCTTTCCCACTTTGTGTTATCCCTGCGGAAGCGGGGATCTGCCGTGCGCCCCCTTCCCCACCTGGATTCCGCATCGTGTGCGGAATGACACGGGGCGAGTCGCGGAATGACACTCATCCAACCCGGCCATGCCCAATCAGCTAATAACCATGACCTATGAGCTACCAGCCATGGGCTAAGACAGTCCTGTCAGGTCCTCGGACCCGGTGCAATCCACCTGTAGGGGAGTCCCTGGGAGGCTGTCTCAAAACCCATCTGGCTGGTAAGATATACGGTGAAGATGAGCGAGAGGGAGGCCGCATGAGTCAGGAGATACGAGCGAAGTATGATCAGGTTTACATGCTACCGCCATCTCTGGAGGAGTGGATAGGAGAAGACCATCCGGCGAGGTTCATCCGTGCCTTTGTAGATGAGTTGGATCTTAAGAGGTTAGGGTTCAAGGAGCGCAAGAGTGAGGATGGCCGTCCGAGCTATGCGCCTGATCTTCTGCTGAAGGCATGGCTGTACGGGTATCTGCAACGGATTTACAGCACGCGGTCGCTGGAGCGGGCCTGTCGGGAGCACATGTCTTTGATATGGCTGACGGGGATGCATCCTCCCGACCATAACACGTTGTGGCGGTTCTGGCGGGATAACAAAGAGCCGCTGCGGCGGGTGTTTAGCCAGGCGATCAAGATAGCCCTTTCCTGGGACATGATAGGCCTGGTGTTACATGCTGTAGATGGCACCAGGATAAGGGCGGACGTAAGCAAGAAAGGGGCATGGCACCGGGAAGATCTGGTGAAGCTGGATAAGTGCCTGAAAGAGGCTCTAGACGAGGCGGAGAAACAGGTAGAGGCTTCGGAGAGAGAGGAGGTGGGAGATTACCGGCTGCCCGAGGATCTTCAGGGCGGTGAGTCTCTTAGCGAGGCTATACATAATGCGATAGAGGAAATGGATGGAAAGGAGCAGAAACATCTTCATCCCAGCGATATGGACGCCCGGATGATGCTGTGTGAAGAGCGAAAGGTCTTTGCCTACAATGCCCAGGTAGTGGCGGATGAA
>Ga0154632_1078_pt1 | contig 9794 bp, 11 predicted proteins | sample Rifle2008BG13ft_FD_116061 | JGI IMG/M metagenome (GOLD analysis project Ga0154632, IMG submission 116061) | Chloroflexi bacterium RBG_13_53_26
GTACAGTGTGGAGTCAGCCAATGGGATACGGAGGATGATTGTTGGAAACCAGTAGCCTCCTCTCCAACTGGGCCATAGCGCTGGCCGCGGTGCTGGCAGTCCTCATCGGTTTGATCGCTGGCTTTGGTGCCGTCGGTTATTTCGTCGCCGCCCGCCGGATCAAGCAGCCCTTTCTCCGCTTCCTCATCCGCTACGCCGTTGTCTTCCTGCTCCTCATCGGCCTGGAGGTGGCAGTCGCTGCTCTCTTTCCCTCCGTCCATAACACACTGCGAAATGCTACGGCATCATTCGTGGGCTGGACCCTGGGACTGGCCGGGGTAAACCACTCGGTTTCAGGTCCGATCATAACGGTGAACGACCCTCTCCTCACCTTCGATGTCACCATGGCCTGCCTGGGCGGGGTGCTCTTCTGGGTCTACTTGGGGCTGGTCCTGGCCGAGTCCAGGGTCACCCGCCGACAGCGGCTTATCGGCCTCACTGCGGGCTTAGTGATACTGGTGGCTTTCAATCTGTTCCGGATCACCATTAGCATCTACCTGGAATGGCGCACCGGCGTCAATGTCCACAACTACTTCTATCTCTTCAACATGCTGTTTGTCTTGCTGGTCTGGGCAGGCTGGGTCAGAACCCTGAAGCCCAGCGCCGCAAAACCTGTGCCAGTCACACCATAGCAGGAAAGCGGCTGCAGTCCTCCTTTGGCAAGGCAGAGATTCATATTCTGCTGGGTGTCAGGGACCTGACACCCAGCAGGGGTCTTCCTCAACTTCAGGTTTGAGACAAACCACGGTATACTTTAGTCCATCATGCACGGTAATCCGGCGTCACCCGACATCAAATCAGCAGACATTGGACAGAATGTCCATGAAGTCCAGCGGCGCATCGCCAGAGCGGCCACAAAGGCTGGCAGGTCTCCTGCCGACTTAACCGTCATCGGAGTGACCAAGACAGTGGATCCGCTGCTCATTCAACAGGCTTTCCAGGCAGGTATCAGGCACTTCGGGGAGAGTAGAATCCAGGAGGCAAAGGACAAGATGGCTCAGCTATCGGTGCTTCAGCCGCGTCCCACCTGGCATATGGTGGGCCATCTGCAGACCAACAAGGTGAAGACAGCTATAGAACTCTTCGATGTTATTCACAGCGTTGATTCCATCAGACTAGCCGAGGCCATCAGCGAACACGCTCAGCAGGCTATCCCCATCCTCATCCAGGTCAATGTCTCTGGCGAAGCCAGCAAATACGGCTTCCCTCCCAACAAGGTTCGCTCAACAATAGAGCAAGCGTCTCACCTTCCTCACCTGGAGATAAAGGGGCTGATGACCATCGCTCCATACACTGACAATCCTGAGGACATCCGACCTATATTCAGGCAGCTCAGGATGTTGAGGGATTCCCTGGGATTGGAGCATCTTTCTATGGGCATGACCGATGACTTCGAGGTGGCTATCGAGGAAGGGGCCACTATGGTAAGAATCGGACGGGCTATCTTCGGTGAGAGGGAGGACTAGCATCATGAGAATTGCCTTCATCGGCGGCGGCAACATGGGCGAGGCTATGATCCGGAGCATTCTGGACGGAGGTGTGGCCGAGGCCACAGATATCGCGGCCAGTGATGTCAGCGAGGCCAGGCGTTCCTACCTCAGCCAGAAATACGGCATCGCCGCCCTTCCGAACAACCGCTCCGCCGCAGAGAAGGCTGAAGTCATCATTTTGGCCGTTAAACCAGTCTCGATGCCTGAAGTGATGGAGGATCTCAAAGGTTCCATCAAACCAGGGCAGACGGTCCTCTCCATAGCCGCCGGGATAACCCTGGCCAAGCTGTGCCAAGGGCTGGATCGTAAGTCGGTTGTTCGGGCCATGCCCAACATGCCCGCCCTGATCGGGGAAGGGATGACCGTATGGACAGCCACCGGCGACACAAAAGAGGAAGATAAACAGAGAGCACGGTTGGTACTGGGGGCACTGGGCAAGCAGGTATTTGTCCCCGATGAGAAGTATATCGATATGGCTACGGCAGTGAGTGGCAGCGGGCCAGCCTACATTTTCCTCATTATTGAGTCTTTAGTCGATGCCGCAGTACGAATCGGCCTCCCCCGTGACCTGGCCCACGAGCTGGTACTGGAAACGGTCTCAGGATCAACACATCTGATCCAGAAGTCAGGCAAACACCCCGCCGAGCTGCGAAATCAGGTCACCTCTCCCGGAGGGACAACAGCCGAGGGTTTGCACCAACTGGAGGAGGGAAGCTTGAGAGCCCTCCTGGCCCGGGCAATCATCGCTGCTTACGAGAAGGCAAAAGCGCTCAGAGGGGAGTAGAACCATCGAAACACTGGTGACTACTGTCGTCATTCTATGTCAATATCCGGGCCATCCTCTCCTGGTTCCCGATCAGTCCCGACAACCCCATAATAGTCATCCTTAACTACATTACCGAACCGATCATTGCCCCTCTGCGCCGCATAGTGCCCAGAATCGACATGATCGACTTCGCCCCATTCGTAGCCATTGCCATCCTGATGATCATCACCTGGCTATTGTCCCGGCTAGTCCTCTAAACTTGACCATCCGGTATCTGGTATATGATATGAGTAGCACAATCCAGACTTGGCTATCCCGCTGAGCACTTACGAGGTGAATAATGAACTGGGTAGATGGCGTAATTATCATCATAGCGTTGATCGGTGCCTTCTCTGGATTCAGGCAAGGGCTTATTATGTCCTTCGTCGGTTTTCTCGGACTGATCGCTGGCGTAGCCTTGGCCGGCTGGGCCGCTGATCCCCTGGCCGACAAGATTTCGCCTGACGGTGCAGGGTGGGCATACATACTGGCCTTTATCATCGTCCTGATCATTGTCATGGTGATATTCCACATAGTGGGCACCATCATCAAGCAGTTCATCAAGCTGATAATGCTGGGATGGCTGGATTCACTCGGGGGAGCGCTGCTGGGGCTGTTTGTTGGCGCCCTGCTCGCTGCCGCCGTTCTCATAGCTGTAGGTAGATGGGCAGCCGGCGTCGGGGCATCTGGGGTAGAGGAGGCTATTGGCAACTCTGCGCTGGCCGAGTTACTGATGGACAGCTTCCGTCTGTTGCTACTTCTCCTCCCTGAGAGGTTCAGCGTGGTCAGGGAGTTCTTTGCCTGATGTGCGGGCGGGCAGAAAGGCCAGAGCCTTCCTGCCCATCAATTGCAGATCGGACTAGGCAGCGGCTGGCGTCTTCCCCGGATTCTGCTTCTTCCACTTCTCGAGCAACTGCTCCTTGGTCTCTTTGTGGGCCGGATCAGGCACACAGCAATCCACAGGGCACTGCTCCACACATTTAGCAGTCGAGTACCAGCCTACACACTCAGTGCATTTGTCAGGGTCGATGACATAGATTGTATCCGCTTCCTTGATGGCAGCGTTCTTGCACTCTACCTCACAAGCCCCACAGCTAATACACTCCTCCGTAATTTTGTAGGCCATTCAGTTTCCTCCTTCTGTGTTTGTTCTACTTTTTTCTTCTGTTCTTCTTCTCAGGCTTGAGCGACAGCTTCTTGATCAAGGCTCTGGCAGAGCAGTCAGGCACAAAAACACTGACATCTCCACCACCATGAGCCGCCTCTTTGAGCAAGCTTGAGCTGATGAACTGGTAATCTGCGTTAGACATAAGGCAGATGGTGTCTATGACCGGTGCCATCTTGCGGTTCATCAGAGCCATGTCAAACTCTCGCTCAAAGTCAGAGCCCATCCGCAAACCACGCACGATAAACTTGGCACCTATCCGTCTGGCGAATTCGATAGTAAGAGAGCTATAGGCTTCAACGCGCACATTAGGCACGTGAGCCGTCGCTTCCTTAACTAGAGCCACCCGCTCTGCAGTTGTGAACAGGAGGTTTTTCGGAGGCGTGTCGAATACGCCGATGACCAGTTCATCAAAGAGGGATGCCGCTCTGGTGGCAACATCCACATGTCCTTTGGTTACCGGATCGAAGCTGCCGGGGTAGAGCGCTATTCTCAATTATCATCCTCCTGTCGATAGAATGAAAGGCAGGTGTCCCCATAACGCCGACTCTTAATGAGGTGAAATGATTTGAACTCCTGGGGCAAGGGCTGGTGTGTAGAGTGTTGTACCACCACTGTGGAGTCTCCTCCAACAAGACGAGATTCGAAGAGATTGCTCAGGGTGCTCTCCAGTGAGGTATCGGAATACGGGGGGTCCAGAAAGACCACATCATACACTTTGTTGACTATGGAAAACGCTCTATTGACACTGCAACAGTAGACTGCCGATTGCGATGTCAAACCTGTCTTCTTCAGATTGTCCCTGATCATATCGCAAGATCGCGCGTTGCGTTCAACAAAATCCACCCAGCGAGCACCACGACTGAGGGCTTCAATTCCCAACGCACCGCTGCCAGCATAGAGGTCAACGGCTTGCCAGTCCTCGCCAACCATGGGTTGCAGGATGGAGAGTATTGCCCCACGAACCAACTCAGTTGTGGGACGAGTATAGCTCTTTGGAGACCTGAGTCTTGCTCCCTTCACACTGCCAGCAATAACTCGCATCCTCAGTCTAACATTATAGCTAAATTCGCTTCTCAGTCAAAACTTTCAGGGATATCCGCAGCCTATTGGCCACAAACATGGGGAGATGCTTTGCCGTAGTGAAGAGGAAGGTCAGCTACACCTGTTCTGGAAGCTGAACCATACACGACATCATGCCCTTATGTTCTTGGTGATCAAATCCCCCATCTCGTTTGTCCCCACCCTTACGCTCGCCTCATCCATGATATCATACGTACGGTAGCCAGCCTCCAGAGCACTGACCACTGCCTTCTCAACAATCTGCGCTTCCTTCTCCAGCCCGAACGAATAGCGTAGCATCATGGCGCAGCTCAGGATAGTAGCCACTGGATTGGCCATATTCTGGCCCGCCCTCTTGGGAGCACTGCCATGAATAGGCTCATAAAGCCCAAAGGCCCTCACGCCCGGCTTGGGCACCGCGGCCAGGCTGGCTGAGGGTAGCATCCCCATAGAACCAGCCAGCATCGACGCTTCGTCAGTCAAAATATCACCAAACATATTCTCGGTTACCAGAACATCGAAGTATGTAGGACGCTGGATCAGCCTCATGGCACAGGCATCAACCAGCATGTGCTCCAATTCCACTTCGGGATAGTCGGTTGCCACTTCCGTGGCCACCTGCCTCCATAACCGCGACGACTCCAGAACATTGGCCTTGTCCACTGATACCAGCTTCCTCCGCCTGCCCATAGCCAGCTCAAACCCCACCCTCAGGATGCGTTCGATCTCCTTTTCTGAGTAGAGCATACTGTCCACCGCACGCCTGCCCTTGGTAGTCTGCCAGCGCTTCTTGGGTTTGCCAAAGTAAAGCCCGCCGGTAAGCTCACGCACCACTACCATGTCCACTCCTCTGATAATCTCCGGTTTCAGCGTGGTGGAATCGACAAGCATAGGAAAGACCTTTACCGGCCGCAGATTGGCGAACAACCGCAGCTCCTTTCGCAACGCCATGAGGCCATCCTCCGGGCGGACTTTGGCCAGGGGATCGTCCCACTTCGGGCCACCTACCGCCCCGAGCAGAACGGCATGACATCGCTTGCACATCTTCAGGGTGTCTTTAGTCAGCGCTACTCCATGCTGGTCAATAGCAACACCACCAATCTGACCATGGAGAAGACGAAACTCGTGACCGAATCCCTTGCCAACCGCCTCCAGAACCTTCACCGACTCAGCCACTACCTCAGGACCAACACCATCACCAGGCAGCATAGCTATGCTGAACTTCATCGAACCACTCCCCTTGCCTTGAGCCTCTTCCTGGTATGTTCTACCAGTCCTCCCGCCGCAATAAGCTCCAGCATGAATTCGGGATAAGGTTTGGCATGAAAAGTCCTGCCTCTGGTGATGTTCTTGATTTCACCAGTTTCAAGTTCTATCTCCAGAATGTCACCAGACTGCGTTACCTCCACCGCTTCCTCACACTCCAGAATAGGCAAGCCAATATTGATAGCGTTGCGGAAGAAGATACGCGCAAAGCTCCTGGCGACAACGCAGGAGATACCGGAGGCCTTGATTGCCACAGGGGCATGTTCCCTGGATGAGCCACAGCCGAAATTGGTCTCGGCGACTATGAAATCCCCCGGGGCTACTCTCTTCACAAACTGGGCATCAATGCCCTCCATGCTGTGTCTGGCCAGCTCATCAGGGTCAGAAACATTGAGGTAGCGCGCCGGAATTATGGCATCCGTATCCACATTGGCGCCATACTTGTGCACCTTACCTGTCAACTTCAATCCGCTACCTCTTCCGGGCTGGCGATCTTCCCTAACACAGCGCTGGCCGCCGCAACAGCCGGGTTGGTCAGGTAAATCTCGGAATCAGGGCTTCCCATTCTGCCCACGAAATTGCGATTCGTCGTCGATACACAACGCTCACCAGCCGCCAGAACACCCATGTAACCTCCCAGGCAGGGGCCACAGGTAGGCGTACTAACGGCTGCTCCCGAATTGACGAAAGTCTCGATCAAACCTTCTCTCAATGCTTCAAGGTAAACCCTCTGGGAGCCAGGAATGACTATGCAACGCACCCTGGGATGCACCTGCCTGCCTTTGAGTATCTGAGCTGTAATCTGCAGGTCCTCCAGCCTGCCATTGGTGCAACTGCCGATGACCACCTGGTCAATCTCGATTTCGCCAACCTCACTGATAGGTTTCGTATTAGAGGGCATATGAGGGAAGGCAACCTGAGGCTCGAGCCTGGAGACGTCGTACTCCACAACCCTCGCATACTCGGCATCCTTGTCCGCCTCATAAACCTCGTATGGGCGCTTGGCCCTCGGTCTGACATACTCAATGGTCTTGTCATCCACTCCCAATATACCTGCCTTAGCTCCAGCTTCAATGGCCATGTTGGCCATGGTAAAGCGTCCATCCATAGACAGCATCGCCACAGCCTCGCCTGTAAACTCCATGGCCGAATAGAGAGCACCATCCACCCCGATAGCGCCTATGGTATGCAGAATGAGGTCTTTGCCCCCGGTCCATCGGCTCAGCTTTCCGTGATAGACGAACCTGATGGTTGGAGGGACTTTCATCCAGATCTCACCGCTAGCCATGGCTGAGGCAATATCTGTTGAGCCCATCCCAGTAGCAAAGGCTCCCACCGCTCCATAGGTACAGGTATGAGAGTCGGCCCCAATAACCACGTCGCCGGGAAGCACCAGGCCTTGCTCTGGGAGGAGCACATGCTCAATTCCCATCCTGCCCACCTCGAAATAGACCAGGCCTTGCTCCAGGGCAAACTCACGTACCAGCTTGGCCTGCTCCGCTGAAGGAATATCTTTATTGGGAGTGAAATGGTCAGGGACCATGACCACCTTCCGAGGATCGAAAACCCTTTTGATTCCAATGCGTTTGAATTCTTTGATAGCAATGGGGGCCGTAATGTCGTTAGACAAGACAAGATCAACCCTGACATTTACCAGTTCGCCAGGGGTGACTTTTGTCTTGCCAGCATGGGCAGCGAGGATTTTCTCAGATAGAGTCAACCGAGTTCCTCTTCTTGGCCGCCAACAACCTGTTGAGGGCATTCATGTAGGCTCTGGCGCTGGCAACAATAATGTCGGTGGCAGCTCCACGCCCTGTGTAACTCACGCCATCGCTCTCAATCCTGATCAGCACCTCACCAATGGCATCGATCCCGGCTGTAACCGAGCTGACGCTGAACTCAGTAAGCTTGTTCGGTACACCGATTATGCGGTTGATGGCTCTATATACCGCGTCCACTGGTCCGGCGCCCAGGGCAGCATCGGCAAAAACCTGGTCATTAGGTCCAATCAGCCTCACCGTAGCCGTCGGTATACCATGGTCACCACAGGAAACGCCAATATGATCCAGGTGGTAGATCTCTGAAGCAGTACGCATTTCCTCAGCCACAAGGGTTTCGAGGTCGCGGTCCGTCACTTCCTTTTTTTTCTCGGCAACCTCTTTGAAAGCATCGAAGGCCCGATTCAGTTCTTCTTCAGCTAAGGCAAGGCCCAACTCCGCTAATCTCTCTCTGAAGGCATGGCGACCGCTGAGCTTACCCAGTACCAGTCTGCTGGCCGGAATCCCCACATCCCGCGGATCCATAATCTCATACGTGATCGCCTTCTTGATCACCCCATCCTGATGGATGCCTGATTGGTGACGGAAGGCATTCGATCCAACAACAGCTTTGTTGGGCTGCACCATAAAACCCGTCAGCTCACTAACCAAGCGACTGGTCTTATAGATTTGCGTAGTATCAATCCGGGTGGTCAGATTGAACAGGTCATGTCGTGTCTTGAGCGCCATCACAATCTCTTCCAGGGAGGCATTGCCCGCCCGCTCCCCAATGCCATTGAGAGTGCATTCAACCTGCCTTGCCCCCTGGCGAACAGCCTCCAGGCTGTTCGCCACCGCCAGCCCCAGGTCATCATGGCAATGAACACTGACTATGGCTCTGCCGATGTTGGGTACATTGCGGAAAATGCCCTGGATAAGATTGCCAAACTCCTGAGGAATGGCATAGCCTACAGTGTCAGGGATATTCACTGTGGTTGCGCCCGCCTTAATAACCGCCTCCAGAATCATATAGAGATAGGCGGGATCAGTACGGCTGGCATCCATTGGCGAGAATTCCACATCGTTCACATATGTCTTGGCCCGGGCTACCATATCCCGCGCCTGCCCGAGGACTTCTTCACGACTCTTCTTGAGTTGATAAGAGAGATGGACATCCGAGGCGGAGAGGAACACATGGATACGGGGGTGTTCAGCTTCCTGGATTGCCTCCCAGGCAGTATCAATAGCCTTTGCATTAGCGTGGGTCAGGGCACAGATGGCTGACTGGCGAATCTCTCTGGCGATAAGCCTCACAGCTTCAAAGTCACCTTTGGAACTGGCGGGAAAGCCGCCTTCGATAACGTCCACGCCGAGCTTCTCCAGTTGCCTGGCTATCTCCAGCTTCTCCTGAACATTTAGCATCCCCCCCGCCGCCTGCTCTCCATCACGGAGGGTCGTATCAAAAATAGTGACTTTGTCCATGCCGTACAGTACCGCTAAGAAGCAGTATCCTCCACTCTCTCCAATTCCATTACTTTAGCCTTGGTTATGGCTATTGCCATTTGTCACCAGGCTTTGTCTCTCCAATAAGTGGAGAGCATCAGCCCTTAAGCCAAGGCATCATGTCCCGCAGTTTCTTGCCCACGATTTCAATAGGATGTGTCTCCTCTTTCCTCTTCATGGTATTGAAGCAGGGGCGGCCAGCCTGGTTCTCCAGTATCCATTCCCGAGCGAAGCTGCCATCCTGTATTTCATCAAGAATGATCCTCATCTCTTCCTTGGCCATTTCATCGACAACCCGAGGTCCCCGAGTATAATCGCCATATTCGGCGGTATCACTAACCGAATAGCGCATGTAGGTCAAGCCACCCTGATAGATGAGGTCAGTGATCAGCTTCAACTCATGGAGCACCTCAAAATAGGCAATCTCTGGCTGATAGCCCGCCTCAATCAAGGTTTCAAAGGCAGCCTTTATCAACGCCGAGACACCACCGCAAAGTACTGTCTGCTCCCCAAAAAGGTCGGTCTCCGTCTCTTCCGCGAAAGTAGTCTCTATGACCCCTGCTCTGGTGCAGCCGATGCCCTTGGCGTAAGCCAGAGCCACATCCTTCGCTTTGCCAGAAGCATCCTGGTAAACAGCCACCAGAGCCGGAGGTCCCTTGCCCTCTGTATACAGCCGCCGCAGCATATGTCCTGGACACTTGGGAGCA
>Ga0154632_1054_pt1 | contig 9501 bp, 11 predicted proteins | sample Rifle2008BG13ft_FD_116061 | JGI IMG/M metagenome (GOLD analysis project Ga0154632, IMG submission 116061) | Chloroflexi bacterium RBG_13_53_26
GAAGAACGCCAACACCCAGGGAATCCCTGATCGGGGGAGCTGCGGCAGCACTGGTGCTTATGACCAAGGTGATTGCGCAGGAAACGTCCCGATGGCAAATACGAATAAACACCATATGTACCACGGTGACCAAAGACACGCCAGGATACGACTATGCCATGGCCGACCCAACAAGCCACATATTCAAGATCTTCAAGAAGGCTGAGGAAAGGATGCCCTTCGGGATGAACCGGCCCGATGATATCGCACAACTTGCGCTGTTCCTGGCTTCAGAGGATTCGAATCAGATAACAGGACAGATCTTCAGCATAAGTGGCGGTTTGTCTTTCCCAGGTTGAGCATGGCCTGTCATTGACAGTTGCACCACCCATGAGACGTTTCTGTGAAGTTCATGCTGTGAAATGAGATAGACGGGTGAGCGCACCAGCGTATAGTGTTCAGTATGCCGTCAGGTGGTCCATTCTCCGTGGATAGAACCGGGAGACCCGTGGGAGAATGGAGTTGTGGAGTCACACATTTGAAAGCGCAGCAAGGGACTGCTCAACCGAGAGCCATTCGCCAGTCTGCTTGAGGACAGGTCATGAGAGAGGTCGCAGTCACCAGGGATCTCCAGATGTCAGGTTTGTGGCATCAAGTGCAGACGGCCCCTTTTCTGGCTCTTGTGGCACTGGAAGTTGATCAGCTCACCAAACTGTGGGTGAGAGAGAGCCTGCCGCTGGGAGAAGCAATACCGCACGACTCCTGGCTGCGCATAACCCACGTGGTCAATCCGGGAATATTCCTCGGGGTGCCTGCTTCACCCATGATCTCCGTGCTCCTGCCTTCCGCGATGATATTCGCTGCTCTTATCCTCTACTGGCGATTGGAGCGATCCAATGATACGCTGCTTAACCTCGGCACCGGGCTGTTTGTTGGCGGCAGTCTGGGCAACCTGGTAGACCGGATTGCCTATGGTCACGTCACCGACTTCATCGAGCTGGTCACATCCGGTGGTCACGTCAGGACGATCTTCAACATAGCTGACCTATGTGCCATCCTGGGCATTGCCATCCTGGAAGTCTTCCTGATCAGGTTCATTATCAGGCTCATCCTGAAGAAAGGTCTAAACTACAACCCTGTGGCCCCGCACATGGCCAGGCTCTTCCACAAGAGGCGTTCAAGAGAGAAGTAGCTGATCCCACGCCTCACCACAAGAAGAGAGCCCAGAGACGCTGCGCTAGTGGTTATTCACCAGCTCGTGTACTGCTCTGCAGTTGATTGTCTTCTGCTGCCCCGCATATGACAGCCTGCCGGAGCCGACAGACAAGAAGGAGGTTATGGTGGGTTTGGCCTTGAAGGTACGGATAAGGAATCTCATCACCGGGTGGAAATCGGCCAGCAGGTCTATCCTCTGGAAGACGTTTTGCAGCTCCAGGTTTACCTCCAGCGATAGTCCCTCATCCTCGATTCTGAGCACATTCTTGTGGGGAATCCCCACCCGGTTGACTGGGTCTGGCGTGATGTCCGCCTTGGCCAGACTCCATTTCGTTTTCGCCGTCGTCAGGTAAACCAGCTTCTCCGAGTCGTAGATCATTATGGGTGTTATCTCAGTTCCCTCCATCCTTCTCGTAGTGACAATATCGGCGAATATGATAGTGAACTCTTCGTCGTAGATTGTCCCCCAATCCCAGTGTGCCAGAAGGTCCGGAGGGAAAATGTTCAACCAGTTATGATCCCTATAGCCGATTCCCTCTATGGTGCAGGTCTCCCCTTTCGTTCTGAACGTTCCCCTGGCCTGGCAACGGGGCTGGGGCACCACCCAGTACATGTACCTTGACTCGTCGCCGAAGCAGGCATGACTGACAGTCCCTCTGATCCTGGAATCAAGCTGCAGGTCAAGGGCGGTGTCTCCATCCTCGATGTGCACCTCATAATGTGAAAGGTCTCCTCTAATGAAGTTGTTGCCGATCCGGACATCGCATACCTCGGTCGAGGCTTTGAAGGAAGAAAACGGCAGTCTCCGCTCTATGCGTACCTCCGTTCCATCGCTCTTCACATAGCTGGCTCTGACTCCGGTCATGACCCTTTTCGGTCGGGAGACATCGCCGGCTATGAATAGCTGACCTCTGACAAGGCTCCCGTCGTTGGCCACCAGGTCAAAATACCACCACTCGATATAGTTCCGATCATTCAGGGGATGCCAGGCATCATCGGATTGATGAACCACCATGGACTGCGGGATTTGGGTGCCGGTCTGTTCTTCGTAGATCACCCTACTCATTCCCGCCTCCGTCTACATCCGTCGCGTCTCGTCTTCCCCCCATAGCTCAAGGGTACCTTGAAGTCCTGCAAGGCGATGCCGGGGTGACGATTGAAGAGAAAACGAAGTCAAACATCCTATCTGGATGAATTGTTGAGACAGGACAGCCCCATCCCTGGTAAAAGACACTTCCCTTATCAGCCGTATTCAGGGTAGAGACTCCCGGCTTCACAATTCCGATGACCGCAGCGGGTCCACCGGAGGCTGGCCGACATAGTGTATTTGAGCCTTGTTGATGGCCACGAATTCAAATTCAGAATCGCCGGTAGCCAACTCAGGCGATATACGGGCATTGGTCAGCGGTAGAAACCGCTCATTGCTGTCGAGGGTCTCGAGCAGTTCCTGCCATGTTTCGGTGTGCATGTTACCCACGATGATGTATGATGACACATGAACCTCTGTTCCCGCTGGTTTCTTTTCCCTCCAGCGCGGTCCCTGCTGGTCACCCCCGTCTGTGGGCAAGCTGCCCTGTCCCTTGTTCTTCTCGCCAACGAAGAGGATACTGGTCTTCCCAACGAACGTTGATGCCAGTGATGCCTTGCTGCCATCCGGAGACCACACCTCAACCTGGGTTAGCGGCATGAAATCCCTCCCTATGGGAGACCCCTTTGGCGCCAACCCCTGGTTAAGAGCATCCAGAAGACGCTGGCGATCCAAACGATAGGTACGCCCGGCGAAGGTGCCGGTAGTGGTGCACACTACCACCTCCACCGGCCTGAGCCTGGTGTCGCTCCGCCAGCCGCTATCCGGCTGTTCTAAATAAGATGGGTCCCACATTCGAGGTCACTCCGTTTCGCCTATTATAGCAGGTAAGTCGTCGGGCTACCTTCACAGTTGGGCTCATTGATGTACACAGCGTCTGCATAGGCCATAAGCTGTCGAGCAGGAGGAGACACCCCAGCTTCAGCTTGGATACGAATGGGGACAGGCTGTGGGGTTCTACAAGGGGATGGTGGAGGTATTGAAATCGTCGTCTCACCACAACTTGTATCATCAAGGCTCAATTGCTACGAAAGGCCGCCAAGATATCAGCGGTGTCGTAGTAGTGCCGATGTCTGATAATTTTCCCGTCTTGCAGCGTGAACACCATAACCCAATCATGCTCATAAGTGCGACCAGTTGCCCTAACGATACCGCGGTTCCTTCCCTCAACGACCACGCGCCCAGATTGTGCAGTGTACTCAAGAGCCTCCATCCGTTCTATCTGCATCTTCTCAGCGAGTTCCTTGAAGAACGCAGCAACCTCCTCTCGGCTATGACGCGGCTTGGCCCAGGAAATTTGCGCTGGGGCATTTCGAGTAACTGGTGACTGGAAATCAACGTTCTCTCCCAGAGTGCTTAGCGCAGCCGGCAGGTCAGCCCGTCCAAAGGCTGCAAACAACTGCTGTACTACCTGAAGGTTCTGTTGTTCATTTGTCATGACTCTCCTCCCTGCTACGATTGATTTTGATAGCAAGACGCCGAAGACTTGCTCTGTGAGGCCCCATCAGCGCAGAAGCTCAATCAGAGGGTCTGCAGGTCGAACTCGAATCCGACAATATTGCGAGTGCCGCGGCAGCCACGCGAATCCTATGCTTAAGTCGGGCATGATGTCAAGAGCACGAAGGTCTGTCAGAAAGAACGCCACAACGTGCCGTAATTGATATAAAGAGCAGAACCGAAGGCTATCTCTGGACGCCGTAGAAAGGCCCTAGATGGCCTCAATCTAGTCAAGGCATGGAGTTGCCAAGTTTTGAGCCAGCCTCCTGCGCCCTCTAAGAATTACCAGAGCCGTCTAGCTGATGGCTTGAGGCAGGATCGAAAGCGGCGATGAGTAGCCGCTGTTGCTGGACCGATCCTTGAGGGGGCAGTAGATAGAACAAGGGTTTGCCATCCTATTCTGCGATCACATACCCGGCAATTTGCTGGAAGAAAGCCTCAGCCTCAGGCTTCTCCAATACCCAACCCATGAATCTGACGGAACTCAGGAATACGAGCAGAGAATGGAAGCAAGAGAATATGAGATGCGGTTCATTGGCCCGGTACCGATAAGCTGCAGAAGAGCCAGGTATGTTCACCGTCTCAACATCAACAGCTTTGCTCAGTCCTGAGAAGCTGGCATGTGCAGCCGGTGATCCTCTACGGTAGACCTGACAGTACAGATACTCGTAGAAATGCTCTTCATTGCACGTAGAGGGGCAGTTGCTGTCCAACAGCCTCACGTTTTGTTCAAGAGACTTACCTGTCCATGTAGGAAGACCAGACCCATACTTGGCTACGTACTTGGCTACGTACTTGTCTCTTTCCCTTCTAACCCTTGTGACTTCAGACTCTGTAAGGCCACTTAGTCTTGCCAGCCCTAGTCTCTCCAGGTGGTCATGGGTCTTGCTAGCTTCGACATACTGATAACCCTGGTAGCGGTCTAGGTCGTCATGAATCACTGATTTGGCCAGCAGGCCCATTGAGACCACACTCTCGAACATAGAGCGGCATAGGGCATAGATGTCCGCTACTCTTTCATGCTCTACCAAATAATGAATGGTGAGGAACGTTGAGAAATTCCTGTCATGGTTCAGAAAGACGAGGCCAGTGCGGGTTGCGTCGCAGAGGCCGCGCACTGGATACAGTACTTTCAACTGAAATTCCAGCACCTTTTGGCTCCTTCCAAGGAATTGGGGCTTCGTGAATTTGTCTGCCATCTTCTTCGGCTTGCCGACCGACCAAGCTAAGCTGGTATGGCCAGTGGTCAAGCCAAATCCTATCCTTGTCCTCTAGATAGACATCGTCGATTCCTGCTCACCAGCACTCAGAACTTGCGTATCCAGGATTCTCCTCATCAATATGAACGTGAACTTGACTCCTTCTTTCTCGGTCAGAATGTCTTTCAGGTGCACTTTGGCGCCCTCTTCATACTGTTTCGGGAAGTTGATGCTCAAATAAGTCATTGTCTTCTTGTCTGCTTCCCAGAACCGATATTTCACCGTCTCAGTACCACTGTGTTTGGTAAGAAACCTGTCGATAGATTGATCCTCTTTGAAGCAGTTTACGACTGATCTGTTGACCCACACGTCATCCCAAGTATCAAAGAACGGAAAGTGAACAATCAAATTCCTTATGAACCTGAATAACTCACTAGCGATCTCTGCTTCCATTGGTGGTCTGGAGGTTCGCATGTCCTCCAGAACCCACTTCAATGGTTCATAATTGAGTAGCTCGGAATATACAGCGAAACCGTCTTTCACCCTGGAAAAGCGATACCATGATTCCCTTTCCCAAAAGGAATCATCCATTACTTCGTCGAAAATGTCATAGAATCGGTTGTAGGCGAGTGTTAAGAATTGCAGTTCCGCTTCGTTTGGTCTGAGATCGTCCCGCATTTTCATATCGTCTCGGTGGGATCGAGTTCGATGCTATCCTGTAGGGTGCTGCAATGCCCGCGCGCATCCTACGCTTGGGTCGGGGATGATGTCAAGAGCGTATGGAGTAGTCCACGAATCAAGGGGGCACTGGCCGTAGCGTTGCGACTGATAGCTCCGTTTACCTCTCGGGTCAGAATGTCACAGGTCACCGACAGCCCCTGGCTCTCTATGCCTTGCGGACAGGGAAGGCGACTTCGGTCAGGAGATCGTCGGGCCTCGTCTGGCCGGGATCACTGAGGTACGTTTCGATTCCAGGGCCAACAATCTGATACCCGTTTTGGCCAATCCATTTGGCGAGCGCGTCCCAGGTGGCCCCGACCTTGTCGAACGGGCCCTTATGCATGGTTGCTGCCACTTGGGCGGCTTCAACCGGCTTGATGCCCAGGCCCTTATCGTCAGGGCCAGCAATGAGCACATCGCCAGCCACCGGGCAGCGCAACTCCCACAGGAGCTGCTCCTCCGGCACCTGGCCCGGCGCGTTGAAGAAGGCACCCGATGGAGGCCCCACTGGCACCAGCCCTTTCTGTCCCAGCCAGCCGAACAAGGTACCGAAAGCCTGCTGTACCTTGGTGTATGGCCCTCTCATGCTGATGTAGGCCACTGTCTGCGGCTGGAGATTCTTGATAGCGACATCGATATGAGACGACATGGATACCCCTTTCGATTGTGGACTGGCAACAGACGCCGGACGGAGTCTCAGTCCTCGTCAGATTCTATGTCAAAGGAGGGCAGCAGCACGTGATCCTCACCGCGTTTCCTGGTCCTCGGAGGCAGATCACTGATCGCCTGGAACTGGCGGGAAAGAACCTCCGCTCCGCTTTCATCGCCAATCTCGATGACTATCCCGCTGACTCCCACATCCCAGATCAACCAAATTTCCTTGTCAGACAGCTCCCGGTTGGCCGCTACCAGCAGAGGCTTATCCAGCAAGCTGGAAAGCCAGTGGCAATGCATGAGGTCAGCCACGGTCAGATCACCCTTTTCCCCTCCCAAGTCCATGAGTACCGCATCAACGGGCAAATCACTCATAGCACTCAACAGAAATCTTTCACGTGACAGGTCGACTTTCAGAATCTTACCCATGTCCTCACGGAGCAATTCTGCCGGGGCCGTGGCTGATTCCATAGCAATGAAATCCCCGCCCACTTCCATAAACTGTTTCAAGTCCGGTGGCTCACCTGTACCCAGCCATACTCCCCAGGGAGTATCCTCTACACCACCCCATATCTGTTCCAGGGCCTCGCTGCCACCCATATCCATGCTGTGGAACAGAAGGGCATCAACCTCAGCCAGGTTCAAGCTGGCCACCATGCCCCTCTTGCCCTGAGGCAGAGAGGCGATGAGAAGCATCTGTCGATTGGATTCTACAATGCTCCTCTTGAATCCGATGGAGTGAGAGGAACATTCACATACCTGGCGGAGTCTCTTGACCAACTTGCTCATTTCCATTTCTCCTCTCCTCTCATCCAACAATAGCAAGCTCTACCCACACCCCCACCACCACTTGCCTTTGACCACCCTGGTTGCGGCAGCAACCAGTGGAGCCACCACCAGCCATATGGCAATGGTGACGAGCATAGCCATGGGATAGCCAATGGTCTTTATGCCGAAATCCGGGGCTATTATGCCCCAGAAGATCATGGTCAGCCAGGCACTGAGGAAGAATCCGCCACCAGCAGCTGGAATGGCACAAAAACCCATATCACGCCTCCCTAGGTCTCTCTTATTCGAGGGCAACTTACGTCGCAGCTATGTTCAGGAGCAAGTGCGATTTCAGACAACATCAGAACTCCTCTGGCGTATGGTATTATAGCACTCAACCTCGCCCCAAACATAGGAAAAAGGGTTGGATTTCTCCAACCCCTTTTCGGTCGATACTCAATCCGCTGCTCTATTCCATATGAATAGCCGGGAGGCACAAGGATAGGGATAATGTAGGTGGGGCCTGGTTGTTATGCTCCAACCGGGAATATCCTAGGCTTCCTCTTTTACTATCCTTTCTTTGAGAGTCTGCCACTGTTCCATGGTGAGAACACACAGATTGCCCGGCTCACCTATCTCCACCTGCGTCTCCGCAATTTTCACCACCGGACAGCAACTCCCTGAGCTACACAAGGTCACGATCTTCATAGTTTGATTCTCCTCCTTTTCATTCAGATTTGACTGATCTACCAACAAAGACTGCTACCCCACCAACAGACACCGTATATCATACCAAAGCCATTGTCTCAGGTGTATGTGACTTTTGTCTCCCCCGACGCATGGAGGGCAGCAATGAATCCAAAGACCATTGAAGGACCGATAGTGGCCCCGGCACCGGCATACGAGTGTGCCATCACAGAAGCAGCGCAGTTGCCGACAGCATAGAGCCCTTCGATCGGTGAACCATTCGGGCGAAGCACACGGGCGTGGGCGTCCGTGTTCAGGCCACCCTTGGTGCCCAGGTCACCGGGCCAGAGTTCAATGGCACAGTACGGGGGTTTGTCCAGCGGACCAAGGCAGGGGTTCGGTTTGACCGAGGGATCACCGTAGAAGCGATCGATGAGACTGTCACCCCTTCTGAAATCGGGGTCCCTGCCATTGGCGACGGACTGATTAAACCTGTTGACCTCAGCCACCAGTCCGTGAGAGTCGATGCAGCACTGCCTGGCCAGATCTTCGATGGTATCAGCCACCTTCAAATAGCCATTGCGAATGTATTTGCGCGGTGTCAGGCCGGGCAGCATCGGGCTGGCCGGATACCTGCTGCGAAAGCGCCGGTCCATGATCAGATATGCCGGAATGGCCCCGCATCCCTGGCTGTGGCTGGCGCACTGGTCTTTGACCACATCGATGTAGGGAGCAGCCTCATTGGTGAAACGCTTACCCAAGGAATTGACAATGATAGAGCCGGGGAGGGACCTCTCCACAATGATCATATTGGGCAGATCCTCACCGGGCACCAGGCTGGTGGGCATCCACCAGGCCTCATCCATGAAATCCACCGCCGCACCTATCTCCAGTCCCATCTGGATAGCATCACCGGTCTCCTCGGGACAGGCTACCGTCCAGGAATCCGAAACAGGCTGGCGCTGATACTTCTGGCGCATGGCCCTGTTGCGGGCGAAGCCACCTGCAGCCAGAATGACGGCCTTCCGGGCACGGATACAGACCCTCTTTTCACCCCTCTCCACTTCCAGGCCAACAAGGCGGCCATCCTCGACGATAGTCTGGCTGGCTCGGGTGTCCAGCCATACCGGTATTCCGCGGTCAGCGAGCGAAAGGCGAAGTCGGCCAATGAGAGCATTCCCCAGTGTCAATCGGGTGTCCATCCCGGCCAGACTGCGTGCCGGATTACAGAAGTAGCGGACGAAGATGGTGGCAGCGCGCAGCCGACCCCGAAGCGAGGAATCCATCATGAGGTGGGCATCATAGGCAGTGGCCATCATCCGGCCAAACAACCTTGCCTGGCGGGGTAAGGAGCGTATCTGTTGTCGCATCCTGCCCAGCTTACGAGCATTGAAGGGCACCGGCTCAATTGTACGACCGCCGGGAGGCTTGGCCCCAGGGAGATCAGGATAGTAATCGGAGTATCCGCGAACAATCTGGAATCGAACATGACTGTTCTTCTGCAGATACCTGACCATCTCGGGGGCAGCACTCACATAGGCGCGCAAGCGGTCATCAGAAACCCTGCCTTCGGTGATGGCCTGCAGATACGCGAGCGCTTCATCCGGGGAATCCTGCAGGCCTGCTTCCTTCATCAGATGATTGTCAGGCACCCAGATAGCTCCACCCGACATGGCCGTCGAACCGCCATAGACC
>Ga0154632_1114_pt1 | contig 9334 bp, 3 predicted proteins | sample Rifle2008BG13ft_FD_116061 | JGI IMG/M metagenome (GOLD analysis project Ga0154632, IMG submission 116061) | Chloroflexi bacterium RBG_13_53_26
CCGAGAGGGCATGCAGACACTGGATATGGCAATGGCCGATTTGGTGCGAAACGGCATCGTTTCTCTGGAAAACGCCATGCTCAAAAGCAGCAATCCGGCAAGGCTAAATGAACTGCTGGTTCGCTATGAACGGCAGCCTTCCCGAGTCTAAGTCTTCCATCGGGTCCACCTCTGAAGCCATTTCAGTAAATCCCTGAGCGCTCCGGCTACATCATCCTCACTTCTGGATACTATCGATGACATCCATTCCAGTCGCCATGGATGATTGAACGAGAACCAGGTTTTCAAAGTGGAACTGGAACGCTTTTGCTCGGGCTGCAACTTCTGAACAACAAGCGCAACTTGAGCATCATTGGGGAGTAGAGTGCAGAGGTTCAAGAAGGAGAATCGCAGGAGATGACACAGAGTTACTCAGAGGACATCGGCTTCCATGACATCTGGATTTCCACAAGGCACTGCTGTCCTGCACCTTCGCCAAGTCGGATTGGACGAGCGGTTGTCACTATTTGGGTTCAAGGGCATCATCTTCTCTGCAAATCCAGGCACTCTGTATTGCGAGAGCCAGTGCAGGACAGCCCACCCTGTGACTTGTGGCTACAATGTCGCCCATGATCCGGTTGTGCGACTGCCACTAGCCGTCGACAATCCTCTCCTACTTCTTCTTGGCTTTGGGTTTAGCGGTCTTTGCCTTCGTGGTCTTTGCCTTTGACGTCTTGGCTTTCGCCTTTACCATACTGCTCACCCCCTTTCCTGCTTCAAACATACCTGGCATTGACTGCCAGTTCGATCATGATTACGAGTTTACCACTCATATGCTCATTGTCAATAGGTTCTCAACTTGACATTCAACTGCTGGTCAAGTCATACTTTGCCCCGAATGGGGGGAGAGCCCTGGCTATCCTGCCCTGCATCGCCCATCGCTCATGATGGCTGCAGGATGACGTAACCCGGCGAAGATAAATCAAGGGAGGCACACATGAAAAGCGTCGCAATAACGGGGATCTCGGGCTATCTGGGTGGCCAGATACTCAAAGTGCTGGATCAGGAAAAAGAGGTGGAAACTGTTGTTGGCATAGACATCAGACCACCCGGTTACACCACCGGCAAGCTCAAGTTCTATTCCCGTGATGTGCGCGAATCTATGGTTGACATCTTCACCCAGAACAAGGTGGACACAGCATTGCACCTGGCTTTCATTGTTCCACCGACAACCCACGTTGATGCCCACGGCATCAACATAGGCGGTACCCAGAGCTTTCTGAAGGCTTGCGAGGCAGCATCTGTAGAAGCCCTTTTCTATCAAAGCAGCCACACTGTTTATGGTGCGCACCGCGACAATCCACCGCTGATCACTGAAGACCAGCCACTCAGGCCCGTTCCCGCCTTTCCCTATGGTCAGGACAAGGCCGAGGTTGATCTGATGTTTCAAGAGCACGCAAAGACACACCCGAAGCAGTGTGTGACCATCGTGCGCGTCGTAGCGGTGGTGGGGCCTGAGGCCGCCCCCTCGGGTCTCAATGTGCTGTTCATGCCAGTAACGATGTACTGTTCTGGGTACGATCCGGCGTGGCAATTCATCTACGAGCAAGACCTGGCCAGGCTGGTGGTGACTTTGCTCAAGAAAAGGCATGCAGGGATCTTCAACGCTGGCGCTGACGGGGCTGTGACCTACAGGGACATGCTGAGGGCCACAGGTAAACCGTCTCTCGGTCTTCCCTCGTGGATCTGGTCGCCGTTGATAAGCCTCAGTTGGGCACTGCGTATCCAGAAGAAATCGCCGGTCGGTGGCCTCGAGTTCATGAAATATCCAATAGTGGTCAGCACGGAGAAGCTCACCAAGGCGATCGGATTCAAGTTCACCTATAACTCCCAGGAAGCTCTCAAGACTTTCATGGATGCCAAGCTGGCTGGTGCCAAAGCTGTCAAGAAGGCCTGAAGCCTGTTAACGCATTACGTTCCGATATCAGGACACCAGGGCTATTCGTGCTGTTCATAGTCTGCACGAGACACGTCTTCTTGAATTCCGACTCGCTTACTCCTTCGTCGAGTGATTTGGAATACCCTTGCCTCCATCCTTCCTTGTTCGCAGCCGATGAAGCAAAACGAACCCGAATACTTTTCAGGACCAGCCCCGGTCAGGCAAAATGAGAGACGGCAGAATCCCGGGGTGTCGAGAGGCTACGAGGCAGACCTGAGGAGCTACCCTGCTTACTCGATCTCCTTTTTCGGGGGGCGCTTCAAAGCCGGTGAGCCGCGTGGGTTCAGCAGACAGAACTCCGGGGTTCACGTTCAAGGCTACCTTTGATTTCCCCTGCGTCAGCGGCTAACGCAGAACATATCGTGAAGGTTCGGAGGTCGGCATCCGCTCACTTACGCCACAGTCATGCCGAAAACCTCGATCCCTTCCAGTGCAGCTCTTACAGACCCGGCTCCCCTCTTCTTCACCAGCTAAAGCCCTCCGTATGCTCTCTCTCCGTGCTGGGATATGTCCAGGCCCACCATTTCCTCCTCATCCTTCACCCGAAGTCCAAACACGGCTTTTACGATCTTGGCCAGAACCCAGGTTCCAACGAAGGAAAAGATCCATACCACCGCCACAGCGGCTGCCTGCTTGGCCAGGAGGATGGCGCCACCGTAGGCCAGGCCATCGGCCCCCGCTGCGTTCACCGCAACGCTGGCGAAGATGCCGGTGGCCAGTGCCCCCCAGGTCCCTCCCATGGCGTGGCAAGCCCAGACATCGAGGGACTCATCCACGTTCTGCTTGGATCTCAGGATCATGACGTAGTATGAAATCAGCGCCGCTACCACCGCTATCGGTATGGACGCCATAGGAGTAATAAATCCAGCGGCTGGCGTAACAGCCGCCAAGCCAACCACGGCTCCCGTGGCAGCGCCCAGTAGAGAGGGTCGTCTGTAGATCCACCCCAACAGCATCCAAGTGAATGCTGCGGTGCAGGCAGCGGTGTTGGTAGCTACAAAAGCATTGGCGGCTAGTCCACCGGATGTCAGGGCACTGCCGGCATTGAATCCGAACCAGCCGAACCAGAGCAGCGCCGCGCCCAGCGCTACCATGGGGATGTTAGCGGGCTCCATGGTCTGCTTCTGAGCGAAACCTTTGCGGGGCCCCAGAATCAGCGCCAAGGCCACAGCCGATACTCCGGCGGTAATGTGGACCACTATTCCGCCGGCAAAGTCCAGAGCGCCCAGCTCAGCCAGCCATCCCCCGCTACCCCATACCCAATGTGCTACCGGACAATAGATGAGTGTAAACCATAGAACCGAAAAGATCAGCAGACTGCTGAACTTGATCCGCTCCACCACGGCACCGGTTATGAGGGCGACCGTTATGATGGCGAACATACCCTGGTACATCATGAAGGCCAGATGGGGAACAGTCGTAGCGTATGTGGATGAGGGGTCTTGCCCCACATTCCTCAGCCCGATCCAGTCGAGCCCTCCGATGATGCCGCCCTTGTCAGGCCCGAAGGCCAAGGTGTAGCCGAAAAGCACCCAAAGTACACCTATTACAGCGAGGACGCCGAAGCTCATCATCATGGTAGAGAGGATGTTCTTTTTCCTCACCATGCCGCCGTAGAAAAGCGCCAGTCCCGGTGTCATCAACATAACCAGGGCAGTGGAGATCAGTATCCAGGCAGTATCACCAGCTATCATCTAACCCTCCTTAACTTTAAGCATCGCCCATGATTTAGTTCTCTGTTTGACCCACCTTATGGATTTGTCGTGGCTACAGCCTCATACTAAGATCCATAAACGCAACGCATGATTGTCCACCACACAGATACCGGATGTAGACCGTCACTAGGATGTTTCCATTATGTATCCAAAATGTTTCCAGAATATTTCATGTTCCAACGTGGAGTGAAAATCCTTCAGCCTGCCCGTTGTGAGCCTTAACAGCCAAAGGGGTGTCTGCAGGATACGGGAAGACCGATGTGTTTTCTCAGACCACGTTCTTGTCTTTCATTGAACCAGACAAGCGAATATTCAAGCGACATGGACTACGGTCTGGACGGGGAGTCTGAGCAGAATCGAAATCCACCCGAATGCATACTTGGCTGTATGTGTGGTGTCTGCCTGGGGCAAGGTACCAACGCGACGATGGAGTAGGTAGATATGTCTATCGCCACCTGCATACTCCCCCTTCTTTGTATCCAAGGTCAGGGTGCAGTGAGACGGGCTACTGACTCTGTGAGTAAGTTGACACCGTTGGTCCTTTCACGCTATTCTCTGAGACGAAATCCACCTACATGCATCATGCATCATGAGACACAACCGGTGTCCGAACCGGACTAGGACATAACTACTAACGGATGGTGAATGATGGCTTGGCTTCGAAGTTGGAACGGACCGTGCTTCGGCCATCGCAATAGAGACAACCTCTGGACGTGTGATCGGACACACGTTGGCCGCTTCTGGGGAGATACAGGCTATCTTCCGAAGAGCACTCCCGATGCGGAGACTGTGAGACATGCAGTCCAGGTACACCTGCACTGCATGACAGCGAATATGAAACAGCTGCTGAACCATACATAGTGCCCTGCTAAATGGCTTGTATCTCCCAGCGACGCTGACAGGAGCGAAAAAGGAGGAAACATGAATAGGGGCCGTATCATTTGGCACAAGGTGATCGGAGTTGCATTCACCATGGTGTTGATCACATGTCTCGCGGTTCCGATGACTGGCGTCTTAGCTGAAAGCTCGGCAACGCAGCAAGAGGCACGCGAGGGAGTTGGTGTCGAGCCGACCGACTCCCCCGAGTATGTCGAGGGTGAGGTCTTGGTGAAGTTCAAGCATAGCACTTCGCCCGAAAGGGCGACAAGTGCGATCAAGGTACTTGGCGCCGAGTCAATCAACTCCTATGATCGGATCGGCGTGCAGCGCCTCAAGCTCCGTGAAGGAACGAAGGTAGAAGAAGCTATTGCCTTTCTGAGCAAGGATGAGAGCGTTGAGTATGCGGAGCCAAACTACGTGTACAGAACCTGTGACACCTACCCAAATGATCCTGGGTTCGACGAGCTGTGGGGGCTCGACAACAGGGGGCAGAACGGAGGTACTCGTGATGCCGACATAGACGCCCCTGGCGCCTGGGATATTACTACCGGCAGTTCCGATGTCGTCGTCGCCGTGATTGATACGGGCGTAGACTATACCCATGAGGATCTCGCGGCGAACATGTGGCAGAACCCAGGGGAGATTCCTGGAAACGGCGAGGATGATGACCTGAATGGTCATGTGGATGATATCTACGGGATAGACACCTGCACCTACGAAGGTCACATCCCTGACTCCGATCCTATGGACGATGAGGGACACGGGACGCATTGTGCCGGAACCATCGGCGCTGTTGGCGACAACGGGATTGGTGTCGTGGGCGTCAACTGGAACGTGAGACTGATGGCTCTGAAGTTCCTTGACAGTACTGGGTATGGGAACACTACGGACGCCGTTGCCGCCATCGAATATATCATCGATATGAAGGAGAACCATGGCGTGAAGGTCAAGGTGATTTCCAACAGCTGGGGCGGACTCGGCTATAATCAGAGCCTCTACAATGAGATTGCGGCGGCAGGAGCTGCCGACATACTATTCGTTGCGGCAGCAGGGAACTCCGGCACGGACAACGATGTATCCCCATTCTATCCTGCCAGCCACGACCTGGACTGCATAATCGCCGTGGCCGCTACGGATCACAATGACAATCTCGCAGACGAAGTCTTCTGGGCCTCCAACTATGGGGTAACTTCGGTTGATCTGGGAGCACCAGGGGTAGATATCCTCAGCACCACTCCAGGCGACAACTATGATTCTTGGAGTGGTACGTCCATGGCAACCCCCCATGTATCAGGAGTGGCAGCTCTTGTCTTGGCCACAAACCCTGATTACCACTGTTCTGACGTCAAGACCACCATACTGGACACCGTCGACCCCATCTCCGGCTTGGCCCATAAGGTCCTGACCGGTGGGCGACTGAATGCCAAGAACTTCCTCTTTCTCAGTCAGGTCTGGGTAGATGACGACTGGGCAGGTGCTTCGCCTGGTGACCCGGTGGGTGATGGACACATCTTTGGCACTGATGCCTTCGCCAGGATCCAGGACGGTATTGATGCCCTGGAGTCTTCGGGCATAGTGAACGTGCTCGCTGGCCAGTACATGGAAAACATCACCCTGGCAAGCGGAGTTAAGGTTATGGGGGCGGGAGCCCAGGTCACCACCATCGCTGGCAATCCTGGCCACGCTGTAGTGACCGCTGTCGATGTGGATTCTGCTGCCACCCTTGATGGGTTCACCATCACCGGCGGGAGCGAGGCAAACATAGGCGGCATGTACAACAAAAACTCCTCCCTGACTGTGTCCAACTGCATCTTCTGGGACAACTATGGCTCTGCCAGTGGGGGGATGTACAACTACTCCTCCTCGCCAACGGTGATCAACTGCATCTTCTGGGACAACCATGGGTCATATGCCGGAGGGATGTGCAACGTACTGAGTTCGTCGCCTCATGTAGCCAATTGTACCTTCTCGGGTAATTCCGCCACGGACTTCGGAGGGATGTACAATTTCTACTCCTCGCCGACGGTCACCAACTGCATCTTCTGGGGGGACACTGGAGGTTGGGAGATAGGTGACTATTCCAGTTCGGCGACAGTCACCTACTGCGATGTTCAGGGTGGTTACCCAGGGGAAAGCAACATGGATCGAGACCCGTTGTTCGTTGACCCTGGGAACGGAGATTTCTGCCTCCAGTTCGGCTCCTGGTGTATTGATGCTGGAGATGACGCAGCTGTGCCTTCGGACATCACCAACGATCTGGAGGGCAACCCTCGCTTTGTAGACGGTGATGGCTATGCCGGAGCGGTGGTGGATATGGGTGTGAACGAGCATATCGAATACGTGCCATACCTATTGGAAGTCTGGGTCGATGATGACTGGGAAGGTCGTTCGCATGGCGCTCCGGTGGGCGATGGACACACCTTTGGCATCGACGCCTTCGCCACGATTCAGGACGGTATCAACATCGCGGCAACATCAGGCACGGTTCACGTGGCCGCTGGGACCTACTTCGAGCGTCTGACCTGGCGGTACAAGAACCTGGTAATTCAGGGTGCAGGGGCAGACATCACTACGATTCTTCCTGACATGGAGGCCCCCTACAGCAGCGTAGTAGAATGCTGGGGTCTCGACCCTTCGTCAAAGCTCGACGGGTTTACCCTTACCAGCCAGGAATTGTGCTACTACGGGATCGACAACTTCAATTCCTCACTTGAGGTGGCCAATTGCGCCTTCTCGGGAAACGGTACCATCCTTGTTGGGATGCATAACTTTGTTGGAGACAACGGCACATACCAAGCAACGGTGACCAACTGCGCCTTCGAGTATCACGGCAGCACCGGCATGGACAACGGGGCCTACTTTGGCACCTTGGAAGCGATGGTGACCAACTGCACCTTCTCGGGCCACAGCCACCTGAGTGGCGCGTTGTACAACCATGCGTCGGCCTTTGGCAGATGCGAAGCGACGGTGACCAACTGCACCTTCTCGGGCAACTTGTATGGGATGTACAACCGTGACTACTTTGGCACATGCGAAGCGACAGTGACTAACTGCACCTTCTCGGGCAACTCGTATGGGATGTACAACTGGGAAGCGGCGTCGCCCATCGTGACCAACTGCATCCTCTGGGGAAATGCAGTCGATGAGATATACAACGAGCAAGGTAGCTCGCCGGTAGTCACCTACTGTGATGTTCAGGGTGGTTACCCAGGGGAAGGCAACATCGATCAAGACCCGTTGCTGACAGCTGACCTTCACCTGCAGAGAGGTTCGCCCTGTATTGATGCCGGAGACAATGATACGCCCTCCTTGCCTGAGACCGACTTTGAGGGCGATCCTCGCATCTGGCCTCCGCCCGGCACCGTGGATATGGGGGTGGATGAATTGGTGGATGAATTCCTGAAAGTGATATATGTTGATTCCAGCACTACTGGCAGCGGAAACGACAATGGCACTTCGTGGGCAGATGCCTTTGATGACCTGCAAGAGGCACTGACCACTGCTTCCTCCAGCGACACAATCTGGGTGGCCAGCGGTACGTACTACCCTGATGAGAACGCGGCCAATCCCAATGGCACTGGCAATAGAAGCGCCACCTTCCGGATGGTAGATGGCGTGGCCCTCTATGGTGGATTCCCATCGGGTGGCGGTACATGGGAAGATCGGGATCCTGCTATCCACGTAACCACCCTCAGCGGCGATATCGATGGCGACGGAGTACCGGACACGCAGAATGCCTACACCGTGGTGTCTTCCCTGAATTGCTATGACACCGTCATCGATGGTTTCACCATCAGTGGCGGCTACGCGGATAAGGCACCATACGTAGGCGGGATGTACAACAAGAACTCGTCCCTGACCGTGTCCAATTGTATCTTCTCGGGCAACTATGGGACGGCCCATGGTGGGATGTACAACTACTCCTCCTCGCCGATGGTGATCAACTGCATCTTCTGGGACAACCATGGGATATATGTCGGAGGGATGTGCAACGCAAACGGTTCGTCGCCTCGGGTAACCAATTGTACCTTCTCGGGTAACCCGGGCGTGTACGTCGGAGCGATGTACAATATCAACTCCTCTCCGGTGGTGACCAACTGCATCCTCTGGGGGAACTCTGGAGGTTCGGAGATATATAACAATGGCGGCTCGGCGACCTTCACCTACTGTGATATACGGATGACCTCAGGTACTTACCCGGGAACAGGCAATATCAATGCAGATCCGTTGTTTGAGAATCCGGGCGGCGGCGACTTCCACCTGGAGCTGGGCTCACCGTGCATCGATTCCGGGAGCAACTCTGCGGCAGCCGGGATCAGCACGGACTTCGAGGGAGACCCTCGCATCATAGATGGCGATGGCTATGGCGGAGCGGTAGTGGATAGGGGAGCGGATGAGTATCTGCCCTAGCTGACGGAAGGCAACTTGGCATCAAGGGCAAAGGCCCCTGGCTCGCGCTGGGGCCTTTGCTCGTTTCGTGGGCAGTCGCATCGCCCGATTGATGATCGATTCACCTCGGCGCTACAAAGAGAGGTCTCGCTGGTCGGATGACTTCCAGCTATGCTGCTCCAAAAGGGTGGTGTGACCTGCCCAGTTTGCTCTGGACCAATGTATAACATCAGGGATTTCATGGGGACGGCTTTCGGGTTGTTCATGCTTGACCCAGTGTCAAGACACCCTGATTCTTTCGCGAATTGGGGATAGCGAGTGGTTTTATGAAGCTGGTGAGCCGCGTGGGACTCGAACCCACGACACCCTGATT
>Ga0154632_1001_pt1 | contig 9218 bp, 5 predicted proteins | sample Rifle2008BG13ft_FD_116061 | JGI IMG/M metagenome (GOLD analysis project Ga0154632, IMG submission 116061) | Chloroflexi bacterium RBG_13_53_26
TAAAGAATGGGAAACAACGTTGGGCTTTAAACTGGAAGAACTGGAAGGCCAACGTTTTCTTGATTTTGTTCATCCGGATGACATGGAGTCAACCTTGGAGACCGTTTCCAGACTTGAGGCGCAGAAAGAGGTATTGAATTTTGAAAACCGTTATCGTTGCCAGGATGGGTCTTACCGGTGGATTGAGTGGCGTTCAACTTCATCAGGGAAATTAATCTATGCCGCCGCACGTGATATCACCGAACGCAAACAAGCGGAAGAAAAAATCCTTAAACTCAATCGTGTGTATGCTGTAATCAGTCAAATAAATCAAACAATTGTGAGAGAGCATGAGAAGGACAAAATCTTGAGCGAAGCCTGCCGCATTGCCGTTGAATATGGAAAATTCCGGATGGCATGGATTGGCATGATCGATGAAGAGACCCATCTTGTAAAACCGATAGCGTATTCGGGAATTGAGGAAGGTTATCTTTCAAAGATCAAAGGAATTTCTATCGAGGATGTGCCTGCCGGTTATGGACCGACCGGAACAGCAATTCGGGAAAGCCGGCATTATGTATGCGATGATATAGAAAAAGACCCGCAAATGGGTCCCTGGAGAGGAGAAGCACTCAAGCGCGGTTATCGTTCTTCAATGGCACTCCCGATAAGGCACTTCGGTAAAGTGATCGGCGCTTTCAGTCTTTATGCCTCCGTTTCTCATTTCTTTGACCGGGAAGAAATTCATTTGCTCGATGAGGTAACGAACGATATTTCCTTTGCAATCGATACCATTGAAACAGCAAAGAAGAAGTTGGAAGCAGAAGAGGAATTAAAGAAACACCGCGAGCATCTGGAAAAACTGGTCAAGGAGCGCACCGCCGAGCTGGAAGCGAAGATCGCCGAAATCGAACGTATGAACAGGCTCTTCGTGGGCAGGGAGCTCCGGATGAAAGAACTGAAAGAGCAAATCGCAAGGCTTGAAAAAGAGGGTGGGAAGGTATCATGAGCAATGCTGACAGGACCAAGATGGGGTTATCGAACATCAAAGGCTACGCACTGCTTTTAGTTGTAGCCTGGTCAGTCATTGTTTTCGCATTACTCCTCTGGAATGCCATTCAAACACGCGAAGAAACCCGGAAATATGCACACATTTATACAAATTCAGCCTTTGAAAAAGATATTCTTTATCGCCGCTGGGCTACAATGCATGGAGGAGTGTATGTGCCGGTTACAAACAAAACCCCACCGAATCCATATCTTTCAGACATACCGGAACGTGACATAAGAACCCCTTCGGGCAGACAGCTCACACTGATGAATCCTGCTTATATGATACGTCAGGTATATGAATTTGAGAGAGAGGTTTCAGGGGCGCGCAGTCACCTTACAAGTTTAAAAACGATAAAACCAGAAAACGCACCTGACGAGTGGGAGAAAAAAGCACTTGTTGCTTTTGAGCAGGGTGTGACTGAAATATCTTCAATCGAGAATATCGAAGGGCGTGAATACTTTCGCCTGATGCGGCCGTTCATTACAGAAGAAGGGTGTCTTAAATGCCATGCAGGGCAAGGATATAAGGTGAACGATATCAGGGGCGGCATCAGTGTTTCGCTGCCGCTGGCTTCGATCAGGGAACTGGCAGGTACAAGCCAAAGCAGGAACATTTCAATATATCTTCTCCTCTGGCTGGTTGGAACAGGCGGCATTGTATTTGGATATTATCGGGTGAGTAAGAGTGAATTCAAACGTAATCAGGCAGAGAAGGAAATCGAGAGTGCTAATCTTGATCTGGAAAAGAAAGTCCAGGATCGAACAGCCCAATTGAGCCAAGTCAACGAGACGCTGCGAAAAGAACGGCAATTTTTGGCAGCCGTGTTTGACAGCATTGAAGAGGGGATCGTTTCTTGTGATGCAAATGGAGTTCTTGCACGCTTCAATCGCGCCACACGTGTGTTTCACGGTTTGCCGGAAGAACCAATACCCTCTGATCAGTGGGCGCAGCACTATGATCTGTTCCTTCCTGATGGCAAGACCCCAATGAAAAAAGAAGATGTTCCTTTGTTCCGCGCCTTACAGGGTGAGAAAGTGCGTAATGCGGAAATGATGATCATTCCGAAACAGGATCCTGCCAGAACTCTTGTTGCAAGTGGACAAACCTTGAAAGACCCTGAAGGCAAGATAATAGGCGCCGTAGTAGCGATGCATGACATCACCGAGCGCAAGCGGGCGGAAGAAGCGATGAAGAGAAACGAGCGAGTGCTACGGCTTTTTGTAGAACATTCTCCTGCGGCGATCGCCATGTTCGATCGCGATATGAAGTATATTGTGGCAAGCCGCCGCTTCCTCATGGATTATGACCTTGGCGACCGGAATATCATCGGTCGCTCGCATTATGAAGTGTTTCCGGAGATTCCCGAGCGCTGGAGAGAAATCCACAGGCGTTGTCTGGCGGGAGCGGTTGAAAAATCAGAAGAAGATCCCTTCCCGCGCGCGGACGGAAGAACGGATTGGGTGCGCTGGGAAATCCACCCTTGGTATAAAACTCAGGGCGAGATCGGTGGCATCATACTGTTCTCGGAAGTGATCACCGAGCGCAAACAGGCGGAAGAAGAGTTGCGAAAACACCGCGATCATCTTGAAGGACTGGTCAACGAGCGCACCGCCACACTGACCGCAAAGACGAATGAACTTAATGAAAACCAGTTGGCTCTGATGAGTCTTGTCGAAGAGCTGAACGATACAACAGCCGAACTTGCCGTCGCCAGAGATCGGGCTGAAGGAGCCGACAAGCTCAAATCCGCCTTTCTGGCCACCATGTCCCACGAACTGCGCACCCCGCTCAACTCCATCATCGGGTTTACAGGCATTGTCCTGCAGGGGATGTCGGGCCCCCTCAACGATGAGCAGGCTAAACAGCTTGGTATGGCCAAGGACAGTGCGAACCATCTGCTTGCCCTCATCAACGACGTCCTGGACATCTCCAAGATCGAAGCGGGCCAGGTTGAGATCATCAGGCGGCCCTTTGATATGCGGTCTGTCATCGAGACGGCCCTGCGCACCGTGTTGCCTCTGGCCGCGAAAAAAGGGCTCTCCCTGGACAGCGCCATTGCCTCCGACGTAGGCGTGATTATCAGCGACCGGCGAAGGGTGGAACAGATCCTCATCAATCTGGTCGGCAACGCCGTCAAATTTACCGAGCAGGGATTTGTGCGCGTCGCGGCGCGATTAGTTCGGAGTAAGGAGTTCGGAGCTCGGAGTGACGAGTTCGGAGTTGTCTCAGCACTCAGCACTCAGTCCTCAGCACTCCACCGAGATTTAGTGGAAATTTCCGTGGCAGATACGGGCATCGGCATTAAGCCGGAAGACCTGGACAAGCTCTTCAAACCCTTCAGTCAGGTTGATACCGGCCTGGCGCGCAACCACGAAGGAACAGGCCTGGGGCTGTCCATCTGCGGGAAACTGGTGGAGATGTTAGGGGGCACGATCCGGGTGGAGAGCGAGTGGGGGAAGGGCAGCAAATTCACCTTTACGCTGCCGTTATCATAATGGAGGGGCAATGAAAAAGATTCTGGTGATCGAGGACAACGAGCAGAACCTCTACCTCGTGACGTTTATCCTGGAAAAGAACGGTTATGAGGTCATCCCGGCAAGAGACGGCAGGGAGGGTATCGATTTGGCAAGTAAAGTCAGACCCGCACTCATCCTCCTGGATATCCAGTTGCCCGTGATGGATGGATACGCCGTTGCGCGGGAACTGCGCAAGAACCCGGCATTGGACGATATTCCCATTGTGGCCGTGACCTCCTACGCCATGACGGGAGATCGCGAACGGGCCCTGGAGGCCGGCTGCACGGGTTATATAGAGAAACCCATCAACCCGGAAACCTTTATAAGGGATATTGAACAATATCTGTAACTGCTCAGGTGGATAGACTGAAGGGGATTAGGCTGAAGGTTGAAGAATCCTAAAAGCCTTCAGCCTAAACACCTGATCCCGATTGGAGGATACACATTGAAAAAAGCGCTGATCGTCGATGACAACGAGCAGAATCTGTACCTGCTGCAGACCATGTTGACAGGTCAAGGTTACGATGTGATGATGGCGGAAAACGGCGTCAAGGCGCTGGAGTCTGCCCGGAGCGATCCCCCGGACATCATCATCTCCGATATCCTTATGCCGGTGATGGACGGTTTTGCCCTCTGCCGGGAATGGAAAAAGGACGAAGGCCTGAAGGATATCCCCTTCGTCTTCTACACCGCCACCTACACCGATTCCAAAGATGAAGATTTTGCCCTCAGCCTGGGTGCCGAGCGGTTCGTCGTCAAGCCGTCGGAACCGGATAACTTCCTGACCATGATGCGGGAAGTAACAGAGACCCATCAGGCAGGCAAACGGGTTGCGCCACGCGCGCCAACGAAAGATGAAGGGGTCTACTACAAAGAATACAACCGGACTCTCGTTCGCAAACTGGAAGACAAGGTGCTGGAGCTCAAGTGGGCTCACCGGCGCCTGTCCGCCCTCTATCGGGTCTGTAAGGAGCTGGTAGAGCCAAGGCCAGTTGCCGACTTGGTTCCCTTGGTGCTCTGTGCCATCGTTGAAACAGCGGGTTACGAGGTGTCTAGTTATTTTCATTACGACAAAAATTCGGGCACTCTCTCTCTCCAGGATAACGTAGGTTTCCCCGATGAAACCCAGACCGCATTAAAAAAGAAACTAGTATTCGCTCTCGGTGAAGAACGGGGTCTGGTGGGGCTGGTTGGCCGGACTCGCCAGGCACTGATCATTCCGGATACGACGACCGATCCCCGCTGGGTCGTGCTCGACGGGACCATTCGCTCCGCTTTGTTTGTGCCTGTGAGCAATGAAAACCGACTCCTGGGCGTTGTGTCCCTGGTCAGTAGAGAAAAAGATGCTTTCAGCGAGGAGGATGTGCTCAACATAACAACCCTGGCGAACCACCTGGCGTTAGCCATTGACAAAGCCCGGCTCCTCGAAAACATACAAAGGTCCGAGGGCTTTTTGCGAGACGTTCTGCGTACGACGCCCAGCGCCGTGTTCACCGTTGATCCTGACCGCATAATCACCAGTTGGAACCTCATGGCTGAAAAAATTACCGGTTACGGAGCCGAAGAGGTTCTGGGCAAGAAATGCGACGTTTTTGAATCGCCCACGTGTGGAGAAGAATGCCGGTTATTCGATGACCGTTTTCAAAAACCCGGAGACTACAGCGAATGTGTGATTTCCAGTAAAGATCGAAGGAAACTGACAACTCTTAAGAATTATGACTTGCTGTTAAACCCGTCCGGAAAAATTATAGGAGGCGTGGAAAGCTTTATCGACATCACCGATCGCAAGCAGATGGATGAGGAAAGACAGCAGGCGGTTGACAGTTTGCGGAAGACCCTGGGGGCCACTGTTCAGGCTCTGGCGGTGACTGCGGAAGTTAGAGATCCATACACAGCAGGTCACCAGAAGAGAGTAGCCGATCTCGCCTGCGCCATTGCGGCTGAGATGGATCTGTCAACCGAGCAAATCGATGGCCTCCGGATGGCAGGAACAATTCATGATATTGGCAAAATATCCGTTCCGGCAGAAATTCTCAGCATGCCGAGAAAATTGACAGAGATAGAATTCAGTCTGATAAAAACGCATGTTCAAAACGGTTATGAAATTTTAAAGGACATAGAGTTTCCCTGGCCCATTGCACGCATGGTTCTGGAGCATCATGAGAGGATTGACGGTTCAGGGTATCCGAATGCGTTAACGGGCGATAAACTCCTCCTCGAGTCCCGTATTATTGTAGTGGCTGACGTGGTAGAGGCTATGGCCTCACATCGGCCATATAGACCAGGGCTTGGAATAGACGTGGCTATTGATGAAATTTCCAAGGATAAGGGAATTGTCTACGATACAGATGCGGTGGACGCCTGCCTGCTGCTGTTCCGGGAAAAGGGATATGAATTGCCGCAGTGATAGGGAATGATTGGAGAATATGTAATGAAAAAAGCGCTGATCGTCGACGACAATGAGCAGAATCTCTACCTGCTGCAGACCATGCTGAAGGGGCAAGGTTACGATGTTCTGATGGCCGCAAACGGCGTCGAGGCGCTGGAGCGGGCCCGGTCCGCCCCCCCCGACATCGTTATCTCCGACATCCTCATGCCGGAGATGGACGGTTTTACCCTGTGTCGCGAGTGGAGAAAGGATGAGCGGCTGCAACACATCCCGTTCATCTTCTACACCGCCATCTACACCGATCCCCGGGACGAGGAACTGGCCTTGAGCCTGGGGGCCGCGCGCTTCGTCGTCAAGCCCCAGGACCCGGAGGCGTTCGTCGCCATATTGCGACAGGTCATTGAAGAGAGCGAGACCGGCCGGCCGCTTGCACCCGCGCAGCCCGCCCCGGAAGAAACGGACTATTACAAGTTGTACAGCGAGGCCCTGGTCCGCAAGTTAGAAGACAAGATGCTGGCTTTGGAAGAAATCAACCGGGCGCTGGAGCAGGAAATCACCGTGCGCAAGAAGGCGGAGGAGAGTCTCCAGGAAAGCCATGCCGCGCTGGAGAAAAACCTGAAGGGGGCAATTGATGTCCTCTCTGAAACGATAGAAAGAAAGGGTCCCTATGCCCCCGGTCACCATCGGCGTGTAGCGGCATTGGCTTCTGCGATCGCCCGGGAGATGGGACTGACCCCTTTTCAGGTGCAGGGGATTGAGCTGGCAGCGGCCGTTTATGATATCGGCCTGATGACTGTCCCCCCCGAATTTCTTCAGGACACCAATCGGTTGGACGGGATAAAATTGACACTGTATCAAGGCTACCCCCAAACCGGACATGACACGCTCAAGAGGATCGAATTCCCCTGGCCGATTGCCGACATCATCCTACAGCACCGGGAGTGTTTCGACGGCTCCGGATTCCCGCAGGGGATCAAGGGAGAGGACATTCTCATCGAAGCCCGGGTCCTGGCCGTTGCCGGCTCCATGGAAAATTTGACCGTCCACCGGAGCTACAGAAAGGCCCTGCCTGTGGACCAGGCGTTGGCGATCATCTCAAGTCGCAGCGGTTCCCTGTACGACCACGAGGTGGTGGCTGCCTGCCTGAGGCTATTCAATGAGAAGGGCTATAAGATGGAGAGCTGACGTTTTGTGAGCATCGAATGTTCCCGCTCCCGGCGCCATGCCTCATCCACCGCGCCCAGATCGACGACATCGTCATTGACGAGAGCGCCGAGGCGCGTATTTCAGCCGCGTCCCCGCTTCGCCATCTCGGCAGCCGGTTCGAGAGTCGGCCGAGCTTCTCTATCTCGATGGTGCAGACGTCGCCGACCTCCATGAAGGTCGGCGGCGTGCGGAACTTCGCCAGCCCCCGGGGGTGCCCGTCGCCACGATGTCCCCCGGTTCCAGCGAGAAAATCTCCGAAAGGAAGGCCACCAGCGTCGAGACATCGTAGACCAGCTCCCGGGTGTTGGATCTCTGGAGTTCGCGATCGTTTACCCAGAGCTTCACCTCCAGGTTGCCCGGATCGGGCAGCTCGTCGGCAGTCATCGCCCCGAGGCGATAACCCCGTTCCGCGTATTGGTACATGACCAGTTTCATGCTGATACCCTCCCGTAGTTCATTGATGAAGATGCTTTGAGAGCACGGGCGATGTTTTCCTCCACGAGCTTGCTCTCCGGGGGAAGAGTCATGCTGATGATGTTTTTTTCGAGAAGTTTGTAGATCTTGCGCACCAGCAGGTCGGCAGTCAAGGGGTGTTATTTGGCCATCTTTTTAAGAATATTCTCTTCGCAACGCACTGCAGAGCCCCCCGATACCGTCGTCCGTGTACCGCCGACGGGATACTATCCCGCCACCGGCGGTGTCAAGAAAAATCTCACCGGGGGGGCGGAACTTGGGGGCGGGAAGCGGCGGAAGATCCTCTTTAATTCTGTGGCAAATTCCCCTTGACACACAAAACTCCTGTCCGTATCCTCAACTTACGCAAAAGAAAGTTCTTATCAATCAGAGGCTGTTCGATCGGATCAAGGAGATCGAAGCGGGAAAAATTTCGGGGTCGTGAGTTGGAGGCTGCAATGAACGATATCGTCTTCCTGCCAGCGCGCAAGCTTGCGCGCCTGATCCGCACCCGCAAGCTCTCTGCCGCCGAGGTGATGAGCGCCCACATCGCGCAGATCGAGCGCCTGAACCCAAAGGTGAACGCCATCGTCACCTTCCTGCCCGAGCAGGCGCTCGAAGCGGCGAAGAGGTTCGATGCGCGCCTCGCCCGCACAAAGGGCGCCGGCGCGGATGGACCCGTACCCGGACCGCTGGCGGGCCTGCCGATCGCCTACAAGGACATGATCCAGACAAAGGGTATACGTACCACCTTCGGCTCGCCGATCTACACCGACCACGTGCCCGACGACGACCACGTGCTGGTCGAGCGGCTCGCGGCCGCCGGCGCGATCACCCTCGGGAAAACCAACACCCCCGAGTTCGCCGCGGGCAGCCAAACCTTCAACAAGGTATTCGGTGCGACCCTCAACCCCTACGATCTTGAGAAAACCTGCGGCGGCTCTTCGGGCGGCGCGGCGGTCGCAGTCGCCTGCGGTATGCTTCCTTTCGCCGACGGCTCGGACCTCGGAGGCAGCCTGCGCAACCCGGGAAACTTCTGCAATGTGGTGGGGTTTCGACCGACGCCGGGCCGCGTGCCGTATTACCCGGCCGTCGACGCCTGGGCGAGCCTCTCGGTAATCGGCCCGATTGCACGGTCGGTCGGGGACGCGGCATTCTTACTTTCCGCAATGGCGGGCCCTGATCCTCGGTCGCCGATCAGCATCACCGAGCCCGGTAAGCGCTTTGCCCGCTCCCTGGCAAGGGATTTTAAGAAAGTACGCATCGCCTGGTCTAAGAATCTCGGGGGCCTGCCCGTAGAGAGGCGTGTGACCAAGGTCCTCGAGGCGCAGCGCAAGGTGTTCGTGTCGCTGGGCTGCATCGTCGAGGAGGCCGAACCGGACCTGTCCGGCGCGGACGAGGCGTTTCATGTGTTGCGCGCGGTGGGGTTCGTCCAGAAGTATGCCGAGTTGCTCCGGGAGCACCGCAATCAGATCAAGGAAACGGTGATCTGGAACATCGAGGAGGGACTGAAACTCGACGGACCGCGGATCGCCCGCGCAATGGCGCTGAGATCTTCGATCTATCAACGGATGCGCTCCTTCATGGAGCGCTACGACTACCTGCTCCTGCCGGTGAACCA
>Ga0154632_1118_pt1 | contig 9213 bp, 6 predicted proteins | sample Rifle2008BG13ft_FD_116061 | JGI IMG/M metagenome (GOLD analysis project Ga0154632, IMG submission 116061) | Chloroflexi bacterium RBG_13_53_26
ATCCCTGTCTGCCCGCCTTGTCTTTGAGCAGAGCTATTCGGAGGTAGAAGGCGACAGTGCCTCCAGCGCTGAACTGTATGCCCTTCTTTCCAGCCTCTCAGGAGTCCCCATTAAGCAGGGCATCGCTGTCACAGGCTCTGTCAATCAGAGGGGTGAGATACAGGCCATTGGTGGAGCAAACCAGAAGATCGAGGGATTCTACGAGATTTGTAAGTCCAGAGGATTGAACGGAAAGCACGGTGTAGTTATTCCCTCCAGTAATGTACAGAACCTCATGATCAGGGAAGATGTTGTGGAGGCGATACGGCAGGGCAAGTTCACCATATATAGCGTGGATAATGTGGATGAAGGGATTGAGATCCTTACTGGTGTCAAGGCTGGCCAGCGTCTCGAAAGTGGCGGTTTTGAAGCAGGCTCCATCAATGATCGCGTTCAGAAGCGTCTGGAGCAGTTTGCCAGGGTACTGCGGGAGTCCGGGAAGGAAGAGAAGGCGAAGAGGAAGAGAGCAGCCAAGAACAACGAGGCGTCGTGAATTGTTTGGGCGCTCCGGTTATGCTTAAGGTTAATACCTCTGCAATACTGCTCAGGTGATTTGTCCCCGCACAATCGCCTTTCCCTTTTGCTTCATTTTGGGCTATACTGGGACACTTGGGTTCACTGCTACTACGTTCAATTCTCGGCTAGCGAAAGGGGGATGGTCTTATGCGAAGTTATGGCACTGACAGCATCCGCAATACGGTCCTGCTTTCACATTGTGGAGCCGGTAAGACCTCACTGTCCGAGGCGATGCTGTTCACATCAGGGGCTATCTCTCGATTGGGCAGAGTCGATGAAGGTACCACCGCCTCTGACCATGACCCGGATGAGATAAAGCGGAAGATCAGTATCAATCTGTCTCTGCTGCCTTGTGAGTGGAAGGACAACAAAATCAATATCATCGATGTGCCCGGCTATGCCGATTTCCTGGGCGGAGCGATATCGGGCATTAGAGTGGCCGATGGGGCTATTGTGGTTGTCTGTGCTGCTTCAGGGGTTGAGGTGGGTACCGAGCTGATGTGGAAACACCTCGAGGCCCGAGCCCTGCCTCGTCTCGTCTTCATCAACAAGATGGATAGGGAGAACGCCGATTTCTACAAGGTGGTTGAGCAACTCCAGAAGAAATTCGACAAACGCTGTGTCCCCATTCAGCTCCCTATAGGGGCACACACTAGCTTTGAGGGAATCGTGGATCTTGTGGCCATGAAATCTTATAAGAGAGATAGTCGAGATGAGACAGAGATTCCAGCCTCTGTAGCCAGTCAGGCCCAGGCTCTCCACGACAAGATGGTGGAGTCTGTGGTTGAGCTGGATGATGAGCTTACCAACAAGTATCTTGATGGCCAGGATATCGCCGTGGATGACCTTTGCCGCGTTCTTGTGCAGGGAATCAAGGACGGAAAGATAATCCCAATCCTGACCGGGTCGGCTTTGCAGAATACAGGCACACGGTCTCTTCTTGATGCTGTTTGTCAGTATCTGCCGTCACCCAAAGAGGTAGGACCGATAGAGGCCGTCAATGCTGCGACACAGCAATCGGAGACACTTCAACCCGATGAAGGAGCTTCGCTGGCTGCCCTGGTGTTCCTGACCAGCGCCGACCCCTATGTTGGCAAGGTGACCCATTTTCGGGTCTATTCCGGTTCTATCAGCAGCAACTCGCAGGTATGGAATGCTGCCAAGGGGCAGATGGAGCGGGTGGGCCAGCTCCTGGCGTTCAGGGGCAAAACACAGGAGGCCGTGCCCAAAGTTGGTGCTGGGGATATGGGCTCTGTGGGCAAGTTGGCCGTAACTGTCACCGGTGACACGCTTTCCGCTAAAGAGCGTCCGTTGAGGCTGTCGTCAATTGAGTTCCCCGAACCAGTGTACAGTGTTTCACTGTATCCCAAGACCAAGACCGATGTGGACAAGCTGGGGACTGTCCTGCCCAGATTGGTGGAGGAGGACCCCACTATCCGGGTACGTAAGGATGCTGATACTGGCGAAACTGTGCTCTCAGGGATGGGCGATACGCATGTAGATGTGGCTGCTGAAAGGATGCAGCGCAAGTTTGGTGTTGGGGTTGAACTGAAGACTCCCAAGGTTCCTTACAGGGAGACGGTTACCTCAATGGTGAAAGCTGAATATAAGCATAAGAAACAGACCGGGGGGCATGGTCAGTATGGGCATGTTCTGCTTGAGGTGGAGCCTCTGCCACGAGGCTCCGGCTTCGAGTTTGCCGAGAGGGTGGTTGGGGGAGCGGTCCCCAGGAACTACATTCCCGCTGTGGAAAAAGGCGTTATGGAGGGACGGCAGGAAGGTGTATTGGCTCGGTATCCTTTGGTTGACATGAAGGTAACCCTCTATGATGGCAGTGCCCACGCTGTGGACTCCTCGGAAATATCCTTCAAGATCGCCGCGGCCCAGGCTCTGAAGAAGGCTCTCTCTCAAGGGCACGCTGTCTTGATTGAGCCGATAGTACGCCTCAGGGTCACTGTACCCGAGTCCTCTACCGGTGATATTATGTCTGACCTGAATACGAAGCGTGGACGGGTCCTGGGTTTGACACAGGAGTATGGGAGCCAGGTGATTGAGGCCCAGGTGCCGCTGGCAGAGGTCTTGAGGTATGCCGTCGACCTGAGGGCCATGACCCAGGGACGTGGCGGCTATGCCATGGAATTCAGCCACTATGAAGAAGTGCCTCCTTACCAGGCTGAGAAAATAATCGCTGAGCGAGCGGCTGAGAAGGAGAAGGCTTAGCCGCGCAGCTTCAATCTCCAGTAATCAAAGAAGGGCCATTCGAACGAATGGCCCTTCTGCCTGAGCTTAGTCTTGAAGCGCCTTGGTTTCCCCGGTTCCGGTCAGCCTGTTACTTCAGCAACTCCTGAACCTTCTGAGTGAATGCGGGAAGTGCTTGCTTCCAGTCCGCTACTATGCCAAACCGGGCTTCCCTGAAGATGTTGGCTTCCGGATCCTTGTTTATGGCGATGATTGTTTTTGACCCTGAGCAGCCTGCCATATGCTGGCTTGATCCAGATAGAGCTATGGCGATGTAGACCTCTGGGGCCACAATCTTACCAGTAAGCCCAACCTGCACACTGGATGGCACCCACCCGTTATCAATGGCCGGCCTTGTAGCACCTACCGCCCCTTTGAGTGACCTGGCAAGAGCCTCAAGCTGCTTGAACCCATCGGGCCCACCCATTCCCCTTCCACCCGACACTACTGCAGGGGCCTCCTCCAGCTTCACCCCAGCCACTTCCTCCTTCACCTTCTGCACAAACTTGGCCTTTATCTTGGACGCATCCACGCCGGATGGAACATCGACAATATCACCCTTTCTGGAATCATCACGCTGTAGAGGTGACATAGCTTTGGCACGTATTGTTGCCATCTGGGGCAGGCTTTCCGTAGTGAAAACTGCCCTGGCATTGCCACCATAGACTGGGCGTGTCTGAATCAGCAGTTTGCTTTGCGGGTCAATATCCAACTCCGTACAGTCCATGGAAACCGCTGTCTTGAGTCTGAAGGCAAACCTTGGGGCCAGATCACGTCCCATTGAGGTCTGCCCCAGCAGCAGCACCCTGGGTGCCACCTGATTAACCACGTTCTCCATAGCCATGATATATGCATCGGTCTGGTAGTCCTTGAGGACGGGGTCGTCTACTACATAGACTTTATCTGCACCGAAGGCGATAGCCTCTTGTGCCAGCGCCTTGACTCCACTCCCCAGCAGGACTACCGCAAGTCCTTCACCCAGCTTGTCAGCCAGCTTCCTGCCACCGCCCAGCATTTCTGCGGTGATACCCGCCAGTTTTCCTTCGATTGCTTCTCCACAGACCAGCACACCCTTGTAATCAGCCATTAGTTCCTCCTTAAGACGTTGCTATGCTCTCTTAGCACCGGTTCTTGCCATCCCCAGTGTCATTGTCTCTGGTTCATTACTTCCTGCGGCCTTTGTTGGCTGGCCTTCGTCAACAGATAGCAGTTCATCCAGTAGTCGGTCCGCAGTCCCCGACCCCGGTACCTCTGCGGCCTTCAGCCTCGCATATATGTAATCTAGAGTGATTCCGCAACAGGGCATCTCGTTCGCCACCCCATCTGACAGTAGTAGAAATACTAGAGTACTTTGGCCTCTCTCAGCCGGACAGCCAGCTTGACTGCTGCATCGGCCGCATTCTCGCCCTCAATAATCTCGCATTTTCCTTCCTTGACGGGCTGGAATAGCTTGACCAGCTTGGTGCGTCTTCCACTGGCACCGATCTGTGAAGGATCAACACCGATATCCTGAGGCTTCCAGATAATGGGCTGTATCTTGGCTGCTTTCATAATGCCCTTGAGTGGCGCATAGCGGGGTTCACCAAGCTCGTTGGTCACAGTTATGAGGCACGGTGTGGGCGATTCTATCACTTCAAAGCCATCAGGCACAACCCGCTCCACCCTTACCTTGCCGTCGATGCTCTCCACTTTCTTAGCCAGGGTCACACTGGGTATGCCGAGGAACTCAGCGATCCCCAAACCAACCTGCCCAGCGTCCCAGTCTGCTGCCTGTCTCCCACAGAAGATAATGTCAAAGTTACCGATCTTCTTTATGGCCATCGATAGGGCATATGCAGTGGACCAACTGTCACTGTTCTCGTAGACCGGGTCTTCCAGGAGGATCAATTGGTCAGCCCCCATCGCCAAAGGTTTCTTCACCACGTCCCTTACCAGGTTATTGCCCAGGCTGATTACGGTTATCTTGCCGCCCTTGGCATCCTTCATTCTCAGCGCCGCCTCGACGGCTGTCTCGTCGAAGGTGCTGATTACAGGGGGGACTCCTGGTGGTGGAACGACCTTGTTGGTCGCCGTGTCAACCTTAAAACTAGCTGGTGGCGCTTCGGGATCGGGTACTTGCTTGACGCAGACAATTAGCTCCATCAATAACTTCCTCCTCTAGGTCGTTGCGGTAGCAGATACTTGTGTGATCAACTAACTGAACTTAAATTTATCATTTGTGCGTGCAGTGTGTCAATTCTGGCAGGCCCCAGCCCTGGAGAAGATCGCCTTATTCAAGGGTGCTTGTCCCGCTCGGCCATTGACAACGGTCTTATAGCACAACTATTATGTTAACATCACCGTTCTCTATCGATCCTCTCGATTAGCGGCAACTCGCGGAGGTATAGAATGAGCTTGAAGTACTATTCCCGAGAGTGGTGTGACGAGGCTCAGAAGAAGCTCAACAGCGACGAGCAACACTTGGCCGCAGCCAAATCCCTGACCGGCACCTTCTGTTTCCGCATCTACAACTGCCCCGATGGCACAGACCGCATCGCCTACTGGCAGTTCGACAAAGGGAGGTGCCTCAGCATCTCTCTGGAGACCAGGCCAGCGCCGGAGATCCGCGAGCTTCCTTTCGACAAGAGCAGGACCATAGCCCGGACCAGCGCTCCCTTCGAGAGGCTGCTGGCCCTCAACAAGGGCGAGGTGAGTGTACTGAAGCTGCTCACCGACCCCAGCTACAAGATCGAGGGGCCCAAGATGGAGGCCATGAAGCACATGAAGGGACTCAACTCCTGGAACAGGGTATGCGCGGCTATCCCAACAGAGGAATGATAGCGAGGAGACTGCGATGGAACGTGGGAAGACAATAACGGCAGAGAGAAAGCTGGATTCATTTCCCAGGCTCTCCCGGCTTCTCAGCGAGTTGCTGAAATCGAGGAAGGAGATCTGTGTTCAAAGAGCTCGGTACCTCACTCAGTACATGAAGGGCAGTGAAGTCTGGTTTGAGCCGGCGGTGATCAGGCGAGCCAAGGCTGTGGCTCACATCCTGCGGAACCTGGAGGTGTGCATATACCCCGACGAGCTGATAGTCGGTGGTCTGACCAGCAAGCGCGTGGGGGCTATCATCTATCCCGAGTTCATCGGCCTGCTGATCTGGCCCGAACTGGAGATGCTGGCAGACAGAGGCAGCAACTCCCTGAGGATCAGCGAGGCGGAAGCACAAGAACTGGACAAAGAGATATTCCCTTTCTGGCAGGGAAAGGTACTGGCCGACTATGCCGATGACTTCACTTCCCCACCAACTCCCCTGCAGCTCCTGGAGCAGTTCGGCTTCTTCCTCCTGACTGAAGCAGCGGGGATCTCCCACACCGCGCCCGACTTTGAGGGTATGCTGAGGGTGGGAGGCAAGGCCGTGATGGAGGAAGCCAGACAGAGAATTGCCCAGATAGACGCGTCGCAAGGTACTGATCCGGACGAACTGAGGAAGCGTTCGTTCTACAGGGCGGTGGCGCTGGCCTGGGAGGGGTTGATCGAGCTGGCCCGCCGATATCAACGGGCGGCTCTGGGGCTGGCCGAGTCCCAGACAGATCCCGTCAGAAAGTCCGAGTTGTTGGAGATCGCCCGGATCTGTGGCAAGGTCCCCGCTGAGCCGGCGGAAACCTTTCAAGAGGCCTTGCAGAGCCTGTGGTTCATGGAGATAGCCCTCCACCAGGAGAACTACGAACAGGCGTTGTGCCTGGGAAGACTGGACCAGTATCTCTATCCCTACTACAGGAATGACATAGAGAAAGGCTCTCTGACCAGGGAACGGGCTATCGAGCTGCTGGGCTGCCTCTTCATCAAGATGTCCGAGTTCGTTCCCCTCTTCAGTGACAGCATCGCCATCTTCTTCAGCGGTTTCCCGGCCAATCCGGCCATCACCGTCGGAGGGCTGACCCCGGACGGCCAGGATGCCACCAATGAGCTGAGCCGGGTCATACTCGATACCCGAGAGGTACTGAAGACCCGTCATCCCAACATCCATGCCAGGGTCCACAAGAACTCGCCCGACGCGTATCTGAGCCGAACCGTCGAAGTGGTTAAGAGCGGCGGGGCAATGCCGGGCCTGGTTAATGACGATGTGATCATCCCTGCCCTGGTGAAAAAGGGCGTCGAAGAGAGAGATGCGCGTGACTACGTGGTCATCGGCTGTGTCGAGATATCTGTGCCCCGGAAGACTTTTGGGTCCACCGATGCTGCCTTGATGAGCCTGCCCATCTGCCTGGAAATGGCCCTCAACAACGGCTATTGCCCCGCTATGCTGAAGCAGATAGGGATTGAGACTGGTGACCCCAGGGCTTTCAAAGGCATCGATGAGGTGGTCGATGCGTTCCAGCGCCAGGTGTCATGGGTGGTAGAGCAGATGGTGGCCGGTCTGAATGCTCTGAGCATTGCCCACCAGGAGCTCTATCCCAGCCCGTTATTGTCCTCGATGATGCAAGGCTGTCTGAAGAGGGGCAAGGATGTCACGGCTGGTGGAGCCGAATACAATTTCACGGGCGTTCAGGGTGTGGGCACGGCAGACGTAGCCAACTCCCTGGCTGTGATAGACCGGCTGGTTTTCACTGAAAAGCAGATCAACATGGACCAACTGCTCCGATGCCTGGAGGACGACTTCGAGGGACATGAAGATATTCATCGTCTGGTGAAACGCGTCCCAACGTACGGCAATGACGACGAGTTGCCCGACAAGTATGCCGAAATGGTGGCCGAGATCTTCTGCCTGGAGGTGGTCAAGCACCGGAATGCCCGCCGAGGGGCATATCTACCGGGCTTTCTGAGCATGACAACACACGAGGGTTTCGGCAGCTTTGTGGGAGCACTCCCCAGTGGCAGGAAGGCTTTTCAGACGTTTGCCAACGGGCTCTCGCCCTGTGACGGTTCCGATCAGAAGGGGGCCACCGCCTGCCTCAAGTCCATTGCCAAGATCGACTACTCATTGGCCACAAGCGGGGTGGCTGTCAATATCAAGTTCAGCCCCATTCATCTGAAAGGTGAGGAAGGGACAGACATACTGAAGTCGCTCATCAGAGGCTACTTCGACCTGGGCGGCATGCATCTCCAGATGAATCTTGTCGACCGGAAAACGCTGGTCGATGCCCAGCAGAATCCCCAGAAGTATCCTGACCTCATGGTCAGGGTGGCCGGCTACTCAGCCTACTTCGTGGACCTGACCAAAGAGGTCCAGGACGAGATCATCGCCCGGACCGAACACGCTGTATAATCGCGTGTCGCTGCTGAGCAAGCTTTCCCAAGCTCGCCCGCAGTCCAAGGCTCCTTCCGATACATCACCTCTCGCGGTCTCGTGGCATGCCCGATTGGCTGATGGATGCCGCCATTAGCGTCTGCTAGCACGGTTCGCAGAATCCGGCCCGTGCCAGTAAATCGACAATCTTCGCCCTTATCTCGTCCCTTATTCGCCTGACTTCTTCCAGGGATTTGTCTTTGGGGTCTTCGATCTGCCAGTCTTCGGTCTCCACAAAGGCGGCTGGACAGAGTCCTTCAACGCCGCAGCCCATGCTCACCACCCTGTCGGCAGTGTCCAGCATCTCATCGGTCAGGTGCTTGGGCTTGTTGCTGCTGATTTCAATGCCCATTTCCCGCATAACCTCAATGACGATAGGGTTGACGGCATCGGAAGGGTGAGTTCCTGCCGAAATAGCCATCGCCTTTCCCCCAGCGAGGTGGTTGAAGAAAGCCTCGGCCATCTGGCTGCGGCCGGAATTGTGAACACAGACAAAGAGCACTGTCTTCATGGTATCTAGTATTTCGAAACCCCCATCTCCGTCATCTTGCCAGTGACAACGTATATCACCCGCTCACAGATGTTGGTCACCCTGTCAGCGCTCCGCTCCAGGTTATGTGCCACCCAAATAAGGCGGGTAGCCCTGGTGATCGTTTTGGAATCCTCCGCCATAAAGGTAAGCAATTCCCGGAATACCTGGTCATAGAGGTGATCAACCTCATCATCTTCATCGCTGATCTTTCTGGCTGCCTCAGCATCGTGACCAACAAAAGCATCCAGGCTTCGCCGCAGCATTTCCTCCGTCTTCTGTGCCATGCGAGGTAGATCAACCAGAGGCTTCAGTGGTGGCTCGTCACCAATCATAACAGCAATCTTGGCGTTGCCCTCTGCATGGTCGCCTATCCTTTCCAGGTCAACAATGATGTTCAGGACGGCCACGATGATCCTCAGATCGCTGGCCATCGGCTGCTGGGTAACGATGAGCTCGATGCACTTCTCCTCGATATCAAATCGCTTCTGGTTGATAATCTTGTCATCAGCAATCACCTGCCTGCCCACCTCCAAATCCCTTTTTTTGAGAGCCTCCATGGATCGCTCGATGGCCTTGCCCACCATGCTGCCCAGGACTAGAACATCATCCTGAAGCTCCT
>Ga0154632_1061_pt1 | contig 9150 bp, 7 predicted proteins | sample Rifle2008BG13ft_FD_116061 | JGI IMG/M metagenome (GOLD analysis project Ga0154632, IMG submission 116061) | Chloroflexi bacterium RBG_13_53_26
CCAGAGACAACATAGCCAAAACAGAAACAACTATGCCAACAACTGAACCCAAGGACATATAGCGGGTTAGTGCAGCTATTCCAAGCACAACCGCTCCAGCGGCCAATCCAACAGGCCAGTACATGGCGAACAGACCTCCGACGAAGACGGCAACCCCCCGCCCACCCTGGAACCCTATATAGATGGACCAATTGTGCCCAACAACTGCGGCCGTAGCAGCGGCAATTTGAGCAACGTGAGTATGCAGTATGAGCCAAGCAAACAGCACGGCCAGAGAGCCCTTAGCCAGATCAAGTAACATAGAGATAAGGCCAGCCTTACCACCCACGGTACGAATCACATTGGTAGCACCGATCTTGCCACTACCATACATCCTGATGTCTATCCCTTTGGTCAGTCTCGAAATCAATATACCAAAGGGAACACCACCGAGAAGATAGCCAAGAAGAACAACAGCCACAAACTTGAGTCCGACCATGATTGCTTGAATATCCTCCAGTACTTCTCGAAGGATTAGAAAACGCGCTTGGTTGATTACTAGTTCAAATGCTGAAAGTCGATCAAATCAAGAACATTGAGCGATCTCCTCACCTCTGCTTCTAAAGAGAAGCCTCAGAGGAGTGCCATGGAAGCCGGCAAGCTGGCGGATCTTGTTCTCCAAGTAGCGCCCATAAGAAAAATGAACCAGCTTGGCATCATTAGCCAGGAACACGAACGTGGGGGGATTGACTCCAGTCTGTCTGGCTTCGTATATCTTCAATCGCCGACCACCCCGGCTAGGAGAGATACGCTGAGACTCCGCTTCCTTGACAATGTTATCCAGTAGAGAGTCAGGGAGGGATTTGAGTCTCTCGTGGTATATTCTTTCTGCGGCGGGTAGAACCTTCCCCACGCTAAATCCGGTCTTGGCAGAGAGGCATAGAACCTCCACATAGGGCATGAATCTGGCTCTCTGTCTCACCACCTCTTTCCACGAGTCCACATCCTTTACCTCAACCAGATCCCATTTGTTGATCCCCAATATGGCTCCCTTGAAAGCCTTGTGAATGAGTCCCAGTATATGAATATCCTGAGACGTAATACCCTCAACTGCATCAACAAGCAACACAACAACATCAGCGCGGTCAATAGCACGCAAGGTGCGGGTTGAACTGTGCTTTTCTACACCCTGCTCGATGCGCCCGCGACGTCTGATTCCGGCCGTATCGATAAGAACCACTTTCTCGCCATCATAGCGAAGCACTGTGTCTACCGCGTCACGAGTTGTTCCAGGAATCTCATCAACAATGACCCGCTCTTCCCCCAAGAGTGTATTGACCAGAAGTGACTTGCCTACATTGGGTCTTCCAACAATAGCGATTTTCATCGCTATTTCTGGTTCCTTGACGGTAGCCGGCAGAGAAGGCAAAGCGGCCATAACTCTATCCAGAAGCTCGTTGATTCCCCGGCCGTGATAAGCACTGACAGGTATCGGGTCGCCCGCATCCAACTCATAGAACTGGAGTACCTCATTCTGCTGCTTGGGACCCTCCACCTTGTTTGCCACCAGCAGAATCGGTTTCTGCGATCGGCGCAGAATATCCGCTATCTCTTCGTCAACTGGGATCGGGCCCGTTTGAGCATCCACCAGAAAGAGTACCACATGGGCTTCGGTGATTGCTGCCTCTATCTGCTCCCTGATCTTCTGCTTCATGGCAGACCCTGGCTCGAGTTCCAGGCCACCGCAATCAACCAAAGTGAAGTCATGCCCTTCAAAGGAGAGATCAGCATAGATGCGGTCAACGGTTGTCCCCGGCAAGTCTTCGACAATAGCCCGTCTCTCACCGATGAGACGATTAAACAGTGTGGATTTGCCCACATTGGGCCTGCCTACGATGGCCACGGTAGCTCTGGACATCACATCTCTCAGGCAACTTGCCCACCCAGCACCTTTAGTAGGATTGCTTTTTGAATATGCAGTCGATTCTCTGCCTGGTCGTAGACCACAGACTGAGGGTGATCAAGTAGCCCTTCAACAACCTCCTCCCCATGATGAGCTGGCAGGGGATGCATAAAGATAGCACCTTCCTTGGCCAATGACAAGAGTTCAGTGTCCACCTGATACGAGGCAAATGCCTGGTGGCGATCTCCCGCTTCAGCTTCCTGGCCCATGCTGATCCACACATCCGTATAGACAATATCAGCATCTCTAACAGCAAGGCGATGGTCTGACGTAGCAGATATGCGAGCCCCGCTCTTTGCGGCAAATCCTTCCGCCCGATGCAAGGTTGCCTCCTCAAGGGCATAGCCTGGCGGCGAGGCAATGCAGAAGTCCATTCCAACCAGAGAGGCAGCCATGAGCAAGCTCCTGGCTACATTGTTGCCGTCGCCGACAAAGGCCAAGCGTAAGCCTTTCAAAACACCTCGCTTCTCATGGATGGTAAGTAAATCGCCAAGAGCCTGGCACGGGTGCTCATAGTCCGAAAGACCGTTTATCACCGGTACTCGAGAATATTCAGCCAGCTTTTCCAGCGTCGGATGAGAGAACGTTCGAGCCACGATACCATCTACAAAGCGGCTCAACGTTCGAGCCACATCGGAGATCTTCTCCCTCTTTCCCAAGCCTATCTCATCCGGCGAAAGATAGACGGCATGCCCTCCCAACTGCCACATGGCCACGTCAAAACTGACACGCGTACGAAGAGACGGCTTCTCAAAAACAAGTGCCAGCACTTTGCCGTTGAGAAATGCAGAGCTTCCCCTTTGTTTTGATCTGATGGCGTCACTGATGAGGTGCCGAATATCATCGGCAGTCAGATCAGCTACTGAGAGCAGGCCTGTTGAAATTGCCAAGATTTACCTTCTGTTCTTATTGCTGGTGCGATAACCATTTCAACCTGGTGCATCTGGGCGATGGTGGCAGCGCCACAAACACCCATGGCTGTTTGCAGGGCACCAATCAGGTTCTGGGTTCCGTCACTGACAGTGGTAGGCCCGAAAAGGATTTGCTTCAAAGGGGCGCGGGTCTCCACCTTAATTCGTCTACCCCGTGGTAGTGCCGGGTGTGGGCTGGACATACCCCAATGGTACCCTCCGCCTGGTGCCTCCTCTGCCTGAGCGAGAACAGCGCCCAGCATAACTGCATCAGCACCAGCCACAAGGGCCTTACAGAGGTCACTCCCGGCATGGATGCCACCATCAGTGATTACGGGAACATACCTACCACTCTCATGGAAATAATCGTCCCGGGCTGCAGCACAATCCATGGTAGCTGTCACCTGAGGTACACCTATCCCCAGAACTTGCCTTGTAGTACAGGTCGCCCCTGGGCCAACACCAGCAAGAAGACCGGAAATGCCTGTCTTCATCAATTCCAGAGCAGCACCGTAGCTGACACAATTCCCTACGACAACCGGAATAGGCACTGACTGACACAACTCCGAGAATACTAGTCCTTTTGCGCTCTTGGACATATGTCGGGCAGTGGTAACAGTTGATTGAACAACCAACACATCGGCACCTGCTTCAACAATAAGAGAGGCAAGCCTCTTGGTATTAGCCGGCGTAACCGAGACGGCACAGATTCCACCCCTCTGCTTGATCGCCTGAATACGTTCACCTACAAATCGCTCCTTTATCGGCTCGGAGTAAACTTGCTGCATAAGGGAGGCAACTCGATCAACAGGGGCCTGGATGATCCCACGAAGAACCTCATTCGGCTTTTCGTAGCGAGCCTGCACCCCCTCAAGGTTGAGCACTGCCAGACCACCCAGCTTACTGAAGAGGACTGCAAATTCCGGGTCCACCACAGCATCCATAGCTGCAGCTAGAATAGGGATAGAGAACCTCAGATTACCCAAAACCAAATCAGTCGATGTCTGTTCAGGATTGACAGTGACATCCCCCGGAACTATGGCCACTTCTTCAAAACCGTAGCAGCGCCTCATCTCCTTGTATACACGAACAGACATCTCATCATCCTCGAGCGATTTCCACAAACTATAGCAAAAGGCACTATGCAAAGTCAATTCACGCAAACGTAAGGCATTCCGAGAGATTTGCCCAGGGAAACCTAGTATACTAGTCCATGTACCGTGATATAGGAAGAACAGCTAGTCTTGTGCCAGCACTCTACGTTGTAGCTACGCCCATCGGCAACCTGGAAGACATTACCCTTCGGGCCATCCGCGTCCTTAACGAAGTAGGGCTTATTGCGGCTGAAGACACTCGAAGGACGAGAGTCCTGCTCAATGCCTACGGCATCAAAACGGCGCTGACGAGCTATCATCAGCACAACAGGAAGACCAAGCTGGGCTACCTCCTTGACTGCCTGCAAAGCAGGGATCTGGCTCTTGTTTCAGAAGCGGGTATGCCCGGGGTAAGTGACCCGGGATATGAGCTCATTGTAGCTGCTGCCCAGCAAGGCATCAGAGTCATACCCATCCCCGGCCCCTCGGCAGTGGTCACTGCCCTGGCAGTCTCCGCATTGCCCACCAACCGGTTCACCTACCTCGGCTTTCTCCCAAAGAAGAAGGCAGAAAGGATTCGGTTCCTGGGATCAATCGCCCATGAACAAGGAACTATAGTAGCTTTTGAGTCTCCCCACCGTCTACTGAGTTCACTGAGTGATATGGCTCAAGTTTTGGGCAACAGAAGGATAGCCATAGCCCGGGAGCTAACCAAGATCCACGAAGAAATCTTCCGAGGAACAGTAGAGGAGGCTATGGAGCACTTTCGGCAACCAAGGGGAGAGTTCACCCTGGTGATCGAGGGGAGGAAAGAGGAAGCAGAGGAATCCTTACTGACTCCAAAGATAGAAAAGGAGCTTCGCTCCTTGATCGACGAAGGAATTGCCGCAAAGGAGATAGTGGCACGGCTATCACCCACCACAGGCTTATCAAGAAAAGAGCTCTACCGTGCCTGTCTGAAACTTAAGAGCAACAGAGGATTGTGATAGAATATCAAGAAGGTCAAATCTGAATGGAGAGGATTCTTATCTGTGTGGCATGGCCCTACGCCAACGGCCCCTTGCACTTAGGACATATCGCCGGCGCTTACCTGCCAGCAGACATTTTTGCCCGTTATCACCGCGCAAAAGGGAACGAAGTGCTCATGGTCTCTGGAAGTGATCAGCACGGAACCCCGATAACCATCACCGCTGAGCAAGAAGGCAAGACTCCCCAGGAAATTGCGACCAAGTACCATCAGGGGTTCCTCGATTCCTGGAACAGGCTGGGCATTGGCTTTGACCTCTTCACCAGCACTGGCACTGCCAACCATGCACACGTTGTTCATGATTTCTTCCTCAGACTCCTGGACAAGGGCTACATCTATCGGGATAAGATGCCACTACCATATTGCCCCAGTTGCCAGCGCTACCTGCCCGATCGTTATGTAGAGGGCAGGTGCCCCTTCTGCAGCTCCGACGAGGCCAGGGGTGATCAATGCGATAAGTGCGGCAAGCCTCTCGGCCCCCTCGAGCTAGGAAACCCGCGCTGTCGCCTTTGCGGCGGCACACCGAGAACTGAAGATTCAGAACATTTCTTCTTGCGTTTGAGCGCTTTCAGAGACGAACTTCTTGGCTGGGTGAGACAGCAGGGCCACTGGAGACCGAATGTACTGAATTTCACCCTGCGATACCTGGAGGAAGGGCTGAAGGACAGGGCTATAACCCGGGATATTGAATGGGGAATATCCATACCTCAGCCGGGTTTCGAAAAGAAACGAATCTATGTCTGGTTTGAGGCTGTGATCGGCTATTTGTCCGCGACCAAGGAGTGGGCCAAAATCCAGAAGAAGGAGAATGGATGGTCAGCTTTCTGGCAACAGGAAACCAGGAGTTACTACTTTATCGGCAAGGACAACATCCCATTTCATACCATGATCTGGCCTGCCATGTTGATGGGATATGGAGAGTTCAACCTTCCCACTGACGTTCCAGCAAATGAGTTTCTGACCATTGAGGGGAGAAAGCTCTCCACCAGTCGCAATTGGGCAGTCTGGCTACCCGATTATCTGGATCGCTATGCACCTGACCCTCTGCGCTACCTGCTGTCCGCGAACATGCCGGAAACCGCCGATGCTGACTTCTCGTGGCGGGAGTTTGTGCGACGCAACAATGATGAACTGGTGGCCACCTATGGAAACCTGGTGCACCGTGTTCTCACGTTCACACATCGCCACTTCGACGGCTGTGTACCTGCATCCGGTGAACTCGATGCAGCCAGTAAGGCGCTTCTTGAAAAAGCAGCGGCAACAGTTAACGCTGTGGACAATTCCCTCCACCAATGCCGCTTCAGAGAAGGGATCCGGGCAGCCATGTCACTGGCCCAGGAGACCAACCGCTATCTCGATGATAAGTCTCCCTGGAAAGTGATCGAGAAGGATAGAGCGTCTTGCGCTACCGCTCTCTTCACCTCCATCTCAACTATCTCCTGTTTGAAGACTGTTCTTTCGCCCTTTTTGCCTTTCAGTTCCCAGAAACTGCACCATCTCCTTGGGTTCAAAGGCAAGGTTACAGAGGAGAAATGGGGCTTCCATGCTGTACCATCAGGCCAGAGGCTGGCCACACCCGAGACCCTGTTCACCAAGCTGGACGAAAAGATAGTAGCGGAGGAAAGCAGTCGCCTTGGCAATGGACACAACTAGAAGTCTGTCTTAGGATCATGGAGAAAGGAGAGCATTGAATATCGCTTCAATTTGCCAGCCTGTTCAACCAGAGGTACTGGAAGTGGAGAAGAGACTGGAGGAAGTGGTGAAGACTGCTCCACGCCAGATGATGGAGCCGCTGGAACATGCTGTCAAGAATGGAGGCAAGCGTATTCGCCCTGCCCTGACCCTACTGGCAGGGAAATTCTACCAGTACAACCTGGAACTGCTGATCCCCATGGCAGCAGGGGTAGAGCTGTTGCACACTGCCACCTTGATCCATGATGACACAATCGACGATGCTTACCTTCGTCGCGGCAAAGATAGTATCAAACATCGCTGGGGCAATTCCAACGCAGTGCTCCTGGGTGACTACTTGTTTGCCACCTCCGCAGGCTTTGTTGCCGAGACAAGAAACATCCGTGTGATTAAACTTTTCGCCCAGACGCTAATGACTATTTGCACCGGAGAGATTGAGGAGTCAATCTATCCTTTCAACAAGAGCAGAGAGCTGTATTTCCAAACTATCGGCAACAAGACAGCTTCCCTCTTCGCCGCTGCCAGTGAATCGGGGGCAGTGCTCAGCGAAGCTCCTGAAGACGCAGTGCAATCTCTCAAGGACTACGGCTACAATCTGGGGATGAGCTTCCAGATTGTCGACGACATCCTCGACTTTGTGGGGCAGAAGGAGACCCTGGGGAAACCCGTAGCCAATGATCTATCCCAGGGTGTCTTCACGCTACCTGTGATACTCCTCTTTGAAAGCCTCGATAGCGATGAGGCAAAAAGAATCAAAGAGATTGTTGAGAAAGACAAGTCAGCAGGCACAAAGCTCCTTGTAGAGGCAGTCCACAGCTCCTCTGTGCTTGAAGAATGCTTCCGAATTGCAGAGAGCTTCTCGTCCCGGGCAAGCTCTGCCCTGAAGCAGCTCCCTCGAAATACGATCTATCAGTCCCTTGCTGATCTAGCGGGCTACGTAACCGAGCGCAAGAGCTAGCACCATCAACTGGTGCCCGCCTATTCGCCTTCCACAGCCTCGGTTGTCCAAGCAGGCGATATCTCCTTAAAGCGGTCAATCGCATATTGGCAAGCCTCAAGAGCTTCCTTTCGATGGGGAGCACCTACAGCAACAACCAACAGGATTTCACCTACATCCAACCTGCCAATTCTGTGGATTATGGCTGTATCCTCCAAATGCCACCTGGCCCTGATCTCGGCGGCTATCCGCGTCAATTCCTTCCGCGCCAGTTTTTCAGAGGACGCCTGCAACTCCAGGAAGCGAACCTTTCTGCCATGTTGGGATGAATCCCGAACCGTGCCCACATAGCTGATAACTACGCCATATTCATCCTTGCGAACAGCGTTTATAGCCACTTCTGGGAGAATGGGGTTCGGAGTCACTTCGATCAGCAAACCAGACCTGCTCTAAGAGGCGAGTCTATGCAGTGGCGGAGAGGACCGGTTCATTGAATAGCTTCTCCAATGCCTCGCCTTCAATAGTCTCATCGACAATCAGCCTCTGCGCAATTTGGACCAGTTTTTCTTTGTTCTCGGTCAGAGTCTTCTTGGTCACATCGTGAGCCTTCTGAATGATAGCTCGAACTTCCCTGTCTATTTCAAGAGCCACTCTCTCACTATAGTTCTTCGTCTCTGAAATCTCCCTGCCCAGGAAGATCATCTCTTCTCTCTTGCCAAACGTTCGGATTTCCAGACCATCGCTCATGCCATATTCAGTCACCATAGCCCGGGCGATCTTGGTAACTCGCTCAATATCGTCGTGAGGGCCAGTCGTCCTCTCATTGAATATAGTCTCCTCGGCCACATGGCCAGCGAGCAACACAGATAGAAGGTCCATGAGCTGTGAACGAGTCGAAATATAACGGTCCTCGGCAGGCAGGAGCCTGGTGTAGCCGCCCATCATACCACGGGCAACGATAGAGACCTTGTGCACCGGGTCAGCATTGGGGAGCTTCCTTGCCACCAGAGCATGTCCCGCCTCATGATAGGCAGTAATCTCCTTCTCTTTTGGGCTGATCAGCCGGCTCTTCTTCTCAGGCCCTGCGACGACGCGATCAATGGCCTCCTCAAGGTCCATCGTCTCAATCGTCTTCCTGTTCCGCCTTGCGGCCAGAATAGCTCCCTCATTGACCACATTGGCCAAGTCAGCACCACTGAATCCCGGCGTCAGTTTAGCTATCTTCTCCAGATCTACAGAATCCTCCAGTGGTTTGCCCTTAGCATGAACCTGCAGTATGGCTTTCCTACCCTTGATGTCAGGGCGGTCAAGGGTCACCTGACGGTCAAAGCGACCGGGCCGCAGGAGAGCAGGATCCAGTATGTCAGGGCGATTGGTGGCAGCCAAGACAATAACATTGGTAGAGGTATCGAAGCCGTCCATTTCTACCAGGATCTGGTTGAGGGTCTGTTCCCTCTCATCATGTCCTCCACCCATTCCTGCCCCGCGGTGACGACCAACGGCATCAATTTCGTCAACAAAGATCAGACAGGGGGTACTGCGCTTTG
>Ga0154632_1106_pt1 | contig 9095 bp, 8 predicted proteins | sample Rifle2008BG13ft_FD_116061 | JGI IMG/M metagenome (GOLD analysis project Ga0154632, IMG submission 116061) | Chloroflexi bacterium RBG_13_53_26
ACCATCTTAGTTTTGCGAATCGAGGCGCTACCTGTTTTCCGGAGCCATTACTCATGATGTCGACCTCCCTCTGTTTGCCGATTCACTTTCTAAGACGAATACCGTCGGCTGATGCGCATTATATCAGAATCGGTTGACACTAAGAAAATGTCTTCTACGAGGAATATATGATTGGGGAGAGTGGTGGGGCAAACCAGCTTGACGCAGGTGACTTCACTCAGCGTATAATTCATCGTATGAACTGTGGTCCATGTGAATTCGGCTACAGGAAGACAGCGATTGTGGTACAGCAGTACAGGTGGAGGCGCGAATGGGTATTTTGATCACTGATACCACGCTTCGCGACGCCCATCAATCCCTGATAGCTACACGAATGCGCACCAGGGATATGCTCCCTATCGCTGAGAAGCTTGACAGGGTGGGTTTCTTCTCCCTCGAGGTATGGGGAGGTGCTACCTTCGATTCGTGCATCAGGTTCTTGAACGAAGATCCCTGGGAGCGCCTGAGGGCGCTGCGGGCGGCAGTGAAGAACACGCGCTTGCAGATGCTGCTCCGGGGACAGAATCTGGTGGGTTATCGACATTATCCCGATGATGTGGTGCGGGAGTTCATTCGCCTGGCTGTGAAGAATGGCGTAGACGTTTTCCGCATCTTTGATGCCCTCAATGATATTCGAAACATGGAATTTGCCATAGAGGTGGCAAAGGAGCACGGGGCGCATGTTCAGGGTGCCATCTGCTATACCACCAGCCCACTGCACACTCCGGATAGCTTCGCAAGAATGGCTGAAAGGTTGCAGAAGCGCGGGTGCGACTCCATCTGCATCAAGGATATGGCCGGTTTGATCAGGCCAACGACGGCGGGCGAATTGGTGAAGGCCATGAAGAAGCGGGTGAAAATCCCTGTTGACCTGCATTCCCATTGTTCCAGTGGCATGGCGCCTCTCAGCTACTATGCTGCCGCTCTGGCTGGTGTCGATATTCTGGATACCACATTCACGGCCTTTAGCTGGGGGACCTCTCAACCGCCGACCGAAAGCATAGTGGCGGCCTTCGAAGATACCCGCTACGATACGGGGTTAGACTTGGGACTGCTGAGTGAGATAAACGAGTACTTCGTTGGAGTGATCAAGAAGTACCGGGGACTGCTGACGCCTAAGGCAGTCCGCCCTGATACAAGCGTACTTCTTCATCAGATACCTGGGGGAATGCTCTCCAATCTGGTGAGCCAACTCAAAGAGCAAAACGCACTGGATAGACTTGATGAAGTCTTGAAAGAAGTTCCCCGCGTGCGGACGGAACTGGGCTATCCCCCTCTGGTAACCCCGACAAGTCAGATAGTGGGGACACAGGCGGTATTAAATGTCTTATCTGGCCAGCGCTACAGTGTGGCGACCCAGGAAGTGAAGGACTATCTTCTTGGCCGATATGGAAGGCCAGCCGGCAAGATGGATGAGGAAGTTAGGAGAAGTGTGGTAGGCGATGAGGCGCCCATCGATGTTCGTCCTGCTGATCTCATCGCCCCCGAGCTGGAAGAGATGCGGCTTGAGGGGCAGAAGTTGGGCATTCTCAAGAGCGAGGAGGATCTTATTACCTATGCCCTCTACCCGCGTGTGGCTATCAAGTTTCTGCGTGGTGAGAGTGTTGAGGAAGTTCTGCCGGAGGAAGGCGAGGAAACCCTCAATGCCAGGGTGACTCCGAAACAGGTGGTTGTGGGAGGCACGGTTGACACAGCACCAGCGGAAGCGGAAAAGAAAGCCAAGGCGGCTTTGAGGGCTTTGCTTTGCCCAATGCCGGGGACAATAGTGGCCGTCAAAGTTAAGGTTGGAGACAGAATAAAGGACGGCGATGTAGTGGTGGTGCTTGACTCGATGAAGATGCAGAGTGAGATCCATTCGCCTTACAGTGGGTTGGTGAAAGAGATCAGGGTCTGTCAGGGAGATAGGGTGCCGGTCAATGGTGTCCTGATGCTGGTGGAGCGGGACGGGAAGTAGCGGCAGCCCTGAGCAACTCCCCCTCGGTGTTCCCGAATTTGACGTATCCCGCTGGCAGTGAGTATGCTTGTTAGCGTTTCAATCTGGTGCTGCTGTCAGTCAGGAATCAAAGGAGGTAATCGCAAGTGAAGTATAAGAACATTGTTCTGGAGAAGGAAAATCATGTTGTTACTCTTATGTTCAACCGCGCCGAGAAAATGAACACCATCTCGATGGAGATGAGGGAGGAGATAGTAGCGGCACTCAACGAGGTGAATGAGGACGACGATGCGCGGGTGCTCATTCTAACTGGTGCTGGCGATCGTGCCTTCTGTGCCGGGGTGGATGTTGGGGTGATGTCGAACCGCATCGCTGGGCAGGTGGAGGAAACGAACCGCCGGAAGATAACCCAGCGAATAGGGTGGCACATCCCACGGCTGAGGGAGATGAGAACGCCCACGATAGCGGCCATCAATGGTGTTGCCGCAGGTATGGGGGTATCGTTTATCTCCGCCTGTGATATCAGAATAGCCTCGGAGAAGGCCAGGTTCACCTGTGCCTGGGTGAACCGGGGCCTCGTCCCCGATGGCGGTATTACCTATCTTCTGCCTCAGATAGTAGGCATTGAAAAGGCTCTGGAGCTTTTCTACACCGGTGAGGTCATTGATGCTCAGGAGGCTTTGCGGATCCGCCTGGTGGGCCGTGTGGTTCCCGCTGATGATTTGATGAAGGCGGCCAGGGAGTTGGCTGCCAAGATAGCGGCCGGACCGCCCATTGCCCAAGAGATGGCGAAGTACGGAGTCTATAGAGGGCTGGTGACCGATATCGGCGGCACCCTGGACTTCGAGAGCTATGCGGTGAAGGTCTGCACGGCCACCGAGGATTTCAAAGAGGGAGTCCAGTCCTTTGTGGAGAAGCGGAAGCCCGAATTCAAGGGGCGCTAGCCGAGTTAGTACATTTTGGCGTATATGCAAGACAGAACAGAAACCGTAACGCTGGCGGGAGGTTGCTTCTGGTGTTTGGAAGCGGCTTTTGAAGAGCTGAAGGGGGTAGTGCGCGTGACCTCCGGCTATGCAGGCGGGCATGTTGCTGATCCCTCCTACGCCCAGGTCTGCGGTGGTACTACAGGGCATGCCGAGGTGGCTCAGATCACATTCGACTCTCAGGTCATTTCCTTCCGCGAATTACTGGAGTTCTTCTTCAGTATCCACGACCCCACGACGCTGAATAGTCAGGGAGCGGATGTGGGAACCCAATATCGCTCTGCCATTTTCTACCATACTTCTGAACAAAAGGCCGAAGCGGAGCGGATGATCACAGAACTTGGAGCGTCAGGCGTCTGGGATCAGCCGATCGTCACCGAAGTCAAGCCTTTCGCGGAGTTCTATCCGGCTGAGGAGTATCATCAGCAATACTACCGCAAAAACCCCGAACAGCCCTATTGTCAACTGGTGATCGCTCCCAAGCTGGCCAAGTTCAGCAAGGGTCGCTGAGCCAGTCTGGTGTTTTCAGACAAGCAAATTCTGTTTCCAGGTCGAAAATTGGGCAGGTACAATGCCACCAGGTCTGAGTCTAGAGGTGGTACAATTATCGGGGGCAGGCTAACATAGAATCTCAGGTGTTGAGTGCCCATTGTAACTGCGAAGGGTATTCCGGCAGTGCGACAGAAGATACGTAGACACCCTCACCTCTACGAAGCCAATGCCCGCATTTTTCTGAAACGAATCTCAGAAAGGTACGGTCGCGAGCTGACTCTGGCGGCTATCCCGGACGAAGAGTGGCAGGTTATTGACCGCCGCGGATTTGACTTGGTCTGGCTCATGGGAGTATGGCAGCGCAGTCCGAGTGCCAGACGCGAGGCTCTGCTTGACGTCAATCTGCGCCGAGAGTATGACGAAGCCTTGCCAGGATGGACCGAAGGCGATATTACTGGCTCGCCTTATGCCGTCCACTCTTATGTCATTGACTCCGCGCTGGGAAGCGAAGGGGATCTCATGGAGCTCAGATCCCGACTGAATCATCTTGGCCTTGGCCTCGTGCTGGACTTTGTTCCCAACCACCTTGCCCTGGATCATCCCTGGGTGTCTTCTCGCCCTGACCGTTTCGTTCAAGGGGACGAAGCCGATGTGGCTACCCATCACGACTGGTTTTTCTCACCCGATGGAAAAAAACACCTGGCCCATGGCAGAGACCCGAACTTCGCACCGTGGACCGATACAGCACAACTCAACTTCTTCTCGTCAGAACTCAGGCAGGCCCTTGTTGAGGAACTGCTTCAGATTGCTACAGTGGCAGACGGCGTACGCTGTGATATGGCCCTGCTGGCCCTCAATGGCGTTTTCGAGCAGGTATGGGGAGGAGTCCTGAAAGATCACGCACGGCTGGTGACTGAGTTCTGGGCCGATGCCATCGGGGCTGTGAGAAGACAGCACCCAGACTTCATATTCCTGGCCGAAGCATACTGGGGGCTCGAGCGGGAACTCCAGGAAATGGGTTTCGATTTCACCTATGACAAACCCTTCTACGATCGGCTACGGTTCTCCAGTCCTGCAGACATACACAAATATCTCGGTGACAAGAACATCAGGCATGAACGGGGAGTGCGCTTTATCGAAAACCACGATGAGCCTCGTTCCCGTGTCGTCCTGGGGCGCGAGCGTTGCCTGGCAGCCGCGGTTGTCCTGGCAACGGTCCCCGGCCTGCGTTTGTTCCAAGATGGCCAGCTTGAAGGACTGCGTATCCATTTGCCTGTCCAACTGGTGCGAGAACCCCGGGAGACCGCCGATTCCGAGATAACCCGATTCTATGATCGGCTACTAACGGTCTGCAACGCGCCCACCTTTCACGAAGGGGAATGGGTGCTCCTGGAAGCGACTATGGCTTGGGAGGGGAATCACAGCCATCAGAATCTACTGGCCTGGTCATGGTGCTCTGGCAGTCAGTTAATGACTGTCATCATCAACTATTCCGCCGATCGGTCGCAGGGCAGGCTGGTGCTGCCCATAGGACTGGAAGAGGCAGGTGGCGTTGCCTTGCAGGACGAAATCGGTGGGGAAACGTACATGCGCGATGCCAATGAGTTGCGTAGCCAAGGGCTCTACGTTGATCTCGGGCCCTGGCGTGCCCATATACTAAACCTGGCGAACGACCGGCCACTTTGTCCCTCCAACATAAGCTGACCCAACGGGCAGTGATTCTGGCTACAGCCTGGGTGGCGTGATAACATGTGCTCATCACCGCGCGTTGAACTCTGTCCTCTCTTGTGCTATGATTCTCGTGAGTATTGAGATATGTCTTATAAAACATGTTGCGTGAGACATCAGTATAGGCTGGAGAGCCTGGCTGGTCAAGGATCGCTGTGGAACAAGTGCATGAAGGATTGCCATGCCTAAGTGGACGTTTCTGACCAATCATGCGCTGGTGCTGAGCTTCCTTGCAAGACACCCGCGGATAACGGCAGTGGAGCTGGCACAGGCCATAGGCATCCGTGAGAGAGCCATACGCAAGATAATTGCTGACCTTGAGGCCGACGGATACATAAGAAAGAAGAGGGAGGGCAGAGGGAACACCTACACCATCAATCTCGATCTGCCATTACGCCATGAAACGCATCAGCACGTTGCCATCGGCAATTTCCTGGAGGCTCTGGCCTGGGAGAGAATTGAGGGGAGCCACCAGTCTCCAAAACCTAGAGTCCGACGGCTGAAGCAACGGAGGTTGCCAACCGGGCACCGGGCAAGCTCGCGTGATGCGCGAGTCTCTAAGTCTCCTCCAGACAAGGCTGGTTGACAGGCAGACAGCGTGCGACGGCCAGCAGAAGCCCAATATTGTCCATCCCGTCTCTTTTCCCTTCAACAATTGCCAGACTCTGCGGCAGGAAAATGACAGGTATGCGGGTAAGGTGATCGAGTAATGAGGGTGCTCCAGGCAATTTTCGCGTTTGCGTTACTTCTTGGTTTGATTGCTGGTATTGCGGTGGCTATGAGGTATTCAACCAACATAGCTATTGCCGTACCCATCATCGCATTGGGGCTGGCGTTTGCACTTCAAAAGTACGTCGCCAGTTTCTTTGGCTATTTTCATATCCTCATCTCGAGAATCTATCGTCCTGGGGACAGAATTCGAATTGGCAGTATCAAGGGTGATGTTCGGTGGGTGGGCCTGATTCACACTACTTTGGAGGAAGTCGGGGAGGATGAGAAACTGGGTGGCGAACTCACCGGCAGGATACTGCATGTTCCCAACTTGATCATTTTGGACCAGCCAGTGCTCAATTACTCTAAGGACTACTCGGTCCATCACAAGAGAATTGCCTCTGACTACATGTTTGCTGAAGTGCGCATTCCTATCACTGTCGAGAGCGATGTAGAGAAGGCAACCGGGCTTTTGGAGGCTATCCTGAGATCCGAAGACGAGCTCTATCTTGCGGAAGCTCGAGCAATGTTCCAGGACGGGTATCCCGAGTTTCTGGATGAGGCCATGAGTGGGCCTCGGGTCTTGATTCACGTGGAACCGCAGTGCATCTGGATCAAGGGCAAGTTTGTGGCTCCGGTTCGCCAGCGCAACCAGCTAAAAAGCAGGGTACTCATGCAGTTCCTGGAGCAAGCAAAAGCCAGCAGTGATGTGAAGATCTCGTAGCAGCGCATGCGGAATCTCAGGCTGTGCTCAGATTCAACACTCCCAGTCTATTACACCACCGTTTGCAGGATCTGTCGTCTTCGTGGCCTCATTATGTAAAGAGAGTGCAGACTATTCCTGGTCGCGACTCCTGATTGGGCGTTTGGAATGCGTTTCCCCGGTCTGGTCTTCGGCCTCCTCCATCTTGGTACCAGCAAGTTTCCCGATTAGCTCTTTTATGCCAGTGCCACCCGTGGCGGTTCTCAGAATCTCATCTAAGGTGGCTATTGTCTGTGGAGAGATTTTGAGGAGATTGGCCAGAGGGCCATCTGCTGCAGGCCCATGCTCGCTGCCGCCAACGTTGCCGCCAAAGTATATCACCTTGAAGGCCTCGATAGATGCGATAGGTGCGGTGGCCTTCTCTATCATCTGGGGCATGGTCTCGATGAAGGTCTTGGCTACCTCAAGTTCCTTGGTGGCATCTGTAAACTTCTTCATAGCCTCAGCCTTCCTATCCAAGCCTTCGGCCTCAGCGAGAAGTTTCTTCAGCAAACCCATGGCTTCAGCCAGAAGCATCTTCTCCTTACCATCGGCTTCAGCCAGAAGTTGAGCTCTAGTACCATCAGCCTTGGCGAGCAAGCCTGCCTTGGTACCGTCAGCCTCGGCAAACATAAGGGCCTTCTTGCCATCGGCCTCTCCCAACTGCATGGCCTTGGTGGATTCACCTACTCCCTCACCTTCCAGAACCTTGGCTCTTTTGACACCCTCAGCCCTTACAATGGCCGCATTCTTCTCAGCCTCAGCAGGTTTTATTACAGCAGACAGCAGCTCTTTCTCTTTCCTATCGGCTTCCTTATGAGCGAGAGTAGTCTGCTCCATGACCACTTCCTGCTTTGCAGTCGCTTCAGCCTTCGGCCCAGCCTGACTGGCCCTAGCTCTTTCGATAGCTACTGTGGCATCATACTGAGCCTTGAGGATATCCCTTTCCTTCTCTGCCTCGAATACCTCTGCCTGGGTTTGGGCCTGTCGGGTTTTCCATTCCCTTTCCTGCTCAACCTCTGTGACAGTAGCTGCCCGGTTGGCCTCGGCAGTCTTCTGTCGAGCATCCTGCTTCACTATTTCGATGGCTGGTGTACCAAGGGACTCAAAGTATCTAACCTCATCACCTATCCTGGTGACCACGAAACTGATCAGATCTATGCCTACCTTGTCGAAGAGGCCCTGCGCCATGTCAATGACCCTATTCTGAAAGGTGTCTCTGTCTTCATTGATTTCCTGGGGAGTCATCTTGCCCACGATGTCGCGGAAAGCACCCTCAGCCACGCTCTGTACCATGGCGGTGATGTTGGTCTCGGTGGTTTCCTGCAGAGACTGTGCGGCCGCGGCCACTGAAGCCAGATCGCCCCTGACCTTGTAGACTATGGCAGCCTCGACATCAATGGGCACGCGGTTCTTGGCGAATATGCCAGCCCGCTGGACCTCCACCTTACGGGCCTGGAGGTCCAGGTAGTAGAGCTTCTGTACTACAGGCCATACGAACCTGCCGCCACCTATGGTGATTCTCACGCCGCCCATGCCCGTGGTTATGAGAGCTTGATGCGGCCCGGCCTTCTTGTAGCGATTTGCGCCCACACCAAGGACCAGGGCAAGGACCAGGATTATTCCTACAACTGAGCCTATGATTATCAAAGGCATGTCCTAGATACCCCCTTTCTTGTCTATTGTTTTCGTGGATACGAACAGGGTGCTACCGACTGCCCTGGTTATGGTTACCTCCTGACCCTTAGCTATCTGTTCACCTCCTTCTGATCTTGCGGTGTGCCACACAGGCAAACCGTTTATCTCGCATTGCACCTTACCTACGCCATCCCTCTGGATGCTCTCGGTTACCGTGCCAGAGAGTCCTGTCAATTGGCTTGCCGTGTAGCCCGACGTACCCTCAGACCTCCTCAGGAGATACCAGAAGCCTCCGAGAACCAGGCCGAGTATCGTTCCACCGATGATCCCCCCGCCAGCTCCCACCCAGGCGTTTGTGTCAAATGCGGCCATGGTGATAGCCCCTGAGAAGCCGAAGCCTGCAAGGAATCCCAGGAACGAGCCTGTGTTGAACATTTTCGGTGTCTCGAAGGAATGATCTCCGAGGTGCAGAACGTCTCCCAGCCAGTCGCCGACTACGTCAGTGAATTCCCCCAGCATGAAGCTGATCAGTGCCAGTGCCAGTGCCCCGCACCCTATGCCAAAATAGATCCAGATGGCCGTAGACTCCATTGTGCCACTTCCTTTCTTGAGTCTCCTCCCACTCGCCGGCTATGGCTCGTGCAGCATGGGCGGATTATAGACTTCTAGACTTGCCTCCAACAACTCCTCGTACAGCTTGAAGCCGGACAACAGCCGGGGCGAACATCTCTAGCCGCCGAGCCTCATCACTCACCCCATGTTTGGAAGCAACCCATTCTCCGTGACAGACAAAAACGGCGTTCGCCTCAGATAATATCATTGTTGGGCG
>Ga0154632_1108_pt1 | contig 8750 bp, 7 predicted proteins | sample Rifle2008BG13ft_FD_116061 | JGI IMG/M metagenome (GOLD analysis project Ga0154632, IMG submission 116061) | Chloroflexi bacterium RBG_13_53_26
AGCCCTGATGAAGGCTCTACAGGCCAGGTCTTTCCCCATCAACATGTCCGCCATCTTGACGTGGCTCATCATCTTGGCGTCGAGTGGATTCAGGATCGCAGCATCAAGTCCCACCGCGACAGCCATCGTTAGAAACGCTCTGTTTACCATGTCACGGTTAGGCAGTCCGTAAGAAATATTGCTCAGTCCGACAATAGTTTTGGCTGCTGGAAAGCGGGACTTTATGCCCTGTATCGTTTTCAATGTGACGATAGCCTGACTCGTGTCCACAGATATGGGAATCACCAGTGGGTCAAAGAACACTTGCTCCTCGCTGATGCCCATCTGCTTCAGAGTAGACATTATGGCCACGCACGCAGCTAATCGGTCCTCGACTCGCTTCGGAATGGCTCCCTCTCCCGTGGCTAGTGCCACTAGCAGAGCCCGGTGTTCTGCAGCCAAACGGCCGACAGAATGCAGCCTCGAGACCTCGGCATTGACTGAGTTTATCATGACTGTACCTCCCTGGTACTTGCCAAGGCCAGCACCGATGACACTGGGCATATCGCTATCAATAATCAGAGGTCTATCCGTAACTGATTGCACGACCTCTACCAGCCACTCCATGGCAGCTTCAGGATTTTCCCAAGAGCCTTGAGCCAAGCCGGCATTCACGTCAATGAAATCAACTCCAGCCGCCTCCTGTTTTCTGGCTAAATCGGCAATCAACTCGGCGTCCCTATTGGCAATCGCCTGCCCCACTGTTTTGTTCGAAGCATTGATGTTCTCACCGACGACCAGCATATAGACCTACCTTATTTCCCATATCTCAGTTTTCCGAACAATAGTGTGAAGACCAGCACTGCCCCAATGGCATTCCAGAGAATGACTGGGAATAGACTCTTGGAGATGCCGTATCCCAGCCACATCAATATGCCCACCAACATCAGTCCGGTGAATAGGATGCTTATTTCACGTGCGCTCTTGAGCTTGAAGACACGGATGATCTGCGGTACCAGGCTGCAGGTAACAAATGCTCCTGCCACAAACCCCATGATATCTTGTCCAGTCAAAGTTTGTCTCCTTTCCTCGCCTGATCATTCTGGGCATCGCAGCCAATTGGCCCTTCATGGGATTGCAGTCAACTGCTTAACAGTAGATCAGTGCCACCAGCAGATTATTCGAAATTCTAGCACAGCGGGCCTTGGCTCGGAAGAGCAACAGCTTGTTGCACCCCCACAATCGTGGGAAGTATGCCAGTGGTGCTGCACTGAGCACCTAATGAAGCGCGTGCGTCTCTATGGCCACACGACGGCCCTGATGCCGAGAACATCCCGCCCTACAACGAGTTTCTGCATCTGAGTAGTCCCGTCAGGGATGGTCAAGGTTCTGGCATCTCTGAAGTATCGTTCGACAGGATATTCATCGGAGAGCCCCATGGCACCATGAATCTGGATGGCCTTCGAGGTTGTTCTCACCGCTGCCTCGGTAGCGTATGCCTTGGCCAAGGATGCCTGCCAGCGGGACTTCTGCCCCTTATCCAAGAGGTCAAGGGCACGGAAGGAAAGAAGCCGTCCTGCCTCTGTCTCTGCGATCATATCCACCAGCATCTCCTGAATCATCTGGAAACTGCCGATAGGGCGGCCAAATTGCATCCTATCCTGCGCATACTTGATCGAAGCATCTATGGCCGCCTGTGAGATACCTGAGCACATTGCTCCCACCATAGCCCGGGAGACATCGAAGAAGGCCATTGTTCTCTTGTAGCCTGTGCCAGGATCCAACAGGCTAGTCTTGGGGATTCGGCAGTCTTCGAAAGACAGCTCCGCTGTCGGGAATGAGCGGAGACCCAGCTTGTGGAGTTCTCTGGCGGAGAAAGGCGATGTATTTCTCTCCACCAGGAAGAAGGACATCCCCAGGGGGCCCAATGACTTGTCTGTGGTGGCCAGAACAAAGGCGGCATCAGCTATGCTGCCGTTCGAAATCCATGTCTTTGTCCCGTTGACCATATAGTTGTCCCCATTGAGGATGGCGGTGGTCTTCACGGCGGATACATCCGAACCGACATCAGGTTCCGTAATGGCCAAGCATCCGATATGCTCACCGGAGGCAGCCAGCGGCAGCAGTCGCTCTTTCTGATCAGGATTGCCTGCCTCATTCAAGAGCCACCAGAATCCTGCAGTGATGAAAAGGGTCCCTGCCAAGCTGGCCCAAACCCTGCCTAACTCCTCGACAAGGATTCCGTTGGTCTTGGCTTCGAGTTGAGATCCGCCATACGTCTCAGGGAGGAAGCCCAGCACATAGCCAAATGGCATTAGCTGTCGAATAAAGCCAACTGTTGCCTCTTTTGTTAATGGGCCGTTCTTCTCGTACTCATCGACGACGGGCGCTATCTCCTTCTCCAGGAAACTGCGGACATTGGTCTTCAGCATTTGCTGCTCTTCAGTGAAAGAGAAATCCATATCTTTCTCCTTTTGCTAGATCGGATAAGCCGATGATTATCAGGGCAATGCCAAACCTAAAGCCCGACTATGCAGACGCTCACCACATTCACCGGAGGGATGCCTCCCATGTTATGGGTCAGACCAAGCCTGGGATTCTTGATCTGCCGTGGGCCGGCTTTGCCCTGGAATTGCTTGTACATTTCGTACATCATCCGCAGCCCTGACGCACCGATGGGATGGCCAAAGCACTTCAGCCCTCCGTCGGGCTGACAGGGAAGCTTTCCGTCCAAATCAAAGAATCCGGCCTCGACATCCTCTTTGGCCCTCCCTCGAGGCGATATCCCCAGGTCTTCGTAGGTTACAAGCTCAGTAATAGAGAAACAGTCGTGCACCTCCATCATGCTTATCTCTTCACGGGGATTCTTGATCCCTGCTTCGCGGTAAGCTCTTTGTGAGGCTCGAGCTGTTGTCTCCACATGGGCGTAATCCCACTCTGTGTATGCCATCTCTTCCCCGGAACTGGCGGCGATCTGGAGGGATTTCACATAGACGGGATCGGGTCTGAATTTCCTGGCCATATCTGCTCTGACTACAATAGCGGCTGCAGCGCCATCGCTCACGCCGCAGCAGTCAAACAGTCCCAGAGGCCAGGCGACGATGGGAGCATTCATTACCTCTTCGATAGTCACTTCACGGCGGAGGTGAGCTTTGGGGTTCTTAGCCCCATTGCGGTGACTCTTCACCGTTATCCTGGCCAATGCATGTTTGCCGTCCTGGGGATTGATACCGTGTTGGGCAAAATATCTGGTACCCATCATGGCAAATGCGCCGGGAGGGGTGAGATTGGGAAAGACAAGCCTGAACCTGGTCCCCCACTGAACCTCGTTCTGAGGCAGGCCACCGTAGCCAATATCCTTGAGCTTTTCGACACCTAGCGCCAAACAGATATCATAGGCACCCGAGGCCACAGCATAACAGGCGCCTCTCAAGGCCTCGGAACCAGTAGCACAGAAATTCTCCACCCTGGTAGCTGGAATGAACGGCAGTTTCAGAGTCGCGGCCATGGGAATGGCCGATTTGCCTACAGAGACCTCATCATAGCAGGTGCCGCACCAGGCCGCACCGATGTCCTTCTTCTCTATGCCAGCATCCTCAATAGCCTCCTGAAAGGCCTCTACCATCAGGTTCTCCGGGCCTTTGTCCCACAACTCGCCGAACTTGGTGCATCCCATGCCGATAATGGCGACCTTGTCCTTTATTCCTTCTGCCATCTCAGTAACTCCTTTCACAGAAACGCTAGGCCCGGACAGGTATTGCCTTCCAATAATAGCCGTGTATGCCCCGCGCTACGTCATGGTATTTCTTGCGGAAGCTCAACTCCACGGGCATGCCGACGCTGAGGGATTCAAGGTCGCAGTCATTCAGATCGAAGAACCATCTCCCGCCGCCCTCGAAGTCGACAAAGCCGTAGATTGCGGGCGGACTGAGGCTGAAGGCCAGGAGATCGCTGGTGTATGTGAATAGAGCCCCACGTCGATCTGCGAAACGGTAGTCATCCATCTCATCTACGGCTCCGCATTTGGGATTTGCGCATATCTGTTGGGGCGGGTATTGTGGGGTGCCACAGCGACGACACTTCGATCCGCATAGCGCCAGAACCATCTTGCGTTCCCTCCAGAGTGTAGACATCTGGGTGCTGGCCACTTCCTCTCCGCGGCCCCCGGTATCTATGCCGAGTATATTGCGGAAGGTAGCGTACTTCTCGTAACTGCCCAGGTCTTTCTTTGACGCCAGGTGTTTCCTAATGCCCCTTCGATCCCTTGCTTTCTGTATCTCTTCCGTCACCTGGAGTACCAAGGCGTCACCGCCATTTCCGTAGCTGGCCACCAGAATCCTGTCTCCGGGCTTGGCATCTTCCAGGGCGGCCACCAGCATCATGAGGGGATAGGCGGTTCCAGTGTGTCCTGTAGCGGTGAACATGTGGTCCTGAATCTGATTCGGCGCAAATCCCAGGTTCTTGCCTATGTCGGCGTGAGCCCGAATATATTGACAGGGATAAACGACTTTGGCGAAGTCCTTGGGAGCGAGCTTGTATTTGCGCAGCAGCCCTGATATGGCCTCTGAGATGAACCGTCCATAGCCTTCGTCTCTGATCCACCTGTCCTCCCAGGCACGATTGTATCTGTCTTCGTCAGCCCTCCAATGATCCACAAAATCGTAGCTGACGGAGTGGGTCCCCTCAACGGAGGCAATCACCCCGCTATCTCCCATGAGGAATGCTGCGCCTCCATCTCCATATACCTCCTCAAGATAGCCAGCGGGCTTGCCCAGACGACAATCGGCGGCACAGACCAGAACATTGTCTGCTGAGCCGGACGTGACAGCATCGTATGCAGAAATGAAGGCACCGGTCCCAGCCTTGGCGGAAGCAGTGAAGTCTGAGGTTCGAATATCTGGTCTGAGATCGAGCACGGTGGCGATTATGCCGGCGTTCTGCCTTTCCCGATACGGTGCTGTGGTAGTGGCAAAGAAAACCCCGCCGATCTTGTTGCGCTCAATTCCTCCGAGGCAGTCCATAGCTGCAGCCACAGCCATGGTCAGGCTGTCCTCATCATAGTTGGCTACGGCCTTCTCACCTGGAAGGAGGGAGGCTGGGTTCAACCACCCCAGCGCTCCATAGATGGTCATCCGGTTCATCCGATAGAAAGGAATGTAGGCGCCGTAAGAAGTAATTCCGATCATAGTTGTCTCTCCTCCCTATAAAGCACCTCTCCCCAAGAGGCAGAGGTTATCCCGTGCAGAGAACTCATCGCCATCACTCTGTGTCTCACATCCTATGAGGTGATAAGGATCTAGAATCTACGACACATCGACTAGTATCTGACGGCCTTGCCGTACTTTTCCCTCAGAGCCGTCTTCAACACCTTTCCCGCGGCGTTACGAGGCAGGGAAGGCATGAATTCTACTGACTTCGGCTTCTTGTAGCTTGCCAGATGCTGCTTGCAATGCTCTATTACATCTTCCTCGGTCAGAGTCTCTCCGCCCTTGCACACTACGACGGCCTTGACGGTTTCGCCCCACTGTTCGTCGTGCACCCCAATTACGGCGCATTCCATAATCTTGGGATGCTTGTATAGTACCTCCTCGATCTCGGCCGGGTAGATATTCTCTCCCCCACTGATGATCATGTCCTTCTTTCGATCGACGACGTAGAGGAATCCGTCCCTATCCTGTCGCATCAGGTCGGTGGAGTGAAACCACCCGCCCCTCATGGCATGTGCTGTAGCCTCGGGGTCCTTGTAGTACTCTTTCATCACTGTTGGTCCCCTGTAGAGTGCCTCACCAACCTCCCCTACGGGTACGTCGTTATCATGGTCATCCACCAGTCGTACCTCGACGAAGGGAATGGCTTTCCCCACCGACATTTCATGCCCTTCTGCGTCACTGGGGCGCAGACCACAGACCACCGGGCTCATCTCCGTCTGACCGAACAAGTCGAAGATATTGACTCTGGGGAAGTGTTGCATGATCTGTTTTCGTGTTTCTGTGGGCAGAATAGCTGCCCCCGATATCCAGCCTCTGAGGGAACTGGTATCGTATTTGTCCAGATCGGGCAACAGAAGGATAAAGAAGGCCATGACGGGCACCAGAATGATGACATCGATCTTTTCTTCTTCAATGGTCTTCATGATGTAGGCCGGGTCGAAAACCTGTGTAGGTAGAAACACAGTCTGGCCATCGAAGAATACGTATTGGCAGAAGCCGAAGGCAGCCAGATGAAATATCGGGGGGGCAGCAAGAGCCCTATATTCAGCAAGATCAGATACGACTCGTTCGGTCCTCATGAATATGCCCATGAGCATCCACTGTGCCATCTCGTTCTTGTGGGTCAGGACTGCTCCCTTGGGCTTTCCAGTGGTTCCTGCAGTGTACATGATGAACACAGGGTCATCTTCTTCCACAAGAATCAACGGCTCAATATCGGGGTACCGGGCAATCCAGGACTCATAATGGATCATTCCTTCTACTGGACTGTCCGAAATGGAAATATAGTTCTTCACCCGGGGAAGATCGTTTTGTATGCCCTTCGCTGTTGGTACAAAAGCCTCCCCCATCATGAAGGCCTCCGCATCGGAGTGATTTATGATGTACTTGATCTCTTCTATATTGAGGCGGAAGTTGAGAGGCACTGCCAGACCACCTATCTTGGCGAGGGCGAAGTACGCCTCCATAAACTGGTTACAGTTGTGGGCCATTATGGCAACCTTGGCCCCCTTCTTGATGCCGAGATCTAAGAGCGCATGGCTCAGTCGATTGATGCGGGCATTGAGCTGCTTGTAGGTCAAGCGGACCTTTCCGTACACCAGCGCTTCTTTGTCGGGGAACTTGCGGCTATTACGAGCCATGATTTCGCCAAGGAGAAGTCGTTTTCCCAGCGCTTCCTCGATTGATCGCCTGTCGTCCATTGCATCCCCCCTTCTGGCTGCTCCGCTCGTCTTGGTGGAGCAGGAAGTTATCTTTGCAGATTCGGCTCTGGCAAAGGCAATATCTGGGCAGGTGTGCGGGGTCGAGATAGTAATGATCATTTACCATTAAGTAGGTATCGATGTCAATTCGGCTCGGAAGTGGGTTCGCCGAGGCCCTATCTGTAGCCTGCCAGCCCCGAATCTCCAATGAGGCACCGCACAATGAGGCATTGCAAAATCAGCCACAAGGCATTACACTGGCGGCGGTCGAGAGTCATGGTAGTGTGCTGCTAAGACAAGGAGGTTGGAAACAGATGGGAGGAAGACTGAAGGGCAAAGTAGCTATTGTCACTGGATCGGGCCGAGGTATTGGCAGAGCTGAGGCGTTGTTGTTAGCCCAGGAGGGCGCCAGAGTGGTGGTCAACGACCTCGGCGGTGGCCGCGATGGGGTTGGCAAGGCTGATTCGCCAGCCGACAACGTAGTCAAGGAGATCAAGGACCGCGGTGGGCAAGCAGTGGCCAACTACGACAGCGTAGCCACTGCAGAGGGCGGCGAAAATATCGTCAAGGCTGCTATTGATGCCTTTGGCAGGCTGGACATCCTGGTGAACAATGCCGGCATCCTCCGTGACCGTATGATCTTCAACATGACGCCAGAGGAATGGGACATCATAATGAAGGTCCATCTCTATGGCCATTTCCATTGCACCAGACCGGCGTGTGTCATCTTCCGGCAGCAGAGAAGCGGTCGCATCATAAACACCTCGTCTCCGGCAGGTCTGGGCAACATGGGGCAGGCGAATTACAGCGCTGCCAAAGAGGGCATAGTGGGATTCACCAGGACGGTAGCCCGGGACATGGGCCGATACGGCGTAACCTGCAACGCTATCAGGCCACTGGCAGCCACGCGATTGACGCTGTCAGCAGAACTGGCGGAGGCCATTGAGAAAGCGAGTGCGGAAGGAAAGCCGCTGCCCGTTGGGCCAGAGGTGACAGGATTGTTGCCTCCGCCCCAAGACATCGCTCCCTTCGTCATTTACCTGGCTACTGATGAAGCTGCCAATATCAATGGGTGCACGTTCCTCGTTGCTGGGAATCAAATCGGCCTATACTCAGAACCACAGCCGATCAGGACTATCTTCAAGACAGGGGCGTGGACGCTTGATGAACTGGTAGCTGCTGTGCCTGTAACTCTGGCCGCTGGACTGGCGAACCCATCTCCGCCACAGCCGCCCAAATAGCAGAATAGGCTCGGACAGCAGCATGGTTTTGGGGTACAATGTGCGAGGCCGGCGGGTCGTCGGCGCTGTCCTCTTGTTCTAACCTCCAGTGCAGGGAGTTTTTGAAGGGGAAAGAAATGCAGGAAGTGATCATGCAGGCAAGGGGTGCATACAGAGATCTGGAACTCCTGAATGATATGGTCAGGATAAAGCGCAGAAGCGCGCTGGGTTTCCTGGGTAGAGGAAGCAAGATTGAGAAGGACATACTGATCTCCAAGATCGTGTCGATACGATTCAAGAAGGCCGGCATACTGGCCGATGGGTACATCCAGTTTATTTTCGAAGAGAAAGGGCCCAGAGATCCAGAATCGGATATTGTGGATGATGAGAACGTGGTGATATTCAGGTCTAGCCAGCAGAGGGATTTTGAGGCCATGCGAGAAGCTATCGAGCAGAAGATGACCGGCACCAGGAGGGAGACCAAAGAAAGTTCGAACTTTGATGAACTGGAGAGACTTGCTGCACTACTGGACAGGAAGATTATCACTGAAGACGAGTTCAATCAGAAGAAGAAACAGCTTCTCGGTCTGTAGAGCATGTCTTTTGAAATTGTGAGGCTGAGACACTATAATGTGTTTGTA
>Ga0154632_1111_pt1 | contig 8621 bp, 6 predicted proteins | sample Rifle2008BG13ft_FD_116061 | JGI IMG/M metagenome (GOLD analysis project Ga0154632, IMG submission 116061) | Chloroflexi bacterium RBG_13_53_26
CCACAACTGCCACCAGCAATGGAGATATCGGCCAAAGACTGGAGGAATTCGCGGAGCGGATAGGAACCCTCCACCTGGCCTCAATAATAATGCAGGAGGTGCGGAAGTGATAGTTGCCGAACAGAAAAAACTGGATGAAATAATACGCATGATTGCCCCTTACGAGAGAGTACTCATCCTCGGCTGCGGCACCTGTATGACGGTATGCGGTGCTGGCGGCGAGCATGAGGTATCCTACCTTCACAACGCACTAAGAGTGGCCCAGGCAAAAGGTGGTAACGGAACACACACCATTTCAGAGTACACGCTGAAGAGGCAGTGCGATCCTGAGTTCCTGGACATGCTCGCGGGCAGAATCAACGACGTCGATGCTGTTCTTTCGCTTGCCTGTGGCATCGGGGTCCAAGCCATATCAGAACGTTTTCGACAACTGCCAGTGTTGCCCGGCGTCAATACATCGTTCATGGGTATGACCAAGGAATGGGGAATTTGGGACGAGCGCTGTGCTGCTTGTGGCGACTGCCGATTGGCAGAAACAGGCGGCATTTGCCCCATCACCAGATGCACCAAGGGCATACTCAATGGCCCATGTGCAGGTACCAAGAACGGCAAATGTGAAGCAAGCAAAGAAATGGATTGCGCCTGGGTTCTGATCTACCAGCGCCTGGAGAACCTGCGTCAACTGGATAGCATGCGTCGGTACTATCCCCCCAGGAACTTCAGGGTCATCCCCAGACCGAGGAGGATCGTGACGAAGGCTGCTGTTGCAGGAGGAAACAATGGCTAAGTCCCTGTTTGAGGAGAAACTCTATTCCCGCGAGTTCCTGGTCACCACAGAGATCGGGCCTGCCAAGGGGGCAGATGTCTCGGAGATGATCCATCACGTGGATTTGCTCAAGGACAAGGTGGATGCCATTAACATCACCGATCACCAGAGCTCTGTGATGCGCTTCCCCTCGATAGGAGGGTGTCTCCTGGTCAAGGAAAGAGGGGGCGAGCCAATTCTCCAGGTTACTTGCCGCGATCGCAATCGCCTGGCTCTCCAGGCAGACCTTCTCTTCGCACATTCGCGAGGTATTCATAACGTCCTCTGCCTCACCGGAGACTCCATTGACGTGGGTGATCACAAGGAGGCCAAGCCGGTCTTCGATTTGGATTCGGTACAGCTACTGAAGATGGCCAGGACCCTGGAATCCGGAACAGACTTTGCAGGGAATCAACTCAAGGGAGCCCCTCAGTTCTGCCTCGGGGCCTCGGTTCACCCGGAGGCCGATTTCATTGAGCCACAGCTTCTCAAATTTGATAAGAAAGTGGCTGCTGGAGCGCAGTTCTTCCAGACACAGGGGATATTCGACCTGTCAAGCCTTCGCCGGTTCATGCAATATGCCTCCCAGTTCAACGTTAAGATACTGGCCGGCATCATCGTGATGGCCTCGGCCCGAATGGCCAAGTACATGAACGAAAACGTTCCCGGGATAACCGTGCCCCAGGCTGTCATCGACGAGCTTGCCACAGCAGAGAAAGGCAAGGGGTTGCAGAAAGGGGTCGAAATAGCCGCCAAGATAATGAGAACGATAGGGGAGGAGAAGCTATGTCACGGTGTTCATATTATGGCAGTGGGTAACGAACGGGTTGTGCCTGATATCCTGGAAGCAGCCGATCTGGTCAGCGTACGTGCTTGAACTGTCGCCGCACCGCGCTGTGGCCAAGATGAAACAGGTCAGGTCAATTACGAGGTAAGGAGGAAGGAGGAACAAGGAATGGCAAACAAGATGAGAATCCTGATTGTGGATGATGAGCCCGATTTCAGAGAAGCGTTCTCCAGAACTCTGGAGGCCAAAGCCTTTCAGGTTGTGACGGCCTCCAGCAAAGCTCAGGCTCAGGAAATGATGAAGCTGGAGCCCGACATTGTCGTCCTGGGCACCCTGGGACCAGCAGGACAGGCGTTTGCACTGCACCAGTGGCTGAAGCAGCACCCTCGTCACAAGGACACACCACTCATGGTGATCGACTCGCACTATGAGGAACGATTCATCAAGGGATGGAGAAGGTTCGAGGGGATGCAGCTTGAATCTGATGACTACGTCACCAAGCCGATTGAGCCATCATCGCTGGTTCCCCGCATCAAGAGCCTCATAGAGCAGGCTACCAGAACGATAAGAGTCCTGGTCGTAGATGATCATACCATGATCAGGGAGGGCATTGGTGCAGTTCTGGCCCTGCACAAAGACATAGAGGTGGTGGGGGAGGCGGTCAATGGACAGGATGCCTACGAAAAGGCCATACGCCTCACGCCCAACGTGGCATTGATGGACATAGTCATGCCGGTGATGAGCGGCCTGGAAGCCACCAAACGGATAGTCAAGGAATGCCCCCAGACCAAGATCCTGGTCCTCACCCAGTATGACGAAGAGGAGAACATGCTCGTCGCCAGGCATGCCGGAGCCTATGGCTTCATCCCCAAGAAAGCTGCCAGTGGAGAACTGGTGACCGGCATCAGATCCGTGAATGCTGGGAAGTACTACCCTGTCGCCTTTGTCGAGGCTAGCGCCAGTTGAGAGGTAAATTGCGGAGAGGTTGCCCAAGGTGTGGGGCAGCCTCTCCGTCGCTGATCTGAACAGGGGATGTTTGCCCCTGTTCAACATCCTTATATGCGACATATACGACTATACGGCGCTGGGGACACTGGAACCAGCCTTGGCAGGGGCACGCCGGCGGATGCGATCCGTCAGGCTGTACAACACTGGGATGACCAGCAGGGTCAGCAGAGTTGAACTGAACAGCCCTCCCAGAACCACGATGGCCAGCTCCGATGCGATCAGAACACTCTCTCCCTGCAACCCCACAGCCAGCGGCACCAGGGCAATCATGGTGGTCAGGGCTGTCATCAGGATGGGGCGGATTCTGGTGCGTCCCCCCTGGACCAGGGCCTCGTAGGTGCTCATGCCGCTCTTGCGCAGTTGATCCACCAGTGCCAGCAGCACAATAGCGTTGGTCAGCACAATGCCCACCAGCATCAGCATGCCCATCATGGCCGAAGCCCCCAGCGGATAGCCGGCGATGAGGAGACCCAACAACGCACCGATTGCAGCCAGAGGAAGGCTAACCATGATGATGACCGCATTGAGCAGGGAGCGGAACGAAATCACCACTATGGCAAAGGAGATACCAATGGCCACCATAATGGCTATGCCCATATTGGCAAAGGTCTCTTCCATTTCCTCTGCCACGCCCCCTATGCGGATGGCGGTCTTGGGGTTGGATTCCTCAACCTCATCGATCTTCTCCTGAGCCGCCACGGTTGCAGCCCCGATGTCCTTCTCAGTGATGACCGCCGTGACGGTGGCAGCCCTCTGCTGGTCGATCCGCTTGATGCTGGTCGGCTGATCCGCGATGACAGCATCAGCGACGTGGGCCAGCTTGATGGGGTAGCTCAGACTGCCATTGTTGATGATCAGCCCACCGAGTTCCTCAGCACTGGTGGCACTCTGTGTCACACCGCTGACGAACAGCTCTCTCCCGTCCAGCGTCGCGCCGGTGCCAGCCCCATTCATCATGCCGGTGAGCTCCGTCATGAACTGGATGGTATCCAGTCCCTGGGATACATGAAAAGCCAGCTTGCTCTGGTCGATCTCAATCACAGGTGTGGGCAGGGTAATGGCAACATCGGCTTTGATGTCACTCAGTCCATCCACTTCTGCCAGGCTGGCAGTCAATTCATCGGCAGCCCGGAGCACATCTGCATAGGCCTCGCTCTTGATATAGGCAACGAAGTCGTTGGAGGAGAAGCCGCCCATGCCGGAGTCCATGGCCTTGACCACAATGCCACCCTGGCCATCCTCCGGTGCTATGCCTGCACCATCGATCCGCTCCTGGAGAGCGGCTGCCTCCCTGTCCGGATCGCTGCCCTTGCTGAGTATTATCTCGACGGTAGCGGTATTCGTGCCGGTGCTGCCTCCCATTACGGCGCTCATGCCACCTATAAATGAACTCGAAGTGCCCACGGTGCTGTAGTAGAGTCCCACGTTGGGGCTGTCGACTTCCTCTATGATGCCCTCCACCCGCCTGACCGTCTCAGAAGTGGTCAGAGTATCGGTGCCCAGGGGCATCTCCACCTCCACCACCATCATGGGATCGCCCATGGATGGTATGAAGGAGGTCCCGATGATGGGGACCAGAAACAGGCTGCCGACAAATAGGATCAACGCCACGGCAACAGCAATGGCGCGATGTCCCAGGGCCCATTTCAGTGCCGGGGTGTAGAGGCGCTGGTACCAGGCGTTCTCCCCCTCCGCCCTGATCTTCTTGGGCACCAGCAATCCTGCCAGAGCCGGCACCACTGTGAGGGACACCAGCAGAGAAGCCAGCAGGGCAAAGGTTATGGTCAGGGCAAATGGCACGAAAAGCTCACCCACGATTCCACCCACGAAGGCCAGGGGAAGGAAGATGGCCACCGTGGCAAAGGTGGCCGAGGCGATGGGCATGGCGATCTCCCTCGAACCTTCGAGGGTCGCCGTCTTGAGGCTCTCCCCCTTGTGTAGACGGCGGTAGATCACCTCGAGCATAACGATGCTGTCATCCACAATACGGCCCACGGCAATACCCATGGCACCGAGGGTGAACAGGTTGATGGTCAGGCCCCAGATACTCATGACAAGGAAGCCGATCAGGATGCTGAGAGGAATGGATATGGCAATGATCAGGGAGCCGCGGACGGTCAACAGGAAGACGAATATCACCAGGACGGCCAGGATACCACCGACTACCGCCTCGTTGGCCAGTTCTCGAATGCTGCTCTCAACGTACTCTGACTGATCGAATACATTGAGCAACTGTACCCCATCATATCCCTGAGCCTCAAGGTTCTCCCGAATCTCCTTCGCCTTGTCGGTCACCTCATTGGCCACCGAGACCGTGTTGGCTTCGGGGTATTTCATGACCACAATGGCCACGCTGGGATCACCGTTGGTGCGGGTTACGGCCGTCCCGGGCGCCGCCCCGATGGCGACAGAAGCCACGTCTCCTACGACAGTGGTTGAGTTCAGAGGCGTTTCCTCGATATCCTCAAGGGAGCCGTACTCATTGGCCTTGACGGCGGCCACTATCTGCGCCACCGATATGCCTCGGGCATTCATCTCTGCGGCGACCGGGCCGATGAGGACCTTCTCTTGACCGCCTTCAGTGGAGACGGAGAAGACGCCCTTCACACCCTTCAGTTCGGGGATGACCATGGTGTTGGCGATCTCGTTGAGCTCATTCGGCTCCAGGTCGCCGGTGAGGGTGAAGATGACCACCGGGATCATGTTCATGTTGAGCGGGTAGACCTGCGGGTTCTTCTCATCGGTCTGGGGCACCACAGCCGGCATGCCGGCGGGGAAGACCACCCTCTCCAGCCCCCGCTCGATGGCAGCGTTGACCTTGTCCATATCGGTACCGTACTGATACTCGGCGAAAACGACAGCCATGTTCTGCAGTGACGTTGAGGTAACCATCTCCAGGCCCGAAGTGCCGGAGACAACTTCATCTATGGGCTTGGCCACTTCATTCATGATTTCGTCGGGCGAGGCACCGGGGTACACTGCTATCACTGTGGTCATCGGCAGCTCGATATCGGGGATCATCTCCTGCTTGAGACGAAGTGTGGCGAAGATGGAAACACCGATGAGAGCAGCAGTGATGAGAATCGTGATCCAGCGTTGGTAAACAGCTAGTCTAGTCAGCAAGTGCATTGTCCACCCTCCTGCGCACCTAAAATAAACAAAGGAATCCCACCATTCCCAGGCTCAGCCTTGAATGGTAGGAAAACACGTTAGCCCTGTAGATTGCGAAGTGTACCCGCCAGTCCCTGTCATGCTCTGGCCTGGTGACCTTATCTTGCCGCGCCACCAGATAGCCAATTCTAGCACAGACAAAAAGGCAATGCACATCAAATTGCCACCCGGATTCTGAACATTGAATGCGTGCCAGCATCAAACGATGGTCAAACATGGATTGCAGGATGGCCCAGAGGATTTGACACAGTGACGCTTACATGAAACCGGCCAATTCGTTACTTGCAGATTGATTTCCACCTATGGTATACTTTGGCTCTGAGCAATTATATGAGTAGTACTAAGTACTAGAACCGAGGAGAGGGGAGCTGCATGGTTACTGGCACAAACAAAGCAAAGCTGGTCCAACATATCCTCGATCTCCAGGAAAAGCTGGAGCAGCTCGAACAGGCATTGCGCCCGATCATACCCAAAGACTGGCTCTCTGTGGATCTCACCATGCCACAGCTAAAAGTCATGCTCACACTCTCCAAGGAAGGACCCGCGCGGATGAGCGATCTTGCCTCCAACCTGGGAGTCACCCTGGCTACCGCCACTGGCATTGTGGACCGCCTCGTAGAGAAGGGTTACCTTACCAGAGAGAGCTTCCCCGGAGATCGCCGAGTGGTCATGTGTCGTCTTTCCAAAGAGGGCGAGGAATTCATGAACCGGCTATGGCAATCAGGTCGGACACAGGTGGAACGTATTCTGGAGGTTATGACGCCAGACCAACTTCGTTATGTGGCTCGGGGCACAGAGATCTTCATCGAAGCCGCCAGGAAGCTGCAGCAAGATTCTGATCAACAGGACAAGGTGACACTGCCATGAGGCTCATGCCTGTCGCGCTCTTCAACACAACAGAAGTAGGTATTGCCGCAACGCCAATGGTTCCGTGCTCACTCCGAGATTGGCTGGGCTTGTCAGAGAATCCTTCGATAGGCAGGCTAACCACAAGACGCCCATCTCCCTTTCCTTGTTTGAAATAACCACAGTCCTTGGGATCTGCCCCTCCAAACAAGACAGGTTCCCTGTCACCCATAATCCCATAGTCACAGCACGTCCTTCGACTGAACGTGCTCTATCAAATACAGTGTGGAGCAGTTAGCAGTATAGACGACCCCGAAGCGAAAGCTGTAAACTGTGGGCTGGTGAGCCATGGTCTCTCTATCCCGATAGGCTTGGGGGGCAGAATGAAAGCAGAGTTAATCACAGCGCAGGCAGAAAGAGCGAAGAGTCCGCCGCAATGCAGATGAAGCTCAGGTTCATGGGTGCCGCTCAGAATGTAACCGGTTCGAGATACCTCCTGGAGGCCAATGGCCTCAGGATCCTCATAGACTGTGGATTGTTCCAGGAAAGGGAGTTTGCGGGAAGAAACTGGGAACCGTTCTCCGTTCCACCCGAAACCATAGATGCTCTCCTGCTGACCCACGCCCATATTGACCATTGTGGCTTGCTGCCCAAGCTTGTTCGCGAGGGCTTCAAGGGGAGGGTCTACTGTACAACGGCCACCGCTGACGTAGCTGAGATCATGCTCCTGGATGCAGCCAAGCTGCAGGAAGAAGATGCTGCCTTCAAGAGGAAGAGACACGAGCGGGAAGGCCGAAAGGGGCCATATCCCGAGGTTCCGCTCTACAACATAGATGATGCTAATGCTTCACTACGGCTGTTCTTGCCTGTGCCCTATGGAGAGGAGGTTGTCATAGGCCATGGCGTGGAGGCCAAGTTCTACGACGCCGGTCATATCCTTGGCTCCTCGATGATAATAGTATCTGTTCGTGGGCAGGGCGAGCCGAGGACAATCCTTTTCTCGGGCGACGTCGGCAGGAGGAATGCGCCGATATTGAGAGACCCGACCACTTTCGCAGGGGCCGACTATGTTCTGGTAGAAGCAACCTACGGTGACAGGTTGCATGAACGGTCATCGGAGGTCGCCGAGCACCTTGCCGCAGTAGTCAACTCAACCCTAAACAATGGAGGCAACATAATAGTGCCAAGCTTTGCCCTGGAAAGAGCCCAGGAGGTGCTCTACTACCTGAACAAGTTGCTCATCGACGGCCGCATACCACGTGTAATGGTGTTCGTCGACAGCCCAATGGCGGTGCGTGTCACTGAGATATTTGAGCGTCACCCGGATTTGTATGACCAAGAGATGATCAGATTGATAAGGGCAAACAGGTCTCCCTTTGACTTCCCAGGACTGAAAATGGTTCACACCGTAGATGAATCAAAGGCAATCAATCAGATCAAAGGCAGTGCCATGATAATAGCCGGTTCGGGCATGTGCACGGGCGGCCGAATAAAACATCACCTCGCAGCCAACATATCAAGGCCAGAAAGCACAGTAATGTTTGTCGGATATCAGGCTGCAGGCACCCTTGGGCGGTACATTGTAGAAGGTGCCAGCGAGGTTAGGATACTGGGGCAGGATTACCCCGTGCGTGCCAGGATAGAGCAGATACAGGGCTTCTCAGCCCACGCCGACAGGGACGGCCTTTTCGAATGGTTGTCACACCTGCAGAGCGCCCCAAGACAGGTATTTATCACCCACGGAGAGCCCGACTCTTGCCACTCTTTCGCTGCTTTCCTGAAGGAGCGAACGGGCTGGGGGATCTCGGTGCCGGCATATCAGAATGAGGTCGTTCTGGAATAATCGAGGTAGATTGGAGGAGGTAGCCCATGGACAGGAACGCAGTAGTCCGAACCGTTTGCAGGACGTCAGATTACTTCGGGTGTGGCCTCTCAGCAGTGGTAGAGGAAGGCGTCATCGTCAAAGTCCGCCCCGCCGATTTCCCCGACCCGGCTGATCGTGGC
>Ga0154632_1110_pt1 | contig 8613 bp, 7 predicted proteins | sample Rifle2008BG13ft_FD_116061 | JGI IMG/M metagenome (GOLD analysis project Ga0154632, IMG submission 116061) | Chloroflexi bacterium RBG_13_53_26
GCAAATGGGAATGGTGTTTGCCAGATATCTTCCCATTGCAATGGGCGTCCTAACGTCTTGTACCCCATGCCAAAGGTGGATTTCCATGGCGATATCCTCAAGGCGGAAGCCCCATGGATGTGCCAGCAATACCATTTCCGATGCTATGCCGCTGATGCCGTTGCGGACAGCCTCAGCATAGTCCTGTATCAGCAGGGACTTTACAGCAGTCTCCTTGAGTAACACTTTCTCCGAGTCGCGAGTGAGGCCTGCTTCGAAATTGAAGAATCGGTCGGGATTCTGATGATAGGCAAGGTTCATCAACCACCATGAGAGGGCAGCAAGCGTTGGGGAGTTGCGTGCCAAGTTAAATAACAGATGGTTTCGCCACATCATGCCCCTGGTGGCTTCTGGAGCAGAGAGCGGTGCTATGCTGCTGATTAGTGCTGCTCGGGTCAAGCGATGAGGAATCTTCAGTGCACATGCTGTGACATAAGATCCTCCCCCCGACATGCCAGCGACTGCAAACCGGTCAATATGTAGCGTATCAGCCAACTGTACTACATCATCCGGCCAATCCAGCAGTGTACGCCCAACCTTGGAGTCGGATAACCCGAAGCCGGGCCGGTCAGGTGCAATTATCCGAATACCCAGTGATAGTGCTATGGATTCGTCCGGATGATGAAACAGCCGTGAACCGGGCGTTCCATGGAAGAAAATGACGGGTTTGCCTTGGGGATCACCGTATTCGGCATAGGCGAGCAAACGTCCGTCACTAAGTCGGATATGCTTACAGGTGCTGGGAATCAAATCAACTGCTGCCATTTTATCTGTAACTCATTCTAGAGAGACGATGTTGCACTGGTGTCTCAGAAATGGTTGAGAGATTCACAGGCTCTTTGCTGATACCGAGCATAGTGTCACTAGAAGATCACAAGTGGTTTGAATCCTGGGGATGGAGTAAGGTAAATATTTGGCGGACCTAATGTAATCGGCTTCAGTGAATTCGGAGTAAGGCAAAAATTGTTGTTACCGGTGGCATACGGACGGTGCAGAGACTTGCACCCACAAGAGATGGATACAGGTTATTTTTTTGCCAAGACCATCAAGCAGAAGTTGCCCTGGCTGTACCAGGTCTTCACGTCTCTGAAGGGCAGTCTGGAAAACATCTCCTCTACGGCTTCCTTCCCTAACCAGTCCAGTTTGACGCCCAGAAAGTCTTCGCTGATGCCCTTCCACCATTTCTGTACCGGGTTCTTCGCCCAGTCGCAAAAGTAGTCTGTCAACAGATATCCGTTCTCATCCAGCAGTGAGTGGACATTATGATAGAGCTGCATTCTCCCATCAGAAGACAGGTATTGAGCCAAGCCATTTAGAATGACTATGTCAGCGGACTGAACCGGATAGTCTCCGAGATTCAATGCATCGCCAACGGAGAAAGTCAAATTGGTCAGCCCCTTCTCTTGAGCTCTGGCAGATGCTACTTCGATTGCCTTTTCGTCCAGATCCATTCCGTATGCAGTTATATGTCTGTCCTTGATACCTGCTAGGGTACCAATGAGGCCACGGGCATATCCACAGCCCAAATCCAAGAGCACTATGTCCTTGGCGGTTGACGAGTCTATCAGTTGCTTCAACACCTCTTGTGTTGCTGCCAACCTGCTCCTACAGCCTTTGGCCGTCGGGAAGTTCAGCAGGTATTTGTCGAAGATCTTGCCGACGATAAGTCGTCCTTCTGGCTGGTTCCGGTAGACAAGATCCTGGTATTCAGCACTTCCCTGGTTCAAGGCGAGTTCGCTGCCCACGCGGCTGAGTTTTGCCATGTAGTAGACCGGCAGCAGATATACCTTGCCGTGCTTTAGCAGGTGCATAGGCAGTGATTCTATCTTCCTGGTTTTGCTTGCCAGTTGTCTGTCTGTCATGCTTGTCTCGATGGGCTATTTAGACGTATGCTAGTTTCGATTACGATATGGAGCGAGATGGTATAATAGCGCTCAGGCCACAGTTTGTCAACAGCCCCAGCAGTCGCCCGCTTGTTTTGCAGCAATGGAGGGATACGAATGATCAAACATCTGGTGATGAACAACAGAAGCCGTCGGCGATTCTATCAGGAACATGAGGTAACACTTGGCGTGTTGAGAGAGCTTGTTGATCTAGCGAGGCTCTCTGCATCGGCGGCCAACATGCAGCCGCTGAAATACATGCTGTCCTGTGATCCTAAGAAGAATGGCTTGATATTCCCCTGCATTAGATGGGCTGGCTACCTCGAGGATTGGTCTGGCCCGGTAGAAGGAGAGCGGCCATCAGGATATATTATCGTGCTTGGTGACACCGAGATCAGCCAGACCTTCGGCTGTGATCATGGAATAGCGGCTCAAACCATGCTTCTTGGTGCAACAGAGAAGGGGTTGGGTGGCTGCATTATCGGCAACGTGGACAGGCAGGGAATCCGCAGTGCCCTGAGGATACCACCCCGATATGAGATTCTGCTTGTGTTGGCTCTTGGCAAACCCAGAGAGACTGTAGTACTTGAGACAGTGGGAGCCAGTGGCGATGTGAGGTACTGGCGTGACAGAGAAAGTATACACCATGTGCCGAAACGCCGCCTTGATGACGTCATCATAGGCTAGTACTTGGTTGTGCCAATTGGCGTTATTTGTAGCAGGATCGGTGCACGGTCATCCGAAGCTATAGATTGATGCGCTGAATTACGCAACTAAGCACTAGTCAGGCGTAAACCAACCGTTTGCCGTATGGTGCGTGGTTCTGGCCATGGTTCCATATCTCGATCACTGTCCAATGACATGGACAGCGGTTGCCTTGAAGGAGACATGGGCCTGCTTCCCGATCTGCAGTCCCAGTTCTTCGGCCGACTGTTTGGTGATCAGCGCCACCAGGGTGAAGCCGCAATCGAGCTGTACCCTGGCCAGGGCGCCAGACAGGGCCAGTCCGGTTACCTGGCCCGAGAAGGAGTTCCTGGCGCTTGTTGATGCCCCTCTCAGTGACAGGGTTATGTCCTCAGGTCTGATGCACAGGTGTACCTCATCGCCGGGGAAACGATTGGCTATGGCCTCTACGTCGCGGCCCTGGACGTCTATGTGAACCAGGCTCTCTCGGTTTGAGTTCACCTTCCCCTGCAGGATGTTCTCCACCCCTACGAAGCGGGCTACCCTGAGATCCGTCGGAGTGCTGAAGATCTCACTCGGCTTGCCTGTCTGCACCAGTTCCCCGTCCATCATCACCCCTATTCTGTCCGCTAGGCGCTGTCCCTGAGCCATCTCGTGCGTGGCTATCACCACTGCCATGCCGTATTCGCGGTTGAACTGCACCACCAGCTTCTCAATCATATCCAGGCTCAGCGGGTCGAGGTTTGCCGTTGGCTCATCCAGCAGGAGCACCTGCGGTCTGGTCACCAGGGCTCTGGCCAGGGCCACTTTCTGGGTCTCTCCACCAGATAGCGTGCGGGCATTCCGCTTCGCGTACTCCTCCAGGCCCACGGTCTTGAGTATCTCGTTGACTGTCTCCGCGACGGTCTTCCTATCATGTCCTCTCACCTTGAGCGGGTAGGCCACATTGTCAATAACGCTGGTATTGAAGACCACCGGTTTCTGCAGCACCATGCTCACCTTGCGGCGCACCTGGGTCTGCAGTCGTGGTGAGCCGGTGACCACCCTTCCGTCAAAGAAGATCTTGCCCGAGGTGGGATTCTCAAGCTGGTCCAGCAGGCGCAGGAGAGTTGTCTTCCCTGCGCCGGTCGGGCCGATAAGCCCGAAGACCTCACCCTTCTCCAGGGAGAAGGATACCCATTTCAGCGTGGTCTTGGAGCCGTGGCGTTGGTTCAGGTCGACGACTTGTATCAGGGACATCAGTGCCTCTGTTGTACCAGGTTGACCCCGAGACTGACGATGAGGGCTATGGCTATGAGGATGACGCCGAGAGCCAGCGCCAGCACCAGTTCACCCTTTTGGGCATCCAGAGCGATGGCTGTGGTCAGAAGGCGGGTGAATCCCTTGATGTTGCCGCCTACCATCCATGCAACCCCGACTTCGGAGATGGCCCGGCCGAAGCCGAGAACGATTGCGGCACCAACCGCGAATCTGGCTTCCTTGATGATGGCCCAGATGGCCTGCCGCTCGGAAGCACCCAGCGATAAGGTGGTATCCCTGATCGTCTTATCCACTCCACTTAAAGCGGAGATGGTTAGCCCCAGCATTATGGGCGTGATCAGCAGGGCCTGTCCCAGCACCATGGCTGTCGGCGTAAACAGAAGGCCCAGTCCACCCAGTGGGCCCGCCCGCGAGAGCATCAGGAAGACAAACAGGCCGACGCATACCGTGGGCACGCTGTAGAAGGTCTGGATGATGTTGATCAGCAGGCGTTTGCCGTGGAAACTGCGGAAGCTTATCAGGCCGCCGAGAGGGATGCAGAAGAGAGCGGCTAGGGCAGTGGAGGCCGCTGAGACCCGCAGCGACCTCCACGCTATGCTCACTACTTCATCGTCCAAAGACACGATGAGTCGCAGTGCCTCTACGAATGCATCCCAGAGTTCAGTCAATGTCTCTCGATTCTCCGAGTTCTGCTAGGATGTAGGCTCAGGTTGGCCAGCACAGGGTGTAAACAGCGACTGGCCATAGTCCTTCATGCCATAGTCGCCGATCAGTTCCTGTGTCTCGGCCGACGTAAGGAAGGTTACCAGGTTGTTGGCCATCTCCTGGTTCTTGCCCTTCGTACAGATCAGCACCGTGTAGATGTTGAGCAGGATGCTGCCACTGTCCACAATGGGGACCAACTGCAGGTCACTCTGGTAGGCCAGGAAGGTGCCGATGTCGGTCAGGGTGTAAGCCCCCATCTCGCTGGCCATCACCAGGGTATCCCCCATGCCCTTACCCGCCTCCAGGTACCACCCTGCGGCAGCCCCGGCGTCTGTCAGTGCGTTGTAATCAGCATAGCCGGCAGCCTTCCATATGGCCTTCTCCTTGCTGTGAGTACCGGAATTATCGCCTCGGGAGACGAACTTTCCACCGCTGCTTTCATACAGCGTCTTGAAGGCGTCTTCCGGCGTCATGCCCTTGATGCCAGCAGGATCATCCTCCGGCCCGACAATGAGGAAGTAGTTGTAGGCAAACCAAACGCGCTCTGAGCTGTAGTTGTCGGAGATGAACTTCAGCTCGTCGGTCTTGGAATGGACAGTCAAAACATCCACGTCGCCTCTCCTGCCCCACTCCAGAGCCAGTCCGGAGCCACCCGAGAGGATGTCCAACTCGACGTCATACTGCTTCTCAAACTTCGGTTCCAGATAGCCCCAGAGCCCGGTATCGTACAGGCTGGTAGTGGTGGCCACGCGGAGCCTGTCCACGGGGTTGAGCATTCCTCCGGCGGTTTCCCCGCTGCAACCGGCAGTGCCGATCAACAAGGCCACCAGAACCAGCACAGCGAGCAGGCAATACAATGGCTTTCTTATCATTTGAACTTCTCTCCCTTTCTTTCCCTACACAAACATAGATTCCACCGTGTCTATCACGTCAGTCTATGCGAGGCGGTGCCCGACACTGCGGGACTGAGTTCCCTGCCATACACTCCTTTCCACTTTGGGAGGCATCGCCGTTTCCGTCGATACCCTGCCGGCTGCTGCCCCATAGGCCTTCTGCCTTTAGGGATCAGAGCTCGGAGCGTTCAATTCCTGCTGTACCTGTAGAAGGTGGTATCACCCGTCTGGGAGGTGTCATACCCCCCGACCTCGGTGACTACCTTCCTGAACTCCTCGCTGGCAATGATCTTCAGAAGAGGCTTCAACAACTTGTCACTGTATTTCTTTGCGGGGATAACCAGGTCATACTTCTCTCTGAACAACGGCAAGAAATCGAGGTTACTGGCTCGAGCGGCGGCCTCTATTCCCAGTCCAGCGTCAGCCTCACCCCGGGCTATGCCTCCGGCCACGGCAAGATGTGTATCTGACTCTCTTTCGTAGCCCTTCACTTCTGAAGGCATTATGCCCTGTTGTCGGAGCTTAAGGTCCAGCAAGACGCGGGTTCCGGACCCCTTTTGGCGGTTGATTATCCGAATATCGGGACGTCTCAGGTCCTCAAGTCCTTTGACTTGTTTGGGATTACCTGCAATGAGCATAAGTCCCTGTATCCGATAGGCCAGGTGGACAATAGCTACCTCGCGGTCCATCATGATATGTTTCACATAGGGATAGTTATATTCGCCTGTTTCCTCATCCAGCAGATGGATGCCAGCCAGGTCGGCCCTCTCTTCCTGAAGGGCGATGAGGCCACCGAGGCTGCCGGCATAGGTAAGATGAACGCTGACTCCAGGTTGTTTGTGCTTGAGTTGGCTTACCAGCATATTGAGGGCCAGATCGTGGCTGGCGACTATGGTTATGGTCTTCTGCCTATCGGCACTGGTCTGTTGAGTGGCAGGGGTCTTCGCTCTATCCTTCCTTTCCTCCTGCCAGCGGGCGAGATGCAGGGAGTAAGCTGCGTCGATCTCCTCAGGACTGTACCCGAGGCTCAGGGCCTCCAGAATATTGTCACTGACCATGTTGGAAAGATGCCTTTGCCGTAGTACTGACTGACCTGAATTGGCTGGCCTGGGGGATACAAATGTGCCCCCACCGCGGCGTGATTGGATAATGCCGTCCTGTTCGAGTTCGATGTAGGCTCTGGCCACTGTGCCTGGGCTGACTCCGAGGGAACTGGCCAGTTGTCTGACCGTTGGTAAATGATCACCTGGTTGAAGGCGATCAGTGGCTACGAATTGTCTCACCTGTTCCCCTATCTGCTTATATAGAGAACCTTGAGAAGTATTGCTGAGAGCGATCTCAATCTTGATGTCCATTTGTAATATTTGTATTGTTACAAGTGTAACAATATGCTGGCAGAAAAGCAAACATTCAATTATGCAGGTACGATATCGTTCCAATGCCAACAGAGGCGATTATGCTTGTATGGGGCTGATCAAGAGAGATGGAACAGAGAAGCTAGCCTATGAAACCTGGAAGAGTGTATCGGGACGTTGACATAGGAGAAGAATGTGGTTGATGATAACTACATGTTTGCCTCCGGCTTGGGGCAACCGGAACATCAACACTCACTATTCTACCCTCTCTACCTTAAGAAGGTTGGTGGTGCCCGGGACCGCCAGGGGGATGCCTGCAGTAACCACGATGAGGTCGCCCTTCTGAGCTATGCCTGTCGCCAGGCTCAGACTCACTGCCTGTGCAAAGAGATCGTGCACGGTGGCGGGTTCTTGCACCTCATAGGGATATACTCCCCAAGAGATAAGCAATCTCCTCTTCTGCCTGGGGCTTGGAGTAGCGGCCAGGATTGGTATCCCGGGGCGGTATTTTGAGACCCGCCTGGCGGTACTCCCTGAAGAGGTGAAAGCTACAATCGCTGCTGCCCCCAGTTGGTGGGCAGTGTGAACGGCAGAGTAGGCTATGGCATCATCAGTTTGAGATTCGAGGTCGGCCCCCTTCTCCAGCACCATCTTGCCGTATGGAAGAGCGGCCTCCGTCTCCAGGGCAACTCGGGTCATTACTCTGACTGCTTCCACAGGATAGCGACCAACCGCTGTCTCTCCTGAAAGCATGATGGCATCGGTGCCATCGAAGATGGAGTTGGCTATATCAGTGACCTCGGCTCTTGTGGGAGAGGCTGATCCGATCATGGACTCCAGCATCTGGGTGGCGGTGATCACGGGCTTGCCGGCACGGTTACATTTCCTGATGATCTCCTTCTGAACCAAAGGGACCTTCTCCAGTGCAATCTCGACTCCCAGATCCCCCCGAGCTACCATCAGCCCGTCGGCTGCAGCCAATATCTCGTCGAGGTTCTGGCAGGCTTCCCACTTCTCTATCTTGGCTATGATTGGAGTGTCTACTCCCTTTCCCCTAAGGAATTCTCGTACCTGATGGATGTCGTCAGACTCTCTGACAAAGGAGAGGGCGACGAAGTCTGCTTCCGTCTCTATGCTGAAGACAAGGTCTTCGAGGTTCGTTTCCAGAAATGATGGTGTTTTCAGAGTCACTCCAGGCACATTGATGCCTCTTAGCTGATTGAGGATACCGCCAATGATCACCAAGCATCGTACGTCTGTGGAAGTCCTGGCCAGCACTTCCAGCCTTATCGCTCCGTCGTTCAGAAAGATGGTGTCCCCGGGTCTTACGCTGTCGGGCAGGCCAGGTAGATTAGAGCTTACCTTATGCTCATCGCCGCTCACCATATCGGTGGTGAGGATGAACTCATTTCCTTCTTTGAGCAATACTTCGCTTTCACGGAGCTTGCCGGTGCGTATCTTTGGACCGGGGAGGTCCTGCAGGACGGCTATGGGGACCTTGAGTTTGGAGGCTGTTTGGCGGACGGTGTGGATGTAGCCAGCGTGCTGGTCGTGGGTTCCGTGTGAGAGGTTGAGGCGGGCTATGTTCATCCCTGCTTCGATCAGGCCCTGGATGGTGGGTGCTGAGCTGCTGGAAGGGCCAATAGTGCATACTATCTTGGTTCTTCGATTTAGGTTCATCGTTTGGTCAGTATTATAACATTCTTGGTCTGAGTGTCAGAAGGTGGTGCGTGCTATTGACAACAAGGTTGCTCCTAGTGAATAATGTGCACGATGCTGCTGGTGGAGTATTGT
>Ga0154632_1034_pt1 | contig 8559 bp, 4 predicted proteins | sample Rifle2008BG13ft_FD_116061 | JGI IMG/M metagenome (GOLD analysis project Ga0154632, IMG submission 116061) | Chloroflexi bacterium RBG_13_53_26
GGAAACCTGAAGTTATAGCCCATTAGCATCAGGCGTCCTGGAAACGCACGCTGCCCGTCGAGCAATACGGTGGCCATCTCACCGAATAGCAGGCGCAGGAGGAATGCCGGTGTGGGTAGGAATGCTGGTCGCTTCGTCTGCCGCCCCACCATTCGGGCGAAGTCAGCATTGGTGACCGGATGTGGTGCGCTGAGATTGAATGGGCCGCTGGCAGATTCGTTTTCCAGCAGGAAGCGAATAGCCCCCACTTCGTCAGCTATATGAATCCAGGGAAACCACTGCCGCCCGCTGCCCAGAGGTCCGCCGACGAAAAGACGGAAGGGCAACAGCAGGCGGGGGAAAGCGCCGCCTTCAGGGCTGAGGATCACCCCGGTGCGAATGATCGCACGTCGCACGCCGAGGCGTTCTATCTGCGCTGTGCTAGCCTCCCAGTCGATAGCCAGTTGTGCCAGGAAGTCCTTGCCTGGTGGGGATTCCTCGTTTAGCTCCTCATCGCCGCAGAGACCATAGTATCCCACTGCGGAGGCTTGGATAACCACCCGCGGTTTGCGGGTAGCTGATTCCAGAGCCTGCAACATGGCCCGCCCGGCATTCAGACGGCTATCCCGTATTTGCTTCTTGCGATCAACTGTCCAGCGGCGTGCTGCAATGTTCTCACCAGCCAGATTGACCACAGCATCGGCTTCTTCAACCAGATGTCGACACTCTTCTGCAATGTGGGGATTCCAGCGTTCTGCTCTCACCACGGCAGGCAAGCCGACAACCTGCTCTGGGTGGCGGCTGAGGATTATGACCTCGTGATGGTCTCTGGCCAAGCTGGCACTGAGCGCCCGGCCGATCAGGCCAGAGCCTCCCGTGATTACAACTCGCATTCAATTGCCTTCTTGTGCGATTATATCATGAATGTCAACAAACTGTGGGTCCCAAAGGTCCCAGTTTCAATGAGGAGTCGCTGCAGCGTCAACCAGGCTGGCTATTGCTCCCCAGCCATCTGGTGCCCCCGGGAGGCAGGATATCGAACGCTTCCCCGTCGAGCTTAGCGGTCAGGGTTGCTTTGAGCGATTCCGCCGGCACCCGAATCTGCTTCAGGGAGTCTCGATCTCTGATGGTCACCTGGTGGTCTTCCAGTGACTGGAAGTCGATGGTCACACAGTAGGGGGTGCCGATTTCATCCTGGCGGCGGTAGCGCCTGCCGATGCTTTGTGAGTCATCGTACTGGGTTATCAGGCAGTGCCTGAGCTGGCCATTCACCTCTGCGGCCATGGGAACCAGCTTCTCATTGCGGCTCAATGGCAGCACAGCCACCTTGATCGGGGCCAGATCGGGGTGCAGCCGCAGCACCACTCTCTTCTCCTTTTCCACTATCTCTTCGTGGTAGGCATCGAGGAGGAAGGCCAGCACGGAGCGGTCTACGCCTGCAGATGGCTCGATAATATAGGGTAGGAAGCGCTCCCCCGACTCATCATCGAAATAGCTCAGGTCCTTGCCGCTGTGCTTGGCGTGTTGCTCCAGGTCATAGCTGCCCCGGTTGGCGATGCCCTCCAGCTCTGACCAGCCCATTGGGAAGAGGTATTCCACGTCATAGCAGCCGATAGCGTAGTGGGCCAACTCCTCTTTGCCGTGTTCCCGAAGGTGGAGGTGTTCCTTCTTGATGCCCAGCTTGATGTACCAGTTGAACCGTTGCTCAAGCCAGTACTCGAACCACTTGCCGTCTGTGCCGGGCTTGACGAAGTACTCCATCTCCATCTGCTCGAATTCGCGGCTTCTGAAGATGAAGTTGCCGGTGGTGATCTCGTTGCGGAAGGATTTGCCCATCTGGGCGATGCCGAAGGGGAGCTTCTTCCGCGATGAGCCGAGGACATTCTGGAAGTTGACGAAGATACCCTGGGCTGTCTCCGGGCGCAGATAAACCACAGCCGCCTCGTTCTCCACCGGCCCCATGAAGGTCTTGAACATCAGGTTGAACATGCGGGGCTCGGTCAACTCTCCGACGCATTGGGGGCATTTGTTGTCTGCTACATGATCGGCACGGAAGCGGGAGTTGCAGGACTTGCACTCCACCAGCGGGTCGGCAAACTGCTGCACGTGGCCGCTGGCTACCCAGACCTGGGGATGCATCAGGATGCTGGTATCGAGGCCGACCACATCATCTCTTTCATGGACCATTGCCTTCCACCAGGCTTCCTTGACATTGCGCTTGAGTTCAGCGCCCAACGGGCCGTAATCCCAGCAACTGCCCAGTCCACCGTAGATTTCGCTCGATTGAAAGATGAAGCCTCGCCTCTTGCACAAGGAGACGATGGTGTCCATGTCAATGCTCTTTGTCTGATTCACTCCCGGCGCTTCTCCCTTCATTATTGTTGGAGTTAACTTATCAGCTTTGCCTTCCAGTGTCAAAGCTTGACACTGAGTACGTAAATACGGAAGAATAAGACCATGATTGTAAAAGGCCTGGAATTGGGCATGTTTATGTCCAACTGCTACATCGTAGGCTCGGACAAGACCCACGAAGGGATGGTTATTGACCCCGGAGCCGAATCAGGACGGATTCTGAAGACCGCCGAGGAGTTGGGTTTGTCCATCAAGCTTATCGTGGCTACTCACCTGCATGCTGACCATATTGGTGCAGTAGCCAAGGTTAAGGAGGCCACCGGAGCTGAATTTGCTGTCCATGAATCCGGAGGGGGCAAAAAGGGAGCACAGACGGTCAAAATGATGAGTTCTATGCTGGGTGGGTCCTTCCGCTCTCCTCCTGATCCGGAAAGACTGCTTCGTGAAGGGGATGTGGTTGAGGTTGGCGAACTGCGTTTCAAGGTTATTCACACCCCCGGCCACAGTCCGGAGGGCATGTGCCTCTACGGGCATGGCGTGCTGTTTTGTGGCGATACCCTTTTCAATCTGAGCATCGGCCGCACCGATTTCCCCGGCGGTGACTACGAGCAACTGATGCGCAACATCCACACCAAGCTTATGACCTTGCCCGATGATACCAGGGTTCTCTGCGGGCATATGTCAGAGACCACCATTGGCTTCGAGCGCAAGCACAACCCCTTCGTGCTGGGGCTCTACTAGCCTCCTGTTTCTGAGCCAATCTGACCTTGGAGTGACAGAATCTCTTCGTCTTTCAAAAAAGAGAAGCGCGGGGATCGATCCCCGCGCTTTTGGTTCGCGCTATCTTCGCATCCTGCCTGAATACGCTGCCCTGCTCAGGCCAGGGAGTTCGTACAGCCTGGTCTAGAAGTATCCCTCCCAGTTGATGATCACCGGAGCAAAGACCAGCGATATCACGGCCATCAGCTTGATCATGATGTTCAGCGAAGGCCCGGCCGTATCCTTCATAGGGTCGCCCACGGTATCGCCAACCACGGCCGCTTTGTGGGCGTCGGAACCTTTCCCGCCATGCTGCCCCGACTCGATGTACTTCTTGGCGTTGTCCCAGGCGCCGCCGGCGTTGGCCATGGCCACGGCCAGCAGGAAACCACTGGCGGTTGAGCCCATGAGGAAGCCCAGCAGGGCGAATTTGCCCAGGACGAAACCGACCAGCAGAGGCACTGTTATGGCCAGCATGGCCGGCAGGATCATCTGTCGCAGTGCTGCCCTGGTGCAGATGTCTACGCACTTCCCGTATTCTGGCTTGCCTGTGCCGTCCATGATGCCTTTGATCTCCCGGAATTGCCGTCGTACTTCATCCACAATCAATCCCGTGGTCTTGCCTACTGCGGTGAGCGCCAGGGCACAGAAGATGCCCGGCAGCATAACGCCCAGGAACAGCCCGGCTATCATGGGGGCATTGAGCAGGCTGATTTCATCTACGATGGAGGGATCGAAGCTCACGCCCATGGTGGCAGCATCCACCTGGACGATGTCCGTGGCCACTGCATATGAGAGCAGCAGAGCCAGGGCGGTCAGGGCCGCCGATCCGATGGCGAAGCCCTTGCCGGTGGCCGCCGTGGTGTTCCCCAGAGAATCCAGGGCATCCGTCCTCTCCCTGATCTCCTTGGGCAGGTGTGACATCTCCACTATCCCGCCGGAGTTGTCCGCCACAGGCCCGTAGGCGTCGGTGGCCAGGGTAATGCCCAGCGTGGAGAGCATGCCGATGCCAGCCAGCGCCACGCCATAGAAGCTGGCGAAGTGATAGGCGACAAGAAGAGCCGCCACTACGAATATGAAAGGGGGCGCGATGCTGAGCAGTCCGTTGGCGAAGCCGTTGACTATGTTCGCTCCGGCCCCTGACATGGAAGATTTGGAGATGGCCTTGGTGGGATTATAGGCAAAGGAGGTGAAGTAGTTGGTGCTTTCACCGATGAGAACTCCGGCGACCAGGCCAGCGAGAACAGCCCAGTAGAGGTCAATCTCTTCGCCCAGGAAATAGATGACCAGAAAAGCGAAGATAGCCGTCAGGATCGAAGCGCTGAACACCCCTCGTCGCAGAGCTCCGAGCAGTGCCTCCATCTTCGGCGTCTCGCCCACTCTGACCAGCAGGGCGCCTATGATCGAGGCCACGACACCACCGGCTGCGATCATCATGGGCAGCAGCCAGGCCGTTGCCGCATCTGCGGCCAGTATAGGCACGGCCACCATGCTTAGGGCCATAACGGCAATGATCGATTCCACATATGACTCGAACAGGTCGGCTCCCATGCCGGCCACATCTCCGACGTTGTCACCCACGAAGTCGGCGATGACTGCGGCATTGCGGGGGTCGTCCTCCGGGATGCCCTTCTCCACTTTCCCTACCAGGTCAGCACCGGTGTCGGCTGCCTTGGTGTAGATGCCACCGCCGACCCTGCTGAATAGGGCCACTCCTGAAGCGCCGAATCCATATGCAGGGATGATCTCCAGGAAATTTGCATCATTATGGAAGGCGAAGTAGAGTATGCCCAGGCCAATGAGACCGACACCGACGACGGTCATTCCCATTACTGCCCCGGCCCTGAAGGAGACCCTCAGGCCCTGATTCAGGCTCGTCTGAGCCGCAGCAGCCGTCCGGGCATTTGACCTTATGGCCATGCTCATCCCGGCATAGCCGGCTCCCATAGAGCAGATGGCGCCGAAGATGAAGGACAGCCCCACGCGCCATCCCAGGTCAGGGATCACTGACAGGATGATGGTGACAGCAATGACGAAGACTGCCAGTATCTGATACTCGCGCCGCAGGAAAGCCAGCGCACCTTCTTTGATAGCTGCAGAGATCTCCTTCATCCTGTCTGTGCCCTCGCTCTGCTTGAGCACGTAGAGTGCCGAGAACACTGCGAAGGCCAATCCCAGAACTCCAGCTATCAGTGCTATGAACATGTAATCCATAAACACCCCTCCTTGATCAGACAAAAATTAAGGGGGCTATCCGCAATTGCAGTCCCCTTGGTGCAGGTTCAAACATGGCCCGAAACACTGGCCATTAAGTTTACTGAAAGGGATTTTGCTGGTCAAGTTCAGTCACAAGTGCCCGTTGTCCATTATCGCTATCGCTGTCAGCCGGTTGTTAGCCTCATCATCAATGTTGTAGAATACGGCGTCAGCTAGGGGGTGCAACGTGCAGAAGCCGCTCCTCATCCTCTTCGACGGTAATGCCCTGGTGCATCGTGCCTTCCATGCCTTGCCGCCTCTTTCAGTCGGCAGGACAGGAGAGCCGACGGGGGCAGTGTATGGCTTTGTCCTCATGCTCCTCAAGGTGATTCAGGATTTCAAGCCCACCCACTGGGCCATCGCCTTCGACCGCCCCACTCCTACCTTCAGGCATCTTGAGTTTGAGGAATACAAGGCGCAGCGCCCCAAGGCCCCTGATGAGTTGGTCAGGCAATTTGGAAGGGTGCGCGAAGTGGCGGATGCCTTCAATATCCCGGTCTTTGAGCTTGATGGATATGAGGCTGATGACGTGCTGGGCACTATCTCCCGCCAGGCATCTGCCGAGGGCATGGATACCATTATTGTCAGCGGCGACAATGATGAACTGCAGCTTGTCTCTCCCAAGGTGAAAGTGCTGCTGCCTCAACGACGTTTTGAGGAGGCTGCCACCCTCTATGATGATACGATGGTCCGCAATAAGTACGGCATTGCTCCGGAGCAGCTCCCCGATTTCAAGGGTCTGAAGGGCGATCCTTCGGATAACATCCCCGGGGTGACCGGGATCGGCGATAAGACGGCCACCAGGCTGATCCAGCAGTTCGGCACGGTTGAAGGCCTTTATGAGCATCTGAATGAGGTTGCCCCCGAGAAACTGCAGAACACCCTGCGGGCAGGAGAGGCACAGGCGCGGCAGGGCAAGAGGCTGACTACTATCGTTACGGAGGTCCCCCTGAACTTTGAGCTGGCCGGTTGCAGGATGACCCCCTATGATCGAGGCAAATTGCTGCCGCTCTTTCGCGACCTGGAATTCTTCCGATTGCTGGATAGGTTGCCTGAACTGGGAGAGACGGACGTGGCGAAGGAATCCAGCCCACCCTCTGGGGATGAGGAACACGTCGTGGTCAGCACCGTTTCTGCTCTCGAAGAGGTGATAGGCAAGTTATTTGCCAATGACGTGCTGGTGATCCACCTGGTGTTACAGCCCAGAGAAAGTGCGGCTGCGGAAATTACCGGCATGGCCCTGGCTGCTCCTTCGGGGGAGGCCTACTACCTGCCGCTGGGATATGGGGGGCTGGACTATAGGCAGACACTGGAGCGTCTGCAGCCTCTGCTGGCTGAGGCACGCATGGCCAAGGTGGGCCATGATGTCAAGGAAATCATGAACCGGCTATTGGATCACGGAATCGAGCTGCGGAATCTGGAGTTCGATACCATGATCGCCGCCTATCTCTCAGGGGAGAAATCGCTGGGGCTCAAAGCGCTTGCCCTGGGCAAGCTGGGAGTTGACATAACACCGTCAGCAGAACTGATTAGCTCGAAGCGGGGCTTGCTAATTGAAGACAACCTCCCCCAGGTTGCCAGGGCTGCTTGTATTGAAGCTGCTGCCATTGGCAGATTGCGGCCAATATTGAGGACGGATCTTGAAGAACGGGGGCTGTTGAAACTGTTCAACGAGGTAGAGATGCCCCTGGCCCCCGTGCTGGCCCGCATAGAGCAGAATGGGGTGGCCCTGGATGTTGATCTCTTTAGAGAGATGTCGCAAAGCCTGGGGAAACAGTTGCTGAGACTGGAAGAGCATATCTACGGCTTTGCAGGGCACCGGTTTAACATTAACTCGCCCCAGCAACTGGGTGGAGTTTTGTTTGCGGAGCTAAAGCTGCCGGGATCGAAGAAGACGAAGAGTGGCTATTCCACAGAGGCTTCGGTACTGGAGGGGCTCAAAGACGGATATCCCATAGTGAATCTGATACTGGAGTATCGTCAACTGATGAAGCTGAAGTCTACCTACATCGATGCCCTCCCGGCCATGATCAATCCGAAGACGGGGAGACTGCATACCAGCTTCAATCAGGCTGCTACAGCTACAGGGCGACTTTCCTCCAGCGACCCGAATCTGCAGAACATTCCCATCCGTGGTGATCTGGGCAATCAGGTGAGACGAGCCTTCATTGCTGCACCCAACTGGTTGCTGGTCAGTGCAGACTACTCGCAAATAGAGCTGCGTATCCTGGCCCATCTCTCCCGGGACGCCGGTCTCAGGGCGTCGTTCAAAGAGGACAAGGATATCCATGCTGCTACAGCTTCGGAGGTCTTTGGTGTCTCCCTGGCTGAGGTGACCCCCGATATGCGCCGCATAGCCAAGGTGGTCAACTTCGGTGTAGCCTATGGGATGAGCGATTACGGACTGGAGCAGGCCACTGAGCTTTCCCGCGATCAGGCAGCCCGTTTCATTGCTTCCTACTTCGAAAGGTACCCCGGAGTAAAGGATTACATTGAGTCTACGAAGCGGGTGGCGAGGGACAGGGGTTATGTGGAGACATTGCTGGGGCGGAGAAGGTACATACCTGATTTGGGGTCTTCCAACAGGCAGGTGAGAGAGGCAGCCGAGCGGATGGCCATCAACATGCCTGTTCAGGGGACTGCAGCCGACATCATCAAGGTGGCTATGGTCAATCTGCAGAGGGAGATGGACGAGCGTGGTATGATGGCTAAGATGATCCTCCAGATTCATGACGAACTGCTGTTGGAGGTACCTCAAGGGGAGTTGGACCAGGCTCGGAGCCTGGTGGAAGAGAAGATGTCACAGGCGGTGGAGCTGAGTGTCCCGTTGAAGGTGGACGTCAAAGCAGGCCGGAACTGGGGAGAAATGGAATAGCGCCTGAGGGGGGCAGATGAGCAACAAGACAATACTCATAGCCGATGATGAGCCGGATATCCGCTTGATGGTAAGCAGAATGCTGAGCAAGGACTATTTTGTCCTGGAGGCGGCGGATGGTGACGAGGCAGTCAATGTGGCTCGTGTGCAGAAACCTGACCTCATTCTGATGGATATCATGATGCCGGGAAAGGATGGCTATTCGGCGTGTCATTCGGTTAAGTCCGATCCAGCCACCAAGTCTATCCCCGTGGTCATGGTTACCGGCATAGGTCACCAGCTCAACGTGAAACTCAGTGCCGAGGTGGGGGCTGACGGATATATCACCAAGCCTTTCA